>JGI26086J50260_1001471_pt1 | contig 13800 bp, 16 predicted proteins | sample SaaInl3SG_22_DNA_FD_50260 | JGI IMG/M metagenome (IMG submission 50260)
CCTGGCTTGNGGGATCTTCCCCGATAAGAACCACAGCCAACCCAGGAGTCACGCCATGGGACGCTTTCAGCGCACTCACCCCNTCGGCGACTTCCTGGCGAACCTGTTCGGCGAAGGCTTTACCGTCAATTCGAAGAGCCGTCATTTTAATACCACCGTCTTATGACCATTTAAGAACACACGATGTTCACTGTGCGCTTTCACGGCACGGGAGAGCGCGTAGTTTTCCATATTTCGGCCTGTTGCTAATAATTGATCCGGACCAAAGGTGTGATCCACCCGAGCCACCTCTTGATCGATGATCGGACCCTCATCCAAATCTGCTGTCACATAATGTGCTGTCGCACCGATAGCCTTCACGCCTCGCTCAAAGGCTTGATGATACGGACGTGCGCCTTTAAAACTTGGCAAGAATGAGTGATGAATATTGATACAGCGACCCGCCAACTCCTGACAGAGTTCATCCGATAACACTTGCATATATCGCGCAAGAACAACCAAATCAACATCGTGTGCGTCGATCAAATCGCGAATCCGATCTTCCTGAGCGGCCTTCGTTGCCAGTTTGGATTGACCCGTTGGCAACACTTCAAAAGGTGCCTGATGAAACCGAGCCAAAGGTTCCAAGTCGGGATGGTTGGAAGCGACGGTTGTGACGGCAATGTTGAGTTCTCCGGTCTGCTTGCGATACAGCAGATCATTTAAACAATGATCAAACTTCGAGACTAATATCAGCGTTCGATGCGGGATCGATGGATCAATAAACTTCCACGTCATTTCGAAGCGTGCGCCAATCTCTGAAAACATCTCCGAAAGCTGCTCAGGACTCGATCCAGAATCCGGCTTAAAAAACTCGGCTCGACAGAAAAAACGCCCGGTCTGAATATCATCAAACTGAGACAGTTCTGTAATAAAACATTCCTGATCAGCCAAAAAACCAGTAATGGCCGCAACGAGACCAGTCCGTCCCGGACAGGTAATCCGTAGCAAATAACGAGCGGTATTCTTCATTCCTATCCTTAGGCTTTGGGAAGCGTCACTCCAGTTTGACCTTGATACTTACCACCACGGTCACGGTAAGTGGTCAGACATCGCTCATCGGACTGGAAAAAGAGCATTTGCGCGACGCCTTCATTGGCGTAGATTTTTGCCGGCAGGTTCGTCGTGTTGGAAAACTCAAGTGTGACATGTCCCTCCCATTCCGGCTCGAGAGGCGTGACATTCACAATAATTCCACAACGGGCGTAAGTGGATTTGCCTAAGCAAATCGTTAAAACATCTTCCGGTATTTTGAAATACTCAACCGTTCGCGCAAGTGCAAACGAGTTCGGTGGAATGATGCAAACATCTGATTTGATATCAACAAAGCTTTTCTCGTCGAAGTTCTTCGGATCAACAATGGCTGAGTGAATATTGGTGAACACCTTAAATTCATCAGCGCACCGGACATCATAGCCATAACTTGATGTTCCATAAGAAATCAATTTCTCACCATCTCGGTCACGAATTTGCCCGGCTTCAAATGGCGAAATCATCGATTGGGTTTCAGCCATTTGCTGAATCCAGCGGTCGGATTTAATAGTCATGGATTACTCGTCAGTCCCTTGGGTTTTGGTAATTAGGTTGCTAGAGCCATTGCGTTCCGCAAAAAGCGCCAAACGCGCAGCTGTTCGACGCGCGATGTCGCGGTAAGACTGAGCGATCATTCCGTCAGGGTCACTGATCACCGAGGGCTTACCGATGTCGGTCTGCTGCCGGATACTGAGATCCAACGGCAGCGCACCCAACAATTCAGTGTCATATTCTGCCGCAATTCGATCGCCGCCGCCTTCCCCAAATAAATGTTCGGTGTGACCACATTTCGAGCAGCGGTGCAGAGACATATTCTCAATCACACCAAGAACAGGCACTTCAACGCGCCGGAACATCTCGATCCCTCGGCGAGCATCAAGCAGTGCAATGTCCTGAGGGGTAGTGACGACAACTGCACCATTGACGGGAACTTGCTGGCTCAGAGTGAGCTGAATATCGCCCGTCCCTGGCGGCAAGTCGATCACCAAATAATCGAGGTTGCCCCAGTTCGTTTGCCTGAGCATTTGAGTGAACGCACCACTGACCATCGGTCCACGCCAGATCGTCGGCGACCGTTCGGTCAATAAAAACGCCATGGACATCACCGGAATACCGTGGGCAATGACCGGATTGAACGACTTTCCATCTGGAGTTTCTGGCCTCTGGCCTTGAACACCCAGCATCAGTGCCTGCGATGGACCATAGATATCCGCATCCAACAGGCCAACACGCGCACCCTCCGCCTGAAGCGCTAACGTCAGATTGACAGCCGTTGTCGATTTCCCCACTCCACCCTTACCAGAGGCCACGCAAATGACCTGGCGAACCCCAGGAATCGACTCAGTGCCCTCACGTGCGGCAACCATAGGAACTTCGTGCCGAACACGAATAAAGGCCTCTCGAACCTCCTTGATCCCCTCCAATTTGGGTTTCAACTGCTTCACCAGCGACCGCGTCATACCGGCAAGCGGATATTTAAATGTGAGCTCGATATCAAGCTCACCCTCTTTCAGCTCGCAGCGGGTCAACACACCACTACGGCCCAAATTACTCTCACGGTAAGGATCATCGTGCTCAGAAAGAATAGCTATGACGCGATCATGAATGGAAGTCGACAAATTCATCTCCGTTTTCGTTAACAGGCGGCCAAAAGTACGGTCAGTACCGGTATACTTGGGGATTCACTTGCATTGCAACAAGGAATTTACTCTGTGCCGACAGACAGACGCACCATCTTAGTCACCAGCGCCCTGCCCTATGCCAACGGATCCATTCATTTAGGCCACATGCTTGAGTATATCCAAACTGACATCTGGGTTCGCTACCAAAAGCAATCAGGGAACCGTTGCGTCTATGTTTGCGCCGATGATGCGCACGGTACAGCGATCATGCTTCGCGCACAAACACTCGGAATGACACCCGAGGAGTTAATCGCTGACGTCAAAGCAGAACACGAAGCAGATTTTAGCGGATTCCATATCGGTTTTGATCACTATTCATCGACCCATACAGAAGCGAATCGGTACTACTCCGAACTCATTTACACCCGAGTCCGTGACGCCGGNGGCATTGCCGTTCGCACCATTTCACAGNTGTTTGACCCAGAAAAAGAGTTATTNCTCGCCGATCGCTANGTCAAAGGTGTCTGTCCAAAATGCGGGGTCGATGATCAATACGGNGATAATTGTGAAGCCTGTGGCGCAACCTACCAAGCGTCGGAATTGAAGAATCCAAAATCCACACTATCAGGAGAGACACCGGTCCTCAAAGACTCTCAGCACTTGTTCTTTGAGCTTGGCCAACACACGGATTTTCTCAAAGAGTGGACGCGATCGGGCCGACTCCAACCGGAAGTGGCGAACAAACTCGCGGAATGGATCGATGGGGGTTTGAAAAGCTGGGATATCTCGCGTGATGCACCCTATTTCGGGTTTGAGGTCCCAGATCACCCTGGTACCTATTTCTATGTCTGGCTGGATGCACCCATTGGTTACATGGGTGCATTTAAAGAATGGTGCGATGCCCATGACTTCGATTTCGACTCGGTCTGGAGTCCCGAGAGCGACGCGGAGGTTTATCATTTCATTGGTAAGGATATTGTCAACTTCCACTGCCTGTTTTGGCCGGCCATGTTGCATCAAGCCAATTTCCGAACTCCGACTGGAGTGAATGTGCATGGGTTCGTGACCGTCGACGGTCGCAAAATGTCCAAATCTCGCGGAACCTTTATCAAGGCTCGCACCTATCTGGATCATTTGGATCCAGAATATTTGCGGTACTACTTTGCAACCAAACTCTCAGCGCGGGTTGAGGATATTGACTTGTCGCTCGAGGACTTTGTCCAGAAAGTCAATTCAGATCTGGTAGGAAAACTCGTGAATATCGCAAGTCGGACGGCAGGCTTTATCAGCAAGAAATTTGCTGGACGACTGTCCTCAGAGCTTGCCAATCCTGATCTGGTTGAAGCGATTCGAGCAAAGGGCCCTGATATCCAGGAGGCTTTCGAAAATCGAGAATTCTCGAAAGCGACTCGCGAGATCATGGCGCTTGCCGATGACGTCAACGCCTGGATTGCTGAAATGGCTCCCTGGCAGCTTGCCAAAAATGAGGCCACACTTCCTGATGTGCAACCCATCTGCACCACAGCAATCAACGCCTTCCGTTTATTGGTGTTGTATCTCAAACCTGTGATGCCAACGCTCTCGGACAAAGTTCAGCACTTTTTACAAGTTGATCGTCTCGACTACGAGAGTCTCAATCACACCTTACTCGATCACCAAATTGAGGCATTCACGCCTTTGATCACACGGATTGAAATGAAGGATGTCGAAGCCATGATCCAACCTGAGGTGACAGAGATCAAAGAAACAACAGAAACTTCAACGTCAGGCGCGATTGAACCCATTGAGGCCGAGTGTACGATTGATGACTTTGCTAAGGTCGATCTACGGGTGGCAACCATTGTGTCGGCGGAAGCAGTTGAAGGTGCCGATAAACTTCTCAAACTGACACTCGATCTCGGTGGTGAACAACGGCAGGTGTTCAGTGGAATCAAAGCAGCCTATCGAGCGGAAGATTTGGTTGGACGACAAACCGTCATGATCGCCAATTTGGCGCCACGAAAAATGAAGTTCGGGTTATCCGAAGGGATGGTACTCGCGGCAGGCCCCGGTGGATCGGAGATTTATCTGTTAGAACCTGATCAGGGAGCAAACGCGGGACAACGTATTCGCTAGTGAGGGATTGATGGGACACATCAGTACAGCAGTTGTTCGAGAAGCAGGAACCTCAACGTTTTACAATGCCGTCGAAACGGAAGGTCATACCTTTGTCATGGATGAGCCGGAATCGATGGGCGGAACCAACATTGGGCCTGCACCCTTTAGTCTCATCGCAGCAGCGCTTGGGGCGTGCACCAATATGACGCTTCGTATGTATGCGGATTTGAAACAACTACCCTTGGATGAAGTGGACACTGAAGTCACACATAGTCCCTCGGCAGAAGGACACCACTTTCAACGCATCATCACACTCACCGGCGCACTGACAGATACACAAAAACAACGTCTCCTGGAGATTGCCAATAAGTGCCCCGTGCATCAATTGCTAGTGTCTGGTGCGGCGGTGACCTCGGAGCTCTCGGGAGAGGTCGCTTGACCGATTTATTGCTGATCATCGTTTCAGCAGCCTTGGTCAACAACTTTGTGTTGGTCCAATTCTTGGGTCTGTGTCCGTTCATGGGCGTCTCCTCTCGCATCGATAGCGCCCTCGGGATGTCTCTTGCAACGACATTTGTGCTAACCCTGTCATCGGTTGTCGCTTATCTCCTCCAAACGTTACTCCTGATCCCACTCGATGCCATGTGGCTCCGGACATTGGCGTTTATTGTGGCGATTGCTGTTGCAGTTCAGTTCACAGAGCTCGCAATCAAAAAGACATCGCCACTCTTGCACAGCGTACTTGGCATTTACCTCCCATTGATCACAACAAACTGTGCGGTGTTGGGTGTTGCCTTGCTCAATACCAACCGGGCACACACGTTGGCTGAAAGCGCATTTTATGGGGTCGGTGCTGCGCTCGGGTTTTCTTTGGTTCTCATTGTGTTTGCAGGGATTCGAGAACGTCTACAACTGTCAGATATCCCACAACCCTTTCAGGGCGCATCAATCGCCCTGATCACTGCAGGATTTATGGCACTGGCATTGATGGGCTTTACCGGGATGATTCGGCTGTGATCGACGTTCTTGTCACAGTGGGCTCCGGTGTCATCGGTCTAACAGTGATTGGTTTCGCAGGAGGTGCACTGCTTCAATATGCATCCAAGGCCTTNAAAGTTGAAGGAAATCCCTTAGTCGAATCNATTGATGAANTACTCCCACAAACACAGTGNGGNCAATGTGGACATCCTGGGTGCAAACCCTACGCAGAGGCCATTGCACATGGAGAATCCATCAATCGTTGCCCACCAGGTGGCCAGACCACTGTCGATCGAATTGCCTCGTTATTGGGTGTGGAATCGCTCCCTCTTGATGCCGACACAGCTGCTGCTGATCAGGATTTGGTAGCACTCATCATTGAGGAAGAATGCATTGGCTGCACCAAGTGCATTCAGGCATGCCCGGTCGATGCCATTGTCGGTGCCGCTAAACTCATGCATACGGTGATCGTCGATGATTGTACCGGTTGCGATCTCTGTATCGACCCCTGTCCAGTGGATTGCATTGACATGGTCGAACGCCCAAAAGCCCCAGACTACTGGACTCCGATCCATCCAAAAGTCATTTCAACGGATCGCTTCGGACAGATCGAGATGCAGCATGGCTGAGTATCAGATCCGACGCTGTGACCGCCACCTGACAGGCGGTATTCACCCAGAAACCCATAAACAGTTATCAACTGCCGAACCCTGCGTNTTTGTTGAGACTCCGACNCGATTGNTGTTCCCNATTCATTTTTCTGGAGGTGGACCCGGAGAAGCATTGGTTCGCGTTGGGGATCCCGTGGCCAAAGGGACCCCCATCATCCGATGTCAAAGTGGAATTGTGCATGTGGCATCGCGAGCGGGTACGGTTCTCGAAGTGACAGACCACGCGATGGCACATCCGTCATCAGAACGGAGTGCTTGCATCGTGATCGAACCTGATGGCTTGGATCGTCAGGATTATCTCAGTCCAATGAATTGGCCTTTTGACGCCGAGACGTTGCGAGAGCGAGCCATCGAAGCCGGCATCCTAGGCCTTGGCGGAGCCGGTTTTCCAAGCTTCAAAAAATGGTCGAACAGAACACAAACGTTGATCATTAATGCCGCAGAATGCGAACCTTATCTCACAGCTGACGACACCCTCATCCGTATTGATACGCACTCCATGATTCGGGGCGCTTGCCTGTTGTCACGAACGCTTGATATCCAGACGATTGTGATTGGCATCGAAGACAACAAACCTGAGGCATTACAAGCCATCGAATGTGCTCTCAAAGAATCTCGGTCGGATTGTTTTTTTGACATCGTTCTACTCGACACAAAATACCCATCAGGATCAGCCAGACAATTGGTGTGGTTGACCCTCGGCATTGAAGTTCCCACCGGATCACGTTCTGTCGAAGCAGGTGTGATTGTGCACAACCCTGGAACACTTGCCGCTCTGTCTCGGGCCATCGACGGCAAACCGATCACCGATCGTATTGTCACCTTGACGGGGGAGTCCTTCACTCGACCAAAGAATGTGATCGCACCCATCGGCACACCCATTAGCCACTTAATTGCAGCGACTGACACCAACCCTCAATCTCTGCACTCGGTGATTATCGGTGGTCCAATGATGGGTTATCGAGTCACAGACTTCAGTGCAGGAATCACAAAGACGACCAATTGTCTGTTAGCGCGAGAGGTTGAAGTTCAACCAGAATCGCCCTGTATCCGCTGCGGTGCCTGTGCAACCGCTTGTCCAGTGAGGCTCCAACCACAACAAATGGTTGCCGCACTGAAAGGTGATGCACTGAACCGAGCAATCCATGAAGGCCTCGGCGACTGTATCGAATGCGCAGCCTGTAATGCCGTTTGCCCAAGCAACATCCCACTGGCTGAGTGGTTTCGCCGAGGCCGCTTTGAGATGAAAGAGCGCGCGCGCGAACACCAACAGGCATCGGATGCTCGTGACCGATTCGAAGCAAGGAATACTCGTCTCGAGCGCTTGGCTCAAGAGCAAGAGGCAAAACGCGCTGCCAGAAAAGCGAAAAGCGCGGATGCGTTGAATAAAGCGCGAAAGGCGCGGGAAGAGATCTCATGATACATCGACCCGCCTATCCGCCCAGAGAGACCCGTTTGGTCATGCGATCTGTGCTGATCGCTTTGCTTCCCGGCATCGTGGCTCATGAGTCTCTTTTTTGGTGCTGGGGTCTTATTGAATCTAGCCACCGCCATTGTCACTGCCCTCCTGTCAGAGGCTTTGTGCCTGAAATTACGACATCGCAGCATTCAGCCGACGCTTGTCTGATTGGTCTGTCGTCCTGACCGGAGTATTGATCGCACTGTCGCTGCCACAAGCCGCCCCTTGGTGGCTCACCATTGCTGCGACTGCATCTGCTGTCATATTGGGCAAGCACCTCTACGGCGGCCTCGGCCAAAACCCTGTCAATCCTGCGATGCTCGGCTATGCACTGATACTCATCTCTGCGCCAGTGGCAATGACCACGCTTTGGATCAATCCACTGAATCCACCCGATGTTGAAGCGGCTTGGATGGCCTTTATTGGCAATCCCAGTGATGCCTACACTGGCGCCACCACATTAGAACTTTACCAATCAGAATTTTCTGCGCTGACAGCATTAGAGGCGAAACAACATCCGCTGTTTGCCAATGCGCAACTGGGCTTCATCTATGGGTATGAGTGGGTTGCATTGGCTTATCTCATCGGTGGTTTGTGGCTCCTGTACCAACGCGTGATTTCCTGGCATACGCCAGTTGGATTACTCGCCACATTATTGGTCATCTCTGCATTTTTCAGCGTTGACCCAGACACAGCCACGCCGGTGTGGGTCCATCTGATTGCCGGCGCTAGCATCTTTGCCGCGTTCTTTATCCTGACTGATCCTGTCTCTGGTGCGACTAGCCCCAAAGGACGACTCTGGTTTGCGATTGGCGTTGGCGTTCTCACTTACATCATCCGCACCTACGGCCAGTATCCTGATGCCATCGCTTTTTCAGTGCTCATGATGAATTTCGCCGCGCCCATGATTGACCACTACACCCGGCCACGAATCATGGGCCGAGAAGCCAGTATCAAAGGACCGGGAGGACAATCATGACGGTTCGTCTCACGCTCTTTGGACTGATAACGAGTCTCTTTGTTGGACTCGTTTACGTCATGACCAAACCGGTGATCATTGAAGCCAAAGAACAGGCACGGCAGGAAAAACTGTATCTGCTAGCAGCACCTCTACTCGCCAACGGGCGGATTGCAAGCCCCGTTCAGCGGGAACTTCCCGATGATGCACCAGCATCCTTCGAGCATCCGTTGTCGATCACACCGATCGTCACAGATGCCGAACAACTAGGGGTGGTTCTCCCGATCACTGCTCTTCAGGGTTACAGTGGCCCAATTCAGTTGTTACTGGCATTGGATCAACAACAGCGAATCGTTGGGGTCAGGGCCATCGAACATCGGGAAACACCCGGACTTGGCGACCGCATTGAAACGCGAAAGAGCGATTGGATGTTGGCCTTCAATGGGTTGAGATACGACGATCTGGCACCTGACGACTGGGCCGTGCAAAACGACGGAGGCCAGTTTGATAGTTTCACCGGTGCGACCATCACTCCCAGAGCCGTGGTTGATGCGTTGAAAGAGACGCTTGCCTATCTGGCTCGGCACCCTGTCATACTCGAGGCCAGCCCATGAAACTCAGCACCGTTTGGCTTGATGGATTATGGGATCGCAATCCGGGACTGATTCAACTGTTAGGACTCTGTCCTTTACTTGCGGTCTCCAACACCCTTGAAAATGCCATCGGACTTGGCCTTGCGACCTTGTTTGTGCTGGTGCTGTCGAATGCATCGATCAGCCTCATACGCACGCTAGTCGACGATGCGATTCGCTTACCCATCTTCGTCTTGGTCATTGCTGCCCTGACGACGTGTGCAGAACTTTTGGTGCAGGCACTGGATTACCAACTGTATCAATCGCTCGGGATTTTTCTGCCCTTGATTGTCACCAACTGCCTGATTCTTGGCCGCGCTGAAGCACTCGCTAAACGAGAGACTATCGTGATGAGTACCATCGATGGCCTTGCACAAGGGCTCGGATTTTTCCTTGTCTTAGTCAGCCTTGGTGCGTTACGCGAATGGATGTCGGGTACGTTGATTCTTGCAGCCTTGCCTCCTGGAGCCTTCATCGCACTTGGACTGCTGGTTGCAATACATCAGTGGATTCAAGGCAAGCTGAAACAGAAGCCAACCGAGCAATCGATGGATCAGACAAATCGCCGTGTTCGCACGACTGGGGACATTTCGTGAATCAAGCGATTCGGACAGCAATCTTCACACGACTCAGGGATCAAAACCCGAACCCCACTACAGAACTCGAGTGGACCACCCCTTTTGAACTACTCATTGCCGTGTTGCTCTCTGCTCAAGCAACTGACGTATCAGTGAATCGGGCGACCCAGAAGCTCTACCCCAAGGCCAACACACCCAATGCAATCCTGGCACTCGGGATTGATGAGGTTAAAGACTGCATTAAAACCATTGGACTGTATCATTCCAAAGCAGAAAACGTGATGAAGACCTGCGCGCTCTTGCTGGAGAAACACAACGGAGAAATCCCCACAACACGGGAGGCATTAGAGGCGTTGCCAGGTGTTGGTCGTAAAACTGCGAATGTGGTGTTAAATACTGCGTTTGGCGAACCGACGATGGCAGTGGACACGCATATCTTTCGGGTCTCAAATCGCACGCGCATCGCACCGGGGAAAGATGTCAGAGCAGTCGAGGATCGGTTAGTCCGCGTCATCCCCAAAGAGTTTCTGAAAGACGCACACCATTGGCTGATTCTGCATGGACGTTATGTGTGCAAAGCTCGGAAACCAGACTGTGCAAATTGCCTGATTTCCGATTTGTGCGAATACAAAGGCAAACCAAGCCTTTGACGATCTAGCGCAGCGAACGACCTTTTTTCGCGGCAGTTCTCAGACGCAACGCGTTCAACTTGATAAAACCCTCGGCATCTTTCTGATCATACGCGCCCGCATCGTCTTCAAAGGTGGCGATTGCTTCGTCAAACAAGGATTGATCAGAGCGCCGACCGGTGACGGCTACCGAGCCCTTGTACAATTTCAGTCGGACCTCGCCATTGACGACTGCTTGAGATTCATTGATTGCCGCCTGCATCATTAAACGCTCAGGCGACCACCAATAGCCGTTGTAAACGAGATCGGCATATTTCGCGATCAAGCTGTCTTTGAAATGCGCAACTTCACGATCTAAAGTAATCGACTCGAGCGCACGGTGCGCCTTCAGCATGATCGTTCCACCCGGGGTTTCATAACATCCCCGCGACTTCATGCCGACATAACGGTTTTCAACGATATCCAATCGGCCGATACCATGGCGACCACCAATGGCATTGAGCTCAGCCAACAAAGTCGCAGGAGACATCGACTGACCGTTAATACTGACTGGATCACCGTTTTGGTAGCCAAGAATGATCTCTTCGGCTCGATCCGGTGCCGCTTCCGGAGAGACTGACCAGCGCCACATGTCTTCCTCAGGTTCCGCCCATGGGTCCTCAAGTACAGCGCCTTCATAGCTGATATGTAATAAGTTGGCATCCATTGAGTAGGGAGATTTTTTCCCGCGTTTTTGTTCGACCGGAATCTTGTGCGTGTCGCAATAGGCCAGCAGCGTTTCCCGTGAGGTCAGATCCCATTCGCGCCAGGGAGCAATGACCTGCACGGCTGGGTTCAGCGCGTAGGCNCCTAACTCAAAACGCACCTGATCGTTACCCTTCCCTGTCGCTCCGTGACTGATCGCATCAGCACCTGTTTCTTCTGCGATTTCAACCANNCGCTTGGCAATTAATGGACGTGCAATCGAGGTTCCAAGCAAATACTCNCCTTCGTANATGGTATTNGCGCGAAACATCGGGAAGACATAATCCGAGACGAACTCTTCACGAAGATCTTCAATGTAGATNTCTTTAACGCCCAAGGCTTCAGCCTTTGCACGAGCCGGCTCCACTTCTTCGCCTTGCCCAAGATCGGCAGTAAACGTCACCACTTCGCATTGGTAGGTTNNCTGAAGCCAACGCACAATNACGCTGGTATCCAATCCACCGGAGTACGCCAAAACGACCTTGTTAATGTCTGACATCGAATAATCCTAGCAATCGTCAAAATAAAGGCCGCAAATNATACCAGAGCAGGTGAAACTTGCAGAAGCTTTCCNTTGAAACGGATGAATGCAATTGCGTTTTCATCTACCCTAGGAGCGATTGGATAAGGATCTTTTCGTGCAACTCACTCTCACACGGCCCGATGACTGGCATCTGCACTTACGCGATGGTGCCGCATTAACCACCACTGTCCCAGATACCGCGCGGACATTCCATCGCGCCATTGTGATGCCAAACTTAAAGCCTGCGGTCGAAACCGTTGAGGCTGCCCTCAATTACCGTGAGCGGATTCTTGCAGCGGTCCCTGAAGGCATGTCATTTGACCCACTGATGACCCTCTATCTGACACCGAATGTCAGCCCAAGCATCATTCAGGAAGCGGTGGCCTCACCGTCGGTCTACGCAGTCAAACTCTATCCGCAAGGAGCTACAACGAATTCAGACGCTGGAGTTGCGAGTCTCGATGGCGTGATGACCACCCTCGAGACCATGGCTGAACTGGGTTTACCGCTACTGATTCATGGTGAAGTGACCGACCGTTCGATCGATATTTTTGATCGTGAGGCGGTATTCCTTGAGCGGACCCTCGGACCACTCATGCAGCGCCTCCCAACGCTCAAAGTCGTGCTCGAACACATCACCACCAAAAATTCAGTGGAGTTCGTCAGGGCACATCCAAAAATGGGGGCGACAATTACCGCTCACCACCTGTTATACGAGCGTAACGACATGCTGGCAGGCGGTATCCGCCCCCATCTGTACTGTTTGCCCATTCTCAAGCGAAGCCTGCATCGCGATGCGCTCCTTGAAGCAGCGACCTCTGGAGATCCTCAATTTTTCTTAGGGACTGACTCGGCCCCTCATGCTGTTGGTGACAAGGAATCAGACTGTGGTTGCGCGGGATGCTACACCGCACCTGTGGCCCTCGAATTATACGCAGAAGTGTTCGAGGCCCAAGATCGACTGGACCAACTTGAGGCCTTTGCCAGTTTCAATGGCGCTGATTTCTATGGTCTCCCGAGAAATACCGAGACCATCACGCTGACCCGGGTGGAAACGCCAGTGCCACTGACGCGACCGTTGGGTCAAAGCCAGGTTCGCCTGCTTCGAGGTGGTGAATCCATCGCTTGGAGCCTCGCATGATTGAACCGGACGTGGTCTCAGACAGTCATAATCCTGGTGAGATCAATAAACCCAAGAAGAAGACCCGTTTAGGGGAACGCTTCCGTGGATTTCTGCCAGTGGTTGTGGATTTAGAAACCGGTGGATTTAATGCCGAAACCGACGCGCTGCTCGAGCTCTCCATGGTGATTCTCAATATGGATGAGGATGGAACGCTCTTCATTCACGATCAGGTGCATGCCCATATTGAACCCTTCGAAGGCGCGAATCTTGAACCAGCTGCACTCGAATTTACGGGCATTGACCCATTTCACCCACTGCGCATGGCGGAAACCGAAAAAGACGCACTCACCCGGATGTTCAAGCCGGTGCGGGATTCTATCAAACACCATGGCTGCAATCGTGCTGTCTTAGTGGGACATAACGCTCACTTCGACCTTGGATTTCTCAACCAGGCCATCAAGCGATCAGGCGTCAAGCGCGCGCCCTTCCATCCATTTTCATGCTTCGATACGGCAACGCTCGGTGGCCTCGCATTTGGCCAAACAGTGCTGGCTCGTGCCTGTGATGCTGCAGGATTGAAATTTGATCATGAAGAGGCGCACTCGGCCCGCTATGACGCAGACCTCACAGCACAGTTATTTTGTGAAATCGTGAATCGTTGGCGAGATTTGGGAGGGTGGAACCCTCACCAAGATTCAGCTGGACAGTGATTCCA
>JGI26086J50260_1001472_pt1 | contig 13800 bp, 23 predicted proteins | sample SaaInl3SG_22_DNA_FD_50260 | JGI IMG/M metagenome (IMG submission 50260)
TCACATAGAGATACAGCAGCCAAGTATGCTTACAAGACTGTAATGTACAGAGACTACGGACGTCATAGAATTGATAGCAGCGACCTTTACAACTTGATTTATTTTATCACTGGTGACGAAACTGCCTTAGGAAAGTTAAAAAATCCAGGCGCCGCAGCCACTGAACGCAGAGGCGTATTGCTTAGTATTGGCAACTTAAATGGTTATCTAAGAAGCATGGCAAAGAACACAACTCCATCTACATTAGATATAGAAAAACTATTTCAAATAGAACGAGAACTAAAAATACAAACGTCTGATTATAAAACACTACGTAGACGCATTGCATCATTTGGCACAGACACACAAAAAGAACGTCAGCTGACTGTTACACGTTTGTTGTTTGCAGGTAGAGCAAAACTCAGTGATAGCGATTTCCTACAACAGTTTAGTAAACTTGCATTAGACAAGAATCTTGAAGATCTTAGTAAAACAGATCCAGAGTATAGTGTGAGTACACCAGATGATGTAAAACAGTCAGATGTAATCAACTACAGATTCTTAGTTCCAGTTAGCAAACTACCTTTTATTGCAAAGTTTCTTGAAAATGCTGTAGCAGGAAAAACCACTATAGCACAGTTTGTTCAAGCATATGCTCCATTAGTAATAATGTTAGATGATATTGTTAGAGCAGGCCCAGCATATATAGAACAGTTCAAAGTACTGCATAAACGGGCAAAAAAGAATATAAAAAGATAAATAATATTATAAACAAGTACACAGAGTAGTGTATTTGCCATAGAGATATTAGGAGAAATAAAATGGCAACTTTTACAAGAACAAACGGCGCAGGATTTGACCACGGCGTACAGTACGGCACAGCACAGATTATCGCAATCGAAATCGATGCAGGCGTATCACTAGCAGCAAAAGACGGAATCAACGGAGCAGTAGAAGCTATTGCACGTGAGTTTTCACCACTATTGTACAAATCAACAGGTACAGCTGGTAAAATCTTTGCAATCGTAGACGGACATGCAGTAACAGCAGCTTCGTTGACAGCACGCCTACAAGCACTAGGTACAGTTGATGGCGTAGATCTATCAGGTGAAGTAGTGTTAGTACGTGACTTGGACGCATTTAGCGCAACATAAGTTTTAATTAACTTACTAATAATCAAAGCGTCACTTTTACAGTGGCGCTTTTTTTATGGCTGGTAAGTACTAGATGCGTTACTTGCCCGATCATAAGATTACATTTATACACAATCCTAAAACAGCAGGAACCAGTATCAGTCGATGGCTAGATGATAACTTCAATACAGTAGAAGGTCGCAAGCATGGTAGCTTCAAAGAAGTAGACGAATTCTTTCCATCTACAGTGTTTAGATTTGGAGTTGTACGCAACCCTTGGGCAAGAATGTTTAGTTGGTACAAGTTTGCAGGCAATGGAGATTTTGAAACTTGGATGAGCGATCGTTTGTTTTATGGACATAATGATATACCTTCATTGGGAATGACATTTAAACCACAGGTGAGTTGGAGCAGACAATGGTACAACTTGGGTACACCGCAAGCTGATTGGCTAGGGGATGCAATCAATCTTACATTACGATTTGAAACATTGGAACAAGACTTCAAAGAAGTACAACGTATACTAGGATGTGACAGGCCCTTGCCATTTTTAAACACAACAGACTTGACAGACTACAGAGATTACTATACAATGGAGTTAGCTGAAGAGGTTAAAAACATTTTTATCAAAGATGTTATAAGATATGGATATAAGTTTTGATGTTTGAATTATTCACTGTGGTTGATATTACAGAAACAGGTGCCCGCCGTGGTGATCCAAAGTTGTTGGAACATCAGCAACAAAACTATCTAACAGTAATGAATACTATCGGACTTAGAGCCAATCCCACTATTATTAAATCGCCTTACCTTGTTGATGAAAACATCAAGTTTGGCAAAGGCATCTCTGCTAAAAAAGTTTGGAGGATGGTGTTTGATATTGAATATGGAATACACAGTATTGATATGCTAAAACTAGACTTTGATCTAGTACCTTTTATCAAAGAACTCACAGAAGACGCAGTTCTAGACGATCCAGTATTTCGCACAGATGTTGATAGTTCTAATATTGTATTTAGAGAAATGGATAAATAACATTAGTATTTTAAATACTTAGGCATTTATTTTAGGTAACGAAAAGGCTATTTCCTGTCGTAAATATATTGGAGAAATGAATGTCGACTACTCAGTTAGAAAGAGAATCACTAGAAGCACATGTTGATTTGTGTGCGATTCGTTATGAAGCACTTGACGGTCGATTAACCAATGTAGAAAAGAAACTAGACGGTATTGCAGAACAAATGGCAGCAGGACAGAATAGTTTATCAAAAGTTATTATAGGTGCAACCGGAACTATAGTTGCTGGATTATTATCTACTATTGTTGTAGTGCTATTACAGATAGGTTAAAACGTGGTAAAGATTAACGAAGTTACACTTGATGAGAAAATGGCCTGGGCAAAGCGAGGCAACAAAGTTGTACGCAAGTTTAGATGCAGTGCAGGTCCTCGTGCTGGACGTATAGTTTCAAACATAGGACAATGCTTTGCAGCACCTGACATAAAAAAACGTGCAAGATTAAAGTTGACAAAAGCAAGACTAGGTGCTAAAATGACACGTAAAGCCAAGAAGACTAAACGTATCAATCCAGCAAGTAAAAGAGTAAAGGCGATGAACAAATGAGTACCAATGCACCTGACATGAGAGCATACATTGATATACTAAATGAACAACCAGTTGTTGGTGATGCAATGGGCGCCGATCCTGTTGAAACATTAAAAGCCGAACTTAAAAACAAAGAAGAACAAAAACGAGCATTGGATAAAGAGATTGCCGATATGCGCAGTAACCTGCCAAAGTTGATGCAACAGCAACAGGCAGCAAAAACAGCACAGCAACGACAACAGCAACAGTCGCAGCAATCACAGCAAACCACTAACACGTTGAATCAACAACAACCAGCATCGCCAACGATGCCAAACATGCCAACAGTAGCATGAAAATCAATGAATTAATATCGAGCTTTGAAATCTATACAACCATCGAAGAGGGTAAGTTGTTAGATAAAATCAAAGGCACGGTAACACCAAATCAGTTTACAGAACGAGAAGTAAGGGTTATTGAAGCCCTTATTAAAAAGAGTTTAATATCTAAAAAAATCGAAGATGGAAAAGTGTACTTGGTGAAAAATGGAAAACCTTACTAAACAGCTATCCCACATTATTGATGTAGGAACAAAGAAGAATCCTCTGCCTATGAAGCGAGGAAATAGTATCCGCATAGGTATTGTTGCTATAAGGTATAGTGCAAACAAAGGATATTTGTTATTTGATTGTGAGCAAAGCAAACAGGTGTGTTTAGCATTATCAAAGCCTGGCGCATTGGCAATAGCAAAACTTTATAATGCAAAAAAAGACTATAGACATGCAATAGTAAATGATAGAGAATACGATAAACATGATACTGATTGTATATTCTATGAACATTTGATCAGCAGTACAACAGATAACTTTAGACTTGATCTTGCTCATATAAGATTAGAAGTAAGCGAAGCTCGTAGAAACAACTCGTATCGTATTTTAGAAGCCATCATCTTTGATTAGATGATAAATAAAAGTAATAGCAATCAGGAAAGATTACAATGAACATTAGTGAATTCGCAAAACCAGTAACCTCAAAGGCACTAAATGAAAGCCTAGCCAAGCGTTTTGGTAAAAAAATCAAACTAGAAAACTTCAGTTTGACACAGTTGCAAGATGCAAGAAACAAACTACGCACACAGCTTAGTCAAATCGAAATGAATGAAAACTTCAATTCAGTTGTAAGTAGTGAAAACTATCAAAAGAACAAACTGTTTTTGGATGTACTTAATGCAGAGATTAGTGAGCGTGGCGATATTGAAGAAACTCCGCTAGAGGAAACATCACTTCGTGAAGGTGCTGAGGATCAAGCAGAGATTGTTATGGCTGCTAAAGATATGGTTGATCGTGTTACTAACTGGATGGAAGACACAGCAGAAATGCAAACAGAATCAATGCTAGAACTTGCTGACGCTATTAGAGACGAAATGGGTGTTGATCAAAGTCAAGCATTTGTTGGAGGCATCAAGCCTGCACTAGAAGCATTGTATCAAACAATGGAACAGGCTCGCGAAAGTCTAAGCCAAGGTGTTGCACTATTAACTGGTGAAGGTCAAGCACCAGCAGCAATGGGCGCAGAAGAGCCAGCAATGGATCCAGCAGCTGAGCCAGCAATGGAACCAACAGTTGATATGGATGAGCCAGCAGCAGGCGAAGGCGATGTAGCATTGCCAGCAGCAGGCGGAGAAGAGCCAGCAGGCCGTCCAGCTAGATAATGAAAATATCAGATATCATTAACGAAGGCATTAGTCCTAAACTATATATGGTATTAAAGCAACTTCAAGCAAATGGAGTTGCTCGTATTAAGATGGATGATCTTAATAAAAAACTTGCAGGTATGGGACTTGAAGCATTTTCAGCTGATACCTTTGCACTACAATACAATGATCCACGTATTAAGAAGTTGATTAAAAACTTCAACGACGAGGAAGTAATGTTCAACCAAGACTCAGTTGATGCATTACCACAAGGTTCACCAGACGGAAAAGCAGTTAGTCAAATGGCACAACGTGCAACTAATGTAGGTAAAACATTATAGGTTGACAACCACCTAGTCTTACTATACTATTAAGTATGACATTAATAAACCCCAAGTATACATACGAAAAACTCAAGCGTGTTGAAGTAGACGGCAAGCGCAGATATGCAGCACCAGGTGGCCCACCTGTAGCAAGTGTAACAACCATCCTCAGCGGCACCAAAGATATGACTCATTTGCATGAGTGGCGCAGGCGTGTAGGACATGCCAAAGCACAAGAGATTACCACTGAAGCAGCAGGTGTTGGTACCCGTATGCATAAGTATCTCGAAGATTATGTAGACAATGGTGTGTGGACAGAGAGTGCAGGCAGCAATCCTTATGCACAACAAGCATATCAAATGGCATGTGTTATACGTGACGAAGCAATGGTGCATGTTGATGACATTTGGGGCAGCGAAGTTCCTCTTTATGTTCCTGGTATCTATGCAGGCACAACTGACTTGGTAGGACAATACAAAGGCAATCCCTGCATAATGGACTTTAAGCAAACCAACAAGCCTAAGAAGCCTGAGTGGGTAGAAGACTACTATCTACAGCTTACAGCATATGCACTAGGACATAACGAAGTACACGGCACAGACATCCGTGAAGGACACATCTTTATGTGCAGTCGAGGATTAGAGTATCAGCAGTTTGATCTATGGCCAGATGAGTTTGCTGAATGGGAACAAGAATGGTGGAATAGATGCCGCCAGTATTACGAAAAGAATGGCTAAATACTACTAATAACGCATTAGGAGTATAGCATGGCTATTGTACAGATTTCAAGAATCCAACACCGCCGAGGTAGAAAGAATCAAGGAAGTGGGATACCACAACTTGCTTCAGGTGAGATTGGTTGGGCGATTGACACACAAGAAGTTTACATTGGTAATGGCGCAGTAAGCGAAGGTGCACCAGCAGTTGGTAACACCAAACTACTAACAGAAGCTGACAATCTATTAAGTCTAGCAGGTCAGTATGCATACAAAAGAGATGAAATACAAACAGGTGTTGCGTTAGCATCTCCAGTAGAACGTACTCTTCAAGCAAAGTTAGATGATCGTGTAAGTGTCAGAGACTTTGGAGCAACGGGCGATGGAACAGACCAAACAGAAAAACTACAACGTGCTATTGATCAGTTGTTTATCAACAGTGCAACCAAAGGTTTGTACAAGAGTCGTGTAACACTTTATATTCCAGCAGGTGAATATCTCATTAGTTCACCAGGTTTAAAAATACCGCCATACGCAAACATTGTAGGTGACGGCATTGACAAAACATTTTTAAATAGTTCGGGCGCAAACCCACCTGAAAACATTTTCCATACAGTAAATGAAACAAGTATTCCTGGTACGTATGCCGATCCAAGTACAACAACATCAGCCAACATGGCTCGTTTTGTACGTATTGAAGGTATGACAATATTCCACAATAGTAATGGCGGAGCGTTGTATCTTGAAAACTGTCAAAACAGTAAGTTTAGAGACATCAAACTTTCAGCAGGGTGGACCACAGGCGATGGCATAACCAGTGAAGGTATACCTACATCAAACTTGGTTGGTGTTGTAGTTTCTAATGGCAGTGTAGCAACAGCAACTTCAGATTATAATATATTTGAAAACATGTTTATTGAAGGGTTTGCTTGTGCAATATACAGTGAATATGATATTAGCAACAACAAGTTTAAAACAGGAAATATCAATACATGTGGACTAGGATTTGTATTAGGAGCAGATCCTACTTCAATACCTCCAGTTGGCAAAACTTTAGGCAGTCAATACACTGTTATCCAAGATTATGTTTTTGATCTTGTTGACAAACAAGGGTTGTATGTACGTACAGGTAACTTCAATATCAGTCAAAATAACACATATCTAAATGTAGGACGTGATGGCGGCAGTAGTGTAGTTGTAGAACCAGTGATTGAGTTTTATCGTACTGCTGATTCAAACGGCATTGGCGATGTTGGTCACATTGATATGGATAACAATAAAAGTATAAACGATTATTTCCAACGTACTGCTGAACTAACAGTTGATCCGCTTTATTTTAGTCAAGATTATTTTCCAGAAATACATGGCTCAAAGCGTATTGAATTATCACAACCAGTAAGAACTAGTGTTGGTGTAAAACTAGTAGCTGAGACTTTGATTAGACTACCATCTGATCAGCAAAGAGGTGTGATTACATTAGAATATACATATCGTGCTGAAGATAACGTTGGTCCAATAATGCAAAATGGAACAATAACCATAATCTACAACAGAGACAACGCAGAGATTTCAATGACAGATGATCATATTTTTACTGGTAATCCAAGTAAAGTAGGAAAGTTGGTCTTTACTGTAAAAGGTAATGCATTTCAAAATGGTGCAACAGAAATACATTTAGATGTTGTAAATGAAATGTTGGATAACCTAAGTCCAGAAACAGACGAACTAGAGTTTACAATTAAATATATAAATTGATGTTTGATAAAACTTATGTAGACCGCTTAAAAATATGGCGAGACTTTCGGCTAACGCTGGAGGGAAGTGATGAACCATTTGAAGATACAATCGAGTTTTGGAATAATGCACCGCTGAGTAGCATAGCAGCAGATCCGTATGACAAAACCACATGGCCCACTCCTTGGGAAATGATTGAAGAAAATCGTTACTGCGACTTTACAAAAATATTAGCAATATACTACACTTTACAGTTAACTGATCGTTTTTCTAGCAGTCGTTTTGAGATACATATTACACTAGACGAAAAAGAAAGTGTAATAAGATACCTTCTTTTCGTTGACAATCTAACAATAGGGTATTATTATAATAAGAGTATTGACGCAACTGACTTACCTATGCTGAAATGCCAGATGCAGCACGACACACTACCTACATATTAATAAATACCAAATAGACAACAAAAAGGAAAAGATAATGATTCAAGTTACTAAACGTGACGGGCGCAAAGAGACTCTCGATATTGAAAAGCTACACAAGGTTGTGTTTTATGCATGTGAAGATATTACAGGAGTTAGTCCAAGCGAAGTAGAACTTAAGAGTCAGATTCAGTTTTACAATGGTATTACTAGTAAAGAAATCCAAGAAACACTTATTAAAGCAGCAGCAGATCTTATCACAGAAGAGACTCCTAACTATCAATATGTTGGTGGAAGACTTGTTAACTATGCGCTACGCAAAGAAGTATACAACGGATTTGAGCCGTGGCATGTTAAGAAACTAGTTGATCGTAATACCGAAAGCGGATTCTACGATCCAGAACTTGTTACAAAGTACAGTGACGACGAGTGGGAAAAGATTAATACATTTATTAAACATGACAGAGATGAGAACTTAACATATGTTGCTATGGAACAGCTTCGTGGCAAGTATCTTTGTCAAAACAGAGTAAGCGGTGAGATTTTTGAAACACCACAGATGTGCTACATTCTTATTGCAGCAAGTCTTTTCCAAGACTATCCAGTTGATTCCCGTTTGCAATGGGTAAAGGATTATTATGATGCTATTAGCTTGCACGACATTAGTTTGCCTACTCCTGTTATGGCAGGAGTTCGTACTCCGCAACGCCAGTTTAGTAGTTGTGTTCTTATTGAAACTGATGATAGTCTTGACAGTATTAATGCTACTGCTGCCAGCGTTGTTAAGTATGTAAGTCAAAAAGCAGGCATTGGCATTGGTGGCGGGAGTATTCGTGCTATTGGTTCCCCAATTCGCAAAGGCGATGCTTATCACACAGGCATCATTCCTTTCTACAAGCACTTCCAAAGTGCAGTTAAATCATGCAGTCAAGGTGGTGTACGTGGCGGAGCAGCAACTATTTACTATCCAGTATGGCACTTGGAAGTAGAAGATATGCTGGTGTTGAAGAACAACAAAGGTACAGAAGAGAACCGTGTAAGACATATGGACTATGGTGTACAGTTTAACAAGTTGATGTATGAAAGACTTATTGTAGGCGGCGATATAACTCTTTTCTCGCCTGCTGATGTACCTGGATTGTATGAAGCGTTCTTTGCCGATCAAGACAAGTTCCGTGAACTATACGAACGTGCAGAGCGTAACACAAAGCTACGCAAGAAAACAGTTAAAGCAAGTGATTTGTTTAGTGCATTTATGGAAGAGCGTAAGAACACAGGCCGCATCTATTTACAGAATGTAGACAACGCTAATGATCACGGTTCATTCCTTCCAGAGCTTGCACCTATTAGACAGAGCAACTTGTGTGCAGAGATTGACTTGCCAACTAAGCCACTCAAAGACTTGAATGATCCAGAAGGCGAAATCAGCCTATGTACTCTTAGTGCAATCAACTGGGGCAACATTCGTACTCCAGCAGACTTTGAGCGTGTATGTCGTCTAGCAGTACGTGGACTAGATGCATTACTAAGCTATCAGAACTATCCTATCCTAGCAGCACAGCTATCCACAGAGAAACGCCGTCCTCTAGGCGTTGGCATTATTAACTTTGCATACTGGTTGGCCAAGCACGACTTAACATATCAAAACATCGATGCAGATGGACTTGCACTTGTAGACGAATGGGCAGAAGCATGGTCATATTACTTGATCAAAGCAAGTGCAGATCTTGCAACAGAGTTCGGCGCACCAAGCGGCAACATGGAAACAAAGTACGGACACGGTATTACACCTAATCAAACATACAAGAAAGATGTAGATGAATTAGTCAAGCACAAAGAACGACAAGATTGGAAAGGGTTGCGTAAACAACTTAAAGCAACAGGTATTCGTAACAGCACACTAATGGCACTTATGCCCAGCGAAACTAGCGCACAGATTGCTAATGCTACAAATGGCATTGAACCTCCACGTAGTTTAATCAGCGTGAAACAAAGCAAGCACGGTGTTCTTAAACAGGTTGTACCTGAGTACAAACGACTAAAGAACAAGTATGATTTACTATGGGATCAACAGTCACCAGAAGGCTACTTGAAGATTATGGCAGTACTACAGAAGTACATTGATCAAGGCATCAGTATTAATACAAGTTATAATCCAATCTTCTTCGATGACGAAAAGATTCCAATGAGTACAATGCTGCAACACATACTGATGTTCTACAAGTATGGTGGTAAACAGTTGTATTATTTTAACACCAACGATGGACAAGGCGAACTTGACATTAGCAAACTAATGGGAGACCATGCTTTACCAGAACTAGAGCAAGCAATAGTTGATGAAGAAGATTGCGAAAGTTGCACAATATAAAACTTGACATGCTATTCGTAGCATGTTATAAACACATGAAGATAACATATTAAGGGAAACACACATGAGCGTCTTTGACACAACAAACAAAGCAGACCATACTAAGGTTACTGCATTTTTAGACCCAACTGGCGGTCCAACTATTCAGCGTTACGATACACTAAAGTATAAAAGTTTTGATAGCCTAACTGATAAACAGCTAGGATTCTTTTGGCGCCCAGAAGAAGTAGACATCTACCAAGATGCAAAAGACTTTAAAGCTCTCAGTGAACATGAACGTCACATCTTTACATCAAATCTAAAGCGTCAGATCCTACTTGACAGTGTACAAGGTCGTGCGCCAGTCGAAGCATTTGCTCCTATTGTAAGTTTACCCGAGATTGAGAACTGGATCCAAACATGGACGTTCTCAGAAACAATTCACTCACGTTCGTACACACATATTATCCGCAACGTGTACAGCAACCCTAGTAAAATCTTTGATGAGATGATGAACATTGAAGAGATTGTTGATTGTGCTGGAGATATCTCAAAGTACTACGACGACCTTATCGAACAGAGCAGTTGGTATAATCTACTAGGAGAAGGCACTCACACAGTTAATGGTAAGAAGGTTAAAGTTGATCTTTATGAGCTAAAGAAACTGTTGTGGCTTACACTAATGAGTGTTAACATTCTTGAAGGTGTGCGTTTTTATGTGAGCTTTGCATGTAGCTGGGCGTTTGCAGAAATGAAACAAATGGAAGGCAATGCTAAGATTATTAAACTTATTGCCCGTGATGAAAACCTACACCTAGCAAGCACACAGATGCTACTAAAGATTCTTAAAACAGATGATCCTGTGTTTGAACAGATTGCAAAAGAAACAGAACAAGAATGTATTGATATGTTTGTAGATGCAGTTGATCAAGAGAAAGCATGGGCAGACTATTTGTTCAAAGACGGATCGATGATTGGACTTAACACTGTATTGCTAAGTGACTATATCGAATGGATTTGTACACGCAGAATGACTAATGTTAATCTTAAAAGTCCGTATAATGTAAAAAGTAATCCTCTGCCATGGACACAAAAATGGATTAGTGGTGCTGATGTACAAGTTGCACCACAAGAAACAGAGATTACATCATATGTTAGTGGCGGCACTAAGCAGGATGTAAGTACAGATACATTTAAAGGATTTAGTTTATGATAGAAATCTACGGCAAACCTCAATGTCCATTTTGTGATAGAGCAAAGGCATTATGCGAAACACGTCAGTATGAATACAAGTACTATCAACTTGACGAAGACTTCACACGTGAACAAGTATTGGAAATGTTTCCGGGCGCTCGCACCTTCCCGCAAATCAAAGTAGGCGGCAAGATTATTGGCGGCTGGGATAAGTTTCCACAGTATTTAGAAGAAACAGGTTATAACGGAACAGGACACTCATTATGATTATTGAAGCACCATACAAAGCAACAGACACAGTCACTATTAGAACCACAGCAGGTGAAGAGATTGTGGGTAGATTTGTTGAAGAAGATGCTACCACTATAAAAATCACCAAGCCACTAGCACTACAAGCAACTCAGCAAGGTATTGGACTAGGTCCTTGGGTGTTTACTGTGGACCCTGCCAGTACTATCAAACTAAATAAAAGTGCAATAGTATTTGTACACAAGACTGCAAAAGATATGGCCAGTCAGTATGTACAAGCAACAACAGGTTTAGCAGTAGCTTAGGAGTATAGATGCCAGGAGTAGCTTGGAAAGACGGAAAAAGCAGTGTTGCTTGTACCGACGGTGTTAGAGGAAGAGTATGTCGACGAGCCGGTGATCCTTCAGTGCCTGTTGCTTGGAACTGGGATGCTAACACAACACAGTCGAGCAATGTTGGCAGTGGCAATGTTTTTGTTAACAACATAGGCGTTGTTAGAAAAGACGATGTTATGAAAAGTCATCCACACGGCGATCCTTGTACACCAAGTGCTATAAATCATGCTCCGCCATTAGATACTTATTCTCCAAATGTTTATGCCAATGGAAAACAAATAGGACGTATAGGCGATCATTATGATGGGGATGGTACAAGTCAAACACATCAAATAACAACAGGCAGTTCTAACGTATTTGCAAACGACGGTTGACAATCCTATAAATCTGTGCTATAAAGTATTATAACAAATAATAAGGCTTAGAAAGGCACAATATGGAAAAGATTATTGTAACAGACTGCGATGGCGTTTTGTTGAACTGGGAGTACGCATTTTGTGCTTGGATGACACAGCACGGGTATACTGAAATTGAAAATGGTAACAAAGAATACAACATCGGCAAACGATTTGGTATCACACTAAAAGAAGCTATCAAGCAAGTTGTGATATTCAATGAAAGTGCAGCAATGGCATTCCTACCAGCACTACGTGATGCACGTTTTTATGTTAAACGACTACACGAAGAGCATGGTTACGTGTTTCATTGTATTACAAGCATGAGTCTTGATCCTAATGCCAAGAAGCTACGTCAAATGAACTTGGACAAGTTGTTTGGTCCAACTGCGTTTCCAGTATTAGAGTGTTTGGATACAGGTGCAGACAAAGAAGAAGCACTTGAGAAATACCGTGACACTGGCTACTACTGGATTGAAGACAAGTTTTCAAATGCAGTTGCAGGTCAAGCAGTAGGCATGCGTCCGATACTAATCGAACACGGTTGGAACATGAACGAAGTTGTGCCAGATGGTATGAAAAAAGTTGTTAACTGGAAAGAGCTTTACGGACACATTGTAGGTGACTGAGTTGAGTGAAATACATGACGCAATGAAAGTTGCATTTGCAACTTACGTTAAAGAATCAGAGAAGTTTGAACAAGAGGGTGTAAAAGTAAGTGCTGTTCGTGCCCGTCAAGCTCTCAACGATTTAAAAACATTGATAACAGAGCGTCGAAAAGAAATACAAGATCAAAAGCTGAAAACATGAGTGAAAAACAGTACCTGTACAATATTGCTGACAAAGTTTCTTTGTATGTGCAAGCAAAACAAAATGCTATTGACTTTTTAGTAAAAAATGAAATAAAAGATCGCAACAGCATTCAAAACTGTTTGATTATGAGTCAAATATGGACAGCCTCGCAGATTAATGATACTATCACAATAAATGATATTATGATATATCTTGGCAACAACGAGCCTGCTGATGACGATCTTGACATGAAAGAAGTAGTATTAGATGATGAAATGAAACATCTTACTCTTAATGAAATATTAGAAGTGGCCTTAGACTCAGATGATGGTATTTGATATTGGTTGTGCAACTATCAGTGTGTGTGAAGATACTGCAAAATGTGCAGTAGATAATATACAACATGATGATGTAATGTTGGTTGCAGAGTTCTGCAACAAGAATAACTATGTAGTAGATGTAGTTTGCGGAGATGCAGCACAAGAGTTGATTTATTACACATTAGGTACTGAGTTAACTCAACACAATCTCAAACAATATATACAAAAAGAGTTCTGTTAGCGTCAACATCTTATAAAAGAGTAAATACATTATGTTGAAGAAACTAGGACAAAATGACCTAAAAGAAGAATATAGAATATTCTTTATGGTCAAGGGTCACCTCAACGTATCACCTCAAACAGTTATGGAATGTTATAATGGATACTTCAATCGCCTTTGGCGTGCTGGAGCCGACGGTGCCCCTCTTTATGAATATGATGAACAGTTTGAAAACGCCTGGGAGAAAAAAGTATGGTCACTTCAAAAATAGCGCAACTTAGCGAAACAGATTTAGATTATTTAGATCAACTACTACACAAAGAATTTTCAAAGCAGTGTAACGACAGCACACAATGGCGTAGCACACA
>JGI26086J50260_1001477_pt1 | contig 13776 bp, 11 predicted proteins | sample SaaInl3SG_22_DNA_FD_50260 | JGI IMG/M metagenome (IMG submission 50260)
GCGTGATCCGACGAATCGGAAAGTATTATTCGTTCCAATAGCGCATGCAGGGCTTAAAAATAAAGTTGCATCGTTCGAGTGGATTTGAACTCCTGACTGCTTGATTTGTAATAAGACTGATAATGTTCAAAGCACTGTATGTCTTGGCCTGGCATCCATTAATTGCTGGACTGTGCGTGATCTGCCAGCACCGACTTTGGCAAGAGTTCGGCACGGGTATCCCATGTGGATTCATACATCATCCGTTTAAAAGTGCTCCTGTATCAGTCATCAAATAAGTAAACTTTTGAGGTTCGATGATGCTCACCATACAGGCGCAGAAAACATGTAAGCCAATCGAGAAGTCCGACGATCGTTGCTGGGATGTTTGGAAAACAGAGTAATAACGTGCTTGCTACGCACGTCATGCAACGGCGAGTTCCATGCAACAGCACAACTGGCCGATGCCCAGACAAAATTTTTAGCGCCGCTCACCTAAGCGGCCTTTTGAGAGAGCGTGAACCGGCTATTTGCCGTTTAATTTTCACGTTCTATTTCAGACGACGCAGGGTCGTTGGGATAACCTAACTGTCTTACTGCCTTAATTGATTTTTCAAATAACGCGACTTTGCAATGCACGCTTCTTTAATTGAACGTATGCTCTCAATGCGAATCGCACCTCCTTTATTCAACCTGATGGCGTATCACGTGACTCTTAAAAGCAGTTCTAATACTCAGTATCGACGCCTTTTTGAAACCGCCCAAGATGGTATTTTTTTGGTGAATTTTGAGACNGGGGAAATTGAGGATGTGAACCCCTACCTGATTCAGATGCTTGGGTATCAAAAANCGGAAATGGTTGGCAAGCAATTGTGGGAGATTGGCGCCATTGTTGATCGCGATGCGTCGGTTGAGGCATTTGCGAAGCTCAGACACGAGTTGTTCATTCGATACGATGACCTGCCATTGCGCACCCGAAACGGTGACCTGATGCACGTTGAATTTGTCAGCAATGTGTACGATGTTGATGGTCAGCGGGTGATTCANTGCAACGTGAGAGACATCAGCAATAGACGGAAGGCTGAGGCCTTAGAACGTGATATTCAGCGTGCAACAGCCAAAAGCATCATTCAAATTGTAGATGCATTGACTAAAGTAGTCGTTGCTCGCGATCCGTATACGTATCAGCACCAACATCGGGTCGCGGACCTTTGTGTGGCGATTGCGGTCGAGTTGAAATTGTCCGACGACTTTATTGAGGGGCTGAATTTAATCGCGCANATTCATGACATCGGTAAGGTCGCAGTTCCGATTGAGATCCTGACCAAACCCACNGAACTTCAACCCTACGAATTCGAACTTCTCAGGGCCCATGCCCAAGCCGGATTCGAGATTGTGAAACATGTTGAGTCCAGTTGGCCAATTGCTGAAGCAATTGGCCAGCATCATGAGCGATTGGATGGAAGCGGTTATCCAAACCAATTAAAAGGTGACTCAATTGTTTTGGAAGCACGTATCATCGCAGTAGCAGATACAGTCGAGGCGATGTCGACCGATCGTCCCTATCGCAAGGCACCTGGCCTTGAGGCTGCACTGAGTGAAATTGAAGAAGGACGGGATCGACTGTTTGATGGCGCCGTGGTTGATGCATGTTTGCGACTTTTTAAACAGCGTAATTACGCGTTTCCTAACGCTTCGTGAATTGAGTTGGTCTCGTGTTCGGTGAACAGAAGTGTAGCCCAGAAATAGTTTGTAGGCTGTTTGTCGGTAGTCTGAGAGCAACCCTTTTTTGATCGCTCGGTATGTCAGCGTTGGGGTAAAATTTTGGGTTGCTTGTATCGGCTCTGCGAGCTGGCTGTTCCTATCTATTTATCTCTCGCTTCCATGGCTTAGTGATCTCTCCGGAGTCATAGGACCTTATCTTGCAATCTATGTGATTGCGTTTATAGCGATCATTCCTGGATTTATGAACGCTTTTATTGTGCTGTCGTTATTACTGGATGCCCGTCCAGCTAGGCGACAGATCCATGAGTTTCCGCCAGTTACCGTATTGGTCCCAGCCTACAACGAAGAGAGTTCCATTCGGGAAACAGTGCAGAGCCTTTTGGATCAGGCGTATCCCGGAGAGCTGTGGATCAAGGTGATTAATGACGGATCCTCGGACGGTACATCCGACATAGTCAAATCCATGCTGTCCTCATCCAGTTATCTTGAATTGATCGATTTAACCCTGAATGGGGGAAAATCTGATGCGCTCAATGATGCACTCTCAAAGTGTAAGACTGAGCTCGTAATCACAGTCGATGCGGATTGTTGGATCCTGAAAGATGGAGTTCGTCATTTGGTTCAGCGCTTGTTGTCCGATCCCCCCGATACGCAGGCGGTGGCGGGATCCATTCTGATTCGAAATTCGCGGGTGAATTGGATTACGCAAGCCCAGGAATGGGACTATTTCTTAGGTATTGCTGCGATCAAGCGGATTCAATCATTATTTCAGGGGACCTTAGTNGCTCAGGGTGCGTTTTCNATTTACCGAAAGCAAGCGCTTCAGGCGGTGGGTGGGTGGCCTAAGACAGTGGGCGAGGACATTGTCTTAAGTTGGCGTCTTTTGAGCGCAGGCTACCGGATTGGTCATGCAGAGGATGCGTGTGCATTTACGGTTTGTCCCGTTACGGTTAGACAATTCGTGAAACAACGCCAGCGGTGGTCACGTGGCTTGATCGAGGCATTCAAAGACAGTCCTAGGCTGATCGTTAAGCGACGATTCAGTTCATTATTTATTGTTTGGAATGCGCTTTTTCCGTTGATGGATTTGGCGTACACGCTGGCGTTTATCCCCGGGATCATACTCGCGTTTTTTGGTATTTTCTGGATTGTCGGTCCAATGACGCTGGCTCTTATTCCACCCAGTATTCTTCTGAATCAGGTGATGTATCGTACGATTATCCATACCTTTGANCGAGAGCATCTNTTGGTCAGGCGCAATCGTTTCGGTTTNGTGATCTACATTCTGGTGTACGGGATTATTCTGCAGCCCGCGAATGTATATGGGTATTTGTCAGAAATCTTCCGCGTCAGAAAAACCTGGGGAACCAAATGATCAGACCGATCGGTCGGAACCCGACTCGTACTGCCTCTTGCGTGAGTATTGTTTTGGGTTTGTGCATTATTGGGTCTCGGGTTGTAGCTGATCCTCTGGCTGAGGATCAGCTTACAGCGATCGATCGCGCACTCATTCCGATGGTGTTTTACTCAACCGATTCAGATCGCTTTCAAATCCAAAAAACTTCGGTGGCCTGGGCGTCTCCGTACGAGGACCCGACACACCTTTTAAAGTGGTCTGTCGATTGGCGACGCTATCAACAAAATGAGTGGCGATTGGATAGCAAACAATTGGGGGTATCAATCAGGCGGGAGGATGCTTATGGGCTGGGTTACCAAGCGAGTCTTGCGGTCAATGATCTCAGTCACGCTCAGATTCTCACGACGGAAAATCGGTTTGGCTGGAGACTCTCTCCGCAATCGGTCGCTGAAGTCTTAGTCCTCAGGGATTTGGTGGAAAGTCAGATTGGACTGATCAGTGAGAGGACCTATGTCATGCTTGGAGGCAGTCTGGAAACACAATGGAGTCGGCGATTGAGCTCTGTTTTGTATCTCGATACCCGTCGTTTTTCTGATCAAAATCAACGATATACCGGAAAAACAAAGCTCATTGTCGATGCGTGGCCAAGTCAGGGCGTGACCCTGCAGGCGTGGTACCAGAATTTTCGAAACAGTGATACGGAGGCTTCTCAGTCCGCGTATTTTAATCCATCGCGCTATGAAGAAACCTTACTAGTGGTCGGCATCAGGAAACGGTTTCNAAACCATCATCTACGATTTCGTATAGGTGCTGGGACGCAGCAAGTTGCCGAAACAGGACCCTCTCGAGCGCAGTTCAGCGACCTGATTCTTGAGTCAACAGATGCTCGTGATTGGGTGTGGCGTGTTACTGTAGGACACCGATTGAGCGCCGGGGTCAATCAAGATCCTAATTATCGTTATCGTTATGGTGCGGTTGAGTTGATCATCCCGTGGTCTCGGTGACAGTTACAATTTTCTAAACTCAACAGTCGATGCAGCGAAGCACATGGCATCACCTATTTAGTTGGTTTTATTAAATCAAAAGAACTGGGTGCGCCAGAGGATTTAAACCTCTGGCCGCCTGGTTCGTAGAACGAATAAAAACGCTGAAATAAGCGTATTCACTGGCCTGGCGTTCGTTGCATTTGCCGGACTGTGCATAACCTATCAGGGCTGACTTCGGCAAAATCTCGGCACCCATATCATTGATGATGCGGCTCTGATCGCTCATAAATGTTTCGCCATTAACAATCGATCCGGCAAGAATTTTGCGTACGATAATACTTGTGGTTATACCGCGGATTGCAAATCCTTGGACATCGGCTCGATTCCGGTACGCGCCTCTACCGAATGATACAAATCCATGAAAAGTCGTCGGTGGCGTTATTAATTTTCTAAGCAAATTCATCAATCATCGTTGCTTATTTATTCGATGGGGTCCAACGAGCCGACCGTGGTTGCCTGCGTGAGATGAGTATCTTGACGTTTGGTCATCATGTTGTCATCTTGTAGCACCAGTTGTATGTTTGTAAGGCTACGTATATGTTTTCGACCGAGCGTTGATATGGCAAATAACTTTGATGACGAAACCGGCGTGGGGTTGGCGCCGATAATTAGACAAAAGCTTTCGGAGCAGGTGTTCGATCGGCTTTGGGAGATGATCGTCTCGGGCGATTTGAAACCCGGGGACACGATCCCGTCCGAGCGTAAACTAATGGAAAAATTCGGCGTCGGGCGCCCTGCTGTGCGTGAAGCCCTCCAGATGCTGGCAAACAAGCGGGTGATAACCATCTCTCACGGCGAAAGCAGTCGAGTTAATGAGTTTAATGCCAACATTGTTATGGATCAGGTGGATGAGATTGCGAAACTGCTTCTATCAGCTGATCCCACCAACCTAGATCACTTGAAACAACTTAGGAAGATTCTTGAGGTGGGAACTGTTCGTGCGGCTGCCACGAACTGCACGGAAGATGATATTCGTCACTTGCGGGCGTTAATAGAACTCCAAGAAGGGCGAGCTGAGCACCCCAAACAGTTTATCCAAGCCGATATTGCTTTTCATACAGCCATAGCAACAGCCACACGGAATCCCCTTTTGCAGGCGGTGACTAAAGCAATGTTGACTTGGTTATTTGCATACTACAAACCTTTGCTCCACTGGTCTGGCCGAGAAAATACGACATTAATGGAGCATCGCAAGTTGGTCGACCACCTTGAAGCGCATGACGCAGAAGCTGCCGCTAAACTGGTACTTCAGCATCTCGATCGATCTGATCCGCTCTACGTCAATTCCTGATAGCAGGTATCACTTGACCGCTCAAATCGACGAACCAAGTGGATTTATGCATAAACAAAAAAAATCTTGTGTGAAAACTTTCGCCGTAACACTTTGTCGTGAATTAAGCGAAATTCCTAGGTCCGCCTGACGAAATTTGAAATTAAATTGGCTGAACTCTTGACATGGTGACATGGTTATATACTAATCATACCAGTTTGGCGGTCGAGACCGCCAAACATAACCAGGAGGACTCACAATGTTCAAAAAATCTATAAAAATCATGGCCGCGAGTATTACAGCATCTGCATTACTAGTCGGAAATGCATCTGCTCAAACCACCCTGCGCGTCCAGACGCACCAAGGACAATCATCATCTTATGGTGCTGCTATTCAGGAATTTGTTGATTCCGTTGGCATCATGTCTGGTGGTGATCTTCAGATCGAGATGTATTACTCATCGTCGGTCGTTCCATCGGCCGAGACGTTCGATGCCGCTGTAAACAGTATTCTTGACTGCGACATGACAAACGGCAGCTATCAATCTGGAAAAAATAAAGCATTCCAGTTTGTCGCTGACACGATGGGCGGATATGACACACCATTGCAATACCAAGCTTGGGTTGAGATGGGCGGCGGCCGTGAAGCAGTTAATGAACTCTATGCGCCTTACAATATGACTTTTATTGGCGCTCACGTTGGTGGACAAGAATCTTTGACGTCAACTAGGCCGTTAGCGGGTGTCGCTGATCTCGAGAATTGGAAGTTTCGTGCACCTCCAGGAATGGCTTCGGACATATTTGCTTCTCTTGGAGCTAAGCCAATCGTGATGGACTTTTCTGAAGTAATCACTGCTTTGGAATCTGGAATTATTGATGGAGCAGATGCCTCAACGCTTGGTAATAATCTACGCATTGGTACTTACGACATTGGGAAGCACACCAACTTTCCAGGATTTCACTCGATGGCATCAGACCATCTTGCGTGTCGCACAGACGTTTGGGAGGGGTTGAGTAAGCAGCACCAAACAATTATCGAGACCGCTTATCAAAACGTTGCGATGGATCTGATCCTTCAAACATTGGTAGATAACGGAGAGGCTTTGTCGAAACTCCCAAGTATGGGGGTGACCACTTATAACTGGTCGGCTGAAGATCGAGCTAAGTTCCGGGCCGCGGCAAGAGAGCAGTGGAATGTCTACGGTGGTGAGACAAAAGAAGGTAGGGCGATGGTAGAGAGTCATGTTTCGTTCATGAAACGAATCGGTCTGATCCAGGACTAACCCGAGTTTGTACATCGGTTTGCACGATCTTATCTATGATGAGGTCGCGCCTTTTTTCTGATTAATCGGTTGACCTGTCAAGGAGGTATGAGTGGAAGAGCATAGACGCACCGGACCCTTAGACCTGGTCACATGGAGCATCAGTAGGGTGGCGATGTGGCTACCGATGTGCATTGTTAGCATTATTTTTTTCGAAGTAACGATGCGTTATGTCTTCGGCAGTCCGACGATGTGGGTCAACGAGACTTCCCTTTGGATCGCCGGAGCCTTGTATTTGCTAGCGGGAATTTATTCGATGCAGCAACGTAGCCATATTCGAATCTATATCCTCTATGACCTGTGTCCTCGATGGTTGCGGCGTACCTGTGACGTCATTTCTGTGTTCTGCATTGTTGTCTTCGCTGTCGCTCTGATCTGGGGCGGATTCGATGATGCGTTGCGTAAGTTTTTAACCTGGGAAAGGTTTGGTACAAAGTTTGATCCTCCTATCCCAGCCACTTTGAAACCGTTGATTTTGATTACGATGGCGATATTGGCTCTACAGGCGATCTCCAATCTGATCTACGACTGGAATACAGACCAGGGCGAATCGCACTTGGGTGAAAACGTGAGCGAATTGCTGGGATATATCGGGGTAGATCAAGCTGACGTCCAATCCTCAGGTGATCCATTACAACAGCCAGTCGCTAATGATGATGGCAAACGTCGCCAGAAGGTTCAGTAGATGGATATCGGAACTATATCGGTAGTTCTTCTTTTTGGAATGGTGGTCCTGTTAGCGATCGGTATGCCATTGGGGTTTGCATCTGGTTTCCTTGCAGTTGTTGCGATGTTGATGAAGTTCGGTCCGGACGTTTTGTTTTCAAACTTTGGTACGGGCCCACTGAATTTGCTTGGTCAGCGGATCTATGGAATTACTACCAGTTATGTCCTCATTTCGGTTCCATTGTTCATCTTTATGGCCAACTTATTAGAGCGCTCAGGTATCGCTCGAGACATGTACGATACCCTCGAAGCTTGGATGAGCCGAACACGTGGCGGAATTGCCGTAGTGACCGCATTGATGGCTGTAGTAATGGCTGCGATGTCAGGAATTATTGGCGGGGAGGTTGTCCTATTAGGGCTAATTGCTTTACCCCAAATGTTGAGGCTCGGTTACGACCGAAATCTCGCTATAGGGACAATTTGCGCTTCGGGTTCACTGGGAACAATGATTCCTCCATCAATTGTTCTGATTTTCTACGGCCTGATTACCGACACTAGTATCCATGCGTTATTTCAGGCTGCTTTTATACCTGGCTTCATCTTAGCTGCCTGTTATGTTGCCTACATTCTTATTCGGACCAATCTCAATCCGGCTTTGGCCCCCTTGCCTGAGCCAAAAGATACGGACCTAACGAGTCGGCAAAAACGGATTTATGGACTCGCTTTATTGACTATGTTGGTCGGCGCTGCGGCGGGCATCATGGTCATTCGTGGAGTTTATTTAAACGTTTTCGATCTTATCGCAAGCGATACTGCCGGTATTACACGCGACTTCATTTTGATGTCTGCAGCNCTGTCGGTTGTCTGTGGTGCCTTCTTATGGTTGAGGATTGGTCCAAAAGACGCTCGCGCTGCGTGGCTGAACGGTAAAGGAATGGTTGTTCCGCTGTTGATTGTCTTCGTTGTCCTGGGATCCATCTACGGTGGGATTACGGGTATCACTGAGGCGGCAGGTATTGGTGCTATGTCCGTTCTGCTCTTGATCATAGTGCGAGGTGAATTCGCGTGGAGCCTACTGCGTGATGCGTCGTTACGCACCCTAAAGTCCACCGGGACGATAATGTGGGTGACGATAGGAGCAACTGCCTTGGCGGGCGCCTTCACTCTGTCGGGAGGCCCGACCTTTGTCGCTAATCTAATCGTTGGTCTTGAGTTACCAACGCTCAGTATTCTGCTGATCATGATGCTGTTTTTCCTGTTTATGGGCGCATTTATGGATTGGACAGGGATTGTTTTGCTCGTGATGCCGGTGTTTTTACCGATTGTGTTGAAGCTCCCGTGGGACGAATTGGGTATGACAGGTGGACTCGACAGTCAGCTCGCGGTGCAGGTTTGGTTCGGAGTTTTGTTCTGCGTGAATATGCAGGTCAGCTTCTTGTCTCCTCCATTTGGCAATGCCGCTTTTTATCTAAAATCAGTCGCTCCTCCACATATTACTCTTCCGCAGATTTTTCGGAGTTTCCTGCCTTTTATCGGCATCCAGTTGATGGTGCTGATGCTGATATTACTTGTGCCGCAGATCACCACCGTGTTCCTGCGTTAATTTGAGGAAGGATAGCCCGATGATTACACCCTTAATCAATCCAAACCGCATCGAAGCCGACTATCTCATTGAGACAGCCTTCGATCCGATGCAAGCGGCAGAGATTATGGCCGGCGAGCAGTCATCAGGAACTTTTGTAGCCGTTCCAGGTGAGACTCGTGAACTCAAGGAGCGATCAGCTGCGCGAGTCGAGCGACTGGAAGTTTTTGATACCGTCGCAGAACCTACATTGCCAGGGTCAGGCCTTCCTGAATCTGGCGATGGACTGCGTAAACAAGCACGAGTGACACTGTCTTGGCCAATCGCAAATCTTGGGCCTTCGTTACCAAATTTGATCGCTACAGTCGCGGGAAATTTATTTGAATTGAAGCCTTTCTCAGGACTTCGGCTTGTCGATGTACGACTGCCTCGTGCGTTTGCTGAAAAATATGATGGACCGCAGTTTGGGATGGAAGGCACACGCCGTCTTTCAGGTGTCGAAGGTCGCCCGTTGATTGGAACGATTATTAAGCCCAGTGTTGGGTTGAATGCCGACGATACCGCTGTTTTGGTGGATAAGTTGTGTATGGGCGGCATTGATTTCATTAAGGACGACGAACTACAAGCAGATGGACCAGCTTGCCCATTCGAAGAACGAGTGCGCGCGGTCATGGCTGTGATAAACAGATATGCCGACAAGACCGGAAAAAAGCCAATGGTAGCGTTTAATCTGACAGGTGACATGGATGATATGAGGCGCCATCACGATATTGTTGTCGAGCATGGCGGTACATGCATCATGGCTAGTTTGACGGCAGTTGGCATGACAGGATTGATTGAGCTTCGCCGTCATAGCCAGTTGCCGATTCACGCTCATCGTTGTGGTTGGGGTGCATTGACGCGCGAACCGATGCTTGGTTGGTCCTATCCGGCATGGTCAAAGCTTTGGCGTTTGGCTGGAGCTGACCACATGCATGTGAATGGATTGGATAATAAGTTTACCGAGGCAGACGACAGTGTCATTGCCTCTGCGAGATCACTCAATGAACCTCTATTTGATCAAGCACCAATGCAAGCGGTTCCCGTTTTTTCTTCTGGTCAGACCATTCGTCAGGCTGCNGGGACCTTAAAAGCCGTCGGGACTCCTGACCTGATTNTGACCGCAGGTGGNGGTGTAGTGGCGCATCCAGATGGTATTTCTGCGGGTGTTACCGCGATGCGTGATGCTTGGGATGCTGCGATGGCAGGTTCTGATCTTGAGACTTACGCTAAAGATCATCCAGCGCTGGCCTCAGCCTTGACTGTCTACTGACTATGATGAGCCTGAAGATTACCTACTATGGAGATGATTTCACTGGCGCATCAGCGGTGATGGAGGTGTTNTCGTTCGCTGGCATCCCGACCATGCTTTTCATGGATGTGCCCGATGAGTCTGTGTTGGCAGCTTTTCCAGATATTCAAGCCTTTGGTGTCGCAGGTGTTGCTCGTTCCAAGGGTCCCGGATGGATGCAGGCGAATTTGCCCTCGATGTTTTCTGCCTTGCATCAGTTTGGTGCTCCAATTCTACATTACAAAACTTGTTCGACTTTTGATTCCGCACCTCACATCGGATCGATCGGAAAGGCAACTGAACTAGGTCATTCAGTGCGGGAGGGTGAGTGGATACCCCTAGTAGTTGGTGCTCCAGAAATGGGGCGCTATCANGCCTTTGGNAATCTGTTTGCNGTGACAGATGACAAAATCTACCGCCTTGATCGTCATCCTGTGATGTCCCGTCATCCGGTGACACCAATGGAAGAAGCTGACCTAGGCAGGCATCTTTCCGCGCAAACAGATCTCCCAGTGGGCGTTGTGTCACTTGCAGATATGCATGCCGGGAAGTCCGAGCAAGCGCTTCTTCGTGAAATGAAAACAGGGGCCAAAATTGTCGCATTAGATGTTGTGGATGACAGCACTTTAGCTGAAGCGGGTCGACTCGTTTGGCGAGATGGGGAAACGCCCGTTTTCGCAATTGGTTCTCAGGGAATTGAGTACGCCCTAGTAGCTCATTGGATTCGACAAGGTCAACTATCTGCAACCCCTGACATACCTTTGCTTAAGCCTGTGAACCAGATATTTGTGGTTTCAGCCTCGGTGTCGCCGACAACGGCAAAGCAGATCGCATATGCCGAAGAACAAGGCTTTGTTTATATCTCGTTCAGCGCAAATAGTGCGGCTGACCCGGATCAATTGCTCGCCGAACGCCAACGGGTACTCGCAGCGAGTTTGCTGGCGCTTTCGAATGGACAAGATGTGATAGTCGCGTCGGCACGTGGTCCAGACGATGCTGCAGTTGATGCCATGATGCACGCAGCGAAAACACTGGGTGTGCCATTGAATATCGCCCGAGATCGGTTGGGGGCTGCTCTTGGTGATTTAGTGGCAGACATTCGTCAGGAAACCGGTCTTCCTCGCATTGTGATCGCAGGTGGCGACACTTCTGGACACGCCCTGACGGCACTGGGGGCGGAAGCACTATCTGCGATTGCACCACTGGCACATGGTTGTCCCCTTTGCCGTGTTCATACTCGAGCTAACCCTAAGATTGATGGGCTTGAAGTGGCACTTAAGGGGGGGCAAATCGGAGCAACTGATTTCTTTGTCCAAACTAAGAATGGTTACAGCAAATGGAATTAATGTAAGGCGCAGCAATAAGCCTAAGTGATTGAGAAATCGAATTAACTTTGAACAGGAGAAGTACAATGACAACAGTGGCACTTTTAGGGGCTGGAGGGAAGATGGGTGTCCGCTTGGCGGCCAATCTTGCAAAATCTGACTATGACACATTGCACGTAGAGGTCAGTCCCCAGGGCCAAGCTCGCCTTAAAGAAGAAACAGGGCTTGATTGTGTTTCTCAAGCTGAGGCATTAGATAAGGCAGATGCAGTTATTCTTGCGGTACCAGATCGCTTGATCGGCAAGGTGCTCTCATCATTTGTTTCGGAATTAAAACCTGGAACAGCTGTCATTATGTTGGATGCGGCCGCTCCCTATGCGGGCGAGTTGCCCAAGCGTAAAGACATTACTTATTTTGTGGCTCATCCTTGTCATCCTCCCTTATTTAATGATGAAACCGAAATGGCCGCGAAAAAAGATTATTTCGGGGGGGTCGCTGCAAAGCAGCATATTATCTGTGCCTTGGAGCAAGGCCCGGAAGAGCATTATCAGATGTGCGAAGGTATTGCGCGTGCGTTTTATGCGCCAGTCATGCGAGCTCATCGCTGTACGACTGAACAAATGGTTATCCTGGAGCCTGCATTATCTGAGACTGTTGGAGCCACATTTGCTAAAGCACTAGCAGATGCGACGCAAGCTGCTGCAGATCGGGGCGTTCCTTATCAGGCGGCTGAGGACTTCATATTGGGTCACTTGACCATCTTGCTGGCTGTCGCCTTCGGCCATCAACCAGGAGGAAAACTTTCTGACGCATGTCTGTTGGCAATTGAGGAAGCTGAACCAATGATCTTCAAAGAGGGGTGGTTGGAAAGGACGTTCGATCCAGAGTCGATCAGAGCATCAGTTAAATCGATTATTCGTTAAATCTACGACTTTGGTTTCTTTGGCATGCACGAAACGCAAGGAACAGTTTGTTGTGATTGTCGTGGGTGTCAAAGGATCGAGCGGCTTGTCGCTTAGCTGGTAGCCGTTAATAGGTTGTCAATCATAACCAGTACAAGCTTGGTCTACGCCTACGATGGATGCTTTCGGGTGCCTTTGAGGTTAGCCCAACGAATCTCTTTACACACTTTGCAGTACACTTTTATTTTCACAAAGAAATACAGAGGTTTATTGGGTATGCAAGCTTTTGCAGATCCGTGGNCATCGGTTCTGAGACGCTGTGTATACAAATTATTATTTTGTTGTTTATTAAACATTAGGTGAGAATTTTGATCCCTTCGCCGCTACATCGAGATTCCGATCGTCGCCCTTTGCCTCCGGAGGAAGTTGCTCTTTGAACAAGTTCAATGTGTGCAAGCCTTTTAGATCTCAAATTTAGCTCTGTGCATGTTCTGTTGTTCTGACTGATTCTACGACCACTGGAGCTCATAAATTTGACCGCCTAGTCGTGAGCCTTGCGGTCCAATTGGAGATCAACTCTGAATTAGTTGAAATTCGTGATATTCGAGTGCGCTGTCGATAGGGTTTCGACTGGGTGCCGATGTTTTGCCGAACATGAGCGTGCGTGCAACGTTACCCGTGCTTTGTTGTAACACCTGCTCTATCTATTATCCTCTTATAATCGAAAATCCTTGGAGTGCGCGCTCCGCATAATTGAAACTTCGCTTTGATGGAGGCGTTTATTTCATCGATAATGGCTTCATCTTCATTGGCATATCTGTCGAAAGCCTCTTCGTGCGTGCCTTTAGGTTTGCGTCAAATCGGTTCTTGGAGATCATCAGATGCTCGGAAGCGGGCGAACCTCACTCAGGCTCGAGTGCATGATTTGAAACATACATTTGGTCGGCGTCTTCGAGCCGCTGGTGTGCCAAACGAAACCCGCAAGGTTTTGCTTGGCCACAGAAACGGAGACATCACGACACATTATTCAGCCCGTGAATTACAGGAGTTGCTGGATGCGGCGAATAGAGTATGCGAACAACAGTCCGGCAAAACTCCAGCACTGGTTGTGCTTTAGGAGAAGGTGGTTGCGGCTTAGGGTGGTGCAACTAATTGATCTTTAGGGAGAAAATTTGGCGCGCTCGAGAGGATTCGAACCTCTGACCGCCTGGTTCGTAGCCAGGTACTCTATCCAGCTGAGCTACGAGCGCGTCAAGGGCGTGAATACTAATAA
>JGI26086J50260_1001485_pt1 | contig 13724 bp, 9 predicted proteins | sample SaaInl3SG_22_DNA_FD_50260 | JGI IMG/M metagenome (IMG submission 50260)
AAGTAACTTCGGACAATTGGTTATCACTCGATATTGTTAACTGGTCACTAAAAGGATTTGGATATAAACTAAGTTGAGCAATTCCATTGTTTTCTTTCTGACTAGTTGAGTTATCCTTGAAAAACTCAAAATTATCGATATGAATGGTGTCCACAGTTGATGTAGCGGGGTTTAAAAGAAGGACGAAACTAGTTAACTCAATAGTTGGTGAAATGGAAGTTAAATCCATTTCGAAAGTTGCCCAATTTGTTGAGGAGGGAACGGTAAAGGTTGTGTCTTTAACGTTATTGCCTGCATTATCTTGCATTACCATCATAAAATCGCAAGTGGCATTTGGATTGTAAAGATCGATTCGGGCCTTATTGAAAGTGGTAGAATAGAAACTATGATTAAATGAACCCCCAAATGCTCCGTCATTGGTTGGTGGAGTAAATTTGATGAACTTTCCGCAAATGGCAGAAGTGTTTATTCCTGATTGGGATGGATTAGTTTCTGACTGCAAATGAGTTCCATTTGCAAAAGTAAAGGCAACATTTCTCTGACATTCATAGTCTTCCCCAATGGAAGTATCTATAGCTACTGAAGAACAAGGGTCCAACATATCAGGTCCCATGATGTCATCGAATAGATACGTGTCAGAATTGTAACTNTTTGGGTCAAACAGTATGACCATTCTACTTACACTTGTGTCAGCTACGGTTGGATCGGGCCTATTAACTAAATTAAAAGTGAGTGTTTCCCAACTATTTGCTACTGTAGTTACAGCGGTATACTCGCTATGCCGTCCAGTTGGAAAATTTGTCGGTTGTGCGGTGGTCCTATTTTCCAGAGTAATTTGAATTGTTTTACCAACCACCGTACTGTATACTTTCATGGTCATTTTTTTTGTACCAGTCCTGTAATCAGAAACGCTTCCTATTTTATTGGTACCTGAGGGCTCTACTAAAATGACATCATATTGCGAACCTGAACTACGAGCGTATTGAGCGCAAAGTGAGCTCGTATTTACACCGGTCGTTGCAGGATTAGCAAATGTTTGATCAAAAATAGTACCGTTGAAAAAAGGATAGATAACTTTTCCTTGAACATCAAAATCATCCCATGAACTCTGGCATAATCCGTCATTTTGGAAATAGGTAAGGCTTGCTAAAATAAGAAAGAGTAAACTTTTTTTCATGAAAATGCGTTTTAAATTGATTTGTAAATGAGAACTTTTATGGTTCTCCCTTATTGTTATTTTTACAATTAGTGAGAACGAATATAACAAATTAAATTTTCAGAAACAACTTTACTCTACGATGATAGATTTTTGGAGGTTCCCTACGTTTAGGATAAAACAGCCGGGTTCCACCATCCATTTGTTTTTATTATTCACAAAAGCTAATTCAGAAATTGGAATTGAAAAGTAAATAGTTTCTGTCGTATTTGCTTTGATTAGTTTTTTATTAAAGCCTCTCAGTCTTTTTACACTGGGTGTAATTGAAGCCACCGTATCACTGACATAAATTTGAATAACTTCCTTCCCATTTATTTCGGAGTTGTTGGTAATGTCTACTGAAAATGATAGGGTATCATCTTGATTGAAAGTAGATTTAGAAAGGACTAAATTGGAATACGAAAAGTTGGAATAGCTAAGTCCAAATCCAAATTCCCACTGCGGGTTGAATCCTGTCTTACCAAAATCCTTATCAAATACTTCGGTATATTTGTGGTCATAAGTTAGTAGAGACCCAGTATGTCTGGGGTAGGTAAATGGTAATTTTCCCGATGGGTTAGTTTTTCCAAATAGAATTTGTGCTAAAGCTTCGCCTCCAAAATCACCAGACAAGTAGGTATGCAATATAGCATTNGAATGAGCTACAACGGATTGAAGAATTCGAGGTCTATTTAGACTCATAACTAGAACAATGGGCTTATTGATCTTGCTTAGTTCGGTTACCAATTCAATTTGAGCCTCAGGTAAATTTAAATCCTCTATATTTCCTGGGATTTCAGTACCTGGTAATTCTCCAACACATAGTACTATTACCTCTGAAAGCTTTGCTTTGGCAATAGTTTCTTTCAAATTTGATTTTTCAGTGAGCGTGGCTCCCTCTGAATAAAGTACCTTTCCTTTGCTTTGTTCTTTAATCGCTTGGAAAAATGTTTTTGCTCCTTTGGTGTTGTAGGAAGAATCTAATCCTTGCCATGTATGTGTCCATGCTCCGTTTTGAATGGTAAGAGAATTTGCCGCAGGGCCGCATACCAAAATCGATGTATTTTCCTCCAAGGGTAATATGTTCTCTTCATTTTTTAATAAAGTTATTGATTCTAACGCAGTGTTAAGAGCAATTTCTTGGTGTTCTTTTGAACCAAATTTTTCATAATATTCAAAGTCTGGAATGGGAGTTTCAAGTAGGCCAAGTTGTTTTTTTACCCAAAGTATTCTTCTACACGATTCATCTAGTCTACTTTCAGGAATTTCTCCGCTTTTCACCAAATCAATTAATGCGCGGTTAAAAGAATAGTCATTCGGAGTCATACTCATATCTATCCCAGCGAGAATAGAAATTTTGACTGCTTCCCTCATATCTCGAGCCACTTTGTGATTGGTGTATAATTTAATAATGTCTTCCCAATCGGTTACAGCAAGCCCTTTGAATCCGAGTTCATCTCTCAATAAATTTTTCAGTATGAGTTGATTTGCATGAACTGGTACGCCATTGATTTCGCCAGAGTTAATCATTACGGTAAGTGCATTTTCTTGAATTGCTTTTTCAAAAGTAGGCAAGTAATATTCTCTCAATTGCCTCTCTGGAATCCAAGCTGGAGTTCTGTCTTTCCCGGAAAGTGGAGTGCTGTAACCTAAAAAGTGTTTCATACAAGAAGCAACTTTTTCTGGGTTAGAAGGATCAGTACCTTGATATCCTCGGATACAAGCTTGGGTCATTTTTTTTGCTAAAAAAACATCTTCTCCATAAGTTTCAAAAAAACGTGACCAAAGTGGTTGTCTGCCAATATCCAAAACGGGCGAAAAATTCCAGGGTATTCCAGAGGCTCTACATTCGTAGGCCGTTACTGAGGCTGCTTGTTGAACAAGTTCGGGATTCCAGGTTGCAGCTTGACCAATTTGCTGAGGAAAAAGTGTAGCATCTACCGTGTAATTTACTCCGTGTATTGCGTCAATTCCATAAATTATTGGGATTTTATTCCCTTGTGAGATTGCCTTTGTTTGTATTTCAGTTATTATCTCCTGCCAATGGGCTCTTGTATAGGTATGTCCTCCTACATTGAGAATAGAACCAACATAATAATGATTGATGGCTGAATCTAATTTTGTACTATCCAGTTGATGAGGTACTTCGAGGTTATACAATTCTCCTTTGGAAATAACATCGATATTGATTTGAGTCATTTGTCCCACTTTTTCTTCAATCGACATGTTTGAAATTAGGGATTCAATGTCAGAGTCAGAGTTGGAAGATTCAGAAGTACTGGTTTGACACGAATAGAGCAGTAGCCATATCCCGAACCCGAGTAAATAGTTTGTTTTGAGAGTAAACATTATTTTGTAATTTTAATTTCATCTATAAATACTTCGCCAAATGAAGTTCCCTCAAAGGTGATTTGTTTGATTTGATCAAGGACAAAGTCTTTTTCTTTCAGATCTAAATTTTTTAGTTGAATCACTATATGTTGCCATTCTTTATTAGCTGATATTTGCTCATTTTTATTGGAAAACAACTTGGTTTTATGTCCTTTGAAGTCTTCGATCATCACTATAAATTCGCTATTTTCTGACGACTTTAGTTTAAAATGAATGGCGGAGGTTTCATTTACACCTCTTAAATTGATAGCGTACCAACCATTCCAATTAACTCCCCATTTGGCCCAATCACAGTTTTCTGAATCGTATTTCCAATGGATTTGAGTATTTCCAAGGGAATCTTTCATTTCTTTTAACTCTTGGCAGGAATTGTTCTGGTATCCCCAAACATCTTCCTCAAAATTCCCTTTTCTATACACAGTTTGGTTAAACGCTCCTTTCGGTTTCATTTGCTCAACCAATAAACGAGATGTTGCATACTCTTCTTTTGAGTAATCTATTATTTCTAATTCATCGATGTAAAATGATCCAGAACCTTCAAGTTGAAACTGCATTTGCTTGATGGAAAAGATATCCACTTCTTCCGGGTCAATCGGAAAATGCCACAATGGAACAGTAATCTCTTTCCAGGTTGTATCAATTTCTAGTCCATTTAGGTATTTACCGGCATCAATAAAATAATAACTTCCACCACCAGAAAAATCCTCAAGGTTGGCTACGATTGGAATCGCTTTTGCAGTTTTGGATTGGGTTCGCACGAAAAATCTGAGGGCTTTTGTAAATCGGTCATTACTTAGGTCTACAGGTTGCCAGTTATTAAAACTGTTGCCAAAACCTATCCATTCGCAATCCCCTTTATTCCAATCTAATTTTATACTAGATTTCCCTGAATAGGCAACAGAATTTGTTATTTCAAAATTTCCGCAATCAAATAATGAGTTCCACATGGTACCTTTACCCTCGCTGAAAATGACTTGAGAATAATTTTCTTTTGGTGCAGGTTGCTCGTATTTGTCATATAGCACCTGTTTTTTCAGTTTTATGCTCTCACAATTGTAAATAATTAAAACACACGATATGATAAAAATTTTTCTCAAGGAGTGTAAGGTTTATTGGTTGTAAAAATTAAGTGGTCTATTAATGCTTTGGCATTTCCGTTATCCTTATTTGCCAAATAAAAGACGTTGATCGAAACAAGTTTGGAAGGTTCTGGAAGACCGTTTCCATTAGTTGAAATTTGATTTCCATCTTCATCAAATTGAATATCAGAATATTTATAACTGACCAAATTCCAACCGCCTTGTTCATACCAATACTCATAAATGAAACGATCTTCAGTAGCTTCATCAAAAACCCCATCACCGTTGTCATCCTCATCAAACCAAAACTGTAAAAAAGTATTTCCAATCCCAGTGTTTTCAAGTGGTTTGAATGCCATATTGAAATACAAATTGGAGGCAGAAGCAGGTAAACCAAATGTTCCAGAATTAGGTTTTACCATGACAGATCCAATCGCCCAATCCCAAGGAACTGTTCCGTTAAATCCGTAGTGACAATTTCCTTTGGCAGATTCCCCTGTACCACAATCTATTTGTCCTCTTACTGTTGTTTGGTTAAATTTACTCCAATTAGCTCCTTCTCCGTTTTCGAAACTTGTAATGAGGTATCCATTATCAATTTTCGTATTAGTGATTGAAACTGTGTCATACAACACGGGAGAGTTTTCTTCTTTTGGAAAAGAGATTTCAATAAAAGCATTTTCTAATCCGAATCCTGGAAAAGTATTGGCTCCGCCATCCCATGCTGCATTGTCTGTACTTAGTATTCTATCTGTTCCTGTCAGGGTTCTTTTAGCGCCAGTTGTTTCTCCTATAATGGTGATTACCCAGGAAGTGTTTTTGGACAATTCACCGCTAAAAAACAACTCGTTATCTGACGGGAAATCCGCAGTGTTTTTGTTTATTTTGATCGTTTCAACAATGGAAAAAGGGCCAAATAAGTCATTTAAATTTGGACCATCAAAATTGTTGGAATCTTCTTTTCGACAAGAAGAAGAAAACAAGATTACTATCAGTAGTAGGGCTATTTTTTTCATAGTTTAAAAGAATAATGAGTAAAGAAATGAAAATTGTGAAATTCCGTAATCGACAGAATTTGACTGTTTATGTTGTATATCGAATACTTGGTACTGCACAGATAAGGTGTTTTTATCGCTGAATCTATACCTCATTCCAGCAGCATAAGTGTTTTCTGTAAAATGATAATCAATCACATCAAAATTGACAACAGTATTAAACTGATTTCTTTGATTTACATAAGCGGTTCCATTTACAAGCCAAAGCTTTGTGCCAACAAGTAGATCAAGTTTTTTGGCGAATTCCCACGAAATTCCCGCATCGATGAAGGTGCTATTTAGATTTCCTTTTTCGTATTCTTCCCCATTTCGAGTCGTGTTTTCATAGCGTATTCCTAAATCAACTTTCAGTTGTTTTTTCCAACCAAAGAAATCATTCATGTAAATATCAGTGCCAGCAGTAAGCAGAATAAAGTTCTTCTTATTTACGGTACCAGTTCCTCTCGATTGACTCATAAAAGAAGCATTTAAAAAGCTGTTTCTAAATTTAACAGAATCAGTTCTCAATAAATTTACATAAATTCCTCTTCTGTTGGGAGTGGCAATGCCGTAAGGCGAGATATTGTTGTATCCAGCAAAATAGGGAAGGAGCTGCTCATTGATTTTAAACGAGTTTTCGGTATTTCCGCTTATCATGTCTGTATAGCTTATTTGTCGCCCTACAGCACTATTGGTGATTTGCTGATAGAGACCCGGGAAACGCGAATAATCAATTCGTTTGGTTTGAGCTCCTGCCGAAAAGAAATCGGCTCCCACGTCTTTGTAGCCAAGCTCCATTTTTATGTTTTTATCTTTAATATGAGCCACCAATGCGACATCATAAAACCAATCTTCAAGAGATTCAGGAGCTCTTGTGTCGATGTAGTTGTTATAGCTAGTTCCTGATATTCCTGCTTCTGATTTTAAACCCACTTTAATATTTCGCGTAATGTTTTTATTATACAAAACATCAAAAGTATGGACATTGTTTTTGTATTGGATACTATCTTGTATCGTTTCGGTAAGATCAAATACATTGACCGAATTTAATCCAATTGTTAAATTATCGCTTTGTTTTATCTTAATGGTACCACCTCCATACACACGCTCAGGCTCAGCTATTCCATCCGTAGGTCTTTGTCTGGTAATAAAGCCATTCACGTCAATCGAATTGATGTGTTTACCAAATTCCAATCCGAAATTCATTTTGGCACCTTGCATACGCCAAGTATTGTCATTCCCATAAAACATGTCATAGTGAACAATTTCTCTTCTTAAATCAAATACATCACCTTCATTCACCACTCCTTCTTCTAGGGTATTAAACAGTGTGTAGGGTGTCATTTTGAGGTCAATGTCTCCAATTTCATATTTCACAACATTCCCTGCAATTCCTTTTAACGATAATTGTCGAACATCAAAAGAGACGCCTCCTCCCCAAAAGCCACCTAATTCGTTTCTTATTCGAAACATACCTATTACTTCTGTATTTTTGTTGGGAGTAAGGCTAAACCCTAAGTCTAATAAAGTGTGCCCATAATTGGCTTTACGGGTTGTAACAGAATCAAGAGATTCATCAAGATTCAGGTTGTTGGATAAAAAATAGCCTCGAGCAGCTCCATTTATCTGGAATTTTTTTTGCTGACCAATTACTAAATTGGCAGAGATAATCAATAAAAAAAGAAGTACTTTTCTGTTCATTAGAAAATAATTTTAAGTTCAATAGTAGTTTCATGACCTGAAAATTGATCAAGTTCAAAATTTCGGTCTTCTAAGGTAAAGTATCGGTGCCTTAAATAAATAGCAGTATTTTTTGCTAACATGTAATCGATTCCAAACCCCAAACCAATTCCCTCTTGGTTTCTCGGTTTATTTGATTGGATGTCTATTTCAGTAGAATAATTGGCTATTGCCCTTTCCCAACCTACATATTGGGATAATACAACCTTTGGATGAATCCGATAGTAACTCTCTAATTGGTGAGAATAAAATCGCAGATAGGCCTCTTCTGTGAATACCGTCACAGGAGAAAAATTAGTTTGAACTGAATTATAGGAGCCTAAATAAAATAAATGCCAAGGGTTCCCGAATAGGTTTAATTTGTATTTTACTTGAGCCTCGATATTATTGAAATATTTATCATTTATTACTTCTCCTCTGTTGTTCAAATCGTTTAGATTAATCGTTTGAAAAACATTTCTGAACAGTACTGAAGTAGTATTGTAAGGCCCTACATTAGAAGGGAAGCTAAATCTCCAAAACCGGGACATTGTAAGTCCGTTAACTGCATGACCGAAAGAAATGTTGTTGTTTTTGTTGACAATTTCCTTGGCAATCCCGTTACCAATAGAGACGACAGCGTCTTTTATTTTGAATTCAGTATTGATATTTAGGCCTTGTCTGTTATTTGCCATTTGTCCCATTCCTAGCATGGCACTTCCATTCTGCTGAAGGACTCCATTTGCTCCAATTACTTGATTGGCTCCCGCAGCAGCTGAAGTAGCCTCATTTACGGAAGTGTTCACAAATTCTGCGTTGTTGTTTACTACATTCGGACTAATTCTGTAATAATGGAGTTCTAATGGGATTTTAGTTAAACTTTTTTTAAGGTTTAACTTAAGAGATATCATTTCTCCAATTCCGAGATCTTTGAATTCATCCCGATAATGTCCGCCACCAATTTCTCCTAAAACAGAGAATTTTTTTTGGTCAAAAAAGAATTCACTCGTCAATATATTATTCGAAATAACTTTTGTGGCCAATTCATCTGAATAGGTTTTCCTATTGAAACTGTTGACACTTATTTTATTTTTATTAAAAGTTTTGGTAATACTTCCAGCGACTACATTATTGGGGATAGTGTTGTCATAAAATTTTATGAAGTTATCCTTTGTACTGTCGTTCGAGACATTTGCTACATCTCTAAATGCGGATCCTGCATTTTGAGTTTTTCCATACATCACATTGAGGGATAAACCCAATGGTAATTCGGTTAAATCCAGAATAAATCCCTGCACAGCCTGCTGAGACCATCGTGTATCCTGCGAAATGGCTCCGTTTTTATAATAATCCTCATACCTTTTATTGATGTCGTTAAACTGCGGGTCCCATGGATTACGATCGAAAATGCTATACCGATTGTAACCTGCGAAAGATTTCATTGTTAATGCAGTCATACTATGCCAATGTATTCCGCCTGCTTTTATTCCCACATTTCCAAATTTCGTTGTAAAATTTCCGTAGAGATTTATTCCAAGTTGCAAATTGTGATAATAGTCAAAGTTTCCATTGTTTTGATTCCAAACAACTAAATCTGTACCAAAGGAAGTTCCCTTTGATGGCCTTCCTGCCAAATTAAGAGTAAGTTCAGGAAGTTGAGATGCGTCACCTACAATAATGGATCTGTTTGGCAAGTACAAAGGTTGATCGTTCAATAAACCGTAGGCATAAGGGTTGGTAAATATTCTATGCTGAGCAAAAAACCGGTAATTTCCACTCACACTAAACCCTTCAAGCGGAGCTTTTTTCACAATAGTATCTTGTGCAGATAAGTGAAAAGTGAAGAATAGAAACAAATAGGGGTAAAGTGATTTCATGTTACCAGAATATTGTATAAAGAATTATTAGCATTAAAATTACTGCATAAGAAAGTACATTGTAAGTTTTGTCAGTTTTAAAAAAACCTTTTTCAATTTCAATTCCTTTTAGATCATCTTTCCCTTTATTTTGATTTAATGAGATGCCAATCATTATTGCACAAGTGGCCAAGAATGTGATAGACATTTGATGCATAAAGGGTAGGTTAGGGAAAAGGAGGTTGTTTTCCCATATTTGAGGACCAAATTTGAGATAAAACGCGATAGGAATTGATACTAAAGCTCCAATAATTGCTGCTCTTGCCGTAGTTTTTTTCCAAAATAATCCGAGGATAAAAATGGCTAAAATTCCTGGACTAACAAGTCCAGTATATTCCTGGATAAACTGAAACACTTGATCAATTCCTCCTAAAATAGGGGCTAAAACGGCTGCTATAATTAAGGCAATTACTCCTGTTAATCGTCCTACTGTTACCAATTGCTTTTCGGAGGCCTCTTTGTTAATGAGTGGTTTGTATAAATCCATGGTAAAAATTGTTGCTGTACTGTTTAGCATAGAAGCTAAAGAAGAAACAATAGCTGCGGCCAAAGCTGCTAATACCAGTCCTTTTAATCCCACTGGCACAAAGGTAGAAACAAGCCAAGGGTAGGCTTTGTCGTTCTGATGATTACCTGCTGCATCTAAAAATTCACTGGCAACATCTGGATTTTCTGTATACATTACATAGGCAATAATTCCTGGTATAATAACAATGAGTGGAACAATCATTTTCAAAATTGCAGCAAACACAATTCCTTTTTGTGATTCTTTGAGACTTTTGGCGGCAAAAGTTCTTTGGATAATATATTGGTTAAATCCCCAGTAATAGATGTTGGCGATCCATATACCTCCTACAAGGACCGCGATTCCCGGTAAGTTGTTATATTCCTTGTGGCCTTTTTCTAATATCATGTCAAATTTCTCAGGTGCTTTTGCGAATATATATTCCATACCTCCCCACAGGGAGTTATCTGGCGAAACATGATAAAGAGCAATTCCTGTAGTAATTAATCCACCGATTATGAGTATCCCCACTTGAATTACATCTGTCCAGGCTACTGAGGATAATCCTCCCCACACAGAATATGCAGTGGTAAATAAGGCTAAGACTATTATGCTTGAAAGAATTAACGAGCCATCTCCATTACCTATAATGGTATCCATTGCCGTTGCTCCCAAAAACAGAACGGCAGTTAAGTTTACAAATACAAATAAGGCAATCCAAAAAATTGCGATAATTGATTTTACTCTTGCATTGTATCGTTTTTCTAAAAATTGGGGAATGGTATAAAGACCTTTCTCAATAAAAATTGGCAGAAAGTATTTACCAACAATAATAAGTGTAAGAGCTGCCATCCATTCATAAGATGCAATCGCAAGTCCCACAGCAAAACCAGAGCCAGACATTCCTATGAATTGCTCAGCAGAGATATTTGCCGCAATAAGCGAGGCACCTACCGCCCACCAGGGAAGTGACTTACTCGCTAAAAAATAGTCGCTTGAATTGACTTCATCCGTCTTTTTTCTTGAGACAAAAAGCCCCACAAATAAAATTAAAATTGAATAAGTTACTAATACAATTATATCTAGCGTATCTAAGTTCATAAACGTGGCGTGTTGGTAAACTATTTTCTTACTTATTGTAGAAAAGACACTAAGTTAACAAATTTTTTATATTTCGAAGCTAAATCCTTCTTTTTTCAGTAATTCGTATTTTTCCAATTCAAAGCGATATAGTTTTGCAGGTCTGTGCGAAACGTTGGATTGAAATTTATCTGTTTCTTTTAAAAAATTCATTTGAAGAATTTTTTTTCGAAAATTTCGAGTGTCTAATTTCATCTTTAATATCGCTTCATACAAGGTTTGGATCTCAGTTAGGCTAAATGTTTGGTTTAATAGTTCAAAGCCAATTGGTTTTGTTCTTATCGAATCTTGAAGTCTTTTGAAACATTTGTTAAGTATTATATTATGATCAAATGCCAACTTCAGTTCATTGGCTTTCTCGATTTTCCACCATTTTGCTTTTGCAGCGAATGAGGCAGGGTTTACTTTGTATTTGTTTTGATTGACTACTGTGAAATAGCTAGTTGTGATTACTCTCCCTTGAGGGTGCCTATTTATTTCGCCAAATGTTTCTACTTGTTCAAAAAATAAATTGCTTAAGCCAGTTAGATTTTTTAAAATAATATTTACTGAGTTATTTAAATCGTCTTTAGGGTCCAATAAATCACCTGGGAGTGCCCAATGGTTCGCATAGGGAATTTCATTTCTTTCAATAAGTAAAATTTTGAGGTCTTTACCGTCAAAACCAAACACGACACAATCGATAGATAGTGCAAACGTGAAGTAATGTTTAGCGTCTTTGTTCAATGATTTTTTTTGCAAATATAAAAAACTAACTCCCAATTACCAACTTCCTCCGGCACCTCCACCAGAAAAACCACCTCCGCCAAAACCGCCAAATCCANCGCCTCCGCCAAATCCANCGCCTCCGCCTGATCTGCCACCAAAACCTGAACCTCCTAAAAATATCCACGGCCAAGCACTTCTTCCGCCACGGTGTTTGCCGTTTCGGTCGTAATTTTCCCAATCGTCATCTCCTCCTTTTCCATATTTTTGGGCAAGAAGAAACAAGATGAAAATAAGGGCGAAAAAAACGAAAACCACCCAATTACCTCCTTTTTTGGATTCTTTGTACCCCTGTTCAGATATTTCTCCTTCGGCAATTCGCATGAGCGTTTTGGCTCCTGCACTAATTCCTCCGAAATAATTATTTTGTTTGAAGTAAGGAATGACCTCGTAATCAATAATTCGTCTTGTGCCGGCATCGGTAATTGCCCCTTGCAAACCTGTTCCTATGGCAATAAACACCTCTCCTTTTTCACTAGCTGTTTTGGGTTTTACCAAAAATACGAGTCCGTTGTCTTTATCGGCTCTTCCCACTCCCAATTGATCACCATATTCAATGGCGTATTGCGATTTGTCATACCCGCATAAGTCAGGAACTACCACTACCACCAATACATTGGAACTGCGGGCAGTAAAAGAAGAAAGTTCGCTCTGAAGTATTCTCTCTTCCGATTCGGAAAGCACGTCTGCTTTGTCGTAAACAAATGTTCCGGAACTGTGGTCTGGAAAACAATCCGTTTGTCCAAATCCCCAAATGGTGAGGAACAAAGCGCTAAAAAGTGTAAGTAAGAATCTTGTCATTAGTTTCTGAAAGAGGAAATCTGATTTCCATCTGTTTTTATTTATTCGCCAGTCGAAATTTCATCCGAGAGTTCGTTCTGATCATTTTGTTGATAAGGAAAAAATGTTTTTAACTTTTCTCCAGCTTTGTGAATTCCTAGTGCGAGGCCAAGAGCTCTTTCTCCTTGTTTGAAGTGATGAAGCACCAAGTCTTTTGTGGAATCCCAGAATGTGAGCTCTACTTTTTCGTTGATCCCTTGGTCGCCCAAAATAGCAAAATGTTTGCTTTCGGTAGCTACATAAAACAAAACTCCGTTTCGGAGTTTTGTTTTGTGCATTTTTAAATGATGAAATACTTCTTTCGCACGAGCGAGAACCTCTTTTTTACATTCCGTTTCGAGGTGAACGCGAATTTCGCCAGAGGTGTTGAGTTCAGCTTGTCCAATTGCTTCAAGCACTTGTTTCTCTTCATCCGGATTCAAGAAAGAGTGTGCGTCTATTTTTTTCTTATTCAAATCCTAGGTCTATTTCGTCTGCGTTTACATTCTCTGCACCTTCATTGGCCTTGAACTCTTCTTTTTTATTAAAACCAAAAGCCTTTGCGATTAAGTTTTTCGGGAACTTTTTTCGACCAATGTTGTAAGGAAGAATGGTTTCGTTATAGTCTCTTCTGGCTTTAGCAATTCTGTTTTCGATGCCTTCGTACTGTGCCTGGAAATCTCTAAAAGCATCCGTGGCTTTTAATTCCGGATATCTTTCTACAGTTACCATAAGGCGACTAAGTGCACCTGTTAATTGATTTTGAGCTGCTTCAAATTTCGCCATGTTTTCGGGCGTTAAGTCGTTTACATCAAGATTGATAGAAGTAGCTTTGCTTCTCGCTTCAATTACATCAGTTAGTGTTTGTCTTTCAAAATTTGCTGCATTCTTCACNATTTTGGAAATTACTTGAACTTTGTCTGCTCTCGATTGATATTCCGTTTCTACATTTGCCCAAGCGGTGCTTATTGGTTCTTCTAGTTTTACTAAACCGTTGTAAGATGAGGCAACCCACAGTACAAGCACTCCTAATAAAAGCCATTTCCCGTATTTTTTGAATACGTTACTGCTTTTTACATTTTCTATTTTTTGATCTATGTCCATGTTATTCATATTTGTTGCTTGAATATAGCAGAAATAATTCGGTTTACTCAAAAAAAA
>JGI26086J50260_1001486_pt1 | contig 13716 bp, 14 predicted proteins | sample SaaInl3SG_22_DNA_FD_50260 | JGI IMG/M metagenome (IMG submission 50260)
TTGGCATCCGGCACGCCACGCCATTGCAACTCCATCACCAGTGCTGACAGGAGGGTTTGTTGTGTATAGATAAGCTTTAGATGTGCCTCCAGTTGCCAAAACAGTATATTTTGCCGATAGAGTTTTAATGGAATCATTATTTTTATCCAATATATAGGCACCCAAGCACGCATTTTCTTTACTTTTTGGATCAATTTTTCTTAACAATATTAAGTCGACTGCAGAATGATTTTCAAAAATAGTAATATTTTTTTTTATTTTTATTTTTTTTATTAGAGCTTCTTGAATGGCTTTGCCAGTAAAATCTTTGACATGAGCAATTCTATGCAACGAATGACCTCCTTCTTTTGTTAAATGAAGTGACTGATTGTCATTGGATTTAGTAAATTCAACACCTTGATCAATTAACCACTGAATTGAGTCTTTACTATTCTTAATTACATGTCTGACCACCTGTTCATTGCATAGACCAGCTCCAGCGGAAATTGTATCTTGTTCATGTAATTCAAATCTATCATTATTGTCAATTACGCCAGCTACTCCGCCTTGGGCCCAATGACTTGCACTTATATCTAGTGTTTGCTTGGCTATCAGAGCAATTTTTATATTTTCAGGAAATCGCAATGCTGTTGCAAGACCCGCAAGACCTGCACCAATAATTAAAACATCAAAATTCATAAGTTTTTTTCTGAACCTTTAAGTGACTTTGCCGTCATAAATACATGAATGGAGGACACGATGCGTAATTTAAAAGTTGTTGAATCACAAGTAAGAGTGTACAGTGAAAAATCTGACACACAAAATAAGAATAATATGAATTTTCCTCCGAAAAATCCGGAGCGTGAAATAGATCAAAAACTTGTTGAGAAAGCGCAAAAAGGCGATAAACAAGCATTTGGCATCCTGGTTGAAAAATATCACAAAAAACTTTACCGTCTACTTTCTAGAATGGTTCGGGACCAATCTGAAATAGAAGATATCGTTCAAGATTCTTTCATCAAAGCTTACAGAGCGATTAATAACTTTCGTGGGGATAGTGCCTTTTACACATGGCTTTACCGCATAGGAGTAAATACAGCAAAAAACCATTTAATGGCTCTTGGAAGAAGACCTAAAGCTATGAACGATGTGGAATTAGAGGAGATTGAAAATTTTGAAGAAGCTGGTGATTTGAGATCCTATGAAACACCTGAAAGTGCCATGATGACCAAAGAAATTGCGGCAACAGTTAACGAAACCATTGAGCACCTTCCTGAAGAGCTTCGTTCGGCTATAACGCTAAGGGAAATGGATGGGTTAAGCTACGAAGAAATTGCGGAGATTATGGATTGTCCTATTGGTACAGTTAGATCAAGGATATTCAGGGCTAGGGAATCTATCTCTGAGAAGTTAAAACCTCTTATTGAAACATCTAATAAAAGATGGTAAATATTATTTTAAGGAATTACTAGAATGTCAGAAAAAATATCATCAATTATTGATAACGAATTAAAAGGATCGGAACTAGACAAAGGACTAAGTGAGTTATCCAAAAATTCTTTATCTATGTCTAAGTTTAAATCCTATCAAGCTATTAGAGATGTTCTAAGAAAAGAATATCTTGATGTTAATCCGAGCTTATCGTCAAAAATAATGGACAAAATAAACGACGAACCTACGCAGTTCAATAACGGCTTTATAAAAGAGAATGGATCGGTTCTGTCGGTTGATTATAAAAAATATCTCCTCTTTTTTCTTATGGGCCTCATAGTTGCTTTCATAGGAACGTGGACCTTTAATAATACAGACTCTTTTTCTGGAGGTGATAGTTCAGCCCCTAGCTTCTTGGCATCCGATGATGTTACCGAAGAGATTCTGATAGATCATTTCAATACCACTACACGAAATCCTAATCACCTGCTCGAAGCTGGTTACCAACCCAATATTTAAATATGTTGAGACTTTTACTTGCCATTTTTTTACAATTGGGATTACAGAATTTAGCCGTATCAGATGAAAATTTATGGGAGGTTGTTAAGGAATCATCGGTAGCAAGCATACAGACCAACTATTCAGGCATCATTTCAACAACTGATGAAAATAAAAATATTCAATCTACTCGCGTTATTCATGTCAACCTAAAGGGTGAGGAATTCCTTAAAATTGAGAAAATTGATGGTGCCCCAAATCTCTTATTGATGCACCAGACAGATGCGGTTATATATGATAATGACAAAGATAAAATTCTTATTCAAAAAAAACAGAATGCTAAGCTTTTCCCCAATATATTTCCTTCAAATCTAAATCGCCTAAAAGAGAATTACGATATTTTAAGCGGTGGAAAAATCAGGGTAGCTGATCGCCTTGCACAACTTTTAGTTTTTACACCAAAAGACGAGTACCGCTATTTTTATCACCTTTGGATCGATGATGAAACCAGTTTACCGTTAAAGATGATGATTACTGATAATAATAAAAAAACTATAGAGAACATTGCTTTTGGGAACATTGAGTTTTTGTCTAATGAGGATATCAGTTGGTTTCGACCAAAATTTGATCCATCAAAAAAATATAGCATCAACGAGAATAAAGCAGTAGTTGAGCAAGGTAAGAAAGTCTGGAGTATTAGTGAAGCACCTCCTGGATTTGAAGAAGTAAGTTATCAAACAAAAAGGTATGTAGGATTAAATACGTTTGCTCATCAGTTTATTTATTCAGATGGTTTATCCTTTATCTCAATTTTTATTCACCCTGTTCCAAAAAAACAGAAGCCACAGGTTGGTATCTCCAGAAGAGGCTCTAGTAATATTGTGGCTGAATATAAAAAAGGTTATCAAATTCTTGCTGTTGGTTCTGTCCCAGCTGATACACTTCAAAGCTTTGCAAATAAGGTTGACTTGAATCAATGAGTGAAAAGGGTATTGTTGTTGGCATAACTTCTAAAAATATTTCAATCGAGTCTTACAGAGATAAAGCCTGCTCATTATGCGGTCAAAAAAAAGGTTGTGGAAACTCTTTATGGGGTAAGTTACTAAATCATAAAAAAGTTATCCAAATTGAGACTGATGAAAAAGTTAAAATAGGTGATATTGTAAATTTTCATTATGACGAGAAATTACTTTTAAAGATTTCATTAATAATTTATTTTTTTCCATTAATCTCGCTATTGATTTTTCTTGGATTGGCCCAATATTTATTTGATGAAATTTTGTTTTCTATTTTTGGAATGATCTTTGGGTTAATTTTTGGTGTGTGGTCTAGTAGGATGCAGATTAGTGCCATGAATACTAAGTTTGATATAACCATTAAAAAATAATTTTTAAGTCGAGGAGTATTATTTTGAGTGCTAAGTACATAAAAACCTTAATATTATTTTCTATAATATTTGTTTCCAATGCTCTAGTAGCCGTATCTTTACCTGATTTTACTCAGCTTGCTGCCAGTGAAGGCAAAACCGTAGTAAATATCACATCAATAAAAAATACATCCGTTCCGGAAAATAATGCACCACCATTCCCATACGATGAACATCTTCAAGAATTTTTTAAGCGCTTTGGGATTCCAGGTCTTCCAGGTATGCCGCCAAATGAAAATGCACCACGAGAAAAGCAAGTCATGGGAACGGGCTCAGGTTTTATTATTGATAGTGATGGGGTAATTATCACCAATGCTCATGTAGTGAATGATGCTGACACGGTTGTGGTTAAATTAAATGATCAGAGAGAAATTCAAGCTGAGGTTTTAGGAGTGGATAAGCGAACTGATGTAGCAGTTTTGAAGATAAAGGCAGAAAACTTACCAAAAGTTTCAATTGGTGACCCAACAAAGTTAAAGGTGGGAGAGTGGGTTGCGGCGATAGGATCGCCTTTTGGACTTGAAAGTACAATGACTGTTGGAATTGTTAGTGCCCTTGGGCGAAATTTACCTCAAGAAAATTACGTACCTTTTATTCAAACCGATGTAGCGATTAACCCCGGAAATTCTGGCGGACCTTTATTTAATACATCCGGGGAGGTAGTTGGGATAAATTCACAAATTTATTCACGGACTGGAGGTTATATGGGTCTGTCCTTTGCTATCCCTATTGATGTTGCTATTGACGTTGCAAATCAACTTAAGAAAGATGGAAAGGTTTCCAGGGGTTGGTTAGGGATCGCAATTCAGGAAATTAACAAAGAATTATCTGAATCATTCGGTATGAAAACAACTAAAGGTGCTTTAGTGGCTGGAGTTGAAAAGGAATCCCCTGCAGATAAGGGAGGGCTTAAACCTGGAGATGTTATTTTGGGTTTTGATAATAAAGATATTAATATTTCATCTGATTTACCAAAATTTGTTTCTTCTACAAAGCCAAATACAAAGGTTAACGTTAAGATTCTCAGGAAAGGTAAAGAGGATAATTTAATTATTACTATTGGTGAAATGCCAACCGATGAAGTAATTGTTGCCAGGAAAAACTCCGATCAAAACAAAGTCAACAGAATTGGCTTGGTTGTTAAAGACTTAACCCCACAACAAAAAAAACAAATAAATGAAAATTCAGGAATTCTTGTAATCGATTCACAAGAGCTTGCTTCAAATGCTGGTATTCGAAAAGGTGATGTGATCTTGGGTCTTAATAACANNCCAATTTCTTCAGCANAAGCNTTTAATCAGGCAATAAAGAAGATACCTAAAGGTAAAACAATTGCCTTATTAGTTTACAGAAATGGTGATACCCTTTATGTACCAATTAAAATAACCAATTAACCAAGATTAAGGTAAAATCACCATAAATATTTTTCTTGAAAGGCGCTTAAGCGCCTTTCTTTATTACATCAAAATAGTCAATGCAAAAAAACATTAGAAACTTTTCAATTATTGCTCACATCGACCATGGTAAATCGACTTTAGCAGATCGGTTAATTCAAAGCTGTGGTGGTCTCCAAGATCGAGAGATGGATAACCAGGTTTTAGACTCGATGGATCTGGAAAGAGAAAGAGGAATAACTATAAAAGCTCAAACCGTCACTTTGTTATACAAGGCTCAAGATGGTAATGAGTACATACTAAATTTGATTGATACTCCAGGGCATGTTGACTTTACCTATGAGGTGAGTCGATCACTGGCTGCATGCGAAGGGGGGCTATTGGTTGTTGATGCATCTCAAGGGGTAGAGGCTCAAACTGTTGCAAATTGCTATACCGCTTTGGATCAAAATGTTGAAGTTTTTACTGTTTTAAATAAGATTGATTTGGCTTCCGCCGATCCAGATAGAGTCAAAGGTGAGATTGAAGATGTTATTGGTATTGATGCATCTGATGCAATTCCATGTTCAGCCAAAACTGGTCTTGGAATTCCTGATATTTTAGAAAAAATTGTTTCTCGTGTGCCACCTCCAAAAGGTAATCCTGAAAATGAATTACAAGCTTTGATTATTGATGCATGGTTTGATAACTATGTCGGTGTGGTAATGCTGGTTAGAGTTATGGAGGGAAAACTTAATACTAAAGATAAGATAAGACTAATGGCAACGGGTAGAGATTATGCTGCTGATCAAGTTGGAGTTTTTACACCAAAACCACTTATTAGGGAGAGTCTGCAGGCGGGAGAAGTGGGATTTGTAATAGCGGGAATTAAAGAGCTATCTAGTGCAAAAGTTGGTGACACCATTACTCATATTTCAAAACCCGCAAAAAAACCATTACCTGGGTTTAAGGAAATCAAACCACAGGTGTTTGCAGGTCTATATCCAGTTGAGTCGAACCAATTTGAGGCATTAAGAACATCACTTGAAAAATTAAGTTTGAATGATTCATCTCTAAACTTCGAACCGGAAAATTCTTCAGCTTTAGGTTTTGGTTTTAGATGTGGATTCTTAGGCTTGCTTCATATGGACATTATCCAAGAAAGGCTTGAGAGGGAGTATGAGATGGACCTTATTACAACAGCGCCGACTGTTGTGTATGAGCTCTTATTAAAAAATAGTGATATTAAGTTAATCGAAAACCCATCAAAACTTCCTGATTTATCTACAATAGAAGAGATTCGAGAGCCAATCATAACGTTAAAAATTTTATTGCCTCAGGAATATGTTGGGCCCGTAATGACTTTGGCAAATGAAAAAAGGGGAAACCAGAAAAATATGCAATATCTGGGAAGACAGGTAATGCTTACCTATGAAATACCATTGAATGAAGTGGTTTTAGATTTCTTTGATAAACTAAAGTCTGTTTCTAGAGGTTATGCTTCCATGGATTATGATTTTTTAGAATTCAGAGCGTCTGATCTAGTAAAGCTTGACATTATGGTTAATGGCGAAAGAGTTGATGCTCTCTCAACAATTGTCCATAGNTTGAATAGTAAATATAGAGGAAGAGATTTGGCTGCAAAAATGAGAGAGTTGATTCCAAGGCAAATGTTTGATGTTGCTATTCAGGCAGCAATTGGGGCTAATATNATTGCCAGAGAAACAGTAAAGGCTATGAGAAAAAATGTATTAGCAAAATGTTATGGTGGTGACGTAAGTAGAAAAAGAAAACTACTAGAAAAGCAAAAAGAGGGCAAAAAAAGAATGAAGCAAGTAGGAAATGTTGAGATACCCCAAGAAGCCTTTTTAGCAATTTTGAAAGTGGATGATAAATGATTTTTGCTTTAATTTTAATGTTGGTGACTTTTATAACAGGACTAATTTATCTTGTTGATAAAATATTTCAAATTACAAAAAAAAATAAGGCTAATCAATTAATTTTAAAGATTATAAATATCGCACGAGATTTTTTCCCAGTCCTTCTTCTTGTTTTTGTTATTAGAACTTTTGTAGTTGAGCCATTTAAAATCCCTTCTGGATCTATGATGCCTACATTGATTGCTGGTGACTTTATCGCTGTTAATAAATTTTCATATGGACTAAGATTACCTGTTTTTAACAAACAAATACTTAAAATTGGCGAACCTGAAAGGGGGGACGTTTTTGTTTTTCATTATCCAAAAAATCCTTCTATTGATTACATCAAAAGAGTAATTGGACTCCCGGGAGATAAAATTCGATACGAAAATAAAAGACTTTATATTAATGACCAAATAATCTCACAGAGCGTCATTGGTGAATATGATTATTTATTAAACGCCGATTTACAAGTCATTGCGAAAGAGTTTGATGAAGCTTTGGGGAATATTAATCATTCAATATTAATTCATGATTTTCCAAACAGCGAGCCGGTTGAATTTATTGTTCCTGATAAGCATTATTTTGCAATGGGGGATAATAGAGATAATTCATCCGATAGCCGTGTATGGGGATTCGTACCTGATAACCTGTTAGTGGGTAAGGCATTTGTAATTTGGTTAAATCTTGATCAATTTAAGAGAATTGGGAATGGGATTAGGTAATGGATAGTTTAACGATTAAGCAATTAATTTCTACATTAAGCTACGAGTTTAAAGATCCTATGTGGCTTCAAAAGGCACTTACTCATCGAAGTTTTGATTCAGAAAATAATGAAAGACTTGAATTTTTAGGCGATAGTATTTTAAATTTCACCATTGCTGAACTGTTATTTAAGAAGTTTCCAAATCTACCTGAGGGTGATTTAAGTCGATTAAGAGCATCTCTAGTGAAATCAAATTCACTTTCTCATGTTGCTGTTAAGATTGGTATTGGAGATTTTATTTTACTTGGTGAGGGTGAAATGAAGAGTGCGGGTTGGAGAAGACCATCAATCCTAGCTGATGTCATTGAAGCAATTATTGGTGCTATTTATTTAGATGGAGGGCTAATACCTGCGCAAGATTTTATTACAAGAAATTTTATGGAATTTTTAACTGATATTGATCCGCGTAAAATAGCAAAAGACTCCAAAACAGAATTACAAGAATTGCTGCAGTCAAAAAAATTATTATTACCAAAATATGAGATTGTTGATATTAAAGGAGAGGCTCACGCACAAGAGTTTACTGTTAAATGTTCGATTCAACAATTAGATATGTCTACTGAAGGATCGGGCCCGTCAAGAAGAGCGGCTGAACAAGAAGCAGCAAGTTACGCAATTGAAAAAATTAACAATAAAAAATCATGAGCATTACTAAATGTGGAAAAGTAGCAATAATTGGTCAGCCAAATGTTGGCAAATCAACGCTATTGAATTTTATTTTAGGACAAAAACTTTCAATTACATCAAGAAAAGCGCAAACAACAAGAAATCAAATATTAGGTATTCACTCTGAAGAAAATGTTCAGTTTATTTTTGTTGACACTCCAGGGTATCAGCAAAAGTATTTAAATGAGATGAATAAAAGAATGAATAAATCAGTTACATCGATTGCTCAAGACGTTGATGTCATTATTTTTATGTCTGAACCCAAAGAGCTTGATGAGGTTGATCTTAACTTGTTAAAAAAAATTCCTTCATCCATTCCTATTATTAATTTAATTAATAAGGTTGATAAAATAAAAAATAAAAATTCATTACTAGAATTAATGAAAACGAATGCTCAATTAAATATTTTTAAGTCTGTTATTCCTGCTTCTATCAAATTAAAAGATAATCAAATTGTGATTCTTAAAGAGCTTGAGAAATTTTTGCCTGAGCAAGAATTTGTTTTTGATAAGGACGACTTCACTGACAAGAATGAACGTTTTTTAGCGGCGGAAATAATTCGTGAAAAGATATTCCGCTTAACGGGAGATGAATTACCTTATGTAGTTGCTGTCGAAATTGAGGACTTTCAAACAACCCCAGAATTGAGAAGAATATTTGCTACTGTTCTAGTAGATAAGGATAGCCAAAAGCCACTCTTAATTGGAAAAAGTGGCGAAAAATTAAAGCGGATATCAACGGAATCTCGCAAAGACATGGAAAGACTTTTTGGAAGCAAAGTGTGGCTTCAGGTATGGGTCAAGGTTCAAAAAAATTGGTTTGATGATGCAAGGGCATTAAAGTCTCTGGGTATCTAATTTTTATGAGAATAGAAGATCAAAATATTTATATTCTTCATACTTATCCATTTAAAGAAACAAGTTTATTAGTTGAGGTATTTTCTGAAAATTTTGGCAGGTTAAGTCTTTTAGCTAAAGGCGCAAGAAGACCGAGATCTTTATTAAGAGGATATCTTCAACCTTTTCAGCTTGTTCAAGGTACATGGTCAGGACAAGGGGAGCTTAAGACACTATTCGGAGTTGAGTGGGTTTCAAAATATCTGGGTTTAAATAATCAAGGATTGGTTTGTGGATTTTATTTAAATGAACTTATGATGAAGCTTTTACCAAAAGCAGATCCCAATCAATCATTATTTAATTATTATCATAAATGTTTGGTTGCACTGTCAATTAGCAAGAATCATGAAAAAATATTAAGAAGTTTTGAGTTGAAGTTACTTCAGGTATTGGGCTATCAAGTTAATTTATTAACTGACGAAAACGGTGAACCAATAAGTGATGATAAAAATTATATTTTTGAGGCAGAGTATGGTGCAAGCTCGCCTGATAAAACTCAGAATGGTGTAAAAGTAAAAGGTAAGACTTTGCAGGATATGTCCAATGAAAATTACAAAGACCATGTCACGGTCAATGAAAGTAAATTATTAATGAGATATTTAATATCTTTCTATACTGAGAATCATAATTTAAAATCAAAAGAACTGTTTTATAAAAGCTAATTAGGATAAAAATGAAACTAGGTGTAAATATTGATCATATTGCAACAATAAGACAAGCGAGAGGAACAATCTATCCAAATATTGTTCAGGCAACTAAGTTAGCTGAGAAGGCGGGTGCTGACAGCATTACTCTTCATCTAAGAGAAGATAGAAGACATATGCAGGATCAAGATTTATTTGATATTAAACCGGTCATTCAAACAAAAATGAATTTAGAAATGGCTGCAACCGAGGAAATGTTGAGGATTGCTCTCAAGCTTCTTCCTGAGGATGTTTGTATTGTTCCAGAAAGGCGAGAAGAGAGAACCACTGAAGGTGGTCTAGATCTTTTGTCGCATTTTGATCAGATAGCCAATATTTCTGAAGAGCTTCATCAACAAGGTATACAAGTTTCCCTCTTTATTGCTCCAGATTTTAAAATGATTGATCTTGCATCTAAAATGAAAGTGCCGGTTATTGAGCTTCACACCGGGGCTTATGCTGACTCTAATTCACAAGATGAGCGTGATGATTATCTTCTTAAACTTAAGCAAGCTGCTGAGTACGCAAAAAAATTAGGTATTCAAGTTAATGCAGGCCACGGATTAAATTATGACAATATCTTTCCAATTTTAGATATCAAGGAAATTACAGAGCTAAATATAGGGCATGCTATTGTTTCAGAGGCACTTTTTATTGGATGGGATGCGGCAATTCGTAAAATGAAAATGATAATACAAAATAAAAAATGATTTTTGGTATTGGAAACGATATTGTTGAGATTGTTCGAATAAAAAAAATTTATGATCGTTTTGGTAATCACTTTGCTCGGAAAGTTCTAACAGAATCCGAATTTAAAATTTTTATCAAAAAAACTGCTCCAATTCATTTTTTAGCCAAAAGGTTTGCTGCAAAAGAGGCTTTTTCCAAGGCATTGGGAATAGGGTTTAGAAAACCAGTATCATTTCATGGTATTGAAGTTAGAAATAATGATTTAGGAAGACCATCATTTCATTTCAATGATGAAATAATGATTTACCTTAAACTACAAAAAATCGACTCATGTCATCTGTCGTTATCTGACGAGAGAAAATTAGCAAGTGCATTTGTTATTCTTGAGCTTTCAGATGAAGTCTAAAGGAAATCATTTTGTAAGCTTAGTTAACCTTTATGGTGATGAGAAAGTAGCCAAAAATCATAAATCCCATGTGTGCATCATTGGTCTTGGCGGGGTTGGTTCATGGGTAGCTGAGGCATTAGTTCGCCAAGGAGTAGGTGAATTGACCTTAATTGAAATGGATCATATAGTTGAATCTAATATTAATCGTCAAATACAAGCCTTAGAAACCAATATTGGTAATTCCAAAGTAAATGCCATTGGCGATAGAATTAAAAGTATTAATTCTGAATGCAAATTAAATTTAGTCGATGACTTTTTAACTGTAAATAATATGAATAAATTAATTGGCAAGCAGTTTGATGTTGTGGTTGATGCGATTGACCAAGTCTCTATAAAAAGAGCACTCATTGAATATTGTTTATTAAACCAAATTAAGCTTTTAGTTTCTGGAGGGGCTGGTGGAAAAAAATCGCCGGAAAAAATTCGATCCGACGATCTCCTGAAGTCTAAAGGCGATCCACTCCTGAGTAAATTAAGAAAATATTTTAGAAAAAATAACCCCAAAAAAAACAAGTTAGGAATAACGACCATATTCTCTGATGAGCAAATTATAAAAAATGATAGTTGCTTGAATACAGAAAATAACCTTAGTTGCTCAGGTTATGGGTCAACACTCCTTGTTACAGCGGTTATTGGTTTCTATTTAGCCTCTGAAGTACAAAAAATTATCCATAAAGGTTGAAATTATAATTATTAACCCCATTTTTAGTTAATCATTAATTAACTATTAACTAAAAATATTATGGCAAAATCTGAAAAACTAAATTTCCAAACAGAGGTAAAGCAACTTCTTGATCTGATGATCCACTCTCTCTATAGCAATAAAGAAATTGCTATTAGAGAATTAATATCCAACGCTAGTGACGCTACCGATAAACTCCGATTCGAGGCTCTTGATAATGACAAGTTATATCAGGGTGATAGTGAACTTAAAGTGATTGTAGATTACGATGTTAAAGATAATTCATTGAAAATTATTGATAATGGTATTGGTATGGACCGCGAGGATTTAATCAATAATTTAGGAACAATAGCACGGTCAGGTACAAAAGAGTTTTTAGAAAAAGTTTCAGGTGACAAAACAAAAGATGCTAATTTGATTGGTCAATTCGGGGTTGGTTTTTATTCATCCTTTATTATTGCTGATGAAGTTATGGTTGAAACTAAAAAGGCAGGAAGTAACCAGTCTTATAGGTGGGCATCAAAAGCCGACGGTGAATTTACCATTGATGAGATTGAAAAAAAAGGTCGTGGTACTACCGTAATCTTGAAATTAAAAAAAGATGAGAGTGAGTTTTTGGATGCTTGGAAGCTAAAAAATATTATTAAAAAATACTCAGACCATATTTCCATTCCCATTGAAATGTATAAAACAGAAATGAATAAAGAGGAATTGGTTAAAACTGAAGAGTTAGAAACGGTTAATAATACTCAAGCAATTTGGACAAGAAGCAAGTCAGATATTAAAAAAACTGAATATGAGGAGTTTTATAAAAATCTTAGTTTTGACAGTGAAAGTCCTCTAGCTTTTTATCATAATAAGGTAGAAGGTAAGACTGAATATACATCATTACTGTTTATACCAAAAAAGGCGCCATTTGATCTATATGACAGAGAGAATCAAAACTCAATTAAATTATATGTCCGAAAAGTCTTTGTAATGGATGCAAATGAAAAACTTATCCCCCAGTATCTGCGATTTGTTAAAGGAATTATTGATTCACAGGACTTATCCTTAAATGTATCACGTGAAATTCTTCAAGACAGTCCTATGGTTGATACCATCAAATCAGGAATAGTTAAACGTGTATTATCTTCATTAAAAGACATGGCTGAGAAAAAGCCTGATGATTATCAACTATTTTGGAATGAATTCGGCAAGGTTTTAAAAGAGGGCCCTGCGGAAGATTTTGCTAACAAAGAGTTAATTGCAGGTTTATTAAGATTCGCAAGCACCAAAACTGACGAACAAAGCGTTAGTTTTGATAGTTATATTAAAAATATGCACAAAGACCAAGAGGTTATTTATTACATCACTGCAGATTCTTTCCAAGGAGCAAAAAATAGCCCGCATTTAGAGATCTTTAAAAAGAAAAATATAGAAGTTTTATTACTTAGCGACCGAGTGGATGAGTGGTTGGTGTCAAGCTTGTTCGAGTTTAACGGCAAAAAGCTTCAATCTATAGCAAAAGGTGACTTAGATTTGGGTAAATTGGATGATGCAGATCAGAAAAAAGCAAACGAAAAAATTGAAAAAGAGGCTAAATCGGTTATTGAAAAGATTAAAAACTCATTAGGAGAAAGGGTTAAAGATGTTAAAGTGACTCATAGATTGACTGATTCTCCGGCATGTCTTGTGGTTGGTGAGCATGATATATCGGGTAATTTAGAAAGAATTTTAAAAGCTGCAGGACAGAATGCTCCATCCAGCAAACCGATATTAGAAATTAACCCTAGTCATAAGTTGATTAAAAAATTAGAAAAAGTTGTTGATAATCAAGAATTTAGTGACTTCTCAGCAGTAATTTTTGATCAAGCCGTGCTAGCGGAAGGCGGTCAGTTGGAGGACCCGATTAGTTTTGTTAAAAAAGTCAACCAATTTATAACAAAGTGACAAAAAAAATTGTTACAAAATATTTACAAAAAAGAATAAAAATAAAGCGAAAAAGTGTTTGACAAGGCTTTTAGAAACCTGATATAGTTTCGCTTCTTTGGTGCTACTGGCACCGAGATCACTCAAGAAAATGAATATTTGATGGTGATTTATTCGATCGCGGGGTGGAGCAGTCTGGCAGCTCGTCGGGCTCATAACCCGAAGGTCACAGGTTCAAATCCTGTCCCCGCAACCAATCGAAACTTGATCTTTAACAATATGCAACTGATAAGTGTGGGTACTTATTGAATGAGGTTAGTGACTGTTTACAGTCACACTCAAAAAATA
>JGI26086J50260_1001487_pt1 | contig 13716 bp, 27 predicted proteins | sample SaaInl3SG_22_DNA_FD_50260 | JGI IMG/M metagenome (IMG submission 50260)
CGCTCTAGTGCTATATCATAGTCACTGTTTGTTAGTACTCCTACTGTAGGATCTTCGTCAGCAACTATAAGGGTAATAAGGCTAATAAATGTAGCAGTATCAGCCGCCGATATAGTTCCACGTTTGCCTGTCAGTCCTCGATAGTTAAGAGTAATATTTGCCATTAGTTGTTCCCGTGTATTCTTGTTGTGGTTCCGCGAATGTCGTCAACGTCTTTAGTTCCTTGCCAACTATCAGCACCTGCATCCTGTGTAACAGCTTCAAGGTCAGCAATTCTTTCATTCGGTTGATTTGCGTATTCAGATGCATGTTCGCCATCATCTGCTAGGTCGACAATTTGCTTAAATCGTTTAATATCAGAGTCAGTATAACCTTCTACCTCTTCATTAGGATTATCAACTCCATCAATAACATCTAGTGCTTTTCTTATAATATCAGTAATACGCATATTTGTCTCCTATATGTATTTATTGTTAAATACAGTATGATCGATAAATCCAAAATAAATTTTCTATTAGAATCTTACAAAGATAACGGAAAATATCGAGTGTTTAACGATATTGTCCGTGAACGTGGAGAATTTCCAAAGGCATTATGGTATGGTCCATATTCAATTAAGAATATTGTTAATTGGTGCAGTAATGATTACCTAGGCATGGGACAACATAAAGTTGTTATAGATGCTATGCATACTGCATTAGACCAAACAGGTTCAGGAAGCGGCGGTACTCGTAACATTGGAGGAACTAGTCACTATCACGTTGCACTAGAACACGAACTTGCAAAGCTACACAAAAAAGAAAGTGCTCTTTTGTTTACAAGTGCGTATGTTGCTAACGAATGGTCATTAATTGCATTAAGTAAAATTATTGATAATATTTGCTTTATTAGCGATAGTAAAAATCATAATAGTTTAATTGTTGGTATGTCTCACAGTAAAAAACCAAAACATGTGTTTAGGCACAATGACATGGAACATTTAGAAGAGTTGTGTGTGTCTGCTAAACTAGCAGGGCATACTCCCTGTATTGTTTTTGAGTCTGTGTATAGCATGGATGGAGATGTAGGACATATACAAGAAATATGTAATATTGCCGATAAGTATGGTGCAATTACATATATTGACGAAGTTCACGCTGTTGGACTTTACGGAGAATCCGGCGGCGGATGGACCGAAAAACTGGGGCTTCAATCCCGTGTTGACATAGTCAACGGAACCTTGGGCAAAGCGTTTGGAATGCAGGGTGGCTATATTGCTGGCGATGCAGATGTACTAGATGCTATTAGGTCTGTTGCCGCCGGCTTCATCTTTACAACATCAATGAGTCCTGTGCTGTGTGCTGGTGCATTAGCAAGCATAAAGTATGTAAAGGATCACAACGAACTAAGAGAAAAGCATCAGGAACGAGCTCGTAAATTAAAACATAGACTGATTGAAAAAAACATACCTGTCATGGAATGTTCTACTACACATATTGTTCCTGTGTTTGTTGGCGATGCTAAGAGATGTAAAGAAATGAGTGACGAACTTCTAAACGAATATGGAGTATATGTCCAGCCTATCAATTCTCCAACCGTAGAAGAAGGAACAGAGCGATTGCGCTTTGCTCCTACTCCTTTTCACGATGAGGAAATAACCTGGCACTTGGTCGAAAGTTTAGAAAAACTATTCAGCAAGTAAGAAGTCGTCATCTTTCCAATCCGGAGTACCAACTTCTAAAATAACACTGTTGGCTTCTAATGCTTCAAGCTGATGAGGAGTCATTTCTCCTAGGTCAACTGTTTTACCTTGCTCTAGCACAACCGATTGGATTTTTCCTGTGCTAATATCAATAAATTTAAATTCAAAGCTACCAGCATTTACAAACCAGCTCTTGCGCTTACTCTTGTGAATTTTTAATCGTGTCTTGTCGCCTTTGCGATTGAATACAAGAATTTTTGCACAATAGTTTGAATTACTAGCCCATCGTATTTCTTGTCCCCAATCGTAATCACTATTGCCTGCAGGAGTTAATTCTCGTGGTTGATCGTTATTCATACTAACTCCTCAACAACGCCTAGAACTTCTGCGGTAAACAATAGTACGCCGCCCGCCAGCATTAACGGCAAGTGTAAGTAATATCCTAGAGCAATAAAACATCCTGCTCCAACTAACCGTAATGCACTCTTTGCAAGACTCACATAAAAGTGGCCTTTGCTTGTATCTTTAGGTTGGATCTCAATCATCGCTTGTCTACTACCTTGTCTGCAAGACCGTATTTGACTGCTTCGTCTGCTGATAAGAACGTATCAAACTTCATAGTATCGAACAGTTCTTCGTATGTCTTGCCTGCTGTATTATGACGTACATAGAGTTCTGTAAGTCGTTTGTTAATACGTTTGCTTTCATCCAAGTGACGTTTAGCATCTTCAAACTCTAGTTCTTGTACGTGTACGCTACCCGATGTGCCACGTGTGCCTGAGCTTACACGGTGAATCATTGTGCGGCTTTCTGGCAGTACAAAACGTTTACCCGGTGCGCCTGCTTGTGCTAAAAAGCTACCCATGCTCGCCGCCTGACCCATAACATAAGTTTGCACGTTAGGTTTAATAAACTGCATAGTATCATAGATCGATAAGCCTGCCGTTACTGCTCCACCTGGACTATTAATAAACAATGAAATATCTGCTTCTGGATTTTCACTTTCTAAAAATAGCAACTGAGACACAATCGAGTTCGCCATCATATCCTCAACTGGACCGTTGAGCATAACAATTCTTTCTTTAAGCAAACGACTGTAGATATCGTATGCTCGTTCGCCTTTGCTTGTGGTTTCAACCACCATTGGTATTAGTGCCATTATTTGATCTCCATTATAGGATCAACAGTGTTGCTATCATGCCAGTCTGTTTGATCTTTATTAAATTTACGTGTTGTTGTTTCTTTACGCAACATACCGTCTACAACACGATATGTAATTAGTTCTTGTTTAACAATCCCTGCTGGATCGCTTTCAAACGCACTTACAAGTGGTCCATCAAATTTGCTACTCATTATCTATTCCTTTATACGTTGTTGTTTGCTATTTTACTATAATTTAAATATGTTGTCAAGTCTTTATGGAAATCATGTTCTGGTTCCCATCCTAGCTTTTTTAGTTCATCAATATTAGCACAGGTTAGGTCTCGTTCATGTGGCGTATCAATTTCAACAGGCAAGTCTGGTGCTAGGTCTGCGACTTTGTGTGAATTTCCTGTGCCGATGTCTAATATTCCTTTAATTTCAGTGTACAACAAATATATAATAGCGTTACATACATCATCAATATGGATAAAGTCTCTCGAATGTGCTGTAACATATTCAAGCTCTCCGTCAATTAACTTTTGTAAGAACATTCCCTTTCGTGGGGTATCCGAATACACTGTATGAAATCGCATACCGATCGTTTCATCTAGTTCGCCGCCCATCAGCTCTAGCATATGTTTTGAAGCCGCATAAGGATTTAACCAGGGTTCGTACACTGAACTTGAACTTGCATAAAGTATCTTTGTGTCGCTGTACCTCTCAAACAATCGCTTGGTAACTTCGACATTATTACGCCAATACAGCGACGGGTCTTTAATACTTTCGCGAACACCACTTTCACCTGCTAGATGAATAATGCAATCAAAATCTTCAACCAATGGCATGGTTAAGAGATCTTGTTCAGGGCCGTCTTTTATATCGTATCCAACCAGTTCATGATTTTCTTTGAGGATATCCCATAAATGCCTTCCGATAAAACCTCGGTGCCCTGTGATTAGTATTTTCATTATAATATATGTCCTTTTAATATTTTACAAGTGTAGCACAGGTGTCAATAAATATCAATAGTGAAAGGATCCAATTTGTGAATGTACTACTTTTAAACGCTGATGCGCAACCGACAAACTTTCTTCCACTAAGTGTAGTTAGTTGGCAAGAAGCTATTCGATATATGGTATTGGAAAAAGTACGTGTGGTCAGCTGGTACGAACATTGGACTGTTCGATCTTCTAATTGGGAAACCAATGTACCTGCTATTATTATGCTACGAGAATATCAAAAACCTAAATCATCTATCCGATGCAGTCGGCGGCATGTATATATCCGAGATCAATACAAGTGTCAATACTGCGGCACTCCTGTTACAGAAAGCACTGCTACACTAGATCATGTAACTCCAATCAGCAAAGGAGGTAAGAGTACTTGGACCAATCTATCAACAGCATGCAAAAAATGCAATTGGGCTAAGGGCAACAACGAGCGCATCAAACCAAAAATACTCCCTTACAAACCAGACTATTTTGAGTTAGCAAACAAGCGTAAACAACAAGGTTATACCATTTCTCACCCTAGTTGGGAAGATTATCTGTCCAAAATGAACGATTGTGGTTGACATTTCCTAGTAGATACACTATATTATATATGTAGGCTGAAATTGTGAAGTAGGCCGTTAGCAATCTGTAATGGAGAAGAACATGCAACTAATGACTAATCGTACTGGCCGTCGTGCCTTGGTTAAACTTACCAAAAAGCAAGCTATTAAGAAATGGCTTGGTCAATTTAAATCACCCTTTGATATTAAAGATGATGCTATTGATCTTCGCACAATGAGCGAAAATTATAGCAACGGCATTATTCCACTAGAAGATATTCATCAAACTGTTTCAGTAGCTGCCGGTGGCGCACTTGATTCAGACATTGAACACGATTACAATCCCGAAGGTGACAAGACTAGTCCGCAGTTTAAATATGTTGAATGGGACAAATTGTTCCTATGGACATTATTCCAACGTGATGTAGCACCAAATCATATCCTTAAAATTATACGTTCGTTCCTACGCTCATGTGTTAGTGTGCCTATGGCTGTTAAATTTACAATTGACGGCAAGGAATACTACTGTGTGTGGGATGGACACCATACCTTGCAATCAATGCGCTTCAAAGGATACAATAAGTTTCCTATTTGGTTTATCGATATCGACGATGTTGACTTGGCTGATATTGAAAATGCAGGCTTTGCAGGAGATGATCAAGGACGGATTGAATATGGCGTGTGGCTTGCTGGACGCAACATGGTTAATATTAATGCAAAGATCAAACGTGTTCTTCATCCTTATGATCAGTTTATGATTGAACGAGATACCAAAGACGCTCGGGCATTAGCAATGACAAACATTCTTAACAAAAACAACTGCACACCAAAACGTCATGCAACTATGGCAGGTGCATTTACACAGATCAAAAGTGGAATTGAATGTTACGAGCTTGCAGATGCATACGGTAACAAAGGACAGTTTTGGGATCGTGCATTAAACTTTAATCGCTCTAACTGGCCCGGCATGCACTGTGTACTAGAAGTGTTTCGTCCTATGACGTATCTGTATCAACTAGCAAATACTCAAGGACTAGTGCTAGATGAACATTTCGATACAGAACTTGCAAACGCACTCATCGAACGATATGGCGATGCCGAATCAGCACAAGAAGCTATCAAGGATAGTTACGAAATTGCTATTCGAGATAAACAAGGCAGTGGCAACTTGCTTACTGTACACAAAGATCAAGTGTTAGCAGGATTGATTAATATCTATAATCAAGATGTTGGACGCATTGCTCTACCACCTGCAGAATATATTTGGAAGGTGTAACATGGCTGTATCAATTTTTTATATATTTGCCGACCCTATGGGAGACAAGGCTTGTAAGATTGGTATTAGTACCAAACCCGAAGTACGGTTAGGGACTTATCAAAACTCAGTAAGTGCTAGAAGTCACCTAGCGTGTTTTAATCGTGCATGGTACGGAACATCCAAAGTCATTAGCAAATTAGAACTCACTGCTAAGACAGAGTTTGATTGGGAAATTGAACGTGATGGGCGTGGACATAGCGAATGGGTTTATGATATGAGTGTTGATGATATTGCTACAAAGATTGAAGCCATCATCAACGGTTTTCATTACAAAGTTAACCCGGTACCTAAACAGTTCTTGCCTATGACTGTAGAGAAATACAAAGAATGGTCGACTACACTATGATCGAGCATCGTCTTTACCACATAGAACGATTTATAGAACATCCTAGAGTAAAAACTGCTGGACGGGTTGAAGGTCAAATCGTTCTATGCACACCTAAACGTGCTACTTGGTATCGCTTGCAAGGATACGATGTGTTTGACTTTCACGAATCATTAGGCATGGAACCTGAATATTATTCGGTTGACAAATCTGCCAACGATGTTATAATACATACATACTAAGGCATTAAGAGAGAGGCACACATGGCAAAACATACACAACGGTATCTCAAACCTACATCATTTAAACCTAAAGGATCTATCTTTGAAGGGTTAATATGGAAACAACCTAATTCAAAAGGTACTAGTACATATGATGTTGAATGTACTGAAAAAGGGTTTACATGTGACTGCCCCGGCTTTACTTTCCGTGGTAAATGCAAACATACACAAGATGTGCTATCACGAATTGAAGAAGCAATCGATGACCGTTCACCCAAGTATCGCTGGGAGCTGACATGATATGAAACTTTCAAACTTTAAATTAATGGAAACTGATGTACCTAAAGGTGTACAGGCAGTGCTAGATTTTGGTAAGTACGAACTAAGCATCGTACAAAACGACTTCTCTTACGGCGGCAATCAAGGCTTGTACGAAATTGCAGTATTTGAAGATGCTAGGCAAGTAGAAATGCCGGGTGTTACCAAAGACGGCGACACTGTACTAGGCTTCTTGACAGAAGCTGAAGTTGATGTTATATTAAAGAAGATGTATTTAATTACAGGTCAGGAGCCCGTACAAGTATGAGAACACAGCCCGATGCAATTATTAGAAAGTTAGAAGCAGATAACAGTCGTCTAGCTAAAGAACAAATTATCTTAGAAGCAATGGAAGAAGGGCTTGATGAGTTTTTCGAAGGCGTTGCAATGTGTCTTGATAAATTGCATACGTTCGGTGTTAAAGAAGTTCCGGTAAAAGTAGCAACAGATGACGAACAAGGGTTGCCGTGGAATGCATTTATTGCTCTTGCTGAAAGTTTGTACAAGCGACAACTTACAGGACATGCCGCACGTGATGCTATTGAACTAGCAATGGGTGTTGCTACTACAGAGCAGTGGAACGACTGGTATCGTCGTATCCTTATTAAAGACTTGCGCTGTGGTGTAAGTGAAAAAACTGTAAACAAAGTTGCTAAGAAACTTAAACTTGATCAATACAAAGTTCCTGTGTTTGAATGTATGCTTGCACACGATAGTGCCAATCATGAAAAGAAAATGACAGGTATGAAACTTATTGAGCCTAAGCTCGACGGGGTGCGTTGCATTACTGTAATAGACTTTCAATCACGAGAAGTTAAACAATACACACGTAATGGTAAGTTGCTCGAAAACTTTTCACACATTACTGAGCGTCTAGAGTATTATCTAGATGAGATTGGACGTTCGTATGTTATCGACGGCGAAGTTGTTTCTAACAGTTTTCAAGACTTAATGAAGCAAGTGCATCGCAAAGACAATGTAAAAGCACAAGATGCTCGATTGGCAGTGTTTGATATCATGCCGCTGGTAGAGTTTAAGGCTGGCAAGAGTGTGCAAGGACAACGTCGAAGAAAGAATATGCTACAAACGTTTAAGAACATTCTATCAGAAGCACACTGCGATATTGTAGAGCATCACGAAGTAGATTTGGATACCCTAGAAGGACAAGCATCATTTGTTGAATTAAACAAACGATATGTTGAAGAAGGCTACGAAGGTGTTATGATCAAAGACATTGATACATTTTACGAGTGTAAACGTTCACATGCTTGGTTAAAAGCAAAGCCATTTATTGAAGTAACATTAGAGGTAAAAGATGTTGAAGAAGGAACAGGAAGAAACGAAGGACGCCTTGGTGCATTGGTATGCGCTGGAGAAGACGATGGAAGAATGGTCCAAGTCAATTGCGGTAGCGGGTTCAGTGACAGCGATCGCGATAGTTTTTGGAATAGCCGTAGCAGTCTTATTGGGCAATTGGTAGAGGTACGAGCAGATGCTATTACACAAAATCAAGACGGCACTTACTCGCTTCGGTTCCCAAGGTTCAAAACCTTTAGAGGATTCGAAGTCGGAGAAAAAGTTTAATAAGCCAGCGCCGCCAAACAAGGTGCGTTGGAATTTAGAGAAAGAAGGATAAGATGAGTACACTACCGTTACCTAATGACCCTGACTTAGAGAGACAACGTCTAATAGACGATTATCTTGCCAAGGGCGGGGAAGTTACAGTATACCCCAAGGGTCAGCGTTCGGAAAACATTGAATACACAGGCGGGTTTTATCAGCGCCGCAAAAAGAAAAAGGAAGATGCAGATGAGCAAAAAAAGTAAACCGCAAGGCTATAGCTACAGTTGGACTCAACCCTACAACAGCTATTCTATTAACTACACTAGTTCTAAGGATCTAGCCGATGGACTAATCAAAAAATATAATCTAAACACGCTAGACGATATCAACGCATGGATTGATCAAGAGCTAGACAAACTATCTCTCGAAGAAGAACTAGATACCCTAGATAAAATTGACGAGGAAGTTAGTCTTATGGATCGATACCCTGATGCGGAAGCGATGATTGAACGTCTAAAAGATCAGTACCTCGGAGGATAATATGATTGACATTGAAGACATTGAAATTGGCGGAAGCTACGGATGTAAGTTTAAAGTAACAACCATGCTAGACGAAATGGAACGTCCAGCACCTAACTTGTCAGACGTACCCATCAAGGGCCCAGGTGAGTATGAAGGGTTCGGTGTACTAGTAAAACGTGACCTAGACAGCAAGCACGTAGAACTATATGACACGACAGCACGTAAGAACTTCGTAGTCAGCTTTGACGATATCTGGGATATCGATACTGTCGAATGGGTTGACGACACAGAGGAAACACAAGAAAAATGAAGATCTACTGTCACTGGGGTCTAGACAATACCCCGAGGGTTAGGCTATGAGCACCCAGGTATTTTATGCTGTACTAATGACCCTGGGTATCACTGTTGTGGTGTATCACCATGTGGGCTGGCGCAATATTGCCAACTCATACAAGCTGTGGTTCAAGGAAGGCTATTGGGTCAGCTATAATATTGTTGAAGCAGTTGCATGGCTAGCAAAGGCCGCTGTGATCCTTCCTGCACTTATTTGGGGTGTAGAGATATGGTGGTTACACATCATCACACTGGCTACNAGTGCCGCCCTTATTTGGGCCAGCGAACGCAAACTACTGCCCACCCTAGTAGCGTTTAATACCCTATGGATTGGCATAAGTAGTATTGTAATTACAAGAAAGTTAGTTGAACTAGGCATATTGTAATTTTAACCGAGGAACAAAACAATGAGAGAATGGCTGACATTATTTCTTTGTGTGTCAGCCACTACTGGCTGTTTTGCACAAGACATACAACCAATTGATGATCGAACGCCGCGACCGGGCATTAACTTGCCTATGTTTACCACGTGTTCACAAACTGATCCTGCTGACATGCTACTAGAACAGTACGATGAACTTCCATTGGTTGACGGCAAAGGTAGCATAATGATTCCTGATGGAAGACTGCTTCCTGGAACAGTTCGCGTGTTTATGCATCCCCAAGGTGCTACTTTTAGTGTGATCATCAGCACAGACAACGGCATTCATTGCATGCTCACCAGCGGTGAATCAATGCAAGTTAGTGCTACCGGGGATAGTATCTAGAGATAGCGACTGACAAAGTCCAAGCTGGCCCTTTCGAGGGTTTCTTCCCACAGGGTATCTGGATCGCTTTCCCATACCCATTCAGGTTCAACATCACTCAATGTTATCCAACTACTGCTAGGAGTATAGGGTTTTTGACCCTGTGTTTCTGCTTGCAGTTGTCCTGGCGCCCACGCACATGATCCTGCAATCCAACGAAAGTATCGGGGCATATCACCATCTGCCGCATGATGGAACATAGCAGTGCTTGACGTCACACACCAATGGTTGTTGATGTACATGGTGTTGTCAGTTTCCCATTCGGGCGAGTGCAACAGCCAAAGTGTGTCAGGAGTTACAGGTCCTCCCCAACTGACTTCAAAGTGTAGTTCGGGTGTGATGTTGAGTGCTCTGCTCACAGGAGCAAGTGTTTCGCCTGTGGGTTGATTGAGTATGAATCCTGTTGATCCTCGACTGGTGTGTCCGCTCACAAGTATCACAGTTTCTGAAAAGCGCGGATCGGGCATCTTGGGTGGTGCTACGAGCAGTGTTCCACTGGTTATACGCACGTGACTCTCCTTATGAATAGTCTTTGATTGGTCCGCCGTAGAGTTCACTCTTGGCTTTTAGACCACGCATGCTCTGCCTTTTGTCGCCTATCTTTTGTGTCTTTTTACTCTTGCGTGAACGATAGCCCTGTGCTTGACAACTTGACAGCGCACTTGCTCCAAGACTTTTGTCTGGCTTACCACTGGTGCATAGTTTGCGACTGGCTTTCCATTCTTCAATGTCTTGTTCAGGTAGTGTTACTTCTGCTATCTTCATATGATCCCTGCTTCCGAGTATAGTAGTGTAATGAATTGACTTTTGGTGTCTAGATCCTGTCGTGCTTCAGCTACAGTGTCTAGAGCATCGCACATGCGCACCACAATGTCTTGTAGTTCTTCTTGCTCTAGGCCACCCGAGGCATACTGCTCCAGCACAGCACAGGCCATAGTCGCATGTGAGTGTATCCATTCAGGCCCGTGTTGTGCTAGAAGTTCTAATTCATTTTCCATACTAGTATTTATGCTACACACTAAGTATGAGTATGTTTATAACACCACCACCTGAACCACATGTGAACGGTCACATCTGCACATGGGACAACTATGTTCCCCCAACTGTGTGTGACACGCTGATCGAACAGTTTGACGCTCAACTAGAGCAGGGCTATCTACAGCCGCGTAGCACACACCACGTTGCAGACACACAACAGTTTTGTGTGGAATGGGATCAAATTAGACAGTTGCGTGGCAGAGCCATTGTTGAGCCGTTTCTAGAACACTTTTGGCAGTGTTGGGCACAGTACGAACAACGGTTTCCCCAACTGCAAAAAGCGGAACCTTGGCAGATACTAAGCATGAAAGTTCAGCGCACCCTACCCGAACAAGGCTATCATTCATGGCACTATGAAAGCGACACAGCTGACAACAGTCGCAGAGTGTGTGCATTTACACTGTATCTCAACACTGTTGATGCGGGAGGAGAAACAGAATTCCTACATCAACAAACAAGAGTCTCAGCCCAAAAAGCGAGATTGGTGATATGGCCCGCCAGCTTTACACATGCACATCGAGGTAATCCTCCACTGGCGGGCACAACCAAATACATTCTCACTGGTTGGGTTGAACACTGATTTAGTGCGCACTTAAAGCACACTTCCACAACTGTAAATAATTTACAATGACAGATGATCCATGCGACGACATCACACTCACCAAGGGGTGGCAAAAATGGTTACACTATATAGAATCGTAGACCCTAAAGGTGATACGTATGCTAACGGCTTGAGCGAATACTCACATGCACAAGAAACACTTGAGTTCTTACAGCGAGACTATCCTCAAACCAAGTTTGAAATTGAAAGTTACACACACTACAACATAAAGGGTCTAGGTAGGGATCCGGACCTTCACTAGAGCGCGATAGCGTCCGCAAAAATTTTTTTGCATATAACTCTACACTCAAACACATGAATAAAAAACAAATACTACTTGCAATAAAAAACAGCACAAATGATTATGAGCGCGAACGTCTCCAACAATTGCTACACTACATGACAGTTGAAGGTGTTGACACTACTAGCGTGTGCAGAGAACGCACACACAAAAGACCTAGAACCGATCGCAAACAACAGCGTAATAACAAACGACAGTAGCGGTATGCAAACTCCATACGTACTAACATATAACAAAACTATTACTAATGAAATGAATGCTACTACTAGTCGTAAATTCTATAGTGTGTATGATCACAACAACAAACTAGTAATACACACTAGTAACAAGACCCTAGCACTGCACACACTCGAGATGACTATAGCACACTATACACTACTATAGATGAATCGTACACTATAGGAAGAAAGCCTTCTTCCTTCACACTATACACACTATACACTAGAATAGACACACTACGCACCACGCTTGTAGCGCACCCTTGAGCACAGTCAAGAGCTGTACACTAGGGTGGTTATAGGCCCCGCTGTTACTGTTGCGTATGACTCAAAAAACTCAATTGTTTGACTCGAATAATTCAATTGTTTGAATCAATTAATTCAATTGTTTGACTCAAACGGTGTAATTAATGAAAACCATTTTTGGCATGCCTCCTAAACCATGCCAAACGATTCAAACGAAGGGTTTAATTTGGATCCAAACCTTGCTCAAACGAATCAAACGGTGGAATTAAAATGTGGATTTCACAGTGATTCTACACTATACTACACACTATACACTACACTATACACCATACTACACACTATATATCACACTACGCACACTATAGGCCCCGCTGTTAGAATGGTGATTCACGCTATACACACTATACACTATACACTATACACTACACTAGAGTCACTCTACACACTATACTAACCGCCTTTATATAGTGCTCAAGAGTCAATGTGGTTCTCTACACTATACACACTATACACTATACACTTCTCTATCTCAACTACACTAGCTTCAACACACAGTCAACAACTGTTTACTCGAGTGTATAGTGTATAGGCCCCGCTGTTAGCCAGAAGGTTTGTGAGGTCGTATGGTGTACGCAACATACTCGCAGTTTGGTGACAATTTTAGGTTGACAAATGGCCGTCAATGGTGTTATAATTAATGCATAAACTAAACAAACAGTTCAAGAGAGGGAATCAACCATCAACTGTCGCGAACACGGTGAGAACAACTAATCAATCCAAACTGCAAAAGAGGGGTTGACCACTGTGAGGGAAGAGTGTATAGTGTATAGTATAAGTTAAACAAAACGGAGACAGTTCAAATCAAATCCGCCCTTAGCTCAGCTGGATAGAGCAACGGCCTTCTAAGCCGTGGGTCAGAGGTTCGAATCCTCTAGGGCGGGCCAAAAGCCTCCATGGTGGAATAGGTAGACACAACAGACTTAAAATCTGTCGCTGATTACGGCATCCCGGTTCGAGTCCGGGTGGAGGCACCAAACTGCGCCTGTAGCTTAGTTGGTTAAAGCCAGCCGCTCATAACGGTTAGACCGTAGGTTCGAGTCCTACCGGGCGCACCAAGCAAGGGAGGGGCCTTAGGGCGTGACACGGTGTATGTTAACTGCAATTGTAGGAGCAGTGCGCACTGTGTGGGAGAAGAACGGGGCGGACAAGTGAACAAAACGGGCTGTGCGCACCAAAAAAGTGTGTGTTTTGGACAGCTTGTGCTTGTCCGTCCCCATGTTCGCCGCAAAAAATATTTGCGAAAACACTTGCGAAAACACTTGCGTTTTTGTAAAAAGACGTTATACTGTACGTACAGTAAAAAATTAATTGCATTAGAGGGCTATATATGCAAAACACACAATATGTAACTGCTGTCGCACAAGTAATAGAGTACTACGCAAAGCAAATTGCGAATGCGGCCTACGACAGCGTAGCGGAAGCTAACGACTACAGTGTTACAGACAACTGCGCAAAAATACAGTACTTGCT
>JGI26086J50260_1001490_pt1 | contig 13691 bp, 14 predicted proteins | sample SaaInl3SG_22_DNA_FD_50260 | JGI IMG/M metagenome (IMG submission 50260)
CCGGGTTTTCGCACCCCGCAAGAACCTTCTGGAAATGCTCCACCAATCCCGCCCGCACCAGGGTGTGCTGGGCAATCGCCGATACCGCTCCTGAGACATCATTTCCGCGGATCGCCTCAGACACATCGGTTCCATCGATCACAAACGCCTGGTTATCCGGATCCTCTGACGCGCGATAGTCGGCAGCACGCTGGATAGCGAGCACCGCATCGTGATCCGTGAGGTCAATACCGGCTGTCATCGCTGCCCAGGCAAGGGCCCGATACGCAGCACCCGTGTCGTAATAGCTAAATCCCAAGCGACGCGCAGCGGCTTTGGAAACACTCGACTTCCCACTGCCCGCCGGCCCATCAATTGCCACAACGAGTGCGTTCATTCTGTTTCCCCCGAAATTTTCCAGCCGGCTTCCACGAGCTTCTGCTCCATCACACCGACCACATTTTTTGAGACCGACAATTCAGCGAAACCGATGTTCGCTCCCGGTGAGTGCTCCAACCTCAAGTCTTCCAGGTTGATTCCCCAGTCTCCCAACTGGGTGAGCAGCCTGGCAAGCTGCCCGGGGGTGTCGTCAATGACCACCAGCAACGAGGCAACCTCGCTGGAGACCCCGTGCTTGCCTGGCAGTGTCGACACTCCCGCCACACCAGATTGCAAACGTGAGGCAATCTGCGCTCGCGCGCCTTTCGCAGACGTGTTCTCTAGGGCGGAGATCAGATCGTCCAAGTCGGCCCGCACTGCCTTCACGTGAGGAAGAACCGCGGAGCTGTTGGCGGCCAAGATTTGAACCCAAAGCGCAGGATCACTGGCAGCAATCCGAGTCACATCCCGAATACCCGCCCCCGCCAGGGACAAAGCGGCTGGCGTAGCCGAACCCAGGCGCGACGCGCTGACACTGGCGACAATCTGGGGGAGGTGGGACACGAGCGCTACGGCTTCATCGTGCTGCGCAGCGTCCATATCAACGGGAATTCCTCCCAGTTCGTGGACAAACTCACGCACCCGAGATCGCCGAGTTTCTTCACCCTCGCAAATGACCCAGGGCCTCCCCGTGAACAGATCACTTCTGGCGGAGACGGCCCCGCCCCGCTCACGACCCGCCATGGGATGGGTGCCAACAAATCGAGCAGCGTCCCCGGAAATATCGGCATAGACCTGCTTTTTTATGCTCGCCACATCAATGACAGTCGCGTCGGGAAACGCCGTCAGGGATTCGTTCACGACGGAGCCGACAACGTCCGGCGGGGTTGCCACCACAACAAGGCTCGGCGTCGCAGAGGTGTCCTCTCGAGCGTCACCTGCACCGTAGTCCCGGGCAAGATCGACAGCGGCGGGGGAAGAGTCTTCCAGCGTTACCGCTACCCCTCGTTGGGTCAACGCCAAACCGATGCTGGTCCCAAGCAGGCCGCAACCGACAATGTGGACACACGGAAAAGACGAAACGGCAGTGGCGTTCATTTTTTTCTCCGAGAAACCTGGTCGCGATAGGCGAGAGTCAGCAGCTCGCTTGTTTCAACCCTAGTCAGCTCCCGCCACTTGCCGGCTGCCAAGCCCCCCAAATGAAGGGGCCCAAACTGACGACGGTGCAGTTGCTGGACGGGATGGCCGAGCGCCTCCATCATTCGCCGCACAATACGGTTCTTGCCCGAGTGCAGTGTGAGCTCGACCAGACTGTTGCCACGACGGGGTGAATCCAGCAATTTTGCTTTATCGGCTTTCTGTAGCCCATCCTCCAACGCCACCCCCGAAAGTAATTGTTGAATCACAGAGGGTTGGACGTCGCCGGTCACGACGGCGGTGTAAACCTTGGACACATCAAACGAGGGGTGCGACACCCTATTGGCGACCTCACCATCATTGGTCATCAGCAGTAGCCCCGTGGTCTCAGCATCCAGCCTGCCCACGTTGAACACCCGCTGACCAATTTCCCGCTCATAGGAGGCAAGGTCCGGCCGGCCTTTTTCGTCCGACATGGTGCTCACCACTCCCGCCGGCTTATGCAGCATCACGTAAACGCGATCCGTGTGCAGCGAAATTACCGCACCGTCGACGGAAACAATGTCGGTGTCTGGATTAATCCGGCGACCCATTTCCGTGACGACCTCGCCGTTTACTCGCACACGACCGCGGGACATCATGATTTCCGCGTGACGCCTGGATGCTACGCCTGCCTGCGAGAGAACTTTCTGCAGCCGCTCACCGTCGCTGGAGCCAGTGCTCTCACTCATCAAAGCCTTGGGAACCATCGTCGAGCAGCGGCGACAACGGTGGGAGATCATCGAGTGAATCAATACCCAGCTCAACGAGTAGTGCGTCCGTTGTGACATAAAAGATCGCGTTTGTCTCCGCGTCGGTGTGAGATTCGCGTATCAGGCCACGCGAGAGAAGCGTACGAATGACCGAATCGACATTCACCGCTCTAATGGAGGACACATGCCCCCTCGAAACAGGCTGTTTGTAGGCAATGACAGCAAGCGTTTCGAGGGCTGCCTGGGATAACTTGGCGGGTGCTTGAGTTGACACTGCCTTCGACACAACGTCGTCGTAGCGAGGTCGAACATACATTCGCCAGCCACCGCCGACCTCGCGTAGCTCGAAGCCCCGCTCCACCCCACCATGATCCCCGTTGTAATCAGCCACTAACTCTTCCAGACAACCAGCGACAATCCCCACCGGCACATCAAGCGCGCCGGCAAGAGCAACCACGCTCATCGGCTCATCGGCCACCATCATGACGGCCTCAATCTGGCGAATGACAGCCACCTGGTCAGTTGTGTCCTGTTGCTCGCTATCAGTCGTCATCATCTCTCTCCCCGCCCCACTCGTTTCCTAAGTGCGCTAGTTCGTCTTCGCCAAAGTCTTCCGCAACCCACTGCAGTGTCAGTTCGCCCAGTGGCTCCACCTGCTCAAATGTCAATGCCGAGCGGCGATACAACTCGAGCACCGCTAAGAACCGTGCCACAACGACACCGCGCTCCGCGACCCCGGTGATGATCGTCCTAAACGACACAGGACCCGCCCCGCGCAACAAAGCGATGACGTGCGCCGCCTGTTCACGAATGCTCACCAAGGGAGCGTGTAAGTGGTCGAGACCGACAACGGGAATTTCTTTAGGAGTGAAAGCCAGCATGGCGAGCGCCGCAAAGTCCTCGGGGCTCAGTGTCCACCGAAGCTCAGGGATGCTGGTCACAAACTTCTGCTCGAGCGGAACATTGCGAGCGTGCCTAGTTGCCTCAGCGTCCATACGCTCCCGCAGCCAGCCGGACACTTCCTTAAACGCCCGGTANTGAAGCAANCGAGCAAACAGGAGATCTCGNGCCTCAAGGAGGGCCACATCTTCCGCATCAACGAACTCNCCCTGAGGAAGCAGTCCCACAATTTTCATGTCGAGCAGCGTGGCGGCCACCACAAGGAATTCGCTGGCCGCCTCGAGCTCTTCTGGTCCGTCGAGAGAGTTGAGGTAGCTGACAAACTCATCGGTGACCACGCTGAGCGCAACATCGGTAATGTCGAGCTCTCGCTTCCCAATCAGCGTCAGGAGTAGGTCAAAGGGCCCGTCGAAATTGGAAAGACTTACCCGAAACGAACCTTCCGAAGTTTCTTTCGCGCCGGCTGCCAGGGAAGCGCTAGGCGACAGCGCCACGAGCAACAAGCTCTCTTGCTAAAGCACGGTAGGTTTTCGCACTCGCGTGACCGGGGGCGAACTCCGTAATCGGCACACCGGCCACAGAGGCATCAGGGAACTTGATGGTGCGCCCGATGACGGTATCCAGCACGGTATCGCCGAACGTTTCCACGACTCGCTCCATAACCTCTTTGGAGTGCAGCGTGCGCGAATCAAACATTGTTGCCACAATCCCATCGATACGGATGGCCGGATTGAGCCGCTCTCGGACCTTGTCAATGGTGTCGATCAGCAAGGCCACACCGCGAAGAGCAAAATACTCAGTCTCTAGGGGAATCAGGACTCCATGTGCGGCGGTGAGAGCGTTGACCGTCAGCAAACCAAGCGATGGCTGGCAATCAATCATGATGACGTCATAGTCATCCATGATGGGTTTCAGGACACGGGCAAGAATCTGTTCACGAGCAACCTCGTTAACCAGGTGGACCTCCGCGGCGGAGAGGTCAATGTTGGCAGGAATGACGTGGATACCCGCGGTTTTCGTGGGCTGAATTGCTTTCCGGACGTCCTTTTCGCGACCAATCAACAGGTCATAAATGGTGATGTGGTCATGAGTATTGATTCCCAACCCCGCGGAGAGGGCTCCTTGGGGGTCAAAATCAACCATCAATACAGAGCGCCCGTACTCCGCTAACGCCCCACCCAAACTAATCGTGGTGGTGGTTTTCCCCACCCCACCCTTCTGGTTGCACAGCGCGATAATTCGCGCAGGCCCGTGGCTTTTCAGCGGTGCCGGCTCGGGAAATTCCCTGATCGGCCGCCCCGTTGGGCCTACTTTGTCTGTTGCAGAAACCATGAGCTGAGTCTATCGCGCCCGCTCATCGCGCACGGGGGTGCGCCTGTTGATAGACATCCCGCAACGTATCGATCGTGACTTTTGTGTAAATCTGGGTTGTCGAGACAGACGAGTGCCCAAGTAGCTCTTGAACCACCCGAATATCTCCACCACCGGAGAGAACATGCGTCGCGAACGAGTGCCTCAGGGTGTGGGGAGAAACAAGCCCCTCCAAACCGGCGCGACGCGCGGCGGACCCCAAGATGAGCCAGGCGTTTTGGCGTGACAACCTGCCCCCTCGAAGACCGAGAAACAATGCTGGTGACGGGTTTTTTGCCCCCCGGAGAAGAGCTGGTCGCGCGCGAGTCACGTAGCTTTCCACGGCGGAGCGCGCAAACGACCCCACCGGGACAAAGCGCTGTTTTCCTCCTTTGCCACTGACTCGAATGGCATCAGCAACCGCTGGTGATCATCCAGCACATCGTCCACGCTCAACTGCAACGCCTCAGATATCCGGGTGCCGGTGGCATAGAGGAACTCCAGCAACGCGCGATCCCTCAAATTTTCTGGTTCGTCACCGATGACAGCGTCGAGCAGGGATTGGATTTGCTCGATGCTCAGCGCTTTGGGCAGCCGCGAAGGTCGGGCTGGGCCGGAGAGCGAAGCGCTCGGATCGAGCGGCGTGATCCCCTCCTCAACGAGGTAGCGGTGGAAGTTCTTGATACTCGAGAGCTTTCTGGCGATCGTCCCAGGGGCACCCTCTAACCCTTGGACGTATCCGCGCACCATATCCGCGCTAATTTGGCTGGCTTCGACGACACCGTTGCCGAAGAGAAACTCGTGATAGCGGGCAAGGTCGGCCCGGTAGGCAGCAACCGTGTGAGGGGATCTGCCTTTTTCCAGCGTGACGTAACGCAGGTAGCGCTCACACTCCCGCTCGAGCGGCGTGGGGGGTCTCGGGGAACTACTGCCTGCTGGCATGAGCTGCCAAAATCGCGGTGACCGAGATTTGGTTGGTCATTTCCCCAGCAAGAATCGACTCGATGGCGTCAGCCAAGGGCACCCAGGTTTTTTCCATATCCGCCTCTTCCCCCGTGCGCACATAATCGTGGCTGGATTCGATGAGATCGGTGGCCAAAAAAATGTGGGTGCTTTCGTTTGACCCGCCCGGAGTTGTGTTCAAACGCGTCAGATGCGTCCAGTGCTCTGCCTCCAAATCAGCTTCTTCGAGCAGTTCGCGCTTCGCGCACACCAGGGGATCCTCACCCGGTATGTCGAGCAGCCCGGCGGGGATTTCCCAATCGATGGCCCTAATGGCGTGACGATACTGGCGGATCATCATAATTTCGTCGTGCTCGTTCACGGCCACGACGGATACCGCACCCGGGTGGTCGACGAAATCCCTGCTCAGCTCTTCACCGTTGTAGTCAAAACGCTCTCGAGAAACATCCCAGATTGCCCCGCGATACACCTTCTCCGACTGCAGTACCACCGTCGCGCGGTGCTGGTCAGAGAGGTCGCGCCGGGTCATGCCTGGCTGGAATCAGCGACGGCAAACAGTGCCGAGGAGTCGTGGCGCTCCAGAGCAGCCTCCACCAGCCCCGCAAAAAGCGGGTGTGCTCTGTTCGGGCGAGAGCGAAGCTCGGGGTGAGCTTGAGTCGACACATAGAAGGGATGCTCGCTCTGCGGGAGCTCAACAAATTCCACCAGCGAATCATCCGGCGAGACACCGGAGAACACCAGTCCCGCTGCCGCGATTGGCTCGCGGAAAGCGTTGTTGACCTCATAGCGGTGACGGTGGCGTTCGGTCACCGACGCTGCACCGTAAAGTTTGCGAACCAAGGAGCCCTCCGCGAGTTTCGCCTCATAGAGCCCCAGGCGCATGGTGCCCCCCATATCGCCATTGCCGGACACAATGTCTACTTGCTCCGCCATGGTGGCAATGACGGGGTACGGGGCGTCGGGTTCAAATTCACTGCTCGATGCCCCCGCGAGGCCCGCTTTGTTGCGAGCGTACTCAATCACCATGCACTGAAGACCCAGGCACAGCCCCAAGGTGGGGATCTTGTTCTCGCGACAATACGTCAAAGCTCCGAGCTTTCCCTCAATCCCGCGGATACCGAAACCGCCGGGGACACAGACGCCATCAACGTCGGCAAGGGCCTTTTCTGCGCCCTCAGGGGTCGCACAGTCGTCGCTGGCAATCCATTTCAGCTCTACCTTGGTGTGGTGCGCGAAGCCGCCCGAGCGGATGGCCTCACTGACCGAGAGGTAAGCGTCGGGGAGATCAATGTACTTACCCACGACGCCAATCGTCACGGTGTGCTGCGGGTGATGGACGGCGTCGAGCAGGTCCTTCCAGCCATCCCACACCATTTCGCCAGCGTCCATCTCGAGAGCATCAATGATGTAGTCATCGAGGTCTTGGCTGTGCAGCAGAGATGGGATGTCATAAATGCTGGCGACGTCGACAGCGTTCACAACAGCTGCTTCGTCCACGTCACACATCAGGGCGATTTTGCGACGATTGGCGCTCTCCACCGGTCGATCGCTCCGGAGCACCAGAGCGTCCGGTTGGATTCCAATCGAGCGCAACATCGCCACCGAGTGTTGTGTGGGCTTGGTCTTTTGTTCGGAGGAGGCCCCCATGAACGGCACCAGTGAGACATGAACGAAAAAGACATTGTCTCGACCCAGTTCGTGCCGAATTTGGCGGGCAGCTTCAATGAAGGGTTGGCTCTCGATATCTCCCACGGTTCCACCGATTTCGGTGATGATCACATCGGGTCGCGGGTCGTTGTGGGCTTGCAGGCGCATTCTGCGCTTGATCTCATCGGTGATGTGCGGAATCACCTGGACCGTGTCTCCGAGGTACTCTCCCCGGCGCTCACGCCCGATGACCTCTTGGTAAACCTGGCCCGTGGTGACGTTGGCCGCTTGGGAGAGGTTGATGTCGAGGAATCGCTCGTAATGTCCAATATCAAGGTCAGTTTCTGCACCATCGTCGGTGACAAAGACCTCCCCGTGCTGGAAGGGGTTCATTGTTCCCGGGTCCACGTTCAAATAGGGATCCAGCTTTTGCATCACGACATGCAAACCTCGGCCGGACAACAAATTTCCGAGAGACGCAGCGGTCAGACCTTTACCCAGTGAGGATACGACTCCCCCGGTGACAAAGATGTGCTTGCTGATGCCCGACGGGGAGGTTTTTGAGGAGTCCTTCACGGAATTCAACGGTACCCCCAAAATGATGTGACTAGCGACGACTCACCGAGTGGGTTTGGTCCAAGAGCTCTCGGGCGTGGGTGAGGGCGCTATGGGAGTCCTCCATACCGCCGAGCATCCGCGCTATTTCCCGCAGTCGCTCCTCTCCCTCCAACCTCGTCACACTCGAGGTGGTGACTTGCCCGTCCGTGTCTTTCACAACATGGAGATGGTTATTCGCAAAGGCCGCCACCTGAGCAAGGTGTGTCACCACGATGACCTGGGAGGTTTGAGCAAGAGCGTCCAAGCGGCGGCCAATTTCCAAAGCGCTGGCGCCCCCGACACCGGCATCGACCTCGTCGAAGACGAAGGTCGGCACCGGGTCACTCTCCGCAATCACCACTTCAAGAGCCAGCATCACCCGGGAGAGCTCGCCACCGGACGCTCCTTTGCCCAACGGCAGGGGTTTCGCACCCGGATGAGCCGCCAGCAGCAGGGACACGTGGTTGGCCCCGTGGGAGCTCAGCGTCTGTTCGCGGGATACCGAGACATGCAGTGACGCGTTGGGCATCGCAAGAGCGGAGAGTTCGTGGGTAACAGCTGCTGCCAGTTTGCTGGCGGCAGCATCCCGGATATCGCCGAGAGCGTCGGCGCGCTCCCACGCCAGGGCCATAGCCTGTTCACACTCAGCATCCAAGGTTGCCAACCGGTCCGAGTCCTGCTCGAGCTCAAGCAACCGTGTGCTCGAGCCCTCATACAGCGCCAGAACGTCCGCCAGGGTCGGTCCGTGGCGTCGCATCAGGGCCGTCACGGCGGCGAGCCGCTCGTGGCTGTCTTCCAGCGAATCCACCCCTTCGCTCTCCAAGGACGCAAGGTAACCCGAGATACCCACAGAAACTTCAGAGAGTTGGTAAGCCGCGTCCGCGAGGGAGGAGCGAAGTGCCTCCGCGCTCGAATCGAAACTGACCACTCGCTCCCACGACTTGAGCGCCTGGTCAACCAGCGCCAGTGCGTCTTTGGCATCAAACACGGTGTCATCCGAGGACAGCGCCTGAGAAGCCATCATCGCCGCCTGGCGAAGCTCCTCGGCGTGAGTGAGCTTGGTGATGTGTTCCGAGAGCGTTGCATCCTCACCGGCCGTGGGGTTCACAGCTTCGATGTCCGCAATTGCCTCCCGGAGGTCTTGTGCTTCCGCGAGTCGTGCTTCGCTGTCGTCGCGCAACATATCTCGGGTCTTTTCGAGCGCTGCAGCGGATTCATAGGCCTCGCGGTACTGCTCCAACGCTTTTTTCACCGCGGGCCCAGCAAAGCGGTCTAGTGCATCCCGCTGCGCGGTTTCTGATTTGAGCCGTACCTGGTCACTTTGTCCGTGAACAACCACGAGATCTGACGCCAACTCCGATAGCACGGAAACAGGGGCGCTACGACCGCCCACCAGCGCCCGAGAGCGACCCTCCGGAAGAACTTCTCGGGACAGGACAAGCTCATCCTCGTCGATCGCTGCGCCAAGCTCGGCAGCACGACTCGTGACACCCGGCAGTGCGCCAACCGCAAAGCGACCTTCAACCCAGGTCGACCGCGCTTCGCGCCTCACCTGGGTCGAGTCTGCCCGTTGACCCAGGAGCAAACCCAAGGCTGTCACGACCATCGTCTTTCCCGCACCGGTCTCGCCCGTCAGGGCGGTCAATCCAGGGCCTAGGGGCAGTCGGGCCTCGTGGATCACCCCAAGGTCGGTGATGGATACTTCGTGGATCATCGGTTCTTACTTCTCACTAGGACCGCGCCACCCTGTGACGGGAAGCGAAAACTTTTGAACCAACCGGTCGGTGAACGGACCCGGGTGAAGCCGGGCAAGTCGAATGGGGCGCTCGCTCCGCGAGGCCATCACGCGGGAGCCAGGCTGGATGTCGACTCCCCTGCGCCCATCACACCACAACACCGCGGGTGTGCCCGATCTCTCGAGCAACTCCACCGCCATCACCGAGTCAGGCCCCACTACGAGCGGTCTGGCGAAGAGAGCGTGTGCGGAAAGCGGGACCATCAGCAGCGCTTCCACTCCCGGCCACACGACTGGCCCACCAGCAGAGAACGAATAGGCGGTGGACCCGGTCGGGGTCGCCATCACCACGCCGTCCGCGCCAAACGCGGAGATGGGGCGGCCGTCAATTTCGAGCGCCACTTCGATCATCCGTGCGCGCGAGGCCTTTTCAATCGTTGCTTCGTTGATCGCAAAGGTGCGAAACAGTTCTTTTTCGCCGTCGGTGACAACCACGTCGAGGACAAGTCGCTCGTCCACGTCGTAGTCACCGGCAAGCGCCTGCGCCACGGTCCACTCAAGGTCATCTCGCTCGCTTTCCGCGAGAAATCCGACGTGGCCGTGGTTGATGCCGAGCAACGGAGCCGTGGATTCACGCGTCAACTCGGCAGCGCCCAGGATGGTCCCGTCACCGCCGAGAACAATGGTGAGTTCGATCCCAGACAGCGGCACGGCATCACCCAGTGTGAGGACATCCCCTACTCCATCGACGCGAAGGGGATGCCCCTGCGGAGCAACCACCGGCGTGGCACCGGCAGCACGGAGACGCTCACACACTTCCCGTGCTCCTGCCAGCGCGTCGGCGCGCGCCGCGTGGGCAAGAACGAGCATGTGACGGTCTGCCACGGCAGTGCCTCCAAGCTACGGATGGGTCAGGCGATGAATCTCTGGTCCCCATTCTGGCGGATTCTCTTCCGCCGTGGGTGATAGCCAACACAGGTACTCGCGGTTGCCCGCCTCCCCGGTCACGGGAGAGGCCATTACGCCACGAACGTGAAGGCCTAACCGCCTGGCGTGATCCAGCACCGCGTGGACCGCGCGCTCGTGATCGTCGGGATTTGCTGCGATACCGCCGGTGATCTGTGCTCGGCCTACCTCGAACTGCGGTTTTACCAGGGCGATCCAGTCCGCGTCGGGCCAGAGGGCAACTGCTGAGGGAAACACGTGTGTCAGCGACACAAAACTTACGTCCACCACGATGAGCTCGGGGGCTTGTGTGGAGAGGCCCTCCCACCAGTGCCTGCTCACGTCCCGGATGTTTACACCGTCACAGCGGGTTACCCGGGAATCGGCATCCAACGACGGGTGCAATTGGCCGTGCCCGACATCGAGGGCGATGACGTGTCGCGCTCCCCGAGAAAGCAATACCTCGGTGAACCCACCCGTCGAAGCGCCAATGTCGACGCACAGCTTCCCGTCCGGAGACACGGGCCAGTGCGAGAGAGCTGCTTCCATTTTGAGCGCTCCTCGCCCGACATAATCAGCGCCACCCTTAAGGTGAAGCGTGTCTGCTTCGGCGACCCGCTGTGAGGGTTTGGTTTCGACAACGCCATTGACCAGAACATCACCCGCCGCGATTCTGCGTTGCGCTTTGGTGCGGGACTCAGTGAGCCCCAGAGACACGAGCGCTTGATCGAGGCGCCGAGAGGTCACGAAGGGTTCGGGGAATCCAGGGCTTCCCGCAGGGAGGTGTGCAGCTCGGCAAGCTTGGCAGCGCGCTCGTCGAGGGGCAACGCGTCAACTTCTGCCAGCGCGTCGGCAAGTGCTGTGGTGTCCAGATCCATGTCTACGAATATATCTGGGGATCGACATCAAGCCCGAAAATCTTGAGGCCAGAATCGTGGATGATGGCCGCTCCGGCGCGCACCAAATCAATTTTTTGGCCAGCCCGGGCCACCCGAACAACGTTGTCTTTGCGCCGCACCACCGCGCGCCCCACCTCAACGGTGTGCACACCATCGGCGTCGGTGCTGCGGACAATATCGGGGTAGGGCTTATGAAGTTGGCGTAAGTCCTCCAAAACATAGGTCGGCCGCATGCTGCTGTCACTGGCTAAGAGCGTTTTCGCTGAATCAATGCCGGTCAGCACCAGAGCAGACGCCATTCCTCCACGGTTCGCGCCGAGGATGTCGGTGTCCAATCGGTCCCCAATCATCAGCGCACCCCCCTTGGGGCTAAAGCGTTCGGTGGCGACGTCAAAAATTTCCTTCTCCGGTTTTCCCGCGAAGGTCGCCAATCGCCCGACTGCCAGGTGCACCGCGGAGACGAGCGCCCCGTTGCCGGGCGCTATTCCTCCCTCCACGGGAATAGTCCAGTCGGTATTGGTGGCAATCCAGGGCCGTAGGGGATCTTGTTGCAAAGCAAAGGATGCTTGAGCGAGCTCTTCCCACCCGACTTTCGGGGAGAACCCTTGAATGACGGCAGCGGGTTCTTCAGAAGCCAAGGTGACCACCTGGAACCCCGCGGCGTTGACCTCCTCGGTGAGTCCTTTGCCGCCGACCACAAGAACTTTTGCCCCCGCGGGCACAGCGCGGGAAAGAACGCGCACCGCGGCTTGCGGGGAGGTCACCACATCCGTGGCGTTGGCGGGCAGGCCATAGCCAGCAATCTGCGCGGCAACTTCGTCTGGCGTTCGTGACGCGTTATTGGTGACGTAGCCCAGGCGCGCCTTCTTCGCCACTTTTTTGAGGGACGCCACCGCATGGGGAATCTCAGCGGATCCTTGGTAGAGGACTCCGTCTAAATCGGCGAGCACCACATCGACGCCCTCCAGTGGGGTGCGCGGCGACATTAGTCGTCGTCTCCCGGTATTTCCACCACCACCATGTCGTCGACATCTCCGCCCGCTTCGCGCAGAGCCTCCGCGGCAATATTTGCTCGCCTCCCCCACGCTGCAGCCTCGTCGTCACGGCCCAACTCGGCGAGAACGATCGCGTAAGAATCAAAGAGCGCGGGTGAATAGCTAAAGGCAACGTCGGCAGAGAGCTGCGGGATTTCCAGCTCACCCAGTGCCAACTCTGTTTTGCCCATGTCCAAACGTGCACCGGAGCGTGCGATGGCCAATTCCACCTGAACTGCCTCCGGAAGCGAAGCTCGTGTGACTTCGCCAGCAAGCTCCAGCGCTTTCTGAGGGCGTCCAAGGCCTCGCTCGCAATCGACCATGAGGGGAATCTGATCGTCTGACCCCGACAGGCGGCGATAGGTGCGAAGCTCTCGCAAGGCAAGAGCGAAGTCTCCGGCCAAATAGGCCGTAATACCCACGGTCTCTCTCACCACGGGAATGCGACCGGCACGCCGGGCCGCAGCCACCGCGTGCTTGTGTGCCCGCTCGGGATCATCATCGATTACCCGGGACGCCATCACCAAGTGGCCTGCCACCCATTCCGCGTTTTCTTTGGTGAGGGCTTTTAACTCTCTCCAGGCCGAACGCTCCAGCTCCTGAGGCGTAACATCCTCATCCACCGCGGGATCATCGTGGCGCGGGCCATCGTCTGGTTCGCGAGAGTCCCGGCGCGGGCGATCCCCGTCACGGTCCCGGTCAAAACGTCTCGGTTCGCGGGGCCTGTCGCGACCAGAACCCGATGGCGAATCCCTGCTTCCGCGATAACCGCCGCTCCCGGATCGCTCATCGTCGCGTTTCCTGGAGGAATCCGAGCCGGGGCGCCGTTCTCCTCGAGGGCGGCCGCTATCGGCACGTCCTGGGCGGGAATCGCTCCCCCCGCGCGCCGGTCCACGAGGACGACGGTCTCCGGAGGATGCTCCGGAGGACGGGCGTCGGGGTCGATCGGTTGTCATGTTCTCTCATTCGTTGTTAACGCAAAATGGCCACCCCTGAGGGTGGCCATTTCACAAAGAAGTCCGGCGGTGTCCTACTCTCCCACGAGGTCCCCCTCGCAGTACCATCGGCGCTGAAGGTCTTAGCTTCCGGGTTCGGAATGGAACCGGGCGTTTCCCCTTCGCTATGGCCGCCGAAACACTATTGATTTTTCAGTCTGAGGATTACCAGCACGCTGGTAAATCATCGGTTCTCGACCGTTAATCGAGAACCACAAAGTGGACGCGAGCACCACTCATGTGGTGTCAAGTTATCGGCTTATTAGTACCGGTCAGCTTCATGGGTCTTTAGTCCCCACTTCCACATCCGGCCTATCAACCCAGTCGTCTACTGGGAGCCTCTCGCCCCGAAGGGCATGGAAATCTCATCTTGAGGCCGG
>JGI26086J50260_1001494_pt1 | contig 13670 bp, 24 predicted proteins | sample SaaInl3SG_22_DNA_FD_50260 | JGI IMG/M metagenome (IMG submission 50260)
GTCTACTCCTGATATTCTAGCCATAATTAACCTTGTCTTTGTTTGAATCTAGGATTCTTTTTGTTAATCACATACAGACGTCCTTTTCGTCGTACGATTTTACAGTCTGCACTGCGTTTTTTAATTGATGCTCTTACTTTCATACCTGTGTCTTCTAATCGTTAAAATCGAAATGTAATCCTCGCTTTCGTTAGATCGTAAGGACTCATTTCCAATTTGACTTTATCTCCTGGCAATAGTTTGATATAATGCAAACGCATTTTTCCTGAAATATGGGCAGTCACTACATGACCGTTTTCCAATTCCACACGAAACATCGCATTGGACAATGCTTCAATAATGGTACCCTCTTGTTCTATTGCTGCTTGTTTAGCCATATATTAATTTGTACTTCTTCGTGTTTTTCCTGTTTTCATCAATCCATCATAGTGTCTGTTCAGCAAATACGAATTGACTTGTTGTATGGTATCTATTGCCACACCTACCATAATCAGCAGGGATGTTCCACCGTAAAACAAAGCCCAACCTTGTTGGATTCCGATCAACTTGACGACCACCGCAGGAAATACGGCAATACCAGCAAGAAATAGGGATCCTGGAAAGGTAATGTGAGACATAACGGTATCTAAATAATCTGAGGTTTCGTTACCCGGACGAATTCCTGGAACAAAGCCTCCACTGCGTTTTAGGTCATCTGACATTTTGTTGGTCGGAACGGTTATCGCGGTGTAGAAATAGGTGAAAATGATAATTAATACTGCAAACAGTACATTGTACCACAAGCCAAAAATATCAGAGAAATTCGCTTGCATCCATTGTCCTGCATCACTATCACCTAGCGCTCCACCAATATAGGCAGGAGCAAACATGATAGCTTGGGCAAAAATGATGGGCATTACACCAGAAGCGTTTAATTTAAGAGGTATGTACTGACGTGATCCGTAAACCGAACGATCTGAAGAGGCGCCTCCAGCTTGTCTTCTTGCGTATTGAACGGGAATACGGCGTACAGCTAGCGTGAGAAGTATGGAAAGTAGGATAATGACAATCCAAAGAACCAATTCGATCAAGATAAGCATGAGTCCACCGTTGTTTTCCGAAACTCGAGAAACAAATTCTTGTGTAAAGGATAAAGGAAGATTTGCAATAATTCCTACCATAATCAACAACGAAATCCCGTTTCCAATTCCTTTGTCCGTAATTTTTTCTCCCAACCACATGGCAAAGATCGTTCCGGTGACCAGGATGACTACTGAAGATCCAATGAATAGCGGTCCTTTACCTAAGATAAAAGCACTTTCTGGTACCCCAAGTGCACTAAGTCCGTAAAGGTATGCAGGGGCTTGAACCACACAGATCGCAATGGTTAACCAACGGGTGATTTGATTGATGGTTTTTCTACCACTCTCTCCTTCTTTTTGAAGTTTTTGAAGATAGGGAACTGCAATTCCCATCAATTGAACGACAATGGATGCAGAGATATACGGCATAATTCCCAAAGCAAATACAGATGCATTGGCAAAAGCTCCTCCAGTAAAAGCATTAAGAATTCCTAAAAGACCTCCTCCATCGGTACGGCTACTCAGGGCGGCTAATTGGACAGGATCAATCCCCGGTAGCACGACTTGAGCACCAAGGCGATAAACCAATAACATCCCTAGAGTAAGAAGTACACGATCGCGTAGTTCTTCTATTTTGTAAATGTTATATAGGGTTTCTAATACTTTTTTCATTGAGGTAGATTATACGGTTACAGCTTCTCCTCCCGCCGCTTCGATGGCTGCTTTTGCGGAAGCTGAAAATTTATGAGCCGTTATTTTAATTGGGCTTTCTAGCTTTCCACGACCTAGAATTTTCACCAAATCGTCTTTATGTGCCAAGCGCAATTCGACAAATTGCTCAATATTAATTTCTTTCTTTACTTTTTTCTGGGCCAATAATTCTTGAACCGTGTCTAAATTGATGGCACGGTATTCTATTCGGTTAATGTTTTTAAACCCAAATTTTGGAACACGTCGCTGTAAGGGCATTTGTCCTCCTTCAAATCCAATCTTTTTGGAATATCCAGATCGTGATTTGGCTCCTTTATGGCCTCGTGCAGCAGTTCCTCCTTTTCCTGAGGCCTGTCCTCTTCCGAGTCTTTTTCCAGCGGTTTTGTTAGACCCTTTCGCAGGGCTTAAATTTTCTAAACTCATAACGAATGTTTTATGCTTCGGTAACNGAAACCAAATGTTTTACTTTTTCTATCATGCCCAAAATACTTGGGGTAGCTTCATGAGTTACTTCTTTCCCAATACCTCGAAGTCCTAAGGATTCGAGTGTTCGCTTTTGTGTCTGCAAACGCTTGATGCTACTTTTTACTTGTTTTACTTTAATCTTTGCCATGGTGCTGATCGCTTATCCGTTAAAAACTTTATCAATAGAAATCCCTCTTTGCTTTGCTACAATTTGAGGGTTACGAAGTTGTAATAAGGCATCAAAGGTTGCTTTGACTACATTGTGAGGATTGGAAGATCCTTGCGATTTTGATAGTACGTTGTGTACTCCAACTGCATCCAGTACCGCACGCACTGCACCACCTGCGATTACTCCAGTACCTTCTGAAGCCGGTTTTAGAAAAACGCGGGCTCCGCCATACTTTCCTTTTTGTTCGTGTGGAAGGGTTCCTTTTTCAATCGGAATACGAATTAAATTTTTCTTTGCATCTTCCACCGCTTTAGCAATCGCCTCAGAGACTTCTTTTGATTTTCCTAAACCTTGACCGACGACACCGTTTTCATCTCCCACTACTACTATAGCAGAAAAACCGAAGGCACGTCCTCCTTTGGTTACCTTAGTCACCCGTTGGACACCTACTAAACGGTCTTTTAAATCTAAGCCGGCAGGCTTAACGAGTTCTATATTTTTATAATCTTGATACATATGCTAATTAAAATTTTAATCCTCCTTCACGAGCACCCTCTGCCAATGCTTTTACTCTTCCGTGATACAAATATCCGCCTCGGTCAAANACGACCTCTGAAACACCTGCTTTTGAAGCTAATGTACCGATACGCTTTCCTACTGTNGCGGCTACTTCTATTTTATTGGATGTTTTCTCCTCAGCAATTTCCTTGTCNCGTGAAGATGCGGAAGCAATTGTTTTTCCCGTTTGATCATNTATTAGTTGCGCATAAATTTCTTTATTGCTGCGATATACAGACAAACGAGGTGCTGAAGAAGTACCATTGACAATCTTGCGAATGCGTTTTCGAATTCTGTTTCTACGTTCTAATTTTGTTAAACCCATAGTTTTATATTATGCTGATTTACCTGCTTTTCTGCGTATCTGTTCACCCACAAACTTGACGCCTTTTCCTTTGTAGGGTTCTGGTTTTCTAAAAGAACGAATCTTTGCTGCCACATAACCTACGAGTTGTTTGTCGTGAGAGGTTAATTTGACAATTGGATTCTTCCCTTTTTCTGAAATCGTTTCAATTTTTACTTCGGGAGCGATATCGAAAAGGATATTGTGTGAAAATCCTAGTGCAAGATCTAATTTTTGACCTTGATTACTAGCTCGGTATCCCACNCCTACAAGCTCCAGTTCTTTTGTAAATCCATTGGTTACCCCTTCTACCATATTGGCGACTAAAGAACGGTACAAGCCGTGTTTGGATTTTACCGTTTTATTGTCTGAAGGACGAGACACAGTAATCGTATTGTCTTCCATTGTAATGGTAACCTCACTGTACTCTTGGGTAAGTTCTCCAAGTTTTCCTTTTACCGTGATATGAGTAGGCTGTATGTCTACAGTGACTCCTTCGGGTACGTTAATCGGGTTGTTTCCTATTCTTGACATGACTTTATACCTTTTTTAATAAACGTAACAGATTAATTCTCCACCCACATTTTCCTTGGTAGCCTGTTTTCCTGTCATAACCCCTTTGGAGGTAGAAACGATAGAAATNCCCAGACCATTTAAAATTCTAGGAAGGCTGTCAGAAGCAGTGTACTGGCGTAAACCAGGNGTACTGATACGTTGTAATTTTTTGATTACGGGTTCTTTGGTGACCTGGTCGTATTTCAATGCAATCTTGATGTTCCCTTGATTGTTCTCTGTTTCTTCGAACTTGTAACTCAAAATATAACCTTGGTCAAAAAGAATTTTAGTAATTTCTTTTTTAATATTGGAAGCTGGAATATCTACAACACGATGTCCTGCGCGGTTGGCGTTTCGGATTCGAGTTAAATAATCTGCAATGGGATCTGTAAACATAATCTTAATGTATTTTTATTACCAGCTGGCTTTAGTTACTCCAGGAATTAAGCCTTTGTTAGCCATTTCACGGAAGGTGACACGAGAAATTCCAAATTGACGCATATATCCTTTTGGTCTACCGGTGAGTTTACAACGGTTGTGCATACGGATAGGGGATGCGTTTTTAGGAAGTTTTTGTAGCGCCTCATAGTCTCCAGCTTCTTTCAAAGCTTTGCGTTTTTCTGCGTATTTGGCAACAGTCTTGGCACGTTTTCTTTCGCGTGCTTTCATGGATTCTTTAGCCATACTAATTCTTTTTAAAAGGGATTCCTAGTTCTGTTAATAATGATTTTGCTTCTTGGTCTGTATCGGCCGAAGTTACAAAGGTGATGTCCATTCCGTTGATTCGATTTACCTTATCGATATCGATCTCGGGAAAGATAATTTGTTCCGTTACTCCTAGAGTATAATTTCCACGTCCGTCAAACCCTGTTGCTTTTACCCCTTGAAAGTCTCGTACACGAGGTAGTGCTGTGGTGACCAAACGATCTAAAAATTCGTACATGCGTTCGCCACGTAAAGTAACTTTTGCTCCAATGGGCATCCCTTTACGAAGTTTAAACGAAGCCACATCCTTTTTAGAAATTGTAGCTACTGCTTTTTGTCCGGTGATCATGGTCAATTCGTCCACGGCGTGATCGATGAGTTTTTTATCAGCTACTGCTGCTCCCACTCCACGGCTCAATACTATTTTTTGAAGTTTAGGTACCTGCATGATGCTTTTGTAACTAAACGTCTCTTTTAAGCTGTTAACGATACGATCGTTATATTCCTGTTTCAGTCTTGGTGTATAACTCATGATTAAATGACTTCATCGGTTTTTTTAGCATAACGCACTTTGGTTCCCTCTTCCATTCGATATCCTACTCGGGTGGTTTTACCCTCTGTAGTTAGTAAGGATAGATTGGAAATGTGGATAGGCGCTTCTTTTTCTGTAATTCCCCCTTGTGGGTTTTGGGCGTTGGGTTTGTTGTGTTTCTTAACCAAGTTTACACCCTCCACAACGGCCTTATTATCTTCTTTAGAAATACGCAATACCTCGCCTTCAGCACCTTTATGGGATCCTGTAATAACGCGAACGGTATCTCCTTTTTTTATTTTAATTTTTACTGCCATATTCTTTGCTTTATAGCACCTCTGGAGCTAGTGATACGATTTTCATAAACTGCTTGTCGCGAAGCTCACGAGCCACGGGTCCAAAAACACGGGTNCCCCGCATTTCCCCAGTGGGATTTAAAAGCACACAGGCATTTTCATCAAAACGGATGTACGATCCGTCGGGACGACGGACTTCCTTTCGAGTTCNTACTACTACTGCAGTAGATACCTGCCCTTTTTTTACCGTTCCCGAAGGAGAGGCTTCTTTTACAGTAACGACAATTTTGTCACCGATGGATGCATACCGTCTTTTTGTCCCTCCTAGGACACGGATCGTAAGCACCTCTTTGGCTCCTGTGTTATCTGCTACTTTAAGTCTAGATTCTTGTTGTACCATCTTACTTCGCTCTTGCTATTATTTCGACCATTCTCCAGCATTTTGATTTGCTTAGAGGTCGTGTTTCCATAATTTTTACAGTATCTCCGACATTACAATCGTTTTGTTCGTCGTGAGCTACATATTTTTTTGTTTTTAAAACGAATTTCCCATACATGGGGTGTTTTACTTTTTTAACCTCAGAAACCACAATGGACTTTTCCATTTTGTTGCTGGTTACGACACCGATTCGTTCTTTTCTTAAATTTCTAGTTTCCATGTCTTATGCTTCTTGGTTACTTAAGGCGGTTTGAAGTCGAGCTACAACGCGACGTGTTGTTTTAATTTGTAACGGATTCTCTAAAGGAGAGATTGCGTGAGTCATTTTCAAATCCTTCAACTGCTTTTGGTATTCTACCAGCTTGTCCTGAAGGTCTTCTTTTGAAAGCTTTGTGATTTCAGATTGTTTCATAGTGCGTTGATTAAGCCTCGAAATCTCGAGCTACGACAAATTTAGTTTTTACAGGAAGTTTCTGTGCGGCCAAACGAAGTGCTTCTTTTGCAACATCATAAGGTACACCGGCTACTTCAAACATGATACGACCCGCTTTGGTTACCGCTACAAAGTATTCTGGAGCTCCTTTTCCTTTACCCATACGTACCTCTAGCGGTTTTTTGGTGATGGGCTTGTCTGGAAAAATTTTAATCCAAAGCTGCCCTTCTCTCTTCATGTAACGAGTGGCGGCAATACGNGCAGCCTCAATCTGACGTGAAGTGATGAACACGGAGTCCAATGCTTTGATCCCAAACATACCATTCGAAAGTTGGTGGCCTCTTCCGGAAAGTCCTTTCATACGGCCTTTCTGTGCTTTTCGAAATTTTGTCTTTTTTGGTTGTAACATGATTTCCTATAATATTATTTACGACGACGTTGACGGTTGTTCCCTCCTCCTGAATTGGAATTGGATTGTGATTTTTTAGACATTCCTACCAAAGGAGAAAGTTCACGCTTTCCGTATACTTCCCCTTTCATGATCCATACTTTTACACCTAATCTTCCATAGGTCGTATGGGCCTCTACCAATGCATAATCTATATCAGCACGGAAAGTAGAGAGTGGAATACGTCCTTCTTTATAAGTCTCTGATCGAGCCATTTCAGCTCCGTTCAAACGGCCTGAAATTTGAATTTTAATCCCTTCTGCATTCATACGTATGGCTGCAGCAATGGCCATCTTGATGGCACGACGGTAAGAAATTCTACTTTCGATTTGTCTAGCGACACTAGCGCCTACTAGTTGGGCGTCTAATTCAGGTCGCTTAATCTCAAAAATATTGATCTGCACTTCTTTAGCAGTGATCTTACGTAACTCCTCTTTCAGTTTATCCACTTCTTGTCCTGCTTTACCAATGATAATTCCAGGTCGGGCAGTGGTAATGGTGATCGTAATGATTTTTAGTGTACGTTCTATNATTACGTTAGAAACGCTGGCTTTAGAAAGACGTGCGTGCACGTACTTTCGGATTTTGTCGTCTTCAGCGATTTTGTCTCCGTAGTTTCTTCCTCCGTACCAGTTTGAGTCCCATCCTCTGATGATTCCTAAACGATTACCAATAGGGTTTGTCTTTTGTCCCATATTATGCTTCAATAGTGTTAGATCCCAAGACCACGGTCACGTGGTTGGAACGTTTGCGAATTCGGTGTGCCCTTCCTTGCGGTGCGGGACGTAATCTTTTTAGCATGCTTCCTCCGTCTACACGGATTTCAGAAACAATAAGATTTGCTTTTTCAATGTCTTCAGACTCGTTTTTAGATTGCCAATTTGCAATTGCTGAAAGCAATAGTTTTTCGAGACGTCTAGAGGCTTCTTTAGGGCTGAATTTTAATATGGCCAATGCCTTGTCAATAGATTCACCTCTAACTTGATCTGCAACCAAACGCATCTTTCGTGGAGAGGTTGGACAGTTGTTGAGTTTGGCGAAAGCGAGTGACTTTTTTGCTTCCTTAAGTGCTTCTGCGGATTGTCTTTTACGATTTCCCATGCCTACTTTTATTTATTGCCTTTATTCTTATTTCCTGAGTGTCCTCGGAAATTACGGGTTAACGAAAATTCTCCGAGTTTGTGACCTACCATATTTTCTGTAATGTAAACGGGTACAAAAGTCTTTCCGTTGTGTACACCGATGGTTTGCCCTACAAAATCAGGGGTAATTAAAGAAGCGCGTGACCAAGTTTTGATCACTGACTTTTTGTTTTCTTCAACGTTTTTCATCACTTTCTTTTCAAGACTGTGATGGACAAAAGGTCCTTTTTTTAACGAACGAGCCATATTCTCTTATTTTTTTCTACGTTCAACGATGAACTTATTACTTGATTTTGTTTTGGATCGGGTGCGGAATCCTTTTGCAGGGATACCGTTTCGTGATCTAGGATGTCCTCCAGATGCACGACCTTCACCACCACCCATGGGGTGATCTACTGGGTTCATTGCCACGGGACGTGTACGAGGTCTTCTTCCTAACCATCTGGAACGTCCTGCTTTTCCAGAGACCAACAATTGGTGGTCTGAATTGGACACGGCACCAATGGTAGCCATACAGGTAACCANGATCATACGTGTTTCACCTGAAGGCAATTTTACCGTAGCAAATTTTCCTTCNCGTGCCATCAACTGAGCGAACGCTCCTGCACTACGCGCAATGGCCGCTCCTCTTCCGGGACTCAATTCGATACAAGAAATGATGGTACCTAGTGGGATATCAGAAAGGAANAGGGCATTCCCAATTTCGGGAGCAGCCTTTGTTCCAGACACCACACTTTGTCCTACTTGAAGCCCACTGGGGGCTACGATATATCTTTTCTCTCCATCCTTATACTCAACCAAAGCAATAAAAGCACTGCGGTTGGGATCGTACTCGATGGTTTTGACTTCGGCAGCAACATCAAATTTATTTCGTTTAAAGTCGATAACGCGGTAGCGTTTTTTATGACCTCCACCGATGTGGCGGGCAGTCATCTTTCCTTTGTTGTTTCTACCCCCAGATCTTTTCTTGGGTTCCAATAAACTCTTCTCGGGCTTATCAGTAGTAATAGCGTCGAATCCATTTACTACTCTAAAACGCTGCGCAGGAGTTATTGGTTTTAATTTTCTTACTGACATCTGACGCTATTATAAATTACTATAAAAATCTATGGCATCTCCTTCGGCTACTTGCACTATGGCTTTCTTAGTCGCGTTGGTTTTACCTTTTTGAACTCCAGTCTTCGTGAAGCGCATCTTGCGCTCAGGACCGTAGTTTTGTGTTCGTACGTTGTCCACAGTCACGCCATAAGCCGCTTCTACTGCTTTCTTAATTTCTACTTTGTTTGCCTTGGGATCTACCAAAAAAGTATATTTATTAAAGCGCTCACTTCCTAAAGTGGCCTTCTCTGTGATGATCGGTTTGATTAATATACTCATGACTAACGGTTCAAAATTGATTCAAGTTCCGCAATTGCACCCTCTGAAATAATCAAATGATTTGCATTTGAAATTCCATAAGTATTTAATTCTGAGTTAGTTACAACTTTAGAATTTTTTAAATTACGAGAGGACAAATATACATTTTTATTCAAATCGCCCAAGACCAACATGCTTTTTTTATCTGAAAGACCAAGTGCAGCAAGCATTTTCAAGTAGTCCTTGGTATGTGGCTTGTCCATTTGAAAGTCTTCTAAAACGACAATGGCTTTTTGTTTAGCCTTGATACTCAAAGCTGATTTTCGAGCCAAACGCTTCACCTTTTTGTTGACTTTTTGGCTGTAGTCTCTTGGAGTGGGACCGAATACACGACCTCCTCCTTTAAACAATGGATTTTTTATACTCCCTGCTCGGGCAGTACCTGTTCCTTTTTGCTTTTTAATTTTACGAGTACTTCCCACGATTTCAGCGCGCTCTTTGGACTTGTGTGTTCCTTGACGTTTGTTTGCCAAATGAGATTTCACATCCAAATAAATTGCGTGATCGTTGGGTTCTATAGCGAAAACCGCAGCGTTAAGCTTTACTTTTCTTCCGGTTTCCTTTCCTTTTATGTTGAGTACGTTTAATTCCATTATTTCTGAACGATTACGTATGCATTTTTGTGCCCCGGAACGCATCCTTTAACTACAAGGAGGTTTTTTTCTGGCACTACTTTGACAACTTTCAAGTTGAGTACTTTCACTTTACTGTTTCCCATTTGACCTGCCATACGCATTCCTTTGAATACACGTGCAGGATAGGATGCAGCTCCAATGGAACCTGGCGCTCGAAGACGGTTGTGTTGTCCATGAGTTGCTTGTCCTACACCTCCAAACCCGTGGCGTTTTACCACACCTTGGAATCCTTTTCCTTTGGAAGTTCCAGAAACATCCACAAAGTCTCCCTCTGCAAAATGGTCCACAGTGATTGTATCACCTAAATTTAATTCTTGTTCAAAATTCTGGAATTCGACGAGCTTCTTTTTGGGCGATACGTTGGCTTTTTTGAAGTGTCCTGCTTCAGCCTTCACCACCTGTTTTTCTGCCTTGTCATCGAAACCCAGTTGAACAGCTTCATACCCGTCAACCGCTTTGGTTCTGACTTGGGTAACCATGCATGGCCCTAGCTCGAGTACAGTACAAGGGATGTTTTTCCCGTTGTCATCGTACAGGCTGGTCATACCGATTTTTTTTCCTATTAACCCAGACATTCTTATTTATTTAATTAGTTAATTTATTATTCGATTCAATTATACTTTGATCTCCACTTCGACACCGCTGGGCAATTCCAACTTCATCAATGCATCAATGGTTTTTGATGAAGAACTGTAGATATCCAACAAACGCTTGTAAGAGGATAACTTGAACTGCTCACGTGATTTTTTATTGACATGAGGAGATCGTAATACGGTGAAAATTTTCTTGTGTGTAGGCAATGGGATCGGACCCGTTACGACTGCACCTGTGTTTTTTACCGTTTTTACGATTTTATCAGCCGACTTGTCCACAAGGTTGTAGTCGTATGATTTTAATTTGATTCTAATTTTTTGACTCATGCGATTTGTCTTTAGTCTTTTTTACCGTTTACCTCTGCAATCACTCCTTCGGATATATTAGAAGGGGTTTCAGAATAATATGCAAATTCCATTGTAGAAGTAGCACGACCAGAAGAGAGGGTACGTAACGAGGTTACATATCCAAACATTTCAGAAAGCGGCACATCTGCTTTTACAACTTTAGAACCAGCACGATCGTCCATAGAGTTTACTTGTCCGCGGCGGCGGTTTAAGTCACCTACAATGTCTCCCATGTTTTCTTCAGGTGTCAGTACTTCCAGTTTCATGATTGGCTCCATAATGACGGGACGAGCTCCTTTGGCAGATTCTTTGAATCCTAATTTAGCAGCTAGTTCGAAAGATAAGGAATCCGAATCCACAGGGTGGAAAGATCCATCGTGAAGTGTAATCTTCATTGAATCCAGTTCGAAACCTGCAAGCGGACCATTATTCATGGCCTCTTTAAATCCTTTTTCTACTGAAGGAATGTATTCTTTTGGAATGTTTCCTCCTTTGATAAGGTTGAGAAATTCCAATCCAGGTTTTCCTTCCTCTCCGGGCTCGATAGTAAATACGATATCCGCAAATTTACCACGACCACCCGTTTGTTTTTTGTACACCTCACGGTGTTTGAATTGACCGGTAAGTGCTTCTTTGTATTCTACTTGAGGTTTCCCTTGGTTCACCTCCACTTTAAATTCGCGTCTTAAACGATCCACGATGATATCTAGGTGCAATTCTCCCATTCCTGAGATGATGGTTTGCCCTGAAGTTTCATCGGTTTTAACTTGGAAAGTAGGATCTTCTTCTGCTAGTTTTGCTAAGGCCATTCCGAGTTTATCCACATCGGCTTTGGTTTTAGGCTCCACTGCGATCCCGATCACAGGATCAGGGAAGTCCATACTTTCTAAAATGATGGGGGACTTTTCCGCAGACAGCGTGTCTCCCGTTTTGATATCTTTAAATCCTACTGCAGCTCCGATATCTCCCGCTTCGATAAAATCGATGGCGTTTTGTTTGTTGGAGTGCATTTGGTAGATTCTTGAAATCCGTTCTTTATTCCCAGAACGGTTGTTCAACACATAAGAACCTGCATCTAAGCGACCAGAATAGGCACGGAAGAAAGCCAAACGCCCTACGAAAGGATCGGTAGCAATCTTGAATGCTAAAGCAGAAAAAGGTTCACTTACTGATGGTTTACGTGAAACCTGTTCCTCGTTGTTTGGATTGGTACCTATAATAGCTTCTTTGTCTTCAGGAGAAGGCAAATAGCGGCATACCGCATCTAAAAGGAATTGGACACCTTTGTTTTTGAAGGAAGACCCGCAAACCATAGGAATGATACTCATGTCTTGGGTCGCAGCACGCAAAGCAGCGTGGATTTCGTCAGGACTAATACTATCGGGATCTTCGAAAAACTTTTCTAGAAGGTCTTCATCATATTCAGCAACAGCTTCGATGAGTTCAGCGCGGTACTTTTCTACATCGGCAAGCATATCCTCTGGGATAGGCACTTCATCAAAAGTAGAACCGAAGTTTTCCTCGTGCCATACGATGGCTTTGTTGGTTACTAAGTCGACAATTCCCTTAAAGTCTTCTTCCTCACCTATGTTCAATACGATAGGAACGGCATTAGATTTTAACATTTCACGAACCTGAGTACTTACATTTAAGAAGTTGGCTCCTTGACGGTCCATCTTGTTGACGAAGCCGATACGAGGTACGCGGTAGTTGTCCGCTAATCTCCAGTTCGTTTCAGATTGAGGTTCTACCCCATCCACGGCTGAAAATAAAAAAACCAATCCATCGAGTACACGAAGTGATCGGTTTACTTCCACGGTAAAGTCCACGTGGCCGGGAGTGTCAATGATGTTAAAGTGATAGGGTTTGGAATCGGCAGTGGGTTTTCCTTGGTCTTGAGGGAAGTTCCAGGTACAGGTAGTTGCTGCAGAAGTAATGGTAATTCCACGTTCCTGCTCCTGTTCCATCCAGTCCATGGTGGCNGCACCGTCGTGTACCTCACCTATTTTATGACTCACACCCGTATAAAAGAGAACACGTTCTGTGGTCGTGGTCTTTCCGGCGTCGATGTGTGCCGCAATTCCTATGTTTCTTGTGTATTTTAAATCTCTAGCCATGTTCTTGTAGAAATGCGTATTAATTAAAATCTAAAATGTGAAAATGCTTTGTTTGCTTCGGCCATCTTGTGGGTGTCTTGTCGTTTTTTAACAGCAGCACCTTCCTCTTTGGCAGCAGCTAGAACCTCATTGGCCAAACGAAGGGCCATGGATTTTTCGTTGCGCTTTCTAGAAAAACTGATGAGCCACTTCATGGCTAAAGACACTTTTCGGTCTGGACGAATCTGCATGGGTATTTGGAAGGTAGCACCTCCTACTCTACGACTGCGCACCTCTACGTGGGGCATGACGTTGGATAGGGCTTCTTTCCATACTTCTAAAGCAGATTTTTCTTCGTCTTGTTTGCGTTCTTCTACAATGTCAAGAGCGTCGTAAAAGATTTTAAATGAAACGGATTTTTTCCCGTCCCACATCAGCATGTTTACAAAACGTGTAACCAGTTGGTCATTAAATTTTGGATCGGGTAATAAGGGACGTTTTTTGGCTTGTTTTTTTCTCATGATTCCGTAGTAAAAGAGTTACCTATATTATTTTTTGGGTCTTTTGGCACCGTATTTTGAGCGTCTTTGTAAACGTCCTTCCACTCCGGCAGTATCCAACGCCCCACGAACAATGTGGTAGCGGACCCCCGGCAAATCTTTAACTCGTCCGCCTCGTACCAATACTATCGAGTGCTCTTGGAGGTTGTGTCCTTCTCCGGGTAT
>JGI26086J50260_1001495_pt1 | contig 13668 bp, 11 predicted proteins | sample SaaInl3SG_22_DNA_FD_50260 | JGI IMG/M metagenome (IMG submission 50260)
AATATTCGGGTGAATCCCGGATGTATTGTCTGAACCAAAATCGCCTGCCATATCATTTCCCTAACCCAAAAAAAAGCCGCCCGAAGGCGGCTTTTATCATACAAGATAACGTTATAGAGCAAGTTTCACACGAGCGAAGAACATACGACCACGCGGATCGTGCTGCTTAGGATCGTAGCTGAAGTTCGCGGCATCATACGCTCTTGGCGCTTTTTCATCAGTGACGTTTTTGCCGCCGAGAGTGAAAACAGCTTGGCTATCGCCGAGGTTGAAATTGAAGTTATAAGCGAGATCGATGGTGCTCCACTGATCAATACCCGAGTCAAACCCTTGTGCCGCCGCTGATGCTGGAACTGCACGGCTGGTCTCATACGAATCAACGGTGTAAACGACCATTGAGGCACTGTGATTACCACGCTCCCAATCCGCTGTCAGGTTCCACTTCGTTTCAGGCAGGGACCGCACAAAGTTATTGTGGTTAAACGAACCCACAACATCCTGCAAACCGCCTGAACCGTCTGGGATCTCGTAACTCAAGAAGCGACTCAGCGAGAGCTGAAGTCCAAAGTCACCCATGTCNCCNGCGGGNAGNTTCCAATCAGCTGCCACGTCGAAGCCGTCTGTCTCAACCGATGCCGCATTGAAGTAAGCGACCTTCATACCGTTCAAAACACCATTGACCCGTGAAACATTCGGACCGTTAGGATCGGCGCTCAGCAGGCCTTGCGCGTTTTGTACGGTAATGACGTCCTCGTAGTCAAACTTCCAGTAATCGACACGGAAGTCAAAGTTATCGCTCGGACTCCAGACCACACCCAAGTTGGTGTTCGTTGACGTCTCAGGCTTTAGGTCTTTACTACCTTCAGCAAGCACACGAACAAACAGCGCGCTCGTTGCGCCCACATCAACGAGACCCTGCAACGACGTTGACTGGTTGTATTGCTGAACGAGTGACGCTTCACGGAATGCTGTCGACATGGACGCACGTACAACCACGTTATCGGTGGCCTGCCAACGCAGCGCAATCTTCGGATCCAGACTGCTGTCGGTCTCAAGCGACTCGTAACGGGCCGCAACATTCATTTCCAGCGAGTCCGTCAGCGCCACTGACGCCTCGGCAAATGCGGCGTATGAGTCCCGTTGAAAACCACCTTCGATACCACCGCCCAAGAAAATCAGATCAGCAGTTGTCAGCTCACCCGTCAATGGATCAAGGGTCTGTGTGGAAATATCGTCTCGCGACACTTCGTAACCCTCGTTACGGAATTGCCCGCCGTAAGCAAGGTTCACCGTACGACCATTCCAATCAAACCAGGGTCCCGCAACAACCAAGTCCGCAACGGTCAAATCAGTCACGATGTTGGTGTACGTATTGGTACTGATGTAATCGATGAGGTTGGCAGAGTTTTGGCTTGGATCAAAAATATTGAACGTCTCTGTGCCACTTTCACCACCTTGACCTGCAAGCGCCGCCGTCAAACGAGATGCAATAGTGTCAGGCTGATAGCCTTCTCGATCGTTCTCAGAGTAGGTCAGTGATGCATTCCAGTCCCACGCGCCGTCATCCAAAGAACCCGAAAGGTCGAGGGATGCTCTGAGCGTTTCAGAATTACGCGGTGCCAGCGGAGAGGGTGCCTCGGCTCCCAACGGACGACCGTACCAGCGAACAAAGCCATTGAATGGGCTGCCGGCTTGTCCGGGTGCAATGGTTGGGAAGTTAAGGGCGGGGTAAGAGGGCGACTGCGGATTATCCAGCACCTCGTTTTTCGCAAAGCCCAGCTCACCGCGGACAGTAACNCCGTTGTCCATTTCATGTGTGATCGCCGTGTAGACGTTGGTGCGCTCTTCTTCGTTCACCAAATTAAAACGAGGCCCGTACAGGAATCCACACTTTTGACCGCCTAAACTTGGAACGAATCCGCCAGATAAAATTCCACCGTTAGCTTCGCAATTAGCATCAGGAATGGTTTCGCCAGGGCCGTAGGTACCCTCATAAGCGCCCGTGCCATCAATGAACACCGGAAGACCCGGAGCCAAGCCACCTAGGTTCAAAAAACTTCGGCCCAATGAACTCACAGCATTAATCGTGGTGTAAGGCCGATCCGCCGAGCTCAGTGGATCTTGCTGTAAAAAACTACCTGCGACGATGACATTCGTTTTCTCGCCCATGGCGAAACCGGCCAGAACACTCACGTCAGAGGTCGTTTGAGAGCTTTTCTCGGTTGACTGATGACCGGCAGAAATTTCAATGCCTTCAAAGTCGTCACGAAGAATAAAGTTCACAACACCCGCAACCGCGTCAGATCCGTAGGTCGCCGTTGCACCTTCCTTGAGTATTTCAACACGCTCAAGTGCCGCCATTGGAATCGATGCTGTATCGACAAAAACGGAGCCATCATTTGCAACACCTGCCGCAATGGTTTGACGTTTGCCATTGACCAGCACCAAGGTCGAGGTAAGACCCAAGCCGCGGAGGTTTACGTTGGAGGTTCCCTGGGTCGCACCCGATGTAAAGCTATCCGGGTTGTTTTCAGCACCGGTGCTGACTGATAACTTCTGAGTCAATTCACCAATGGTCAAGGCACCCTGCTTCTGAATGTAATCGCTGTCTAGAACCTCGACCGGAGAAGCCTCATCTGTTCCAGAGCCCTTAATATAAGAACCCGTAATCACGACCTCTTCGAGGTTATTGTTGTCATCCTGTGCCAGGGCTGTGTTGGCAAGCAAAAGATTCGCCGTCAACACGCTCAGTGCAAATGGCAGGACTGTGCCGCCAAATCCATTAGGAATTATTCGCTTCATTACCACTCCTTATTGTTGTTGGTCTTTAAAAAGTCACGCGTTCTTATAATTTATCGCGCAACGTCCAGTACATCATTATTAGGGGGCGTCTTCAATAAATAAAATGAGATCGGCGACGGCCACCACCGAATTTGCGATGAGAGGGACTCAAACCGATTTGTTTCGTTGTGTTGCGCGAACCAACGGGTTAGCTTTAGCCAAACGCGGGAGCGATGGCCATGCAAGCAATCCTAAAACTGGATGTGGCAGGGCGTCCACGAGGCTGGCTTAGCCTACAGGAAGCGATCTCTGCCTACGCTCGAGGCGATGTCATTTACGGCGTCGGGGACCCGCTCCCNCCAGTGTTTGGCGGCGTTCAACGACGGACTGGCGTNCGCTCAAAAATCACCCTTCAACCGATTGTCGCACTGCACGGTCGAGTCTTTGACCACTTTACTCCCCCGCTCTGCAATCGGACTTTGTTTAGACGAGACGACCACCGATGTCTTTATTGCGGGAGCCAAAAGGCTCGCGGGGAGCTCACACGCGATCACGTCATACCCACATCGAGAGGCGGCGAGGATAAATGGGAAAACGTTGTCGCCGCCTGCAAACGCTGCAATTGGCTTAAAGACTGCTTAACACCTGATCAGGCGGGCATGCCGCTGCTGGCTATACCCTTCAAACCCAATCCCTATGAGTGGCATTACCTGGCAAAGGATCGGGTACTTTCCGACCAAATGGATTACCTCTCAACGCAATTTCGCGCTGACCGCGACTGGGCACATTGACTCAAATCGATAGAAAACCTCAATGGTCCCACTATCCTCTAAAGTAACGCTGCGCCACCATCGGCAAGGAGACCACCGTCAAGTCAACGCGCTTACCGCGCACCTCCACATGCAATGATGTCCCGACATTGGCGTATTCAGCTTCGACATAGCCCATTGCCAGAGGACCACCGGCGCTTGCGCCGAAAGCGTCCGAGCATGTGCGGCCGATACAACGACCTTCGCTATTTAAAAGTGACTCCTCGGCGCGCACGGGTCGGCGGCCCTCTACCTTTAGACCCACTCGCTTTTGCGTGACGCCCTCTGCCAGCTGATGGTCAATAACGTCGCTGCCTGGGTATCCACCGGCCCGCACCCCACCGGCTCGGCGAACAGGTGATACAGCCCACCGCAAACCGGCCTCAATTGGGGTAATCGTGGGTGACAGCTCGTGACCGTGAAGGCATAAGCCCGCTTCGAGGCGCAGTGAATCGCGCGCACCCAAACCGACAGCCTCGACCTCAGGCTCTGCAAGTAGCGCCGTCATGAGTGCCGCAGCATCCGCCGCTGAAACCGATATTTCAAATCCGTCCTCACCTGTGTAACCCGAACAAGTGACCCACGCCTCGATACCTGCAACACAGTCCGCAGCCCCNGTCATAAAAGTCAGTGTCGACGAAACATCGGAGAGCCGCTGCATCACACGCCTCGCTAAGGGGCCTTGTAACGCCATTAGCGCCCGCGCCTCATGCATTTCAAAGGTCAAATCGGGGAGACTGGCTTTCAAGTAAGCAACGTCAGCGTGCTTATTGCCCGCATTGATCACCAGAAAAAATCGATCGCCGTCAAGATTAGTGGCGATAAGGTCGTCTCGCACTCCGCCCTTTTCGTTGGTTAACAAGGCATACGTGCTGCATCCTGGCAATAAGCTCAAAAAGTTAGCAGGCATCAAGCGCTCTAGCTGTTCGGCAACGTCTTGGCCAGACACAGTGACCTGCCCCATGTGCGAGACATCAAATAAACCGGCTTGTGCACGCGTATGATGATGTTCTGCAATAATGCCGGGCGGATAGCTAATCGGCATGGTGTAACCTGCAAACGGAACCATTTTTGCACCTAGGCTCAAGTGCATCACGGTCAGTGGTGTTTCGAGTGGCAAAGCGGCCTCCTGTTTAAGAGCAGACTTACGAGATGGTCAAACACACGGCACACACACATACTGCGGCGCTCGGAGGCACTTAGTATGAAGGACATTGATATGAGGAGTCACCCAGCGCGTGTCATCAGTTTAATTGGCATGCCGGGGAGCGGCAAAAGCACCGTCGGTGTCTTGCTTGCTAAGCGTTTAGGGCTTGCGTTCGTTGACACAGACTTACTGATACAAGAACAAGCTGGCGCAACGCTTGCCGAAATCATTGCGCAAAAAGGCCACACGGCACTTCGAACCATTGAAGAGCAAGTACTTTTGGACATGAATATAGGTGCCTCAGTCATTTCAACCGGTGGATCGGTCGTCTACAGCGACGCGATCATGAGGCGCCTTACTCAGTCATCGACCGTCGTGTATCTCCGCGCCACACTCGAAACGGTGGCGTATCGCATTTCGCTTGCGCCGGACAGGGGCATTGCATCGCCAGGCAATCACACGCTGGAAGACGTCTTCAACGAACGCGTTCCGCTCTATGAGCGTTACGCCCATGCGACCGTCAATGTGGACTCAGACGCGGCGGAAGTCATCGCCGGACACGTCAGTCAAGCCTTGGACACATAGATTTGGACTGTGGACACGTCCGAGTGCGGCAACCGCCTCGACATCCTCAATGCTTAGCGTCCACATAAAATTGGCACAGCGCTTGCAACTATCATTGAACTCTCGCCCACTCGAAAGGACTTCGAAAAAGCATCAGGACGATGCGCGTGGGCGAGAGTATCTCTAAGCAGGCGCCTGAGTCTGATCACTCGCGCAGTCCAAGAGCTTATCTTAAAAACAAAAAAACAACGACAATGCTGAAATAACAACCCCAAGCCAACACCACAAAGAGCCTATGTTCCTGCTTCCTGCGATTGGCCCGTTTCATCACGCCATGTACTCATATTGCCCTCAATCACAAAAAATGCGAACAACCACAGAATCGCATCCCAAAAGTCGAGAAAGCTGCCCTCAAATCCCCAGTACACGGCGGCCAAAAACAAAATGAGATAGAGCGGGGTCTTCACTCGTTGGACCGACTCGCTGAGCAATCGCAGAGTGTGCTGACGTGAGAGCAATACTCGCACTTCAATCTCAAGCACAATCACCACCAGAATCCACGCGGACGCATTGATCACATCGAGGGCCGCCAGCCACACCGCACTTTGTAAAAACGCGGGACTCGCAATGACGCGTTCGTAATCGGTCAGTACGAGCCACTCGTCGGCACCACAAGCACTGGCTGAGAAAGGCTCAAATTGGTCTAAATTGATAAGCACGGACCAACTCGCATCGAGAGTTTCACACAGACCAGAACTCATCGGTTGGCTCGCCATAAGTCCACTAAGCTCTGCGATGTAGCCCCACCAAGCCACCGTAATTGCAGCAAGACAAAGAAATTTAGTACCACGAATAAACCAGCCCACGAAGCTTCGCAGCAGGTGGTCGGACAGGACGTAAGTCTCAAGCTCGAAGAAAATCAACAGGACTAACCAAGCACCGGTATCAATGGTTGCTGAAAAAATCTGAAAGAAGCTGGCGATTGACGTAACCGATGTATTCAGTGCGGCAGAAGACATCATTTCTTCTGCCATGAACAGAAAGACATTCACCAATAATGCCGTGTACACNANATATTTNACGGGCTGAAACACGTTCTGATTTCTTAAAAAATTACCTAATGCCATTGCAATACACTGAACCGTTGTGACTACACTTGAAGTAGAAGGTGTTCGCGCTCCCAGGAGCTAATCACCCGGTTAAACTCCTCGAACTCGTCTAGCTTCACTGCGGCGTAGGCTTGTAAAAACAAATCCCCTATCACGCGTGACAAGTCATCATTTCCATTAAGGCGCCTAACCGCCTCCTCGAGCGACCGTGCGACTTCGATATTNTCGTCATTAGCGGTCCCCTGATGTGGCGCTGTGGGCTGAAGCTTGTGCTCCAAGCCGAGCAACCCACTTGCCAGCGAGGCAGCGATTGCAAGATAAGGGTTTGCATCAGCACCGGGAAATCGATTTTCGACGCGTCGATTATCAGGCGTACTGTCGGGCACGCGAAACGCCGTTGTGCGATTGTCGTAGCCCCAACTCAGGTTAATGGGTGCTGAGATATCCGGAGCGAGACGACGATAAGAGTTCACGTTTGGCGCATAAAAACTAATCAAGTCCGGCGTATAACGTTGCAGTCCGGCGATGTAGTGCATGAGTTCAGCGGTGGGCTCATCGTCCGGGCCATTGAAAATATTCTTTCCCGTTTCAAGCGATAAGATACTTTGGTGGATATGAAGCGCCGAACCCGGCTCTTTTTGCATGGGCTTGGCCATAAAGGTGGCATACATATTATGGCGCTGCGCCGTCTCACGGACGGTTCGCTTAAAGACAAAGACCTGGTCTGCCATGTCCAAGGGGTCGCCATGATTAAAGTTAATTTCAAGCTGCGCGGCACCGTTTTCATGGATGAGGGTATCAACNTCCAGCGCCTGTGCGTTCGCAAAGTCGTACATGTCCTCGACAAAGTCTTCAAACTCTGCAACGGCGTCGATGCTAAAGGACATTCGCGCGACTTCTCGGCGCCCTGACCGCCCTTTGGGGGGCATAAGCTCGTAGTCTGGGTCGGTATTTTTGTGAACTAAGAAGAACTCGACCTCGGGTGCGACTTCAGCACGCAAGCCAGCCTCTTCATACAGCTGAAGAATGTGCTTTAGGACATTGCGTGACGCGAGCGGGTGCGGCTCACCGGACGCCTTATAACAGTCGGCAATGATCTGCGCAGTTGGCTCTCTCGCCCATGGTACTCTCCGCAACGAGCCAGGGTCCGGGACCAGCAACATGTCAGTATCAGTGGGCTCTACAAAATCCCAGTGCTCGTCGGTGTACTCGCCCGTGACCGTCTGAATCATAATCGATTCGGGCAGTTTGAGATCTGCGCGACTCAAAAATTGATGCGCGGGAATGAATTTACCGCGGGCATTGCCCGTCATATCAGGAACGAGGCATTCAACCTCAGAAATAGCGTTACTTTCCAGCCAATCCCGAATTACATCAATACCGGGGTATATAATATCGCCGGTTGCATTCTTCTCTGGCGAATACACAATCGTGGCGTTTTTATCGCGTCGTTTATTTGACCCGCTCATAAAGCACTCTATTTAACGATGAAACGGCAGTATGGTGTGGCACCTCCATGCTCGCAAGAGGCATAATCGCCAAATGCAACGTTCATTCAACGGCTACCCCGATAGCTGGTACACCGCTTCTTCTCAAATTCCCCCCGAGCGCGAATCGCTCAACGGCGAAGCAACAGCAGACGTCTGTGTCATTGGCGCAGGTTATACGGGCCTGTCAGCCGCACTGCACTTAACAGAGCTTGGTCATTCAGTCATCGTGCTCGAAGCAGAGCGCGTGGGATGGGGCGCATCCGGGCGAAATGGTGGGCACGTGGGTACTGGCCAACGTGCCGATCAACTGTCGCTGGAAGCCTGGTTTGGTCGGAGCGCCGCACAAGATCTCTGGCGCTTGGGATTGGAGGCGGTTGAACTGGTCACTCACCTTGTTACAAAACATCAGATCGAGTGCGAGTTTGGTGAGACCAATGTCCACTTTGCAGCTAAGCGCTCTCACGTGGACGAGCTCAAAGAAGAGATTGAACATCTTCAGACGCACTATAACTATTCAGACATTGAAGGTGTCGACAAACACTCNCTTCACNAAGTGACCTCGGGAGTCGGTTTCCACTACGCCGCTATTGATCGTGGAGCAAGACACCTGCACCCACTGAAATATTGTTTAGGCCTTGCAGAGGCTGCCGCTGACGCCGGCGCAACTATTTTTGAACGCAGTAAGGTCACGCGCCTCGCTCAGACCGAGGGTGGTGTGGACATCACCACAGATGGCGGACGCGTCAACGCCCAAAAAGTCGTGATCGCGTGTAACGGATACCTTGACACTCTGTTCGCACCCATCGCGAGTAATATCATGCCGATCAACAACTTCATCGTGGCCACCGAGCCGCTTGATCAAGATGTCGCATCGCGCCTCAACCCCCTTAACGCATCGCTCTCAGACAGCCTATTTGTCATTAATTACTGGAAGCTCTCGCACGACCGCCGCCTTATTTTTGGCGGGGGCGAGACCTACAGTGACAAATTCCCAGACTCCATCACCGAATTTGTTCGGCCCAAACTACTGGCGATTTATCCAGAGCTATCCGCCACGAAACTGGAATTCGGCTGGGGTGGAACGCTTGCGATAACGCGAAATCGCATGCCTGACCTCGGCGTGAGCAACGGCTCAATTTTTTATGCTCAGGGTTTCTCGGGTCATGGCGTGCCGACAGCAACGATGGCCGGCAAGCTCATCGCCTTGGCCATAAACGGCGGCCATGAAGATTTCGATCTCATGGCCGGCCTAAAAACACGAAAGTTTCCCGGAGGCCCTCTGCTGCGACGACCCTCGCTCATTGCCGGCATGCTTTTTTACAGTTTACGTGATCGACTGGGTCGGTAGTGCATCACTCGGCGGTTGATAACTGCGCTGCCGAAAGCACAAAAAATTGAATTTTCATGTTTCGGCTCCACAATTGAAACGACGGTGTGATACCGTCGGTAGTCAACACAGGGGAGAGAGCCATGAATCCGTTAACTGGCAGACCCAGTGCGTTATTAGTTGTCTCTGATGGCTTCCTTGCCAAACAACTGACAGATGCGCTCCACATTCAGGGATACAAGACGGTTAGAGCAGCGCTTGCTCGTGACTGCTATTCAGCCTGGTCGTCGCCAGAGCGTTTTTCTTTTTGCATTATAGATCAGCATCTTGCGGATCAACCCGGACACGTGCTCGCCAAGTATCTNGCAGAAAATAAAGCAAAAAATGTCGTACTGTTTGGCAATCTAGCCGACGCCGATGTGCGCTTAANCTTGTATCGCGCAGGCGTAAAACTGCTCCTTCGTGAGCCCGAGGGAACCACGGAAATCATTGCCGCCATCGACGCACTCGATACGCAGCAACAAGCCGTTGAATCGAAGCCAACAACAGTAGTGCCATTCCCAGCGAAANCCGCAGCGCACGCGCCTTGGCAGGTAAAGGCTCTACAGCGTGAATTAGTCGCTCCCGAGGGCCAAAGTATTGCGTTGACGCGCAATGAGGTGAAGGTGTGTCTTGCACTCGCGGAGTCGCCCACAGAGCCGACGAACAGAGAGGCTCTGACTCGCTCGTTGTACGGGCGCTTTGATGCCTCAGCCAATAGAGCACTTGATGCAGTGATTAAGCGCCTCAGGCAAAAAATTGTTGCGCGCGTGAGCGCCGTAGACCCGATCACCACACACTACGGGGAAGGGCATCGCTTTACTGCCCCGATTATTACGATCAATCAGTAAGGTCGTAAATCGGTAGAGGGACAGCAACAGGGGTCGTGCCGCAACGTCGGCCCGCAGCTGAGCCCCCGATAATATGGACTATTAGCCAACGAGCAACTGTCGCGATATTTATTTATTTTCGCGAATTAACAAAGCGAATCACGTGCTCTTGACCTGTGCCGGTTGAGACGTCAGAAGACACGATCTCAGCACCTAAGCCGTTTAAAATCACTCGGAGCACGTCGAGGGTGGGGTGATCAAGCGCCTCATCTTCAAGCGACCAACCCAGACCGGTATCACGAATTCTCGCGCATAACTCAGGGGCTCCTTCCAAAGACAACTCGGTCCATAGAGCGAGCTCAATAAACCCCTCATCAGTAAAATTGAGTGCCGCATTAATAAAGGCGAGTATCGCTGACTCTACCCAGTAGCCTGAACCGCGAATCAGTTCCGGTAAGTCATCATCCACAAGTACTCTGCAGTCCAGTCCCTCGTCGGCGGCAAGCCGCTGCAACTCGTCCTGTAAGGTCTTCACCAGATCATGGACGCTGATCTCCTCCTGGTCGCTGAACATCGCATTCGGGGCTAGCGAGTCTCGACCCGCCATGATGCTCGAATCCAAATTCAACCTGAGCTGACCCATCTCGGAGAGTGCAATGTTTAAATAGCGCTGTTCGTCAACGCCTACGCCAGGGGCGTCTTTGACGCGACGGGCCAGGTCTACCACCTGCTCCAGATTATCGATCACCGTGCTGTGGATTAAGCCAGTCAGGGCGTCTTTACTGCTGAGAGAACCTTGGAATGCGTCAATCTGCTCATCTGCACCGGCCAGACGTGATCGCACTGCCCAGGCGGCTAACAGTGCAACCAAGGTTGCCAGTAACGTCAAGACCAACTCGGTCAATGCAAAAATCGACGGCTGTTGTTGCAATACGTTTTTCGCGTAAGTCTCGGTCGGACGTATAGAGCTCTGAAACCCCTGCCGCTCGGAGGAGTACAGCAGTGAAAGCGGATCGGAATGCTCTAGGTCCGCGCACGGCATCTCACCAGTGTCGGGACGGTAGGCCAATACGCAGCGCCCTGTCTCAGGGTCATTGTGAGTAACAGTCAACGCAGGCAGCGGCCCTAAGACCCTTAACTCGCGATCAATATAGCGCTCTATTTCGACGAGATTTTGCTTCACAATGCCGAACAGAGGGCCCTCAAATCGTTCTGATCGAAAAACATGGTGCCTAATCGCAATCGGCCCTTCGAAGGTAAAAGAAGGATCATTATCGGGTGAAGCACGGTAGACAGTTTGACGTACTACCCCAGCAGGGCTGAAAAAATCAAACCCGTCCATCATTGGATGATCCGTTATATCTTCGCCCACCAGCTCCTCGCGCGGGTAAGACTGAACGATAATAACTCGCCCCTGAGGATTGAGAGTGGCGACATAAAAGTGAAGAACGGTTGAGCTCGAATCTGCGCCGAAGTTCTGCGCCAATGCATTGAAAGCCCTTTGAAGGGCTTCATCCATGCTTAGCGATGGCGCCGACGAAACGGCTGAAACATAAGTTCTGAGGTAGCCTTGCAGTCGCACAGCCAACGCATCACGCACCAACACTCTGACCGCAGCGTCCGCCTCAAAGCCCGCACGATACCGCTCTTCAAAAGCCTGCTGAGCACGCTCCGTCGACGCACTCACGGCCAATAAGCCTAAAAAAAAGACCGCCAGTGGCATAAGAAAAACAATATTGTAAGTTGTTCTGATTTGCATGCTTTTGCCAAAGACCACTACTTTAGTACGCTAGACGATCCCAAAATGCGCGCTACTTGATTGGGTAATGGTTAGCACGCAGTTAAAGTGGGCACACTGATTACGATTTAAGGATACCACGTGGCGTTTAAATGGCTTGAGCAACTCACGCGCATGAATACAGAAGAAAGGACCGATCGGACCGAGCAAGAACTGCTTAACCGCGCGCTGGCGGTCCTCATGCTTGAAATCGCGCAAAGCGACTTTACTGAAAGTGGGCCAGAGACCCAAACCATTAAGACACTGCTAGAGACTTACCATTCTCAGGAGGGCTGTGCCGCAGACGAATTGCTGGAAAGTGCACGCAGTGAGAGAGAACAATCCGCCGGGCTTTACGCCTACACACGCCTCGCCTGCAATGAGCTCTCGATCGAGGCGCGCATTACCCTCGTAGAACAGTTCTGGCAAATTGCCTATGCCGACGGCGTGGTTGATAAGTACGAGGAAGCCGCTATCCGAAAAGCCTCAGATCTACTTTATGTGCCTCATTCGGATTTCATCAAAGCCAAGCTCTTGGCCGCCAAAGGCATCTAATCGGTGGCAAAAAGATCAACTTGCCGGTCTCGAAGTCTGACATGTCGCCCTAAGGCGGGCCTTGAAAAAGCGAACGCCGATTCACTTTTTAAAAGTGCCACTCAGGCTTAACTGAGTCTCCACCTCGAGGTTTTTTCTCACCCATGGGTTCGGTATCCTGCTCCGGCAAATTTCTCATGCTACTTTCTTCTTAATACGTGACAAAAACTACTAGGCGTCAAACACCATGAAGCATACAAAACCTTCGCCGATCCTCCTCCCATGCAGGGGCTGTACCGCTCAGTGTCCAAATCGTAATACCTGCCGAGGCGCACCATGGCGAAAAGAGTCAAACAGTGGGCGCGATGTGCGCGGGCCGTCCACTGAAAAATAACTGTCACTTTCGTCGCTTTTAGTGTTCTAATATCCGAACGAGTCCCACCGTAGGGAAATTAATGCGGGTTGACGCAATATTAAACCGCCAAGCTAAAGCGAAGGCGCCCTATGCTAAAATTTGCACAAGCCATTTGCTACATATTCGCCAGCCTCGTGATAGCGCTGTTTACACTTGTTCTGAGCAGCGACACCTTTGAGCCTAGAACAGCCAGTGCAGCTATTCTCACGCAAGACCTCAGCACTATTAGGATATGGATTGTAGTGACCGGTCTAAGCGTCTATTCGTGGCGCGCAGCAAGCGGGCAGTCCCTCAGACTAACCCTTGGCGTCTGCACTTTAGTCGCTTGGATTATGTTCTTTGAGGACTATTTGGTGCTGGATAAAGTTCTTTTTGTCGCACAGCATCCGCTCGCTACTGCTGTTCAAGTGACTCGGCCCGCCTTCTTGCTTGCTGTAACTTACGTGGCATTTAAACAGTGGGAGCTTGAAGACGCATGAAAAAAACCGATTCAAGTGCAGAGCCAAGACCATCAAAAGAAGAGATTGACGCACTGCTCAAAGACATACCTCTGTTCGATCTAAAAAGCGTCAGGAACACGCTCTATAAACGGTCGATTCGATTTCGCTTTTGCTGGGTAGCGCTCATGCTGCTCACTTTGTCTTACGTCATGGGTTGGTTTAGTGGAGCGCTTCTCCCAATGATGGCGTCCAGCTTTACGAATCTCGAGGCGGACTACCAATTGCACCAACTGCGGTTCCTCATTGGCTTCCTGATGATCGCAGCAGGGACCATCGCAATAAACTTTGATCGCCATATTGAACCGGTTTTTATTGGTATTTTTTGGGTGCAGCTGTATTTTCACCT
>JGI26086J50260_1001497_pt1 | contig 13663 bp, 10 predicted proteins | sample SaaInl3SG_22_DNA_FD_50260 | JGI IMG/M metagenome (IMG submission 50260)
GGGTTTAACGTTGCATAACCAGCAAATGTTAAGTGAAAACTTTTTGCACCAGGAATACCATAGTTGTTAAAAGAAGTACCTGCTGCTCTTGCTCCTAAAACTGTCGTTGGCAAAGCGTTTAATCTTGTAGGTCCAACTCCATTAAAATACAACCTTGGAGGTTGTACTGCATTTCCACCAGCTACAAAACCACCAGTATTATCTTCCATTAATGGTTGATTAAATTCGCCACCATCTGTCATACTAAATTTAGATGCTAAGATGTTGGGGAAAGAATTTTCTTGAGCCGCTTTAAATAAAGCACCGTCTGTGTAACCTGCGGTAAAAGAGGCGCCTACAGCTACGTATTTAGATAAGTTTAAGTCTTTTACATCTAAGGCTATTTCTGGACCCATTGCTTCTTCTATTGGGTCTAATGTGTTATCTACATCACAAGATGCAAAACCAATAGATAAAAGAAGTAATCCTATATATTTATAATTTTTCATAAAGTATTATTTTATTAGTTATTAATTGTCCAAGATAAGTAGTACTGAGAACCTATGGCTCCAACTCCTGGTGCACTAAAATATTCTTGTCCTGTTAAATTTGCGCCTCCTAATTTAAATACAGACTTTATAGAAGGTACTGCATAGTTAATTTGAGCGTCTAAAACAGTTCTAGCATCTACAGTAGCGTCTAAGAATGTAGACTCCCATAAAAACTCATTTTGCCATCTAGCATTGATATTGAAACCAAAGTTTTCAAATAAGTTGGTATGACCAAACTGTAATTTAAACTTGTGTTCTGGTGTATTAAAACCTGCTTCAAAATCTGGGTCTGATGCTTGATCAAAATCGAATTTAGCATAGGTATAGTTTATACCTAGATCAAAACCATTTAAAACCTTTGTATTTAAACCAATAGAAGCTCCGTAAGAACTAATATCTGCAGAAGTATTTGTATAGGTTTGAAAAGCTTTATAATCTCCATTTTGTAAAGCTAATAGAGATAAACCATTATCTCCAACGGTTCCATAAAAAGGCACTAATACATTTTTTCCAGAAATAAAGTCTTCGTAACTGTTGTAATATGCACTTACATCAACTGTTATTCTAGATTCTCCTGCGTTTACCAAACCTCTATAACCTACTTCGTAAGCAGTTACTTTTTCTGGTTTTACTAAAGGAGCGTTTGATGCTGCAGGAGCACCATTTTGCACAGAACTAACAGAAAAAGAGTTTTCATATGCCAATCTACCAGATAAGGTAGTTGTTGGAGAGCCTAATAATGCTTGTCCTGCAGTACTTACGTTTAATGGAGAACTTGTATATCTGTCTAAATTGTCTGGTGCAGAACCTACCAAAATTGCAGAACCTGCATCTAGACCAATGTATTGGTCTTGTGTTGTTGGGTTTCTAAAACCTGTTTGAAAAGAAGCTCTAAAGTTATCGTTTTTGTTTTCTCCTGCTGCGTATGCTAAAGAAACTCTTGGAGAGAAATTACCATCAAAGTTTTGTGCTTTGTCATAACGTACAGAGGCTGTAAATTTTAAACGGTCTTCTTCTAAAAAGTTTTTCTGCATTTGTGTATATACTCCATATTCGTCATAATCAATTGGACCATCGTAATCTGTAAAAATACTACCATTAGAATTTAAAGAATACCTTCTGTAAGAACCTCCCACTTGNAATTCTGCCCAGTCAATCATATCTCTAAANTTATAATTTACATCTCCATGGTATAGTTTTGTTTGATCTTGAAATTTAGACCCTGTAACCAAGTTTGGGTCTGCAGTAACTTCATCAAAAGCTTCTTGGAAACTAGCAGTTCCTGGAATAAAACGTCCTGTATCTGCTGCGGCTCTTGCAGCTGCATGAGAACCTGTTACTAAATAAGTACCAGCATATTGTGTAAACCAATCTTGGTCAGATTTCCATCTTCTATTAATATTAATTGCTGCAAAACGAGAATCGTAAGAGTTTCCTGCATCTTCTGTAGTAACATAACCTCTAATAAAAAAGTTATTACCTCTTAATTCTAATTTTTGTTGCGCTAAATAAAAGTCTCTAATNTTGTATCTATTTGCCCCTTGGTAAATAGTATTCCCAACACCAAATTTAGAGTTAAAAATTAATTCTAATCTGTCATCACCAAAAGGTCTATAATGTAAAGCTGTATTTAACTTTACACTTTTTGCTTGGTAATCTTTCATTAAATCTTGTTCTTTATAACCAGTTCTACTTACTCTACCTATAGCACCACCTAAATCTGTAGCAACTTCATCTCCATATACATTTAAACCATCATAATCGTTTAAAGATCTATCTCCAGCGGCATATTTACCATTTCTAGTATTTCTTTCATCTGTGGCAAACCATTCCGTACCTTCTANATAAGATAGAGTTGCTTTTGCAGCAAATTTTTCTGAAAAAGCATATGCCATTCTTATATTAAAATCNTAATATTCGTTGGTTCCTGCAGCTTCTTGTGTAGTAACTCCTCCTTTTAAAGAAACGCTAATTCCTTGGTCATCAAAAGGACTTCTACTTGTCATAAACATAATACCATTAAANGCGTTTGCACCATATAATGCAGAGGCTGCTCCTGGTAATAATTCTACAGTATTTACGTCTAATTCAGACATCCCTAAAAGGTTACCAATAGCAAAATTTAAGGCAGGTGATGAATTATCCATACCATCTACCAATTGCATAAAACGTGTGTTAGCAAACGTAGCAAAACCACGTGTATTTACAGATTTAAATGTTAAACTGTTTGTATTAACATCTACNCCTTTTAAGTTTTCTAAACCATCGTAAAAAGAAGGTGCAGAAGTGTTTTTAATAGCTCTGGCATCCATTCTTTCTACAGTAACTGGAGATTCCATAATACGTTCTGGAGTTCTCGATGCAGAAACAACAATCTCATCTAAAGAAGTTTCATTTTCNGTTAATTTTACATCAATCTTTTGATTGCTAGTTGTAATCTCAACTTTTTCCATTTTGTAACCTAAAACAGAAACCTCTATAGTAAAAGGCGGNTTATCTGTTACTTTTAAAACAAAATTTCCATCAAAATCTGTAGTTGTTCCTACAGCTTTATTTTCAATTTTAATGTTTGCTCCTGGAAGTGTTTCTCCTGTTTTAGCATCTGTAACTGTACCTTTAACAGTGGTTTGTGCAACCATTGCAAAGCTAGTAAAAGCTATAAATGCAAGTAGTAAAATCTTTTTTATCATAATTTGAATTAATTTGTTAACTAGATTGCAAAATACAATTTTTTTTGAATTATTGATTATTACACAAGTTATTTTATGATTTTAATAAAAAAATACCNCTTATTTTTAAGTAATGAAGATGAATTATGATACCAAAACNTTAATTTATAAGTAATTTGTGTTGTACATTTGTAANTAGAAAAAGCGACTTTNTTTGAAAACAATAATTGATATNTCTAACTTTGTAACNGAAGAAAAAACATTTGTTACTATTGGTACTTTTGATGGTGTACATNATGGGCATCAAAAGATTTTAGAAAAANTAATTTTAGAAGCTAAAAAGACTGGTAAAAAGTCGGTATTACTTACGTTTTTTCCTCATCCAAGAATGGTGTTGCAGAAAGNTGCTTCAATAGAATTGATAAACACCATTNCCGAACGCGAAAAACTACTAAAAAAAACAGGGTTAGACTACTTAATTATTCATCCTTTTAGTAGAGAATTTTCTAGAACTACTGCCCTAGAATTTGTTAGAGATATTTTGGTAAATAAATTTAATATTTCGAAATTAATTATTGGTTACGACCATCATTTTGGTAAAAATAGAGAAGGAAACATACAGCAATTAACAGAATANAGCTATTTATACGATTTTACAGTAGAAGAAATACCAGCTCAAGATGTAGATGATGTTTCTGTAAGCTCTACAAAAATTAGGCATGCTTTGCATGCTGGTAATTTAAAAACTGCAAACAGGTATTTGGGGTACAATTTTATGCTGAATGGTGTTGTGGTAAATGGTAAAAAACTAGGTGGTAAAATTGGTTACCCAACTGCGAATATTAGCATAGAAGAAGATTATAAACTCATCCCAAAAACGGGTGTATATGTTGTAAAAGCTACCATAAATAAAAATAGTGTTTTTGGAATGATGAATATAGGAAACAGACCTACTGTAAATGGTAATTATCAAACCATAGAAGTGCATTTTTTTGATTTTAATCAAGATTTATACGGAAAAAAACTAACCATAGAATTACTGTATTTTTTAAGAAACGAAGAAAAATTTGATTCTTTAGATGCATTAATTCATCAACTTAAAGAAGACGAAAAAACAGCAAAAAACTATATTTTAAATACCCCATAAATTTTAGTTGATTAAAGGTTTTTTTGTGGTACAAATTATATATTTGCATTCTCAAATTCTTACAAAATGTTACAAGTACAATTTATTAGAGAACATAAAGAAACTGTCTTAGCGGGTTTGGCAAAACGTAATTTTGCAAATGCAGAAAGCATTGTAGAACAAGTTTTAAGTACAGACGAAAATAGAAGAGCTACACAGGTTGCTTTAGACACTGTTTTGGCAGAATCTAATACCTTATCTAAACAAATTGGTGGTCTTTTTAAATCTGGAGAAGTACAAAAGGCGAACATTTTAAAAGAAAAAACAAGCAAATTAAAAGATGATTCTAAAGCGTTAACAGAAAAGTTAACAGGTTTATCTGAGGAACTACAACAGTTGTTGTACCAAATACCAAATGTGCCACATGCCTCTGTAAAAGCAGGGAATTCAGAAGATGATAATGAAGAAATTTTTAAAGAAGGTATTATTCCAAATTTAGGCGAAAACGCTTTACCTCATTGGGAATTGGCAAAAAAATACGACATTATAGATTTCGAATTAGGTAATAAAATTACTGGGGCTGGTTTTCCTGTATATAAAGGAAAAGGAGCGAGATTGCAACGTGCTTTAATTAATTATTTTTTAGATAAAAATATAGAAGCTGGCTATAAAGAATATCAAGTACCTCATTTGGTAAATACAGATTCTGCAACAGCTACTGGACAATTGCCAGATAAAGATGGGCAAATGTACCATGCAACCCAAGACGATTTGTATTTAATTCCAACAGCAGAAGTGCCAATTACCAATATGTTTCGTGGTAATTTAGTACAAGAAACCGATTTTCCAATTACAGCAACTGGTTATACGCCTTGTTTTAGAAGAGAAGCGGGTAGTTATGGGGCGCATGTTAGAGGTTTAAACAGGTTACATCAATTTGATAAAGTAGAAATTGTAAGAATAGAGCATCCAGAAAAATCGTATCATGCTTTAAATGATATGGTAGAACATATTAAAAATATTTTAAGAGAATTAAAATTACCTTACAGAATTTTACGTTTGTGTGGTGGAGATACTGGTTTTACAGCTGCTTTAACATTTGATTTCGAATTATTTTCTACAGCACAAAATAGATGGTTGGAAATTAGTTCTGCTTCAAATTTTGAAACTTTTCAAGCAAATCGATTAAAATTACGCTTTAAAAATAAAGAAGGTAAAAGTGAATTGGCACACACTTTAAATGGCAGTTCTTTGGCTTTACCACGTGTGTTAGCAGGTATTCTAGAGAATTATCAAACTCAAGATGGTATTAAAATACCAGATGTGTTAGTACCTTATTGTGGGTTTAAAACTATTAGTTAATTGTTTTTAGTAAATATTTTTTTAACAAAAACCAGAACTATCGATCAAATACTAATTAGCAATTACCGCAACCATTAGCCTTTTGTATTTATTCATTTCTACTAAGGCATGTAAGTAAGCAGATATTTGTCCGTTTTTCATAAACTTTATAGAATTTTGTTTTGCGATTTCGTATCGTTTAGAAAATGTATTCATCATATTAAAATTTGATTGGTTATTTATCCTAAAGACAATTTTTATGCCAAATTGTTACAAAAAGAAAGTAAAATAGCTTTGGTTTACTAAAAAAATAACATTTAGGTTCATTATATTTGAAGACAATGAAAAAAGTAATTTTTCTTCTTTTAGTTACGATTAGTACTATAAGCAACGCACAACGAAATGAAGCTCAGAATGATTATCTGCTTGCAGAAAATTATTATAGAGAAGGTGCCTACGAAAAAGCAACTCAGATTTACAAAAAATTATATGATTCTAGTCCTTTTAATACCAGCTATCTAGGTCGGTTGATAAATTGTTACCAAGAAACAGCGCAATTTTTAAAAGCAGAAACACTTTTAAAAAACAGAATAAAAGCAGACAATAGCCAAATATATTTGTATGTGTATTTTGGGTATAATTTCGAGAAACAAGGCAACAAAGAAAAAGCAACAGAAAACTATAATTTAGCTATAGAAGGCTTAAAAAAAACACCTTCTTATGGGGGGTTAATTGGGCGCTTGTTTAAAGATTACAATCAGTTAGATAATGCAATTTTAGCTTACCAAAAAGCTATGGATGCCAATAAAAATAGAAACTATAGTTTTCAAATAGCACAGATTTACGGAGAAAAGGGCGAGTTTAAGCAAATGTTTGAGTCTTACATAGATTTGGTAGATAAAAACGAACAATATTTTAGCCTTGTACAAAGATATACCAGCAAATACATTACAGACGATTCTGAAAATGAAAACAACATCCTTTTTAAAAAAACACTCTTAAAAAAATCATTAAGCAAGCCTAAAGATGTTTGGAATATTCTACTAAGTTGGTTGTTTACACAACAAAAAAATTACACAAAAGCATTACTGCAAGAAAAAGCTTTGTATCAAAGAAAACAAGAAAGTTTAACCTCTATTTTTACTTTAGGTAAAATTGCTTTTGAGAACCAAGCTTATGATGCTTCTAAAGAATGTTTTGCTTTTATTTTAGAAAAGTCAGCCACTAATAGCCAAATTATTAACGCCAATTTATACCTTGCTAAAATTGCAGTTGCAACAAAAGATCCAAAAACAAAAGCGTTTTTTAATANNCTTTTCGAAACTTTTGGTAAAAACACCTTAACCATAAAATTACAAGTAGAATATGCTGATTTTTTAACTTTCTCTAAAAACCAACCCAACCAAGCCAATGCTGTTTTAGAAGAAGCACTTTCTTATGCAAACTCTAAATTTGACAAAGCTAGAATTACATTAAAATTAGGTGATGTTTTAGTGTTTACAAATAAGTTTAATAAAGCATTAATTTATTTTTCGCAAATTCAAACACTACTAAAAAACCATCAACTTGGGCATGAAGCACGTTTTAAAGTAGCACAAACTAGTTATTTTAAAGGAGATTTTGATTGGGCAAAAGCACAATTAAAAGTACTTAAAAGTTCTACAACACAACTAATTGCCAACGATGCTGTAAACTTATTCTTAAAAATTTCCGACAACGAACCTGTAGACTCAATTCCTTCGGGTTTAAAACAATTGGCAAAAGCAGAATTGCTTGCTTTTCAAAATAAAGATAATGAAGCTTTGGCGGAATTAAACAACTTAATTTCTTCTAAAGATATTTTAATAAACGGACTCATACCAGGCGAAGTAATTTACGATGACGTGTATTTTTTTAGAGCAAAATTATTTATCAAACAAAAAAAATATGCGGCTGCCATTTCAGATTTAGAAAAAATTGTTGCTGCAGATAATCAAGGTTTTTTAACAGATGATGTCTATTTTATGATGGCAGAAATTTATAAGAATTATTTAAATGATATAGAAAAAGCCAAAAAATATTATCAAAAAATTATCTTTGAACAAACTTCTAGTATTTATTTGGTAGATGCCAGAAAAAACTTTAGAAAACTAAGAGGAGATACTATTTAGATGACAGTTGTAGTGATTAGTCTTTAGAAAGACACCTAAAAACTACCGTCTAAAAACCAAAGACTAATAACTATTATGTACATATACAACGTAACTATAAATATAGATGATGCCGCCCATAATGAGTGGTTAATTTGGATAGAATCTCATATCACAGAAGTGTTAAATACAGGCAAGTTTACCAAAGCAAAACTTACAGAAGTTTTAGTAAACGAAGAAATGGGAGGCAAAACATANTCCATTCAATACACAGCAAACACCAGAGAAGATTTAGAAGATTACTACAGAGAAGATGCAGATAATTTGCGTTTAGANGGTTTAAAAAAATTTGCAGACAAAATGTTAGCTTTTAGAACCGAATTAAAAATTGTAAACGAGTTTTANCCAACAAACGAAAATAATTAGTCATTTATGTCTGTAAAAGCAAAAAAACATTTAGGCCAACATTTTTTAAAAGATGAAAGTATTGCAAAAAATATTGCAGATGCTTTAACAGAAAATGGTTATAATAATGTGTTAGAAATTGGGCCAGGTATGGGTGTTTTAACCAAATATTTATTGCAAAAAACACCAAAAGTTACAGTAATGGAGCTAGATAGAGAATCTGTANCGTTTTTAAAAGACGTTTTTCCTGTAGAACAATTAAATATAGATACCTCTGCAGAAAAATTTAAAATTATAGAGGGCGATTTTTTAAAGCAAAACTTACAAAGTATATTTATAAACCAACAAGTAGCAATTATTGGTAATTTTCCTTATAATATATCTTCTCAGATTGTATTTAAGGCCATAGAAAATAGAGCATTTGTTCCAGAGCTTTCAGGCATGTTTCAAAAAGAAGTAGCCAAAAGAATTGCAGAAAAAGAAGGCTCTAAAGTATATGGTATTTTGTCTGTATTAACCCAAGCTTTTTACGATGTAGAATATCTTTTTACAGTGCCACCTACTGTTTTTAATCCACCACCAAAAGTAGATTCTGGTGTCATTCGATGTATCAGAAAAGAAAATTACACACTTCCTGTAGACGAAAAATTATTTTTTAGAGTCGTAAAAACAGCCTTTAACCAACGTAGAAAAATGTTGCGTTCTAGTTTAAAATCTTTTCAACTTTCGGATTCTTTAAAAGAAGACCCTATATTTGCGAAACGTCCTGAACAATTATCGGTTTCAGCATTTATTTTACTCACGCAAAAAATAGCAGAAAATGGCATTTGAAATTACAGACGAATTTTTAGACGATCTAACAACGCTTATTGTCGAAAAAGATAATAAAGCCATAACAGCCCTATTTTCTGATGTACATTATGCAGATATTGCAGAGGTTTTAGATGAGCTAGATTTTGATGAGGCTGTTTATATAATAAAGCTTTTAGATAGCGAAAAAACATCTGAAATTCTTACTGAATTAGATGAAGACATTCGTGAAAAAATCTTAGAAAATCTATCTGCTCAAGAAATTGCAGACGAAGTTGAAGAAATGGATTCTGATGATGCTGCTGATATTATTGGAGAACTTTCTGANGAACGACAACAACGGGTAATTAATGCGTTAAGTGATGATGATTTAGCTGCAGATATAAAAGAATTACTGTCTTACGAAGACAATACAGCTGGTGCATTAATGGCAAAAGANCTGGTAAAAGTTTACGAAACTTGGACGGTTGCTGGTTGCATGCGTAGAATTAGAGGACAAGCCAAAGAAGTTACAAGAGTACACTCTATTTATGTTGTAGATAAAAAAGAAAAATTAGTTGGTAGACTATCTTTAAAAGACTTGATTATTGCCAAATCTGATCAAAAAATAGCAGAAATTTCGAAAAATACAGTAGATGCTGTAAATGTTTCTTTAGATGATGAAGAAGTAGCTAAAATTATGGCAAAATACGATTTAGAAGCCATACCAGTTGTANATGATAACAACGTTTTATTAGGTAGAATTACTATTGATGATATTGTAGACGTTTTAAAAGAAGAAGCAGACAAAGATTACCAAATGGCTGCTGGTTTAACGCAAGATGTAGATTCAGACGATAGTATTTTTCAATTGACAAAAGCACGTTTGCCTTGGCTATTTTTAGGTTTAATTGGTGGTGTAGGTGCTTTTATTATTATGGAAGGTTTTCAAGGAGTATTTACAAAATACGCTGCTTTNTTCTTTTTTACACCATTAATTGCAGCCATGGCTGGTAATGTAGGTGTACAATCATCAGCAATTATTGTACAAGGTTTGGCTAATGATGATGTAAAAGGAAGTATTAATAGCAGNCTTTTAAAAGAAATGTTATTAGCGGCCTTAAACGGGTTTATTCTTTCGTTATTTTTATTTCTCTTTGTTTGGATCTATGAAGGCAAAACAGATTTAGCTTTGGCAATAGCTGTATCTCTGGTAGTNGTAATTATTGTAGCTGGTTTAATAGGTACTTTTGTACCCTTATTTTTAAATAAAAGAGGTATAGATCCAGCCATTGCAACAGGGCCTTTTATAACGACTTCTAATGATATTTTTGGAATCTTAATTTACTTTATGATTGCGAAAATGATTTTAGGTATTTAGGTTTTAGAAGCTATCGTTTGAGCTTGCAAAACAAATCCCAAATTACAACCCCTGTAGTTACAGAAATGTTTAAAGAGTGTTTGGTACCCAACTGAGGTATTTCTATACAGTCATCAGAAGCATTTACCACGTCTTGTTGTACGCCTTTTACTTCATTACCCATTACAATAGCATATTTTTGATTTTTTTCTGGGAAAAATGTGTTTAGTTTGATCGAATTTTCAGCCTGTTCTATAGCCAACACTTTCACTTTTTCTGCTTTCAACTTTTTAACCAATGCTAAAGTATCTTCAGCGTATTCCCAATTTACAGATTCTGTAGCACCCAAAGCTGTTTTATGAATATCTTTATTGGGTGGTGTTGCAGAAATGCCACATAAATAAATTTTTTCAATCAAAAAAGCATCGCTAGTTCTAAAAACAGAACCAATGTTGTTTAAACTTCTAATATTGTCTAAAATCACAATTAAAGGCATTTTTTCAACAGCCTTAAACTCATCAACCGAGATCCTACCTAACTCGTTATTTTTTAATTTTCTCATATTCTGTAGTTGGTGGTTGGTGTTTTTTAGTTGATGGTATACTAACTATTAACCAAAAACTAAACACTAACAACTATATTTTATATCTTCGCAAAACTAATCCAAAAATTTCTAAAACTTGGCAAAATCCAAAGCAAAAAAGGTTACACCTTTAATGAAACAGTACAATGCCATTAAGGTAAAATACCCTGATGCTATGTTGCTTTTTCGTGTGGGAGATTTTTACGAAACTTTTGGAGAAGACGCCAAAAAAGCGGCCGAAATTTTAGGGATTATTTTAACAAAAAGAGGTGCTGGTTCCGATTCTGAAACAGCTTTGGCAGGTTTTCCTCATCACTCTTTAAACACCTATTTACCAAAGTTGGTCAAAGCAGGTATGCGTGTTGCAATTTGCGATCAGTTAGAAGATCCCAAAATGACCAAAACTATCGTAAAACGTGGTGTTACAGAATTGGTTACACCTGGTGTTTCTTTAAACGACGAGGTTTTACAGTCTAAAAAAAACAATTTTTTAGCAGCCATTCATTTCCATACTTCAATTCGCTCTGCAACAAATAAACAAATCGGAATTTCGTTTTTAGATGTTTCTACTGGCGAATTTTTAGTGGCTGAAGGAAATGCAGAGTATATTGATAAATTGGTTCAAAATTTTAATCCGAGTGAAATTTTAGTTGAAAAACAAAACAAACAACAATTTTTAGAGCTTTTCGAAAATAGATATTACGCTTTTTATTTAGACGATTGGGTTTTTCAAAAAGAATATGCCTACGAAACTTTACAAAATCATTTTGAAGTTAAAAACTTAAAAGGTTTTGGTATACAAGATTTAAAAAACGGCATCATTGCAGCTGGTGCTGTGTTGTATTATTTATCGGAAACGCAACACAATCAATTAAAACACATACAAACTATTGGTAGAATTGCTGAAGACAATTATGTTTGGATGGACCGATTTACTGTTAGAAATTTAGAATTATATAATCCAAATTCTGTAAATGCAGTTACACTTTTAGATGTGATTGACAAAACCATATCACCCATGGGTGGAAGGTTGCTAAAACGTTGGTTGGCATTGCCTTTAAAAAATATAGACGAGATAAAAAACAGGCACGAATTGGTAAAGTTTTTTATAGATTCTGTCGATTTTTCGAAAACAGTTACCTATCAATTAAAACAAATATCAGACTTAGAAAGGTTGATTTCTAAAGTGGCAACAAGCAAAGCGTCACCTAGAGAAATTGTGTTGTTAAAAANCTCTTTACAAGCCATNTTACCTATAAAATCNGCTGCAGAAAAAAGCAAAAATAAAACGGTTAAAAAGCTGGGCACACAACTGCATTCTTGCGATGTTTTAATTGCTAAAATTTCTGAAACTTTGTTTGATGATGCTCCTGTAAACATCAATAAAGGAAATGCCATTGCAAATGGTGTGCATCAAGAATTAGACGATTTACGTGCTATTGCATCGTCTGGAAAAGAGTATTTAGATGAAATGTTGGCGCGCGAAACTGAACGAACAGGAATTAGTAGTTTAAAAATAGCTTTTAACAACGTTTTTGGGTACTATATAGAGGTTAGAAATACGCATAAAGACAAAGTACCCACAACGTGGATACGCAAACAAACCTTAGTAAATGCAGAACGTTATATTACTGAAGAACTCAAAGAATACGAAACCAAAATATTAGGTGCTGAAGAGAAAATACAGGTTTTAGAGCAAGAAATTTTTAGCAAATTATTGCAATACATCATTCAGTTTGTACAAAAAATACAAGAAAATGCGCAAATTATTGCTAAAATAGATTGTTTGNTCGGTTTTTCTGTATTAGCTGTAGATAACAATTATGTGCGTCCGCAAATGGATGAAAGTACCGATTTAGAAATTAAAAACGGACGTCATCCTGTAATTGAAAAACAATTGCCCATTGACCAAACCTATATTGCTAATGATGTTGTTTTAAACAGAAATCAACAACAAATAATTATGATTACTGGACCNAATATGTCTGGTAAATCTGCTATTCTAAGGCAAACTGCACTTATTGTTTTATTAGCACAAATGGGGAGTTATGTNCCTGCGCAAAATGCAAAAATTGGTATTGTAGACAAAATTTTTACCAGAGTTGGCGCCAGTGATAATATTTCTATGGGCGAATCTACATTTATGGTAGAAATGAACGAAACTGCATCGATCTTAAATAATATTTCTGAGCGTAGTTTGGTGTTGTTAGATGAAATTGGGCGTGGAACCTCTACTTATGACGGAATTTCAATTGCTTGGGCAATTTCTGAGTTTCTACATGAACATCCATCTAAAGCAAAAACCTTGTTTGCCACACATTACCACGAATTAAATGAAATGACTACCACTTTTGAGCGTATTAAAAACTTTAATGTCTCTGTAAAAGAATTGGAAGACAACATTATTTTCTTACGCAAGCTGGTTTCTGGAGGCTCTAACCATAGTTTTGGAATTCATGTTGCTAAATTGGCTGGAATGCCAAATATGGTGATTCATAGGGCGAATAAAATACTAGCGCAGTTAGAAAAGAATAACAAAAATAGTGAGGTAAAAGATGTTTTAAAACAAGCCCAACATGAAGAAATGCAACTCAGCTTTTTTCAGTTAGATGACCCGCTTTTAGAAAATATTAGAGAAGAAATTTTAGCAACAAATATTGATACACTTACGCCAATTGAAGCACTTATGAAATTGAATGAGATTAAGCGTATGTTGGTGAAGAAGTAACGT
>JGI26086J50260_1001510_pt1 | contig 13583 bp, 11 predicted proteins | sample SaaInl3SG_22_DNA_FD_50260 | JGI IMG/M metagenome (IMG submission 50260)
CACGGCGNAAACCAGCGTTTTCGCGCGGGGCGGTAGCTCAGCTGGTTAGAGCAGCGGACTCATAATCCGTCGGTCACGGGTTCAAGTCCCGTCCGCCCTACTAGACAAGATTCAGCAAATTACTCGGACGTAGAGGGTTTGGGCAGATGACGGTCTGTGCGGAAAGCCGAAACAGTGCACAGTTTTATGGAATTATTCGTGCCGAGACGTTTTGCGCTGAGGCAGCAATCTGATGGAGGACCTCTTCTCTCGTGAGCGATCCTCGCTATTCTTCAGCGCCACCAAGAGATTGGCGAACTATAGGACGCCTTTGCGGAACATGAAGCACGCGTAGGGAGCAGATTCCAAACATCTCACGACCAAGGCAACGTCCCTCACGTCCCGATAGAAATCGTGACGAGGAATGACACTCCACGGCCATGACGCGCTCGCCGATGACCGAGCAATGTCGAGTACAGCGTCATGGCAGTCATTTGAGCCCTCGAGATCATCATCTATTCCCATCCGCTCCAATGGCGTCTCCACAAATGGATCGAGGGGAAACACCGACATGAGTGCAGTTGCAGCTCGTGTTGCAGAGATTTCGCCCAAGTCAATGACAGGTGCACCAACTCCATACGCGGGAAAGTTCTGATCCACCAAAGCAAACCGATCACCATGACCCATCTGATCAAGAGCCCTGAGCAACTCACCTCTCAAAACTGGGTCGATTCCTTTGAGCATGAGAATCTACCCAGTCCTGTTTTCCAGCAGTACGGAGCCGGCCAGCTCAATAAAGCGCTGAGGATCGCTTGTCCGCTTGCGTTCTTGCGCAACGTGTCGAGCCAGCTTCAGTATGCCTCTGGCTGCTCCCTCGCGGAGAGTGGGTTCCAAGGTTTCAATATCTTTCACTTTGGCCAAACCAACTATCCGTCGACTCATCTTTGCGGCGGCAAACAACCAGGCTTCTTCTCTCCACCCCTCGAGGAGATAGTCCAGGGATCCGTCCTTCCATACCCTGTTGTCGATGCGTTGAGGAAAGAGACCTCGGAAGGCCGATTCGAATGCCTGCCAGGTTTCCTCGACCAAGGAGAGCGACCAGGTCGCGAGATCATCGCGTCCTAATGCGGTCCAACGAGCTGAGGCAAGTGTGTAGTTCGCCCACAAGGCCCCCAGGTCAAAAGCGACCGGTCCGTAAAAGGCGAACTCTGAGTCGAAGGCGCGCGACTCTGAAGGTCCTTCATCCCCCGATAGCGCCCTCACCATCACTGAACCCGTGTGAAGATCCCCATGAATTAGTGCCTCGGCTCGGGTCATGAACTTCCACTTGGCTTCCCCCATGGCATCAATCATCTGGGAGTCGGCAGCGTGCTCATTCGCATCCGCTTCGTTCGCTGGCAACACCTCGTTGCGCCCAATATCATCGTGAGGTTCCGTGAAAACCAAGTCTTCGGTGATCTTGCACAGCTCTGGGTTCACCGCTGAAGCAACCAACTCTTTGTGCTTCTCCGGATCAACACCGAACACTGAAGTGCCAAACGCGACATGTGCAACGTAGCGTCCCATGTCTGCCGCTACGCCCTCATGACGGAGACCATCAATCATGGCGCCCCGCCACACCCGGAACTCCGAGAGGTTCTCCATCCCAATGATGAATCTATGCTCGTCATAGAAATAAGTAGAGGGGACAAGGTCTGGAGTGAGGGCGCTGTGAGTGGCCAAGGCATTGGCTTCTTTTGCCGCGCGATACGGTGTCATCGGCCATTCGGGGCCGACCAATCGAACGTAGGGCAGTGCTTGCTTCAGGACAACGGAGTGACCCTCACCGTCTCGGATGATGAAGACAAGATTGAGATTGCCGTCTCCTACTTCTTCCACCGAATCGATGAGATCAGGATTGATAACTCCCTGAAGCTCCGGTCGCTGACGGATGTAGTCAGCAACGGTGTCGGGAGATAGGAACTCGTAGTCCATCTTGGGCCTCCTATGTTGCGGGAACGAATCGGGCTTTCTTTCGGGAGAGAGTAAAGGAGAAGGTAAGCGCAATGACGAGAACCACTCCCTTGGCAATGTCTTGCGCATAGTAGGGGAAGCCCGTGATTGTGAGACCGGTGATAACAATTCCGATAAGGAGAGCTCCCAGAGCTGTACCCCAAGCGTTCGGTTTTCCAATTCCCAGCACCGAAGTCCCCACGAGCGCGACTGCAACAGCATCCAACAGAAGGGAGTTTCCTGCGCTGATGTCACCCTGGCCAATTCGAGAGGACAAAATCATGCCGCCGATAGCGGCAAATACGCCCGAAATCACGTAAGCACTGGCGCGATACCACTCAACCCGAATACCCGAGAGCTTTGCCGCTTCGGGGTTAGCCCCTACCGCGTACATTATTCGCCCATACCGAGTTCGGGTAAGAAGGAACCAAGCGATGAACGTAAGAACAATCCAGATAACCACCGGCAATGGAACCGGCCCAACCATGAAACGGTCAATCTGAAGGAACCCATCCGTGAACTTGCCGGGAGCAACTGTTCCGTCTCGAAGAATCATGCGCGACGAAACTGACTGCCCATCCACGGGAAGAAGCTTGAGCCCCATGATGATGAACATCATCCCCAAAGTGGCAAGCAAGTCGGGAATTTTCATCCAGACAATCAAAACGGCATTTAAGAGCCCGACCACCGCCCCCGCAATCAGGACTGCGAATCCAGAGAACAAGCCCGTGAGGTTGTAGATCACCATCATCATGGCGGAGACAGTGACGGCGAGACCGGCCACAGAACCCACTGAAAGGTCAAGACCTCCGACCACCATGGTGAAGGTCACGCCCAATCCCACGATCGCTACGACCGAGGTGAACTTGAGCATAGAGAAGAGCGTGCTGGGCTGCCGGAAGGTCTCCTCCGTGAGGATGAACCAGGTAAACAGCAGGATGGTCACGGCGATGAAGCCATAACGCACCAACCAGTCCTGCAGTTTCAGCATCAAGCTCTGATTGACGTTATCCATGAACGTTGACATTTACGCGACCTCCGACATTGTGCTGACGATGACTTCTCTGCTTGTCTGACTGAGATAAGTGTCCAAACGTGGTTCTCCATCCACCAAAACAATGACTCGGTCAGCGACCTCGAGCAACTCATCAACCTCGGAGGTAAAGACCACTACAGCTTTTCCTCCTGCAGCGAGAGCGCTGGCCTTCCGCGAAATTGTGCGTCGAGCGCCAATGTCCACACCTCGGAAAGGCTCATCCAGGATGAGCACTTCCGGGGATCCATGAAGCCACTTCCCCACAACCACTTTTTGTTGGTTCCCACCCGAGAGAGAGTCGACGGGCTGTGTTGGCGCTTGCGCCACCACCCCGAGGTCATCAATCACTTCCTGAGCGACGGTATTCTCTTTGCCGAAATCCAGCACGAGACCCCGACGAATCGTCTCCAAGAAAGGTAGTGTGACGGTTCGCGCGATAGACCAGCCTTGGAACATGGACTGTTTGGCTCGGTCTTCAGGTACCAGGTATACACCGCGATTAATCGCCTGTGATGGATGTGAAGGACGATAGAGCTTTCCCTTTAGAGTCATCTCCTCAGGTTTCACTTTTGACGCACCAAACAGCGCTTCCGCTGTTTCTGACTTCCCTGAGCCGAGCAATCCAATTACTCCCGTTACTTCCCCAGAACGAAGAGTGAGGTCAAAAGGTTTACTACGGGGGAAAAGTTTCAATCCATGAACCTGAAGAACCTCAGTGTCGCCACGTTGTTCTGCGGTGCTGGAAGCCTCTGTGACACCGTCTTCACCCAACATTTCGGTGAGCGCTTGGGCCCACGGGAAGGGTTTCTCGTGCGTTCCTGTAATCACTCCGTCGCGGAGGACAACGACGGTGTCAGCCAGGGCATCAATTTCGCTCAGCCTGTGACTGACATACAGAATCCCCACCCCTTGATCACGCAACCGCCGTATAACTGCCATCAGGTTGTCTACCTCTGCAGCAGAGAGTGCACTTGTCGGTTCATCCAGAATCAGCATGCTGGGTTCATCAACAACTGCCCGGGCAAGCGTCAACAGCTGCTGGTCGGCGATTTCGAGCTCGTAGACGTCTTTGCGTAAGAATCGGTCTGTCCAGTCCAGACTGAGCGACTGTGCAATCTCGCGGGCCTTGGGCAAGAGTGACCTCAAAGAGCCCGAAGAGCCCTTCTCGCCCTCCGCAATTTTTTCAAACAACAAGTTTTCGGCGACCGATAGCCCAGGGACAACGGCTTCGTCAACACGTTGGTGAACTGTCTGCAGCCCCTGCTTCTTTGCGGCGCTCGGGCTATCCAGAAGCGCTGGGGCCCCGTTGACAAATACGGTGCCGCCATGCTCCGGATAAAGCCCTGAGAGCACCTTGATTAAGGTCGACTTACCTGCGCCGTTGGCACCGAGAAGAGCAGTAACTCTTCCCGCAGGCACGCTCAAATTGACTCCGCGAAGGACCAGGTTTGATCCAAAAGACATCGAAATGTCTTTCATATCAACGGAGTGTGTCATTCCCAAAACCTCATCGTTTAGCTGGTGCTGTGGGGCTGGCATGACGCCAGCCCCACAGACTTAGGTGTTAGAAGGATACGGCCGGAATCCAGTCCGCACCCATCGTGGTGGAGAGGTTCAACTCGGGCAGAGCTGCGCGCAGCTCGTCCATGTTGGTAATTGCATTCTCGACCAGGAAGTCCTGAGTAATCAAGACACCAGGGAATTGATACTCGTTCATGTCCAGTTCGCCTGCAAGGTGCAGGATCATGGTGCGAACCACAGCAGCACCAATTGCATTGGGGTCAGTACCCGCAGTTGCCTTCCAGGGACTGTTTTCTGCAGTCATGACCTCGATGTCTGCGTTCGAAATGTCGATGCCGTATGCGAATACGGACCCTTCCATTCCGTTTTGCTCAATCGCGGAAACTGTTCCCTTAGTGAACTCGTCGTAGGGCGCGAAGATTGCTGTCACGCCTGAGTTTGCCTTGAGCCCAGCGTCTACTAGCTGAGCGTTGTCCGTTGCAACAGAGTTGGTGAACTCTCCCACAAAGAAGGACTCAGTCCAGCTATTTTCCGCCTTGAACTCTTCCCAGATGGTGTGTCGACGGTCCAGAGGGGCGATACCGAACACGTTCACATATCCCACCTCGATGCCGGTGCCCATGTCAGCAGCCATCTGGGTAAGAACAGTTTCAGCGAGGTCGAAGTCCGACTGTGAGGTCTCGACTGCGCGAGGTGCGCACTCGGTGACCTCAATGTCATAAATGACGACCGGGATACCAGCATCGAGAGCCTGGTTGATCAGGGGACACATGGTGTCGGTGTTGCCGTGACGAACAATGATGCCGTCAACACCGGAACCAATTGCGGTCTCCATGTCGGTAGCCTGCTTGGCGTTATCAGCTTGAGCATCGTAGATTTCAAAATCGATACCCATCGCTTCAGCCTGCTGGACAGCTCCATTACGGAACTGCTGGAAGTAGTCACCAGCGCCACTGTTCTCGACGATGGCAATCTTTACAGTTCCTTCGTTAAAAGGAGCGGGTGCTTCAGCGGTTACCTCGGTGGTTTCAGCAGCTGTGCTGCTGGCTTCCTCCTCGGCAGGCGCTGTCTCAGTTGTGGCCTGAGTACATCCAGCAAGGACCAAGGCTGCGACGCCAATCCCCGCTGCGAACAGGCCAGCTTTATTTCTCGCCAGTTTCATTTTTTCTCTTTCTCTTGGTGGCCTAGCTCACTGTGTTCAGTGAGCCTTACCTCTCCCTCGGTTTTCATCGGGGGAAACCTCCAACCACGCCACCATCCACAGGAATGACAGCACCGGTAGTCCTGCTCGACACATCGCCGAGCAGGAACTCTGCGGCAGCGGCAACGTCCTGACCGCGAACGTTGCGGTGCAATATGTTGCGCTGCGCATAAAACGACTCAAGATCTTCTGGCTCAATCCCATGAGCGGCAGCGCGTTCTTCACGAATTCCACCGGCCCATAATTGGGAATTATCAAAAACCGCATCCGGGTTGAGAGCATTGGACCTGATACCACTAGCTCCACCCTCAATGGCAGCAATTCGCATCATTTGCACAAGGCCGGCTTTGGTAACGGAGTAGGCACCGAAACCTTCACCCGGAGCAAAAGCGTTCTTTGACGCCATAAAGACGAGAGAGCCACCCATTCCTTGGTTCATCATCAGAGTCATCGACGCCTTTGTCAGCAAGAACGCGCTCGTCAGATTCACCCGTAGTGCTCTCTCCCACTCCACAGCGGTCAGATCCGTCAGGCGACCAGCCACCGCAATTCCGGCGTTAAGTACGACTCCGTCGAGCCCGCCGAAAGTGTCAATAGCGCGGCTGATTGTGTTCTCAACGACCGTCGAATCGGACTGGTCTCCTGGTGCAATCGTGACATCGACTCCATGAGATCCAATTAATTCCGCGGAAACAGCCTGCAGCCCGGTCTCATCAATATCGGCCAGCACAAGAGCGGCTCCGAGAGCCGCCAAGTGAGTGGCAACACTGCGTCCGATTCCACTTGCGGCGCCGGTGACAACCACAACCCGCCCGGTGAAGGATTTGGGAGCGGGCTTGAGGCTTAGTTTGTAAAGCTCCATCGGCCAGTACTCGAAACGGAAGATTTCGGAATCGGGCATCGCTTCGCCTCGACCGAAGCAATCAATGACCTGGGCTGCCACTCGATGGGTATGCAGAGCGATTTCCGCGACCATGCGGGCCTCCGCGACGTTCTTGCCTGCCGTGATGGCTCCAAGTCCCGGCACTAGTGCGACTCGAGGGACGCCAGGGAAAAGCTCATAGCCGTCAGGAAGCAGTGACAGATTTCTCTGGGTATAGGCGTCATAGGTAGCTCGGTAGGAGGAAAAGGCCTGCTCAATCGCCTCCGTAGTGGAATCCTCAACCACCATCGAGAACGGTCGGATTCGAAGCATGTGGTCTGCTGAGGACACTCCTGCGCTGACTACTTCCTTGACATCCTCACGGTTAGCAATGTCCAGGAAACGCTCATCCACCAGAGTCACAACATGCGAGTCCGATGACATTCCGGCTCGAATCTTGGGTACCACGAAGGACGCATTAGGAGCAGATACGGAGCGGGGTTTTGGGCCCTTCGCTTTCGAATCCAAGAATTCCTGCGCCTTCGCCACCACATCGTGGGTTTCTTGAAGGCACTCTGATGAGGTTTCTGCCCAGGTAATGACGCCGTGATGCGCGAGCACCACACCTCGATAGTCCCCCAGCTTCTCCACGACTTTGCTCAACGGGAACCCACTGCGTAGCCACTCCACATAAGCCCACTCATCGCCTAGCGCTTCTCGTGTCACGTCGCGACCTTGTGGATGATTAGTAAGGGCGCAAATGGCGTCTGCATGCACGTGGTCAATGTGCTTGGAGGGCATAAAGCCGTGCAGGAGGGTTTCGATTGAGGGTCTCGGGGCGCCAGCCAGCAAGCTTGTTTTCGCCACCAAGTCGACCATTTCCTCGTCGGTAAGGTCCTCATACATCCGAAGCGCGTCAATCATGTCTAGATCCAAGGGCGCAAAAGTGCTTGCGGTAGCAGTTGCCATATCGCCACCACTGGCCTTAATCCACATCACGCGTCGGGTTGTTCCATCCTCGAGCGTCACCGCACCCTTTGCCGAGGTGTTACCTCCTCCAAAAACGACCAGCGAAGTGTCGGAACCAATCGTCTTGGTCCGTTCAATCAGCTCCAAGAGCTCGGGAGCGCGGAGTAGCGGATTTGTATGCTTCACGGAACTAACCCTTCTACGTTGTCCCCTCGGTCGGGCTCGGATACTCCCATTTCCGTTACCACAGCGCTCACCAGTCGGGCCGGTGTCACATCGAAAGCCGGGTTAAATGCGCGGTCAGATTCGGCGGCGACTTGATGACCGCCGTACTCGGTCACCTCGGTTGCAGGTCGGAGCTCGATCTCAATGTCGCTGCCGTCGGAATAACTGAGGTCCACCGTCGAGCTCGGAGCGGCCACCACAAATGGGATGCCCGCTTCCCGACAGGCCAGTGCCACACCCAATGAACCAATCTTGTTAGCCGTGTCACCGTTATAAGCGATGCGGTCAGCGCCGATTGCGGCGAAATCGACGAGGCCGCGCATGATGGTGCTCGCAGCTGCTCCATCCGCCTGCACGTAATAGGGAATACCGGCTTTCTTTAGTTCCCACGCGGTAAGTCTGGAACCCTGAAGAAGTGGTCGCGTCTCGTCGGCATAAACGAACTCGAGTCGATCACGGGAGTGCAGTTCACGCAGGATTCCTAACGCAGTTCCCCAGGTCGAGGTGGCCAACGAGCCCGTGTTGCAATGGGTCAAAGCCCGGAGAGGACGATCTCCCAGTCTGGCGAGCAGCCAATCAGCACCGTGCTTCGAGAGACGTTTGTTGGCTTCTTCATCTTCGCGAGCCAACTGATGGGCGGCTTCGAGAACCTTGTCAAGACCCTCATTAACAAGGGGGCGAACCTGGTCGACACCCCACGCAAGATTCACTGCCGTCGGTCGGGCATTTCGCACCAGGTCGATGGCGCTATCCCGCTCAGCTACCGACCAACTCTTGTGCTCAGCCTCAACGAGAGCAAGGGCAACACCATATGCGCCGGCAACACCCAGAGCGGGCGCACCTCGCACCGCCAGGCGCCCGATAGCCTCAGCCAGTTCAGCCGTGCTCGAACAGGTGAGTTCTTCTTCGCGCAATGGAAGCACGGTCTGGTCGAGCAACACGAGATTATTTGCTGCGTGATTCCAAACAACTGGGCGGATTTCACCTGTTGCATCGTCCTCTGTGAAATCCATTGCCACGAATTCTGCTCCTCAGCGCTGAGACAGTCTTATGAACAAATGTTCAGTGGTGTTACCTTAGTTCACTCTTGAACATATCATGCATCAACCACGAGCACGACGCGGCGGTTTTGGATAACGGATTGGAAACAGATTGCCCTACAGCCGGTCCAGCAGTTTCTCGGCCGTGCGCTGGTCCGTCACCAGGTCAGTCACAAGCCCAGACTTTGATGCGGCGGCAATAGCATCCAATTTTTTCTCTCCACCAGCCACAATGACGCGGGTAGGAATGGCGAGTATCTCCTCGAGCGATAGTCCGATAATCCTTTTCTCGATGGAGCTCGGGACATAGTTGCCCTCGGCATCAAAATAGATGCCCGAGATGTCCCCCACGGCGCCCTTCTTCGTCAGTTTTTCTAGTTCGCCTGATGGTCCGATGGCCTCAATCAATGGGCCGGAACCCTTTTGCATTCCTCCCAGACCATAAAGACCCAGAGAGGCTTGGCGGGCCATCTGCAACGTGGCCGCAACATCGGGCTCTTTGCGCATCATGTCAGCTGACTCTTCAGAAGCCATCACGAAGGGGGCAGGGAGATGTCGAGTGTGGCCACCGAGTTTCTCGGCAAGCTCACTAGCGATTTCATGGGGATTCACACTGACTGCGCCTCCGGGGCGACTCCCCAGAGCCGGCACGAAGGTCGCACCGGACTGCATTTTCGGCAGGTGGGGGATCATGTGCTCGAGCGTTACCGAGAGCCCCACTGCGACTAAATCTTTGGGCTTGATTAGGGAGAGGAAACACTGCGCTGCCACCGCCCCGAGAGACTCCATGTTCTTCTCCTGGTCGTCGAAACCTGGTGAAACCCAGACCTGTTTCAGACCAAACTCTCGAGCTAGGGCTATCTGGAGGTCAGGAAATATGGATTCATCAGAGTGCACGCGAATCTCGACAATTCCCTCCTTCACTGCTCTCGCGAGCAACCTCGTCACTTGGACGCGCGACAGACCCAAAAGATCGGCAATCTTTTGGTGGGTGAGACCATGGGTGTAGTACAAGGAAGCTACTCGTCCTAACACGGCCCCTCCTTCTCGCGTTAATTCTCTAGCCTATGAGGTGGCACTGAGAGGCTTTGCCGGCAGCGCTAAGTGAACATTAGTCCATGTGCGACACAATTGTGCATTTCCGTGTACACTCACACCATCCACATGTGGTGAAGAGAACCACAGTTCTCCGAGGGAAAGACAACGACGCCATGGGACAGACCGGCTCCGCCATCGACACTTCTCACATTCACGATATTGCGGCAGGAATTCGTCGCCGAGTGTTGGACCACACGCTCAACAACAATGGCGGTTACATGAGCCAGGCATGCTCCTCGGCTGAGCTCCTCAGCTGTCTCTATGGAGGTGTGGTCAACCTCCCACCTGCAGACGCCCCGTTGCTCCCGAAATCCTTTGTGGGTGCGCCAGCCCCCGGTGGCATAAATCGCGCTACCGGAGCTGTCTTTCATGGCGCGCCCTCAGCCGAGCATGATCGCCTCATCATCTCTCCTGCTCACTACGCCTTGGTCGTCTATGCGGCTCTCATCGAGACGGGGCGCCTCGACGAAGATGCTCTCGCCGATTTCAACAAAGACGGCTCGACAGTGGAAATGATCGGGGCAGAGCACTCACCCGGATTTGAGACCACCACAGGTTCGCTCGCCCAAGCACTCTCGCAGTCCATCGGCATCGCACTGGCGCGAAGAACCCGGGGGGAATCCGGAAAAACGTGGGTCTTCATGTCCGATGGAGAGTTCCAAGAGGGTCAAACCTGGGAGGGTTTGCAAGCGGCAAGTCACTACTCTCTCGACTCCCTCCGCATCATTGTTGACGTGAACCAGGCTCAATGTGATGGGCCGATGGACCAAGTGATGTCGATCGAGCCTCTTGCCGAGAAAATTTCCGCATTCGGCTGGGATGTTCACAAACTTGACGGCCACGACGTCGACGGAATTATCGCGGCGTCAGAAGCTGAAGGATCCAAGCCCCGAGCGCTGCTGTGTTTCACCGATCCGGTCCGAGGCTTACCGCTCTTGGAAGACCGAGCGCCGGTGCTGCACTACTTACGATTCAAGAGCGAGGACGAGAGAGCTCGATACCAAGAGGCGTACAAGGAGATGGTCAAGTGAGCTTCGAAGTCGTTGCACGACCGCACCAAGAGAATTTTCTCGCCTGGTCTAAGGACAAGCCACAGGTTGTGGTGTTGTCAGCTGACCTCACAAATTCCTGCGAAGTAGGGGTGTGGCGAGACACCTACCCCGAGCGCTTCTTCTCGATGGGAATGGCAGAGCAAAACATGCTCGGCGTTGCGGCCGGAATGGCCCGCGAAGGACTCGAGCCATGGCTGCACACATTCTCGGTCTTTCTTTACCGACGCCCACTTGACCAACTTCAAATGTCCGTCGCGTACCCTTCTTTGCCGGTTCGACTGGTTGGCTTTCTGCCGGGAATCATGACGCCCGGTGGTGTCACCCATCAAGCCATCGAGGACGTCGCGATTTTGCGCGCCGTTCCCAATATGACGATTTTTGAAGTGGGAGACGCAACCGAGGTGGAATCGGTGATTGAAATTGCTCACGCCATTGATGGTCCGGTGTATATCCGCCAACTCCGTGGAGAAGTGTCCAGGATTTTCCCTCGCGAGGAACCGATCATCTTCAACCACGCTCGACACCTTTCCTCAGGGAATGATGTGTCCCTGCTGACCTCAGGAATCATGACAGAAGAGGCGCTTCGCGCTCTTCCCCTCATCAAGGACAAAGGGGTGGGTGTGGATCACCTTCACATCTCGACGTTGAAACCCTTCAGCGACCCGCAGGTTGTGCAGTCAGTCTCGAATGCGAAGCACGCGGTGATCACCATGGAAAACCACAGCATCGTAGGTGGTCTCGGTTCAGCGGTTGCAGAGGTGATGGCCGAAAACGGGGTAGGAACACCGCTGCAGCGCATCGGAATTCGCGACACCTACGCTCATGGCGCGAGCCAAAAATATCTAATGGCAGAGTTGGGCCTCGATGCGAGGGCCCTCGTCACCGCGGTAGAGAAAGCCTTGGGTAAGTCTCTTGGCATTTCAGATGATGAGCTTTCAGATGCTCGGATAATCGACGTTCACAGCAGCGCAAAGGCTGAGGCGCTGTAATGAGCCAGAAGCTTGTCGTGCACTACAGCGTGCACAACCAGGATGCCCACGAAGCCGCAGAAGCCCTGCGCGTTGAGCAATCCATTGAGTTTCCCCGTGAGCTCGCTCCGGAGTGGATTCAAAACGAAGTGGTAGGCCAGGTACTGTCCATCACAAGTCAGGACGAGTCCCGGTCTGAGGTTTCCATCGGCTACTCACTCGGTTCGATAGGCGGCGAGATTCCCCAACTCCTGAATGTCTTGTGGGGTAATGCGTCCATGCTGAGGGGAATCAAGGTGCGAGGCGTGGAGTATCCCGAAGAGTTGCTTGCCACCTTTCGGGGGCCACGCTTTGGAATTGACGGCCTTCGGGAAATGTTTAGCGCTCCGCAGAGACCTTTGGCCTCCACCGCCCTGAAACCGATGGGCATGTCGTCACGGGAACTCGCCGACATGGCTTACACAATCGCAAGAGCCGGTTTCGACACCATAAAGGATGACCACTCACTGGCAAATCAACCATGGGCGCTTTGGCGCGAGCGCGTTGGAATGGTCGCAGAAGCCGTTGCTCGAGCTAATAAAGAAACGGGCAGAACGTGCGTGTATGCACCTAGTTTGAACCTTCCCTCAGATCAGATATTAGAATCCGCCCGGGAAGCCGTGAAGCTCGGTGCGACTTCGCTCCTTCTACTACCAGGTATTAGCGGCTGGGACACGGTGCGGGCCATCGCGGAGGACGACTCCATCTCCGTGCCCATCATGGCGCACCCTTCGTTCGTCGGTTCCCTCGTAAATGCAGAAGACCACGGGCTTACCCACGCCATTGTCTTTTCGGATTTTGCCAGAATTGCGGGGGCTGACATCACAATCTTCCCAAACTTTGGGGGTCGTTTTGGGTTTAGTCAACAAGAGTGCCTCTCCATTACCCAAGCGGCTCGAGGGCCACTGGGTTCGCTCAAGCCAATGTGGATCTCCCCGGCGGGCGGAATGACCCCGGAGAAAATTCCTTCCATGATTGATATCTATGGCAAGGACACGGCTTGTCTCATCGGAGGTGCGTTGCATCGAGGTGATCTATTTTCGAACTCTTCAGCGATGGTCGAAGCACTGGAGAAACTCGCTTCAGCCTAACGTCGTGTGCCCACCAGACCTGCGGGATATTCCGGTCTAAGACCGTAATCTGACCGACGTCTCCCACCGTGATGCGAGCGGTCAGGCGAAGGCCTGCGCCGCCGCGATGGGTGCCTTTGCAATCGTGGTGATTGGAGTCCCACTCCTGACACTTGTCACCTGTGCCGTGAGGTGGAACAGCAGAACTGTCGTCGATAGCTAGGGCACCCTGGATCCTCGCTCGCGTGGATCCTGCTCGACTGAAAGCGCGCAGGTTTTGTGCAACACCTGTCGCGCTGTGATGAATGCACATTCAGTGCACATCGTCAGCTCTCACACTCCAACTCCATCCACGCCAGTCCTCACTTGTTTACTGGCATCCGCAACGTCAGCTAACACCCTCTAACACCAGCTAATACGTAAGCATCGAACTCATAATCCGTCGGTCACGGGTTCAAGTCCCGTCCGCCCTACAGGATCAAAATTTCTTCTAGTGGATTATGGGTTCGTGATGAGTCACACGATCTCCTC
>JGI26086J50260_1001511_pt1 | contig 13574 bp, 13 predicted proteins | sample SaaInl3SG_22_DNA_FD_50260 | JGI IMG/M metagenome (IMG submission 50260)
CCTTTTTCATCAGCAAAAGATCCTGTAAACATGGTTGGCTTCATTGCAGATAATATACTAAATCAAAAAGTTGAAGTTGTCACTTGGCAAGAAATGAGTGAACTTGCATCTAAAGGTGCTCGTGTCATTGATATTAGAGAACGTGCTGAACATTTAATTGAACATTTACCAGGAAGTATTAATATTCCTTTATCAGAATTACGACAACGCTTAGATGAAATTCCAAAAGATGAAATCATCTATGTTTATTGTCAAGTTGGTCAACGTGGATATACTGCTGCAAGACTACTCATGCAACATGGATATCAAGTTAAAAATTTAGATGGTGGATTCAAATCATATAGTTGTGTCTTTGACCATAATGGTTCAGAAGTGTGTTTCTCACTCGTTGATGATTTAGGCGANATGGTTTTACCNGATAAAGAAGAACCACTTGTCGTAGACTTTAACACACAGAAAGTATCTGTATTTCTAGATGCTTGTGGGTTACAATGTCCGGGTCCAATTGTTAAAACGTATGAAGCAATGAAAAATGTTGATGACGGCGAAATCATTGAAATCAAAGCAACCGATCCAGGGTTTTCAAAAGATATTGTGGCATGGGCNGATAAATCGGGACATACATTTATTAATTTGAAAAAAGAAAATAACATTCAAATTGCGTATGTTCAAAAAGGATCCAAACGTTTCCACAAAGAAGGGTATCAAGTGAAAACTCAAGGGAATGCATCAACGATGGTTGTTTTCTCTCAGGATTTAGACAAAGCAATTGCGGCAATGATCATTGCGACGGGTGCAAAATCAATGGGTAAAGATGTCACGTTATTCTTTACGTTTTGGGGACTCAATATACTAAGAAAAGCAAAATCAAAACGTGTTAAAAAAACATTCATTGAAAAAATGTTTGGTAAAATGATGCCTAAAGGAACAAAAAAATTACCATTGTCTAACATGAATATGTTAGGCATGGGACCAAAGATGATTCGAATGGTGATGAAAAAGAAAAATGTTGATTCGTTAGAAATTTTATTATCTAGAGCTCAAGAACTTGGTGTGAATATCGTTGCGTGTGCAATGTCGATGGATATCATGGGAATTAAAGAAAGTGAACTTATCGATGGTATTGAATATGCGGGTGTTGCAAGTTATTTAGCAGCTACAGATGAAGCGAATCATAATCTATTTATTTAATAAAAAAGCCACTCACTTGAGTGGCTTTTTTACATATGATTTTTAATCATTTTTTGTCGAGTAAATGCTTCACGTTCTTTTTCTTCTAACGTATCTTTAATAAATTTAATATCAGTCGCTAATTGTGGTAACACAATTTGATCAAGTGCATTCGCACGTTTACGCGTTTTACGAATTGCATTCGCTAATCGGTAGGTCGCATTATCAATTTCAGCAAGTTTGACCATCATTTCTCGAACTTCTAAAAAGGTTTTATAAGCATAGTCAAATTTTGTATTGGTTGCACCAAAACCATAGGTGATACGTACATGCTTCGCTTCATGAGAGACTTTAGGAAGTTCAACCCCCATCACAGAACGATATTTGATCGTGATACCATCATCAACTGGAATCGACTTAGAAATATCGGATACGATGCCTAAAGTGATATTTGCATCTTGAAGTGCTTTATACGCTGCTTTAAACTTTGAGGTTACTGTTTTACGTAGTTCTTTAACTTCATTTAAAATATCCATCATCTCGCGTATCAAAATATTACGTTTACGGTCCATGAGTTCATAACCTTTGTTTGCAAGCTTTAAACGTGAATTTAATCGCATTAAATTGCCTTTTGTAGGAATCACTTGACGGCTCATGTTAGGTTCACTTGAAAACGTTCAGATGCTTTTTTAGGATGATAAAATGCTTCTATCATGTCTTTATTAAGACGTTCTAAACTATCTTTTGGTAGTAATGATAATAAATCCCATCCTAGGTCTAATGTCTCTTCAATTGAGCGATTACTTTCAAATCCTTGAGATAAGAAGTGTTTTTCAAACATACGTCCAAAGACAAGATGTGCCTGGTCATCAGCAGATAATTCATCTTCACCAATCACAGATGCTAAATCTTTAGCATCTTGAACTTTTGAATAGGAAGCAAATAATTGATTCGTGAGGTTGTCATGATCGCCCCTTGTAAAACCTTCACCAATCCCATCTTTCATTAATCGTGATAAAGAAGGTAAAATTCCCACAGGTGGAAACACACCACTTTGATGAAGATCTCGTGATAATACAATTTGGCCTTCAGTGATGTAACCTGTTAAATCTGGAATGGGATGGGTAATGTCATCATTGGGCATCGTAAGTATTGGAATTTGCGTGACAGAACCCTTAATATTTTTAATAAGCCCAGCACGTTCATAAAGAGAAGCTAAATCAGAGTATAAATACCCTGGATATCCTTTACGTCCAGGGATTTCACCCTTCGAAGAAGAAAATTCTCTTAAAGCTTCACAATACGATGTCATATCCGTCATAATCACAAGAATGTGCATGTGATGTGTAAACGCTAAATACTCAGCAGCTGATAGTGCAAATCGTGGCGTTAAAATACGTTCAATGATTGGTTCGTTCGAAACATTGACATACATCACAACACGATGCATGACACCTGCTTCTAAAAACTGCGTTTTAAAATAGTTTGCAACATCATGTTTCACACCCATTGCAGCAAAAACAACACCAAATTGTTCTCCTTTTTCTTCAGCAATCTTAGCGTGTTTGACGATTTGAACAGCAAGTTCGTTGTGAGGAAGTCCAGCACCAGAAAAAATAGGAAGTTTTTGGCCACGAATTAACGTTGTGAGTGCATCAATAGAAGATACACCTGTTTGTATAAAATTCCTTGGATACATTCTTGAAACAGGATTTAAAGGATATCCATTGATTTGTCGATATTCATCAATAAAAACATCGCCTAGACCATCGATTGGCTTACCTGAACCATTAAAAACGCGTCCTAATATTTCTTTAGAAAGTCCTATTTCAACGGCGCGACCGGATAATTTGGTTCGTGTATTATTTAAAGATAAATCATTGGTTCCTTCAAATACTTGAATGGCGATACGATCACCATCAATATGAACAACTCTTCCGAATCTGGAAGGTTTTCCTTCAACTTGAAGTTCAACCATTTCTTCAAAGCCAGCATCTTTAACATTGTCTAAAAAAACAAGTGGTCCATGGATTTCGTCTAATCCAACATATTGTTTGATCATCTAAAATCCTCCTTAATCAATCTGACGCATGATATCTTTGATCATGCTACTATATGTTTCAAAAGATGTCGTGTTGTCATTTGAGATGTTATATTTCATTTGAATAATATGTTCGAAGAGTTGTGTTTCTTTAAGCACTTGTATCGATTTTCGTTCTGAGACATATTGTAAGCCTTGTTCATATAAGAAGATGATGATACGCATCATGTCATATTGTTTTTTAAGTGGCACATAGGTATCTTCTTTATGAAATGCATTTTGTTGTAAAAACCCGATACGGATGACACGTCCTAATTCAATGATAAGTTTTTGATCATCTGGTAAAACATCTGATCCGATGAGTTTAACGATTTCTAATAATTTAGTTTCTTCTGCAAGTAAATAAATCAGTTTTTGTCTAAAAAAATTAAAATCATCAGCCACATGATCTCTGTAATAGCGTTCTAAATCATTGCCATAATCTGAATATGACTCATTCCAGTTAATTGCTGCATAATGTCTTGCATAGGCAAGTTGCTTATCAAGCGCCCAAAAGGTTCTAACAAAACGCTTTGTATTTTGAGTGACAGGTTCAGAAAAGTCTGCACCTTGTGGTGAAACTGCACCAATAATCGTGACAGAACCAGTGGTGTGATTTAATGTTTCAACATACCCTGCACGTTCATAAAATTGTGAAATACGACTAGGTAAGTATGCAGGAAAGCCTTCTTCAGCAGGCATTTCCTCTAAACGACCACTAATTTCACGAAGTGCTTCAGCCCATCTAGACGTAGAATCTGCCATTAATGCAACGTGATATCCCATATCTCGATAATATTCTGCAATCGCAACGCCAGTATAAATACTTGCTTCACGTGCCGCAACTGGCATATTTGAAGTGTTCGCAATTAATATCGTACGTTCTAAAAGGGGTTGATTGGTTCTAGGATCAATGAGTTCACTAAACTCTTCAAGAACTTGGGTCATTTCATTCCCACGTTCACCACAACCTACATAAACGATTAGATCAGCATCACACCATTTTGCAAGTTGATGTTGGAGCATCGTTTTACCAGTTCCAAATCCACCAGGAATTGCGGCTGTACCACCTTTTACAATAGGAAAAAGTGTATCAATGACACGCTGTCCACTAATGAGCGGGACATGTGAAATATGTCTATTTAATACAGGTCTTGGTGTTTTAATTGGCCATTTTTGCGTTAAATTGAGTGTAATAATGCCATCTTTTGTTTGAATTTCACAAATTGTGTCTAAAACTTGATAAGTTCCACTTTTTTTAATGGTTAAAACTTCACCATAAACATGTGGTGGGATCATTAATTTATGGNTAAAATGTTTTGTTTCAGAAACTTCAGCATAAAACATGCCTGGTGTCACATGATCGCCTTGATGAAGTAATATTGTGACATCCCATTTTTTATCCTNGTCAAGCGGATAAGCTTGACTTCCTGGTGGAATAAAATGACCATGATTCATTTCAATATTCAGTAATGGTCGTTGTATCCCATCATAAATATTCGAGATTAATCCTGGACCTAAAATAACAGAAATTGCTTCGCCAGTNGGATAAACAGGATCGCCCTGTTTTAAACCAACNGTATCTTCATACACTTGNACAATGGTTTTACTTTTTTGAATTTGTATGACTTCACCTAGAAGTTTATTTGGTCCAACATAAACCATTTCAAGCATTTTAAAGGATGTTGCATCATTCACTGTGACAACAGGACCGTTGATTGAATAAATTGTATGTGTATTCATGTTAGTCCCTCACGAAAAGTTTAGATGTTTGTAAGAACACATCTTTTTGATTTTTAAGTATAGCATCATACGTTTGATCAAATTCAATAGACTGGTCTTTTACTGTGAGTAAAAAACCTCCAATCAAAATATTTGGATGGATATGAAGCTCTAAAGAAGGGTATGTTAGTTTAATGTAATCACCTAACACTTGGTCGGTACCTTGAATATGAATCATTAAATTTTCATGGGGAAATTGATCTGTGTAGGCGTTGATTTTTTGTGACATTGACGCAAGATACGATTTTGTTGTCATGAATGTTTTGATCTTTTTGGTCACTGTTTCAAAAATATCTGCAACCATATTTTTCCTTAGATTCATGAGTGTTTCATCATACTCAATCCCTAAATGATTGATTTTTTCTTGATGTGTCACCATAAGNGATTTAANTTCTCGGTTTTTTTCTAATTCATGTTTGATTGATAACGCTTCTTGAACTTTTGACATTTCTTTTTGATACNATTTTTTAATTTCTAATTTAAGCGTTTCAATATTTTCTTCAGCAACTTGTTTCATATTTTTTTCAAAATACTTTAGNAGCTGATCATTATTATAGTAGGCCATATGTCCTCACAATTTTATTCCAATCGCTTCACTAACNTATTGATCTATCATTTGACCAATATCACTTTCAACGTGACGATCTGGAACTTCTAAAATAATTTTTCGTGGTAATTTAAGTTTATATTCTGAGATAATTGATGGTGCTAAAGATACAAGTTTTGTTGTGACTAAAATAATCCCAATATTAGGATCATGAATAGCGCGTTCTAAAGCATCTAAAAATGCTTGACGTTCATGTAGAACTTCACCTTCAATGCCAACAAGTCTCATACCAACAAGACTATCGACATTATCACTCAAAATATAAAACGTCATTATAATTGGTTGATAATTAAGATGGAAATCAGTAGACCATAAATGGCAACACCTTCACCAAGTGCAACGAAAATTAATGACTTACCAAAGTTTTTTTCATTTTCAGAAAATGCACCAATTGCAGCAGGTGCTGCAGCAGCGACGGCGATACCTGCGCCTAACGCTGACAAACCTGTTGCAAGCGCAGCACTTAAGAAACCAAGTCCTTGCGCAAGTGTTCCAGTTAGTAAATCAACAGCAGGAACAACTTCTTCAGCACCAAATAATTGAGGTTTAACAAAAAGTTGAACAACAAAAATGAGTGCGATGACTGTGAAAAAGCCAAAAACATGTTTCATAAGCGCTTTTTTAACAGTCGATTTATTTTGTTTCCCATTAAGTGCAGAAACAAGTGGCATCAAAATAAGTAATATTAAAACAAGTGGTAATACAAAATCAATGAATGTAAGCATGAAAAGCCTCCGTTATTTTATTTTTAAAGGGGTAAAAGCAATGCCATTCCCTTGGTAATATCTAGAAAATAGTTCATAAAATTGTAGACGTAAGACTTGAATGCCTACAATCATTCCTTCAAGTGCCATGACAAATATATTTCCAAAAATCAAGACAAAGATACTTCCTGCACCACCTACCATTTCCATAAGTGACATCACAACAAGCATCATGCCGGCATGTGAGAGAATGAATCCTCCAACACGTAAAAATGACATGGTGTTCGTNACATAGGATAAAAGAATTTCAAATAATTCAAAGAATCCCTCTACGAAAAACCCACCAAATCCAGTTGGAAACATTTTTTCGCCATGTGACCTTCGTTCAAATGGTTCTTTAAAGAATATAAGAAGAAGTGGAACTCCAATGAATGGGATTGTGAATAATGGGGTGAGTATATTGATTTGAAATCCCATGGACAAACCAATTGCGGATAATAAATATGTATAAAATAATAATCCTGCCAATCCATTATGAGACATGATCATGTCAACATAATGTTTATGCTTCGCCTTAATATAAATACTAATGATCATTGCAACAATGATTAAGAAGACCCCGATGCCAATTGCTGAGATGAGTAGTGTCATCGTAAAGTCAGCATCCATAACATGGATAGGTTTATCCACTAATCCGAAAACATTTTGGAAAACAGGAATCAAAATTTCCTCATTTCCAAATAATGATCCATATAAAAATCCGAAAATAGCAGACGTGATTCCAATACGAATGCCGATGGCACCAAGCATACTTCCTTTTTTCTTGTACAACCAGAGGCCCAGTAATGATAAGACAATCCCTTGACCTAAATCACCAAACATGAGACCGAATAAAATGGCATAGCTCCAAGCAACAAATGGTGTTGGATCAATATCGTGATAGCTAGGCAAACCATACATTTCTACAAAGAGTCCAAAAGGTTTTGCAAACCAACCATTTTTAAGTTTTGTTGGTGGTTTGATTCTTTTGTCTGCATCGGCATCGTTGATTTCAACTTCAACATCTTGAATCATTTCAAAGGCATCTTTAACTTGTGTAGCATGAACATCTTCGCTAAACAATGAGATAGAAATTTTATCACCTAAACCAACAACATATTTTTTAGCTTCAAATATTCTGTTTAAATATAGAAGTTCACCTTTAATACACGAGAGTTTATTTGTACAAGTTCCTGCAATATCATCAATTTCTTGGTGATAAGATTGTATTTCAAGTTTTGCTTCTTTAATTTTTAATTCAAGATTTTCAATGGCTTCAAGTGGTCGACCATGAACAAAATCAGGAATGAAGATACGTTCGAAGAAAAGTGAGGAGAAGATGTTATCAACTTCACGTTTATATTCATCCGTCGTATAATACATGCACCATGCATAATTGTTATCTGTATCGAAAGACTGAAAAACAAAAGGTTTAGATTGGAAAAAACGTAGTTTAGGAACACTATCATTAGGGAGTCTTCCAAATCTAAATGTTACATATTCGGCTGCAAAAAGATCATCAAGTGGTAAATCTAACACTTTCAAATGGTTGACTTGGATCAGTGCATCTTGGTATTCAGAAATATCTTTTTCCAATGCTTTAATACGTTTGATTTCTTCGCCAAGTTGTAATTTCAAGTTTTGCATATAATCAAACATCTCATCAAAATCGATATCATAATTACGTTGTTCCACATCCGTAAGTTGAATATTAAATTTTGTTTCAATGTCTTTCACATCTTGAAGTAGTGTTTGACAAGGATTTTCTGAAACAAATGATGTTGATCCATGAACTTTTTCAATGATTTCACTTGCAAGAACCGGATGGATATTTTCTGTTTCAATGAGTTTTGTCAATACATCATCAAGTTGACTTTGATTGGCAGTAATATCGATCAATTTAATTGTAGAAATTGCCATATTTTCTCCTAAGTATAGATAAGCATTTGTTGCATTTCAACTTCAGAAACTTGATATCGTACACCCTCAATAATATTTGTTAAATTATCATTTTGTATTTCTATAAGTGTAAGAAATGCGGTAAAAACTTTTGGAACGTCCGTTGCAAAATACATAAATTTTTTTGCAAGATCATAACGAATTTTACCTGCATAATACTCGATATACACAAAATCTTGATCATTTTTATAATATTTCAAGTTTGAATGTGTTAAGTAATTCAGGATGTCATTAGGTTCTTTAAGTTCAATAATTTCATCAAGTTTTCGTTCTTTTAATCGAGAATGTTTCAAGACGAGTAAATTTTTAATGGTGAGCGGATCTGCTTGATAAAATTTTTTAAGTCGATAAATTTTCGTTAAATTTTGAAGTTCAATACGCGTGTAGTATAAATCTTTTAAATCNCGTGCAAGACGNCCGTTATAATTGTTATCAATTCTTACAAAAGCCTCATCGAAATAATACATTTCAAGTTTGTATTCGATGTCTAGATATCTGATTAATGTTTTATCTTTCACATAATAAGGTTTCACAATTTTGTAGTAATCAGAATCTTTTAATGACTCAATTAACTCTTCAAATGTTTCTGAAGCCATCAGTTTTGTAAGATCAATGTCAGTATGAACATCAAAGAAATATGGGACTTTACCTTTAATTGTTTCTAAGTCATCATCACTTATGATGGTTCTTAAAACACTTAAGATTAAATCGCTTTCTTGTTTAATGACTGAAAGTTGGTAGTAAGATTTATCTTTTGAATAGACACTATGAATGAGTTTTAAAATACGATCAAAATTATTTTTTCGAATCAATAGTTCAAGTTGACCTCGATGAACTGCTTTTTCGTTAATATCCTTTAGTATTGATTCATAAAAAGGATGTTTTTTTAAATAACTTACAATATCAGATATCGTCGTGAATTTAATCATTCTTTCGTAATCTTCTGATTTTAGAAAATCACCATACATCGCTTTAGATTTAGAAATGATGGCATTGTTTGCATTACTCAAGATTCATTGTCCTTTAATTCAATACAAGCATTAAAAATGCTTTCAATCCAAGCATCCTTATGTTGATTATATTTGTTTTGAATCGAATGTAGTCGAGCTTCAAAATCACGTTTAACGGACTGTTCTTTTTCCTTAAAAAATGTCTCGTTTTTCTTTTGAGTTTCATCGATTAATTTAGAAAGTTCATGTTGATATTTTTCGATCATCAATGTAGTTTCTTTATCGATGGTTTGATCTAAATGTTGCTTTTCTAACTCTAAGAGTTCAATTTTTTCTCGAAGTTCTTTGTCGAGTGCAATAATCTCTTTAGTAATAGAATCTTGCAAATTGTCACCTTCTCACGTTTTAACCACGTTTATTATAGCACTATTTTTATATTTGTAAAATGATACATGAAAAAGTATATAAATTTATTGTAAAAAAACCAATTAATGATATGAAATAAAGAAAAGTGTTATACAATATAAAAAAACAAAGAAGGTTATTATGTTTAAACTACCTAGTTTTTCAAAGCTTGAAAGAAGTTGGATATTATATGATGTCGCAAACTCAGCATATATATTAACAATCATTACTGTTTTATTTCCAATCTATTACCAAACAATCGCAGCAAATGTTGAAAATAGAACGCAAATATTTGCATTTGTTACAGCTGGGATAGCATTAACAGATGCAATCCTTGCACCGATTATTGGATCATTATCGGATTATCAAGGAAATAAGAAGAAGTTCTTTAAAATCTTTTTAACATTAGGGATTTTAGGTGGATTATTTCTTGCAGTTCCTGGATTAAGTCCACTTGCTTTAATTGTTGTATTCATTATCTCTTCTATTGGATATAACATGTCTAATGTTGTCTATGATGCATTCTTAGTAGACGTTACAGATGAATCTCGTATGGATAAGGTTTCTTCTGCAGGTTATGCATGGGGGTATATCGGTTCAATGATTCCATTTGCAGTTGCAATTATACCTTATGCACTCGTCACACTTGGCTTTTTAGACAAGGGTTTTGAACAATTAACTGTTAGTTTTGCTTTTATTGTCGCCATCGTCTGGTGGTATATATTCTCACAACCAATCTTAAAAGATGTCAAACAAGTCTATGAATTAGAACATGAGAAAAAACCAATTTTAAGAAGTTATCAACGACTTTTTAGAACATTCAAAGACATTAAAAAGTATAAAATGATTTTTATATTTATGCTTGCTTATTTATTTTATATCGATGTTGTCAACACTGTGATTCGACTCGCTACAACGTTAGGTTCTGATTTAGGTGTCGGTGTTACAACTTTATTAGGTGTCGTCGTACTTGTTCAAGTCGTTGCATTCCCATCCGCAATTATATATGGTAAACTTGCTTCCAAATATGGTGGTAAAATCATGATTTTATGGGGCATTCTTGTTTATGCCATTACAATAGGCGTTACGTATTTCATTAATGAAAATACGACCTATTTGATGTGGATTGTCGGATTACTCGTTGGGACTGCACAAGGTGGTATTCAATCCATTTCTAGAAGCTATTTTGCAAAAATGCTACCAACAGAAAAATCAAATGAATTTTTTGGATTCTTTAGTGTTTTTGGTAAGTTCAGTGGCATCATCAGTCCATTTTTATTAGGACTTGTGATTAATTCATGGGGGACAAATCAAGCGGTACTCATTTTATATGGTCCGCTTGCAATCGGGACATTATTATTTCTCTTTGTGAACCCTGATAAAAAGTTAACGTAATCACACATATTTTTGAAACAAAACACATTCATATCAATGGATGTGTTTTTTGTTATAATAGAGGATATGATTATGACTTATTATGAAAAAAACCCAATGACATCCTTAATTATCTTAATTAATGTCATGATGTCAGTTGTTGTTTTAGCTACAGGTGGGTTTAGTGATTTAATAAACTTAATAGAGTGGGGTGCATTATATCCGCCATTGATTACAATTAATAACGAATGGTATCGATTATTAACTGCCATGTTTTTACACGGTTCATTGTTACATGTTTTCTTTAATATGTATGTTTTATTTTATTTAGGTGCACTTTTAGAACGCATTTTAGGTAGATGGTTATTTTTATTATTTTATTTAGGAACAGGTCTCCTTGCAAGTATCGCTGTATTTGCGCTTGGTGATCCAAATGTTGTAACAGTTGGTGCATCAGGGGCTATATTTGGAATTATTGGAACATTGTTTATCATGACATATTTAAAACCATATTATTTTAATCCGTATTTTGTAAGATCAATACGAAGTTTAACATTTATTAATGTCGCATTAACATTTATCATTCCACAAGTAAGCTTTTATGGCCATATTGGAGGTTTGCTATCTGGCTTTCTATTGTACTTTTTATTAGTTAAACCTAGATTACATTCATAAAAAAAACATCTACAAAAGTAGATGTTTTTTTTATTTTACTTTGATCATGAAATCTTTGAGAGCTTGTGTTCTTGGATGATCCAAAATATCTGGCGTACCGTGTTCTGAGATTTGACCTTCATTCATGAAGATGACATAATCTGCAAAGTCTCTCACAAAACTTAGAACATGGGTGACAAAAACAAAGTTTTTCCCAAGTCCTCGTAATTCTTGAACCGCTGATAACACTTCAAACGTTAATATTGGGTCAAGTGATGCCGTCGGTTCATCCATGAAAATGGTAGAAGGATCGACAGAGAGTGCTCTAGCAATGGAAGCACGTTGAGCTTGTCCTCCAGACACATTTTTCGGTTTTTTATAGACTTGGTCTTCCAAATGAAGAAGCGATAAATATTTATGGGCTGTTTCTTTTGCCGTCAATTTATCAACACCACGTGTTTTTTCTAAAACAAGTGTAATATTTTCTTCAAGCGATAAATGAGGAAATAAATTGTGATGTTGAAAAATAAATCCAATGTTTTTTTTATAATCTGGTTCTAAAACATTTTGATCATCAATATATATCTTCCCTGATGTGGGTTTTTCTAATCCAGACATCAACCTAAGCAAAGTCGATTTTCCCGAACCAGAAATACCGATGATGGCAACTGATTTATACGCTTCTAAAACAAACGAAATATCATGTAAGACATCCACATCATAGGTATGAGTAATGTTTCTAATATCTATTTTCATAAACTCCACTTCCTTTCAATCAACTTTGTCAGTTGTGAAAGTGGAATTGTAATAAGTAAATAAAGTGACCACATTAATAAATAACCTTCAACAAATGCAAATGTTTTTGATTGTGCGATGACAATTGAGTAATATAACTCATTAAACGATAATACATAAAGTAGAGCACTACCTTTAATAATTAATGAAAAGTTATTCATAAGTGGTGGCATTAAAATACGTATGACTTGCGGGATGATAATATATCGATAGCGTTGAAATGCTGTAAACCCGAATAAATCCATTGCCATATATTGATCATTACCAACAGAAGAAAACGCGGCTTGGTATACATTTTTCATGTATGGCGAAATGTATATGATCAATCCGATTATTCCAGTAATATTTCTACTGTAAATATTAAAAGCCGGCCCAATCACAAACGCGGATATCACCACCATTACAAGTAACGGTGTTCCATATATGATTTCTGTAAAAACTGTCGTGAATGCCCGCAAATAAGAACCAATATACTTATCTTTCGTGATAGAAAAAAGATAGAAGATAAACCCAATGATCATTGATCCCAATAAAGCAACAATAGAAATCCATATCGTATTTAAGAAACCTTCTAAAATAAGTTGACCATATGTATCTGTGATTAAATAAAGTTTAAAGTCAGAAGTACGTCGAGTTGCAACGTACCAGATAAATAGAAATATAGATAAAAAAACGAGTATGTAACTGATTAGTTTAGGATAATCAAATGATTTTTTTTGTTTGGGTTNTGATGTCACCATAATGTGTCCTCAAAAATAGAAGCGGCATAAGCCGCTGCCATTTTAATTTTCGTTAATATAAAATTCTAATCCAAAACGTCCGAGTGTTGCAAGTAGTTGTGCATCATATTTTAAACTTAAGGTTTCATATAATCCACCTTCGTCATTGAATGTTGCGATAAATTCATTAGCAAGTTCTAGTAACTCAGTGTTTCCTTTGTTGACTGCCATCCCAATAGGTGATGATACCCAAGGTGACCATACCACCATTAAATCATCTTTGTTTGCATTATATGCTTGTACAACAGGGTTTGCACTCATTAATAAAATATCCGC
>JGI26086J50260_1001514_pt1 | contig 13552 bp, 15 predicted proteins | sample SaaInl3SG_22_DNA_FD_50260 | JGI IMG/M metagenome (IMG submission 50260)
CCAACTACCAATTCTATGTGGAGGAATTTGAGGCCTTCGCCCGTGAGCAAATGGAAGATCCAAACAGTGGCTATCTGGCCTTTGTTGGACCGGACAATCATTGCATCACAACCGCAGATGCCCCTTTGCAAGCGCCGCAAAAAATGCCGCAGATGCCGACCTATCACCTGACCCGCGCAGATGGCAATGGCATCACATTGGTGAATATTGGCGTGGGCCCGTCGAATGCCAAAACCGCCACCGATCATATCGCGGTGTTGCGCCCGCATGCTTGGATCATGGTGGGGCACTGTGCCGGTCTGCGCAATTCGCAAAGCCTGGGCGATTTTGTCCTAGCCCATGCCTATTTGCGCGAAGATCATGTCTTGGATGACGATTTGCCGGTCTGGGTGCCGATTCCAGCTTTGGCCGAAATCCAAACCAGCCTGGAGCAGGCTGTGGCTGAGATCACAGCCCTGCAGGGATATGATTTGAAGCAAATTATGCGCACAGGAACGGTGGCAACCATCGACAATCGCAACTGGGAGCTGCGAGACCAATCCGGCCCGGTGCACCGGCTCAGCCAATCGCGTGCCATTGCCCTAGACATGGAAAGTGCCACGATCGCTGCCAATGGCTATCGATTCCGCGTGCCCTATGGGACCCTGCTGTGCGTCAGCGATAAACCGCTGCATGGGGAGTTGAAATTGCCCGGCATGGCGACAAGCTTTTACAAAACTCAAGTTTCGCGTCATCTTCGAATAGGTATTCGCGCAATGGAGCTTTTGCGCGAAATGCCGCTTGAGAGAATACATTCGCGTAAGTTAAGAAGTTTTGAGGAGACAGCATTTCTATAAAATTGAGACTTTTGGTCATTTTTTTCAATTTATACGATACAATTTGTTGTGTCTTCCTACAATATGCAGTTAACTGTTGGAGATTGGTGCCCAAGGTGTTGGGCTTGTTAGGAGAAAATATATGTCGAAACCTATGACGAAAACACAATTGGTTGCCGCATTGGCAGAGAAAATGGGCACGGATAAAAAATCCGCAGCGGCCTCGTTGGATGCGATCTGTGAGTTGATCACCAGCGAAGTTTCCGGCGGCGGCGCTGTGACTTTGCCAGGTGTTGGCAAAATCTATTGCCGTGAGCGTCCAGAGCGGATGGTGCGCAACCCCGCCACTGGTGAAAGCTTCAAAAAAGATGCGGATAAAGTTGTCAAAATGACCATTGCGAAAGCGCTCAAAGACAGCGTAAACGGTTAAATAAAAATAAGTTTTTTATGAAAGCCCGCGCCGGATCTCTGGCGCGGGCTTTTGTATTTGCAACTGGTCTGGGTTGCGCAAAATGGCCTTGCCCAGGGCGCAATACTGCGCAAAGCTCCTGCCGGTAGGTTAAGGATACATACCCATGGACATACGCGCTATTTTGGCTGGCTTGGCGTTCGCGTTGATCTGGTCTTCTGCATTCACCTCTGCGCGGATCATTGTGGCAGACGCGCCGCCGATTCTGTCCCTTTCCCTTCGGTTTTTATTTCAGGATTGATTGGCATCGCTCTTGCGCGGTTTTTGGGGCAAACATGGCGCCTCACACCCGGGCAGTGGCGCGCCACGATTGTTTTTGGACTTTGCCAAAATGCTTTGTATTTAGGTTTGAATTTCGTGGCGATGCAGACTGTGGAAGCCTCTTTGGCCTCGATCATCGCCTCGACGATGCCCTTGGCGGTGGGCTTTGCTGGCTGGGTGATCTTTCGAGAACGCCTCTCTGCGCTGGGCGTCCTGGGGCTTTGCGCTGGTGCGGGTGGCGTTGCGCTCATCATGGGGGCTCGGATGCAGGCGGGGGCAGATTTTTATGGCATTGCCCTGTGTTTCATCGCGGTGGCTTCGCTGACCGTGGCGACTTTGATGGTGCGCGGCGCCTCATCGGGGGGCAACTTGTTGATGATCGTCGGATTGCAAATGCTGGTGGGGTCGGCTTTTCTGGTCATTCCGGGCCTTATTCTTGATCAGCCCGTGGTCAATTGGTCGATGAAATTGGTGCTCGCCTTTTCCTATACGGTCTTGATGCCCGGTCTTGTGGCCACCTTTATCTGGTTCTGGCTGGTCCAGCGGATCGGTGCGGTGAAGGCGGCCACTTTCCACTTGAATCCATTTTTTGGGGTGATGATTGCAGCGGTATTGTTGGGTGAGACCCTGCGGATTTGGGATATTGTTGGGGTTGTCATCATCATGTTTGGTATTTTGGCGGTGCAAATGGCCCGGCAAACATTGCAATAACGGCACGATAATGTGATCGCATCGGACTGCGTATCTGCGTGACAGGGGCTTTGCTGTGACGCATAGTGACTCCATGGAGATCGTTTTTGCATATCTTGCGGGGCTGCTGACCTTGATCAACCCCTGTGTGTTGCCGGTCCTGCCCATCGTTCTGGCGACGGCCTTGCAGGCCAGCAAATGGGGCCCCCTGGCCTTGGCGGCGGGGATGAGCGTTATGTTTATCGTGCTGGGCATTGGCATTTCAGCCTTCGGTCCGGCGTTGGGGATCAATGATCAGGTTGTGGCGCAGGTTGCAGCTGGGGTCATGGTGCTCTTTGGCTTGGCGTTAATGTCGCCTGGCCTGGGCGTGGTCTTCACCCGGCTGACCAATGGGCTTGCCTCCAGAGCAGACGCGCAGCTGGACGAGGTTGATCGTGGCCGGCTGTCCGGGCAATTCATCGGTGGCTTGTTATTGGGTATGGTTTGGTCACCCTGCATTGGCCCGACCCTGGGTGGGGCGATTGCTCTGGCCAGCGGGGGTGGCTCACTTCTTTGGGCTGGAGCAATCATGACAGGGTTTGCTCTGGGCGTTTCTAGCATCATCTGTGTATTGGCCTATGGGGCGCGCAACCTGTTGCAACGCCGGGTACAGTGGATGCGGGCTTTGTCCCATCGCGCCCGTCCTATTTTGGGGGTGGTTTTCGTTCTGGTGGGGGGGGCCATTCTATTTGGTGTGCACCACCGGATTGAAGTTTGGGCCGTGCAAAACCTACCCTATTGGCTGCAAGATTTGTCTGTTCGATTTTAAAACCTTTTGAGGAGATCGTGTCATGAACCGTCGTGAATTTTTAATGGCTTCCAGCTGTTTTCTGGCAACCCCGGCTGTCGCGCTGGCCGCCCAAGCCTATGAGCCGGGGCTGGTTAAGCAATTGCTATCGGAAGGTAAGACCGTATTTGTGGATTACACCACCGAATGGTGCACCACCTGTGCCGCTCAAAAACGAACGCTGGCCCGACTTTTGAAGGACAACCCGGCCTATGGTGAGAAGATCGAATTTGTCACCATTGACTATGATCAATTTGGCCGCGCAGAACTGGCCAAAGAGCTTGGTATTCCACGCCGCTCGACGTTGGTTGTTCTGCATGGGGATCAAGAGCTTGGCCGTATTGTTGCCGGAACCTCCAGCAAACAAATCAAAGCGCTCTTGGACACGGCGTTATCCGCAGCCATGGCCGCTTAGGGCACAGACCCCAGATCTTTGAGGTCCTTCGCGCTGTCAATATCGCGCAGCACGTCGACGCGCGCGACCGTGAAATCTGACAAGCTGGTCAGCGTGTCTTGCAATGCATGGGCTGTTGACCAGCGCACCTGCTCAAACAAGCCTTTGGGGCTGGGGCGGCAGCGTTTGAGCCCGATCAGCCAATAACCGCCATCTGGGGCGGGGCCGAGCGTGGCCTCATGGGGGCCGAGGCTGGCGAAGGCCTTCCAGATATGGCGCCGCGAAATCTCGGGGATATCGGCGCCAATAATGCAAACCGGGCCGGGCGGCAGGCTGTCGAACACCTGTTTCATCCGCTGGCCAAGATCTCCCGAGCCTTGCGGAATGCGCGGCAAATGCGCCGGCCAAATGCGGCTTTGCAGACCTTCATGATCGGGCGCGACGCTCAAAATGAGCTCCCAGCGGGGATCTTGCAGGCGCCGCAGCAGCCGGCGCGTTTGGTGACGAAACCACCATGCAGCGGCGGTCATACCAATATCACGCCCGAGCCGGGTTTTGACCCGCCCTGGCCGTGGTTCCTTGACCATGACCACCAAACGTCGTCGGTATTTAGGCGAAATAGTCACGCAAGATCCGAGTGTAGATCGATTTGAGTTGATGGATTTGCGCGATTTCCACCCGCTCATCGACTTGATGCATGGTTTTACCGACCAGGCCAAATTCGACCACGGGGCAATGATGCTGCACAAAGCGGGCATCAGACGTGCCGCCGCTGGTTGAGAGCACCGGGGTCCGGTTTGTTTCCACCTGTACCGCGCGCGCGACAAGGTCCGACAATTCCCCAGGTGGCGTCATGAAACTTTCGCCCGAAATACTGACGTCAAGGTCAACGCGCAGATTGAAGTCCTTCGACACTTCGTCGGCATGCTCTTGCAGCCAATCGGTCAGGCTGGCACCGGAATGGGCGTCATTGAACCGAATGTTAACCGTGGCGCGACATTGCGCTGGAATGACATTTGTGGCCGGGTTGCCCGTATCAATGGTGACCACCGCCAGGGTTGAGGCGTCAAAATGCGCTGTGCCCGTGTCCAAAGTGGCCGTGCTGAGTTGGTCCATGAGGCGTGCCATAGCTGGCAGTGGGTTATTGGCCCGATGCGGATAGGCCGCGTGCCCCTGAACACCTGTGATGGTGAAATAGCCGTTCATCGAGCCGCGGCGCCCGATTTTCATCATATCTCCCATGACGTCAGGGCAGGTCGGCTCGCCGACCAAGCAATGATCCATCCTTTCGCCCTGCGCTTGCATCCAATCAAGAAGTGCGACGGTGCCATCTTTGGCCGGGCCTTCTTCATCGCCGGTAATGGCCAGAACAACCGAGCCATCCGGCGGGCTTTCGGTGACAAAATCGATCGCGGCGGCGGCGAAAGCTGCAACACCAGATTTCATATCAGTGGCCCCGCGGCCATAGAGAAACCCATCACGAATTTCTGCGCCAAAGGGATCGACACTCCAAGCCTTGAGATCTCCGACCGGTACAACATCGGTGTGACCATTGAAGCCAAAGGTTTTGCCTTGTCCCCAGCGGGCAAAGAGATTGGACACATCGCCGCGATCCACCCGTGTGCACTGAAACCCATGGGCGGTCAAAAGCCGCTCTAACAGTTGCAAGGCGCCGCCCTCTTGCGGGGTGACGCTGGCGCAGCGAATGAGATCTGCGGTAAGGGCGGCCGGATCAATCATCAATGTGCTCCTTTTGGGGCATTTTCGAAGAAGGGTGTCATCTGTGCCACAACAACGCTGTTCTCATCCAAAGCTCGTTGCATCAAGGCGCGTTCGTCGTCTGTGATATCATGGCCCTCTTCGAGCCGTTCTTCCAAACTCCCATAGCCAGTCACATCCAAGGGCGCGAGATCGGCTTGTTTGAGAATGGCGACCGTTTCGCGCACGGCTTCGGGCTCATCGACGCCGCTGGCATAGATCATCAATGCGCCGCCTGTGGCCGCCTCAGGCAGACCGTCGCCTTCCTTGCGTCCGACTTCGACAAGCAAAGTATAGACATGGTGGGTGCGCTTAATTTTTTCAGTCATGACCCTGCTGCTTTGTTGGTTGCCGTGACCCGTCTGCATGGCCCCGCTCCGCGCGCGGCCATGCAGATGAAGGGTTTAGTCGCGCAAAAGCTCATTGATGGCTGTCTTGGAGCGCGTTTGGGCGTCCACCCGTTTCACGATCACTGCGCAATAAAGATTGATGTTGTTTTTGGAGGGCATCGAGCCCGCCACCACAACCGAGTAAGGCGGCACTTCCCCATACATCACTTCGCCGGTTTCCCGGTCTACAATTTTGGTGGATTTGCCGATAAAGACCCCCATGCCCAAGACCGCGCCTTCGCGCACGATGCAGCCTTCAACGACTTCCGAGCGTGCGCCTATGAAGCAATTGTCTTCAATGATGGTCGGCCCCGCTTGCATGGGCTCCAACACGCCGCCGATGCCCACGCCGCCGGAGAGATGCACATTCTTGCCAATCTGCGCGCAGCTGCCGACAGTGGCCCAAGTGTCGACCATAGTGCCGCTGTCCACATAGGCGCCCAGGTTTACAAAAGAAGGCATTAANACAACGCCGGGGGCAATATAGGCCGATTTACGCACAACGCAGTTGGGCACAGCGCGGAAGCCTGCGGNNGTCCAATCGTCCGTGCCCCAACCGGCCCATTTGCTGTCGACTTTATCCCACCAGCTGCCGCCCTGGGCGCTGCCGGCCTGTAATTCCATATCTTTCAGACGAAAGCCCAAGAGAACCGCTTTTTTGGCCCATTGATTGACATGCCAATCGCCTGTTTCTTGCTTTTCAGCAACCCGCAGCTTGCCGCTGTCGAGCGCATTGAGCGTTGTTTCAATCGCGTCGCGGGTTTCGCCGGTGGTGGCGGGGGTGATGGTGTCGCGTGTATCCCACGCGGCCTCAATGGCAATTTCTAGCTGTGCGTTGGACATAAAGGCCTCCGGTTGATGTAAATTTACTGCCTCATACTGAAACTTGCGCCGCAGGTCCACGGCCTATTGCAGCTTTGCGGGTCCAAAGGGCGAGGCGGCCGGGTTGGCCCCGCAGAGAAGCACCGCCAGGCGCTCGTCCTTTTGGGGGCGGTAGGCTCCGCTGAGCAGGGCCGCGAGGGCCGCGGCCCCGGCTGGCTCAACCACAAGCCGCAGCGCGGTCCAAAGCCGCTTTTGCGCGTCTGCGATGGCCTCATCTTCCACATTGACACAATTTGTGCCGGTCGCGCGCGCCAAATCATAACAAATGCGCCCGGCCTGTTTCGCGCCCAAGGCATTGGCGGCCAGTCCGGAGACTTCGACCGTGGTCTGCGGCCCGTGTTCTAATGCTTGGGTCAGCGTCGGGGCATTGAATGGCTCGACCCCAACCAATTTACGCCGCCCTTCAAGCCAGGCCATGGCGCCGCCGATCAAACCGCCACCGCCTACGGCGATCAAAACGGTATCGGCCATGAGGCCTTGCTCTTCCCATTCTGCCATGACCGTGCCTTGCCCAGCCACCGTGCCGGGGGCATCGAAGGCATGGATCTGCGCCGCCCCGCTGTCTTCTTCATAACTCAAGGCCTGCTCCAATGCATTGGCATAGGCACCGGGCACAACGACCAAATCAGCGCCAAGGCTTTGGATCAGATTAATTTTTGCGTCACCCGCCAGTTCGGGCACGTAAATGCGGGCTCTGTGACCCAAGCGTGCTGCGGCCCAAGCGACTGCGGCACCGTGATTGCCGCCGCTGGCAGCGACCAGGCCGGCTTTGGGCACATCCATCGAGAGCAAAGAATTCATTGCGCCGCGGGCTTTGAAGCTGCCCGTATGCTGCATCTGTTCGAGTTTGAGGGTGAGGGGCATACCAAAGACATCGGTTTCGAGGACGGGGGTGCGCAGCACATGGGGTTTGATCCGCGTCCAGGCGTGGGACACATCCTTTGCTGTCACCATAGTTTGTCTCCCTCGCTAGGTTGAATGAATGCCGGTCTCTGCTGCGATGTCCTTGCGGCTCTTGCGGGCGCGTTCGGTGGCTGATTTGAGCTGTCCGCAGGCGGCAAAGATATCCTCGCCGCGCGGCTTGCGGACGGGGCTGGCATAGCCGGCTTGATAGACGATTTCTGAAAACGCATTGATACGATTGTTAGAAGAGCGCTCATAGGGCGCGCCGGGCCAAGGGTTGAAGGGGATGAGATTAACTTTGGCGGGTATCCCTTTGATCAGGTCAACCAAGCGATGCGCGTCGGCGTCGCTATCGTTAATGCCCTTGAGCATCACATATTCAAAGGTGATCCGCTCTGAATTGCTCGCCTTTGGGTAGTCGCGCAGGGCCTCCAGAAGAGCCTCGATGTTCCAGCGCTTGTTGATGGGGACAAGCTTGTCGCGGACCTCGTCTGTGGTGGCATGAAAGGAGACGGCCAAAAGGCAGCCAATTTCTGTCGCTGTTCGCGCGATCTCTGGCACGACGCCGGACGTCGAGAGGGTGATGCGCCGCCGCGACAGTTGAATGCCTTCAGGGTCCATGGCGATTTTCATCGCATCGCGGACATTTTCAAAATTATACAGTGGCTCGCCCATGCCCATAAGGACGATGTTCGATAGAAGCCTTGCGGAGGTGGCCGGATTGCGCCCCGGAGCGGGCCATTCGCCCAGATCATCCCGAGCCAGCATCACCTGGCCAATAATTTCCCCTGCGGTGAGGTTGCGCACCANTTTTTGCGTCCCCGTGTGGCAAAACGAACAGGTGAGGGTACAGCCGACTTGGCTGCTGATGCAGAGCGTGCCGCGATCAGANTCAGGAATGTAGACCGTTTCCACCTCATGCCCGCCNGCAATGCGCACCAGATATTTGCGTGTGCCATCAGTNGANACTTGCTTTGAGACCACTTCGGGAATNGCGATCACAAAATGGTCCGCCAAAAGCGCGCGGTAGTCTTTGGACAGATTTGTCATCTGCTCAAAATCGCGCACGCCTTTTTCGTAGATCCATTGCCAGAGCTGCCCCAGCCGCATTTTCACCTGCTTNGNNGGGGTGCCCGCTGTNATCAAAGCCTCCTGCAGCGCATCCCGCGTCAGGCCAACCAGATTGATGGGCCCTTCTGGCAACTTGCGTGGCAGGGTCACGAGATCTTGGGTGATGGGAGCGGAGGCAGAGGTCATGGCTGTTATCCATATGAAGAAGGCCCTGCTTTAGCAGGGCCCGGGGTATTTGCCAATCGTACGGAGCATTTTAGCCGGTGCAGCGTTTTTCAGAATCGGTGACTGCGGCGGTGAAGCCTTTCAGGCTGAATGTGTCTTTTGTCACCGTGCCGCGCTCTGATTGCGCTGTAATCACGGCCTTTGCGCCGCGTTTCATGGCTGCAACAATCTTAGCGTCATCGCTTGGGCTAGGCGGCCAGGCCCATTCGCCATCGATTGAGAGCTCAAAATCGGCGCCGTCGATGTTCAAAATGATCGGGCGATCCTTGGCGAAAGGATAACCACCGGTGAAGGCCACTTGGCCTTTCACATCATTCCCGGGGCGGTGAAATACAAACAGAAGGATCTGGCCACGGCGCACCGAAACGACCTTGCCGCCCTTGGTGTTGACAGTTTCTTTGGGAGCCGTCACGGCCCAGCATTCTTTTGGGTCACTTTCTACGAAAACCGACCAATCGGTTTTGGCGGCCACCCGGTTTGAGGTTTCTTGCGCGGAAGCGGCCGAACAAAGAAGTGCCAAAACACATGCCACAGAAGAAATCACTGTCTTTAACATTAGATACGCCTTTATTAATTTCGCCGGTCGCCCCATGGGCGCAGAGGTTTCATCTGGCCGTAGAGGTCGTCCTTTGGTATGGGGAACCTAACGCACCAGAGACCTGTGGGGGAAGCCCTCAAAGGGTACTCTTGGCAAAAAAATGCTTATTTGGAGACCGAAATGTTAAACGCAACTCCCTTGATCGAAGTTTGGCGGGGCGAATTTTTAGAAAGTCAGCATCGCGGTCATGCGGTGGTGTGCAATTTCGAAGGCGAAATTTTAGAGGCTTGGGGTGATCCTGAGCATGTGATCCTGCCCCGGTCATCGTGCAAAATATTGCAAGCCCTTCCCCTCGTGACCTCTGGCGCGGCCGCGGCCCAAGGCTTGACGGCGCGGCATCTGGCATTGGCCTGCGCCTCACATCAGGGGGCTGATATCCATTCGCAGCTTGTGCTGGACTGGTTGGGGCAGCTCGGCAAGACCGATGCGGATTTTCGCTGTGGGACCCAGTGGCCCCGGGATATACCGGCCAGTAATCACCTGGTGAAAACCGATCAATCCGCCTGCCGTTACCACAATAATTGCTCAGGAAAACACTGCGGTTTTTTGACATTGGCGCAACATTTGCGGGCCGGGCCCGAGTATCACGAGGTGGATCACCCGGTTCAAATTGCCGTGCGGGCGGCCTTTGAAGAGATGACCGGCGAGACCAGCCCTGGCTATGGCATTGACGGCTGCTCTGCGCCCAATTGGGCCTGCAGTATAGCCGGTTTGGCCCGGGCTATGGCGCGCTGTGCCGCCGGCGGCGCCGATCCGCTTGGAAAGGCCGCTTCACAGTTGCGCGATGCCATGATGGCGCATCCGGAATTGGTGGCGGGCGAGACCCGTGCCTGCACGGAATTGATGCGCGCGGCTCCTGGGGTTGCACTGAAGACGGGGGCAGAGGCTGTGTTTATCGCGATTATCCCAGGTCTGCGGGCGGGGATCGCGGTGAAGATTGAAGATGGGGCGACCCGCGCCAGTGAGGCGCTGATCGCGGCTTTGCTGATCCGTCTTGGGGTGCTGGAGGCGGATCATCCCGCCGCTCTCAAACGCTTGGGCCCGATCCACAATTGGGATGGGCTGCAGACCGGACAGATTTCGGCGCTCCTCTAAGGTATTGAATTGGGATATGTTCAACCGGCCAAAGCGGCGTCCACTTTGGTCGATCAAGCGCTAGGGTGTGACAAATTGCGAAGATGAATAGCCTTGCAGGTAGAGCAGCGCGGTCAAATCTCCGTGATTGATGCGCACTGACACCTGCTCTTGCACGATGGGTTTGGCATGAAGCGCCACGCCGGTCCCGGCCAGCTGCAACATGCCCAAATCATTGGCGCCATCTCCAACGGCCAGGACATCTTGAGGCGTGAGGCCGCGCGCGGCTGTAAGCTCGTTGAGCGCTGTCACCTTTGCTTCACGGCCCAATATGGGCAGTCCCACCTCACCGGTCAAAGAGTGATCCGCCTGCAACAGCCGGTTGGCCCTGTGGCTATCAAACCCAAGCGTGCTGGCAACCTTGGCTGTGAAGTCCGTAAAGCCGCCGCTGACAAGATCCGCATAGGCGCCATTCGCTTTCATCGTTGCCAAAAGCTGCGCGCCACCGGGCATATAGGTGATGCGTGTTTGATAGACTTTGTCGATGATCTCAACCGCCAGACCCTTGAGCAGCCCGGTGCGCTCTTGCAGGGCTTGTTCGAAATCCAATTCGCCATTCATCGCTCTTGCGGTGATCTGTGACACCTCATCGCCAACGCCGGCTTCCACGGCCAGCTCATCGATGCACTCTTGCTCAATCATGGTGCTGTCCATATCGGCCAGCAACATTTTCTTGCGTCGCCCGGCGCTGGGCTGCACCACCAGATCAATGTTCTGCGCCTGCATCTCTTGCCACACCTGCCAGAGGGTGTCGGGGCTTTGCAGGCATTCAAATTCCACGGCCTCGCGCGGTGCCAACCAAGTGAGGTCCCGCCCGCCCCAGGCATTGCAGAGCGATTGCGCCAGATTGGGGGTGATGGCCGCTTGGCCTGGCTGGCACAATAAAGTGGTTACAAACATCCGCGATATTCCTTCTTTGATGCCATGTGCCAAGAAGTTTGCACAGTTGCAAGTGATCCAAAGCCGCCTGCCGGGCGAAACAACCTTGAAAGACATTTGGGCAAAGGGATAGCACAATGCGGATACTCGTGGCGTTGGTCGTGGTGTTTTGGGCGAATATGGCGATAGCGGAGTTACAGTTTCCTTCGCTGGATGCGGATGATTTGAACGGGCGCGCNGTCAGCCTGCCGCAAGATTTTCCGGGTGATCCCACGATTGTTTTCATTGCCTATAAACGGAACCAACAGCCGAGCATCAACGCCTGGGTGGNGCGTTTGGGGTTGCAAGAGCGCGGGGGACCGGCCTGGGCTGAGCTGCCCGTGGTGGGNCGCGGCGCGGCTCTGTTTCGCAGCTTCGTCGATAATGGCATGCGCTCNGGCATCACCTCAACCGCCATGCGCGGACGGACGATTACGATTTATTCGAGCCAGCGNGCGTTCAATAAGGCATTGGGCATCGATGGGCGCNACGAGATTTNTACCGCTTTGGTGGGCCGAGACGGCCAAGTGCATGTGCTCATCGAGGGTGANGTCACCGANGAAAAAATAGCTCAACTGCGCGCTGCCTATCCTTAAAAAGACCTCTGCATACCCCAACCGCCAAGCCACAACNCTTTGCCCGGATGGCAAAGTTTCCGATCGGCTCAGAATNTGGCNCGGCTGCGATGCAATTTGTGTAAAATCCGACATTTCTGCTCTTGTGGCTGAATGGGCAATTGGGTAGCTCAGCAGGTGGGACACCCTTCCCCAACGAAGGGCGCATATCTGAGAGGATAGCATTGATGGCTATTGAACATCCGGCATCGCGGCCGGCTAATCCGCGTTTTTCTTCTGGCCCTTGCGCCAAACCCCCCACATGGACCCAGAGCGCTTTGAGTGATGCTTGGCTTGGCCGNTCGCATCGCGCNGCAGGCGGCAAGGCAAAATTGGCTGAGGCCATTGAGCAAACCCGCCGCGTTCTNAANATCCCGGCAGATTATAAAATCGGCATCGTACCGGCCTCNGATACTGGCGCTTTTGAGATGGCCATGTGGTCTTTGCTGGGCGAACGCCCGGCGCAGATGGTCGCTTGGGAAAGCTTTGGCGCCGGCTGGGTCAGCGATGTGGTCAAACAGTTAACGATTGACGCCTCCGAACATATCGCCCCCTATGGCGAGATTTTCGACATGACGACTTTGAATTATGATCATGACGTTTGTTTTACCTGGAACGGTACGACGTCCGGTGTGTGTATGCGGGATGGGTCGGCCATTCCAGCGGATCGGGCAGGGTTGACACTTTGCGATGCCACCTCTGCGGCCTTTGCAGTGGATCTGCCTTGGGACAAGCTCGATGTGACGACGTTCAGCTGGCAAAAAGTGCTGGGCGGTGAAGCGGCGCATGGGGTACTGATCTTGTCACCGCGCGCGGTGGAACGGCTTGAGACTTACACACCGGCCTGGCCCATGCCGAAGATTTTCCGCCTGACCAAGGGCGGCAAATTGATTGAGGGCATTTTTCGGGGCGAGACGATCAACACGCCTTCGATGCTCTGCGTTGAGGATTATCTGTTTGCGCTAGANTGGGCTGAAAGCCTTGGTGGTCTCGCAGGGTTGATGGCCCGAGCACAGGCCAATGCCGCGGCGGTTTGGGATTTTTGCGACAGCCGCGACTGGATTGAAAATCTTGCACAGGATCCGGCCACGCGCTCGGTGACTTCGGTTTGTTTGAAATTTACCGATCCGCGCATTCAAGATCCGGCAGGCTTTGCCAAGGCGGTCGCCAAACGTTTGGAGGCGGAGGGCGCGGCCCTCGATGTTGGTGCCTATCGCGACGCGCCAGCAGGCCTGCGCATTTGGTGCGGCGCAACCGTTGAAACCGCAGATGTTCTGGCGATGTTGCCCTGGTTGGAATGGGCTTACCGCTGCGAGCTCGACGCAGAATAATTTTAGGTGGGGCCAAGCGCCCCACTCTCTTTTCTCATAAAATAAGGAGCGCCGATATGGCCCCGAAAGTACTCGTATCTGACAAACTCTCTGAAACTGCCGTTCAAATCTTCCGGGATCGTGGCATAGAGGTGGATTTTGATCCCAGCCTTGGCAAAGACAAAGACAAATTGCTCTCTGTCATTGATCAATATGATGGCTTGGCCATTCGCTCGGCGACCAAAGCCACAGAAAAAATTATCAATGCGGCCAGCAATCTCAAGGTGATTGGCCG
>JGI26086J50260_1001526_pt1 | contig 13504 bp, 10 predicted proteins | sample SaaInl3SG_22_DNA_FD_50260 | JGI IMG/M metagenome (IMG submission 50260)
CTTTTGTTGTTTTGCCCGGGTAATGCTGTGCTCTGCGCCGCCAAACCGACTTGGTCGTCGAAGCCTTACTTCAACAAACACCAAGGTGTTGTTGTGAAGCATGATGATGTCTATCTCACCCATTGCACAATGATAATTATTGGTTACCGTCACTAAGCCCTGTGACTCTAAAAACGCTTGCGCTTTGCGCTCGGCGCGGCGCCCAGCGGTCGTCTCCACCCAAAGCCTCCATCCTAAGCCTCTACCGAAAGTGGTTAGGGTAGCCTTAACCTGCGGACTTTGTCGCCAGCAAATTCGACCGGAATCAGCTCGCGTGTGACCTCGCCATTGGGTAGTCGCGACAGCAATCCGGTGTCACCCCANGCAAACGGTGTCTGCGTGTGTAGCGCTTGTTGCCAGTGATCGAGAAGCAGTACCGCATCATGACCAAGCGCTTTCAAGCGAGTGAAGCGATCCGTCTCTGATGAATTTATAATCGCNGGCGTTTCGACAAAGATCACGTCATTGAGATCGCGGTTTTGGAGTTGTTGTTGCCCGCTGTAAATGGACGATGGGGAGAAAACGGGGATGTCGCCGCTGTAATGAAAGACGAGCAGAGGTCTTATACTGCGCGCTTCATCAGGCGTTTGAGTCAGCAGAAATAGGCTGTCGAAGTCGTCATGTCGTCGAGCTCTCGCTTCAACAGGCGTTTCAAAAGCTCGCTCAACGGTCTTGATCCGAGCTTCAGATGCAAACGCACCGACCGCGCGACTTATTTGCTCAGAGGCCGGTGTGGTTGCCGTCAGTGCAACGCTTCCTCGCACGGTGCCCCCGAGTTGTCGCCATGTCTGCTGTAGAGCCGCTTCCATGCGCCGGCCCCAGTCATTGTCAGGCCGGATGATAACGCTGCGCCGTAATCCTTGACCAAAAGCAATGCGAGCAACTTGTCTCGCTTCATCTTCAGGCGCAAGACTCAGCGATAGCCAATTGTCCGCTTGGCGAGGAGCGAGTGCTTCGGGTCTATTGAGCGCGATAATGGGTATCGGTCGCTGAGGCAGGCTACCTAGCACTTGTGCTTGGCTCTTCGTGAGAGGTCCAATGACGAGTTCAGCGCCGCGATCTACGGCGCTTTGGTAGGCGCTCACCGCATCGCTGTACTCATCGGTATCAATGGTAAGTAGCTGTGGTCTTTCATTGGGATTGGGGTAAGTCCGATACAAGTTGTCAATCGTGCCTTCCAGTACCGCGAGCCCAACACTCGCAAGCTTGCCGCTGAGAGGCAACAGAACCGCGACTGTATTGGGTGTTTCGGTATTCAGCCATTCAGATAAGCCCGAGGGGAGGGGGTTAAGCGCGGAATGGTTTTTGTGACTAGCGAGCCAGCGATTCACCGAGCCGCGATCCTCTCGATAGGCTTGGAGGAGCGCCAGCCAGTCGCGCCAGTCGCCGGTACCCGATCTGCGCAATGCGGCTCGCAGTTGATCGTCATCGAGCTGCATCAGCTGCGACCACAGTACGTTCTTGAGTCCGGCTTGAGTCGTGATGTCCCGAGCAAGCTGCAATCGCTGATGAGCAAGGCGCGCACTTTTTAACCAAAGGCTTTGCTGGCTTGCGCGCTTCTGGCGCTCGGCGAGGAGCGTGTCATAACTTTTTGGATCGGTACTGGTAAGGCCGTCAAGTAGGACATTGGCTTTTTTACGCTCACCCTCCAACCACGCAATATCTGATTCAATAAACGAGGCGGTAAACGCATCGATGCCTTTGATGAGTAACGTATTACGCTCGGCTCGCGCCGCAAGCGTTCCTTCAGAAAATGCCGTGTTAAGTACGGTGTTGCGTGCTTCAAAGTCGAGCGCTTGCTCGGGGCTGGCCGGTAGTGGGGCAGGAATCTCGGTAGGATCAATAGTCGATCGGGCCGAGTTGCCTTTATCACCCGGTGCGCTTGCGCAGCCGGCGAGTAGCGCAACCGTTACTACGCCGACCCCCCGTAAGGCGAGTTGGCAGCGTATACTTTGTGTTTTGAAACGTAATGTCATGGTCGCAGTATAGAGGGGAGTCGCCATCTTGGAACGCTGTTTGTACATTGTACCAACGCCAATTGGTAATCTCGCTGATATCACGATCAGAGCGCGAGAAATATTAGCCAGTGTTGATCTGATTGCTGCAGAGGATACACGACATAGCCGAAAACTTTTGACACATTTGGATATCGACACGCCCATGTGTGCCTATCACGAGCATGTTGATAATGCGATTACCGACCGATTGGTCGCGCAAATTGTTGATGGCAAGTCGATCGCGCTAATCAGTGATGCGGGCACCCCATTGGTATCTGACCCTGGGTTTCGCTTGGTGCGTGCCGCTCAGGATGCTGGCTGCACAGTATACCGCTGCCCGGCCCCTGTGCCGCTATTGCTGCATTGAGCGCGTCCGGATTGCCCACTGATCGATTCGCGTTCGAAGGCTTCCTGCCCGCCAAGGCAGGGCCCCGTGACGAACGCTTGCGGCGACTCAAACTATCCGACCAAACGCTAGTCTTCTACGAGGCACCGCATCGGATTGTAGATACCCTCAATGCAATGCTTCCCATTTTTGGCGGTGAACGCGAGGTTGTGATGGCTCGTGAGTTGACCAAGTCTTTTGAAACTATTCGGCGTGCGCCTCTTGGAGAGTTGGCTCAGTGGGTGAGCGAGGACACCAATCAGCAGCGCGGTGAGCACGTTCTCATGGTTGGGCCACCGCCTAAAGCCACCGGAAGTTTCGATGCGTCTGTCGACACCCTCTTGATCCGCTTGGGTGCTGAGTTGCCACCGCGTAAAGCGGCGGCACTGGTCGCGGATATTCACGGGTTAAAGGCGCGCGAGGTTTATGAGCGCCTGCTAGAACTTAAGGACTGAGGATAGTCGGCGCTCATTCAATGTTCTGAAGCTGTACGCTAGTGCTTGAGTATTTTGTACTGCACGACTACAGTGGCACGCGAGTTGGTCAGACGATCGCTGTCGATTTTTCGACGGAGGAAAGTCCGGGCTCCAGAGATCAGAGTGCCAGGTAACGCCTGGGGGGCGCGAGCCTACGGAAAGTGCAACAGAAAGGGAACCGCCCGATTTCGATCGGGTAAGGGTGAAAAGGTGCGGTAAGAGCGCACCGCATGCTTGGTAACAAGTATGGCGATGGTAAACCCCACTCGGAGCAAGACCAAATAGGAATCCANTAGCCGTGATCTCCGGCGGATTCGGGTAGGTTGCTACAGGCGAGCGGTGACGCTCGTCGCAGATGAATGATCGTCCGCGACAGAACCCGGCTTATCGACTAACTCACACTGTGCGCCCCCTTTTGGGGGCGCGCCTCTTTCCCCTCTGCCTCCGCTGCAGAGCGCGCTTGTATCCCGTCGCATCGTCCNTGNACACCGTACNTTNNCACCGTCCTTTGGCGCCAGTAGGAACAACTCATTAAGAATATAAAATAAATATATTATTCTATTTAAGAATAACTGTTAAAGCGCCGTGTCTTCGAACTCCTGTAATCCTCTGTTTTTTTGACGCTTTCCGATGTTGCTTTTTCGGCACTGCTATCGCCGCTTAACCCGCTGAATTTTAAGGAATTTTTCTAGTTCTAGCGTTGACCATGGCATCATTGGGTCGTATAGTGGTGAAAAGTGGGGCAAAGTGGTTTTTAAGGCCTTTAATCGAGCCATAATAACGTGAGGTGGGAAATAAGTCGTGTTTAGGGGCGTGCAGCACATCAACATGGATGCCAAGGGGCGCATGGCCGTTCCTGCGCGCCAGCGCGATGCATTGGCGTCTCAGAGTGCCGGTTGTGTGGTTATTACTATCGATACTCAGTCCCCCTGTCTCGCGATATACCCACTGCCCGAGTGGGAGCGCATCGAGGCTGAAGTACAGGCGCTGCCTGCACTCAAGCCTGCCGTAAAGCGCTTTCAGCGTTTGGTGTTGGGTTATGCCACCGATCTCGAGCTCGACGGCAGTGGCCGCATTTTGCTGCCTCAGTCCTTACGTGATTACGCTCGCCTTGAGAAGAAAGTTGTTCTCGTTGGGCAGGGCAACAAGCTCGAGCTGTGGTCCGAAGATCTTTGGTTGGCAGAGCGTGACGCAGCGCTTGCGACTGAGGTGGAGGGTGATGTCCCGGCAGAATTGATGTCGTTAACGCTCTGATGACCCTAAATCATCAGACAGTGTTACTTGAGGAGGCGGTTGCTGCACTCATGCCGTTAGCCAGTGTTGCCGATAATGTGGGTACGTACGTAGACGGTACTTTTGGCCGGGGCGGGCACGCTGCGCTTATTCTCCAGCATCTTGCGCCTACCGGTCATTTGGTCGCTTTTGATAAAGACCCCGAAGCTGCGCTCGCCGCGGCTGCCATGAGTGCTCAGGATGGCCGATTGCATTTTGTGCATGACAGTTTTGCGGCGCTCGAGCTTGCAGGGGATTCATTGTCAGGCGTGTTGCTCGATCTCGGCGTATCGAGTCCTCAGCTCGATGCACGTGAGCGAGGATTCAGCTTTATGCACGATGGCCCGCTCGATATGCGCATGGATACCCGAAGTGGACCAACGGCTGCAGAGTTCATCAACACGGTGGACGAAACTGAGCTCGTGAGAGTGTTGCGCGAATACGGTGAGGAGCGTTACGCGAAACGTATCGCTCGAATCATCGTTGAGCAGCGCGCATTGGCGCCCTTTGAGACCACTGGTCGTTTTGCGCAAGTCGTGACCGATGCAAACCCCGCCTGGGAAAAGCACAAGCATCCCGCTACGCGCGCCTTTCAGGCTATTCGTATTGCCGTGAATCGCGAGCTGCAAGATCTTGAACTGCTACTGGCTAAGGTGCTGGATCTGCTCGAAATAGGCGGCCGGCTGGTAATTATTAGTTTTCATTCTCTTGAAGATCGAATGGTAAAGCGATTTATGCGCGACCAATCAAGAGGCATACAAGTGCCACGAGGCGTGCCAATTACCGAGTCTCAGCGTGGTCAGCGCCTGCGGTTGGTTGGCAAGGCGGTGCGCGCAAGCGCCGAAGAAGTGGCCGGTAATACGCGCTCGCGTTCGGCCATCATGCGAATAGCGGAGCGAATCGCGTGATGGCGCTCAATCGTCAATTTATGCTGTCAGCACTGCTCGTAACCTTGTGTCTTGCTAGTGCCTTGGGCGTTATTTACAGCTCCCACGTCTGTCGCGAGTCTTATGCTGCGCTGCAGGATCTAGAGGCCGAGCGCTGGGCTTCTCAGGAGCAATACAGTCGCCTGCTGTTGGAGCACAGCACGCTCGCAAGCCCCCACCGCGTGCTGGGTCTTGCCGAAGAGCGCCTGCAAATGCATGTGCCAAATATTGCGTCCACTCGGGTGGTGGCACAATGAGCCGCCGTCCAGCAAGTGCGCCAACGCTGTCGACCTGGCGTTTTTGGGTGGTCAGCCTGCTGTTACTCACCTTGTGTAGCTTGCTGATTGGTCGGCTCGTATTGATTCAGGCAATTGATAAAGACCGTGGCTCCGCGTTTCTTAAGAAGCAAGGTGCAATGCGCGCAGTCCGACTGGCAGAGATTCCCGCCTACCGTGGTCTTATTACCGATCGACGCGGCGAGCCATTGGCAGTCAGCACGCCAGTCGTCTCCCTGTGGGCGAACCCCGCGCATTTGACGGAATCGGGCCGGCTCGATGAGTTGGCAGCTGCGTTGACACTGTCGGTGAGCGATCTGCGCAAGCGCGTAGCGCTCTATGGTGATAAGCAGTTCATGTATCTTGCGCGGCACCAAACGCCCGATCAGGCGCGCAGGGTGCTTGATTTAAAATCGCCGGCGTGCGCAGCGAGCGAGAGTACCGCCGTTTCTACCCCGCGGGCGAAGTCGTTTCGCAAGTGGTCGGCCTCACCAATGTCGATGGCCAGGGTATTGCTGGGCTGGAGCAGGCCTTCGATGAGTGGTTGCTAGGTCATCCGGGTAAAAAGCGCTATCTGAAAGATCTTCATGGTGACGCGGTGCGCGATATTGGCGTGGTGACCGAAGCCCGCCCGGGTAAAGAGCTCGCGCTGTCGATCGATTTACGGTTGCAATACCTACAGCATCGTGAGCTTCAACGCGCAATGGTAGAGACGGGCGCCGAAGCGGGCGCAGCGGTAACGATCGATGCGTGGACCGGGGAAATATTGGCNATGACCAATCACCCTGTTTTTAATCCCAACAGTCGTGCGGGCTTTGACTATGCGGCGACACGTAATCGTGTGGTGACCGATGCTTTTGAGCCTGGCTCGACGATAAAGCCGCTCACCTTGGTGGCTGCTTTAGAAAGCGGCAAGTTCACTATCGATACGCTCATTGACACCTCGCCGGGTCGCATTCGAGTGGGCAGAAAAGTGCTGCCTGATCCGAGCAATTACGGTGAGATCAGTGTTTCTCGAGTCATAGAAAAGTCGAGCCAGGTCGGTGTGACTAAAATTGCGCAAGCGATTGGCCATGAGCCCGTTCTCGACGTCTATCGTCGTTTTGGTTTGGGTGTTAGCAGCGGNATAGGCTTTCCCGGCGAGCGCGCAGGCATTGTTCCCAATCGCGAGCGCTGGAGTGATATTGAAAAGGTAACTCTGGCGTTCGGCTATGGTTTGACGGCAACCCCACTTCAAATCGCCCATGCTTACACCGTGTTTGCAAACAAAGGCTTNCGTGTCCCGTTAACGTTGCTTAAGCGGTCACCTGAGCAAGCAGTCGNNGGCGAGCGTGTCATCAGCGAGGCTATCGCGTCNCAAGTGCTGACGGTGTTGGGTCGAGTTACGGGCGAGCACGGTACNGCAAAGCGTGCTCGCGTCGACGGGTTCTCCGTCGGCGGTAAAACCGGCACCGTNCATAAAGTGGGCGCAGGTGGCTACATCGACGATCAATATTTGGCGCTCTTTGTCGGTGTTGCGCCCATGGATAACCCCCGCTACGTGACGGCCATTGTGGTTGACCAACCCAAGGGGGATGCTTACGGCGGCGGCGCGGCGGCAGCGCCTATCTACTCGCGGATTACCAACGGCGTCTTGCGCCTTCGCAATGCGATACCGACGATTGAGTCGCCCATTGAGACGCCCACTGATACCCGACTTGCTGCGTTGGGAGGTGGCCAGTGAGCGCTGCGCTGAACACGATGGCGCTCGGCGAGCTCTTGCCAGAGTTGGCGTTTGCGCAGGCTCACGTGACCCCCCGGCATCTCACTTTAAACAGTCGTGATATTCAGCAGGGCGATGTGTTTATTGCGCTACCAGGGCTTGCCACTGACGGCCGCAACTTCATACCGCAAGCATTGGAGCGCGGTGCTGTCGCAGTATTGGCTGAAGCCGAAGGTCTTGCGGCCAACGATGAACGTGTTGTCGCGGTGCCTGCTTTGAGAGATCGATTGCCGTTGCTTGCAAAGCAGTTTTATGGGGATCCGAGTGCTGCAATGTCGTTAATTGCTGTGACGGGGACCAATGGAAAAACATCGGTCGTCGAGTTTATTGCGCAGTTGCTGCGAGGGATTGGCGTGGCGACCGGCACTATCGGCACTCTCGGTTGCAGACTGACAGAGCAGCCAGCCGAGGCGATGAATACGACGCCCGATATTGTTTCGCTTAACCGTCAATTGGCCGAGTGGCGTGATAACGGTATCGATCATGTCGCCATGGAGGCGTCTTCTCATGCGCTCGACCAAGGCCGCTTGAATGGTTTGACCCTGCACACAGGGGTCTTTACGAACTTGTCGCGGGATCACCTCGACTATCACGGCGACGAGCAGCGTTACGCGGCGGCAAAGCGCCGCCTGTTTACGGAATTTACGTTACAGCGCGCTATATTTAATGCGGACGATCCTGTCGCTCGCGGCGTGGGCGCGATAGCGGGCTGCGCGGCCATCGGCGTATCTCTCGAAGATTCAAAGGCCGATGTTTTTGTGCGCGTGCTGGGGCATCAGCCACTGCAGCTAACTCTCGACACACCGTTTGGTACTGAAACGGTGTCCGCGAACGTGAGCGGCACGTTTAACGCGCTGAACCTCACCATGGCGGCAATGGCCGTGATCGGTTTGGGGTATTCCTTTACGCAAGCCATGGAAGCGATTGCACTGTTGCAACCCGTTGCTGGGCGTATGCAGCGGATAGCGAACGATAAGCAGCTTAACGTTGTCGTTGATTACGCCCACACGCCCGATGCCTTGAGTCGCGCTTTGAATGCCTTGCGTCCAGAGACGCTCGGCAAGCTTTGGGTCGTCTTTGGCTGTGGTGGCGATCGCGATCGCGGCAAGCGCCCGCTGATGGCTCAGCAAGCTGAAGCTCTGGCCGATCGACTGGTGATTACCAGCGATAACCCGCGTGGTGAGGCTCCTGAAGCAATTATTAATGATGTGCTTGCGGGCACAGCCGGTGACTGTGACGTGGTCATAGACCGCGAGCAGGCTATCGTACGCGCCTTAAGTGCAGCGAAGCCTGGGGACGCGGTACTTATTGCCGGCAAGGGTCACGAGGATTATCAAGAGATCGGCGGTGCGCGTGTAGCGTTTTCTGACGTCGCAATTGCCGAGCAGTATTTTATGGGCAGTGCTAGTCGGGAGGTGCCAAATGATTAGCGCCATTCCTGTAACGGCTCTCGCCGATGCCTGTGGTGGTCGACTGAATCAGCACCCCCTTTCAGAGGCCGCAAAAATTCAAGGTCTCGCTATCGACAGCCGTCTTGTGCAGTCTGGCGATTTGTTTGCGGCGCTTCCCGGTGAGCGCGTCGACGGACATGACTTTGCCGAGCGCGCGGCACAGCAGGGCGCAGCAGCCCTTTTGGTACAGCGCGAGCTCGATGCCGACTGCCCACAGATTGTTGTTGAGGACTGCCAGCAAGCATTGGCGTCAGTGGGGCGATTAGCGCGTGAGCAATATGAGGGCGTGTTGGTTGGTATTACCGGCAGCGCTGGGAAAACGACGGCGAAAAATCTACTGCGTGCGGTATTAGCCGGGGTTGGCAGAACGCTGGCAACTGAGGGGAACTTCAATAACGAACTCGGAGTGCCGTTAACGCTCAGTCGTCTCGATCCTGCCATAGAGTTCGCGGTGCTGGAGATGGGCGCGGGTAAGCCCGGCGATATCGCCTATTTACAGCGCATTGTTAAGCCAACGGTGGGCGTGCTGCTCACCGTTGCGCCAGCGCATATTGAGCACTTCGGTAGTCTCGACGCTATTGCCGAAACCAAGGCCGCCATTTTGGATGATCTGCCCGCCAATGGATTGGCCGTCATCAATGGCGATTTGCCTTGGGCAGACCAGTGGCGTGAGCGCGCCACGCCTGCGCCAGTTGTGACATTTGGGTTTAGTAAAGGGGTCGATGTCCGCGCGAAAAATATCGAGCTCAAGGGATTCAAAGGATCTACCTGTCGAGTGAAGACGCCGTCGGGAGATTTCTCGCTCGCGCTTGCGCTACCCGGGCGCCAAGGCATTGCTAACGCGCTCGCGGCAATCGCCGTCGCCCATTCTTTCGGTATCAGTAACAAAGTGATCTGCGAAGGTTTGCGATCGGTGCAGCCTGCTGTCGGACGTGGGCAAGCGATAACGTTAGCTAACGGCACTTGCTTAGTTGATGACAGCTATAACGCGAACCCCGCTGCCGTGAAGGCAGGAATCGATGTGTTGGCTACGTGCGCAGGTCGGAGACGATTGGTCTTAGGCAGCATGTTGGAGCTGGGTGCTGACAGCGACGCCTTGCATCGCGAAGTCGGTTTAGCAGCGCGAGAGGCCGGTATTGAAGAGCTTTGGGCGGTGGGAGAGCGTGCGGCNCAAGCGGTGATTGCCTTTGGTCTTGGGGGTCGCGTATTCGAGAGCGTCGCAACATTGTGCGATGCAGAGCCCGAGTGTGATGGAGCCGACACCGTGTTGGTAAAGGCCTCCCGTGGAGCGGCGCTTGATGTGCTCGTTAGCCACTGGACAGCAGAAGAGGAGCAGGCGGCATGCTGAATTGGTTAATGCAGCAGCTGGCTGCTTTTGACGCGGGTTTCAGTGTTTTTCAATACATCACACTGCGCGGCATATTGTCAGCAGGAACAGCGTTGCTCATCTCCCTGCTGGTGGGACCTTCGATGATTCGTCGCCTTGACTCACTGCAGATTGGGCAGTCGGTTCGTGATGACGGCCCCCAGAGTCATCTATCCAAGAGCGGCACGCCTACGATGGGTGGGACGTTGATTATCGTAGCAATCGCTGCCGCCACCTTATTGTGGGCCGACTTGAGTAATCGCTATGTTTGGACTGCGGTCATTACGCTCGTGTTATTCGGCGCAGTGGGATGGGTCGACGATTACCGTAAAGTCGTCGAAAAAAACGCCAAGGGTTTACCGGCACGTTGGAAGTATTTTTGGCAGTCAGTCGTGGGCTTCGGAGCCGCTGTTTATCTTTTCAATAGCGCTGAAATTCCCGCAGAGACGGCCCTTTATGTGCCGTTCTTTAAAGACGTAGCGCTGCCGCTTGGTTATCTGTTTATACCCTTTGCTTACCTAGTCATTGTTGGCTCAAGCAATGCGGTTAACTTAACCGATGGGCTCGACGGTCTGGCTATTTTGCCGACGGTCATGGTGGCTACCGGGCTTGGCACGATCGCCTATCTTACGGGTCACACGTTCTTTGCCGACTATCTAAATATTCCCTATCTCGAGGGCACTGGAGAGCTCGTTATCTTCTGCGGTGCGATTGCGGGCGCGGGCCTTGGGTTTCTTTGGTTTAACACCTACCCCGCGATGGTCTTTATGGGCGACGTGGGTGCGCTGGCTTTAGGGGCTGCTCTGGGCGTTGTTGCTGTGGCTATTCGGCACGAGATTGTGTTGGTCATTATGGGCGGAATTTTTGTGCTTGAGACGGTCTCTGTAATCATCCAGGTCGCCTCTTTTAAGCTTACTGGCAAGCGCGTTTTTCGCATGGCGCCTATTCATCACCACTTCGAACTTAAAGGCTGGCCCGAACCACGGGTCATTGTACGTTTTTGGATTATCACCGTGATGCTAGTGCTGTTTGGCCTGGCGACATTGAAGTTGCGTTGAGGATGAATCGACGATGACAGCAGCGGGATTAATAGCGACGTCGGAGCAGCGCATGGTGCTGGGCCTAGGCGCGACCGGCTGTTCGGTGGCTCGCTGGTGGCGGGCACAGGGCGTGCCTTTCAAGGCCGCGGATACTCGGGCATCCATGGCCGACAGCAAGCAGGTTCGCGACGCCATTGGTGATGANACNGAAGCCTATTTTGGNGATATCGACGCCGCCATTTTATCGACNGTCAGCGAGTTGGTNGTAAGCCCGGGTATTTCACTCGATGATCCTTTGGTGGCNCAGGCNAAAGCCTTGGGTATACGGGTTATCGGTGANATCGATTTATTCACCGCGGCTGTCGCATCCCTGAACGCCTCTGACAGAGCCTCTGACAAAGCATCTGACAAAGCATCTGATAAAGCCTCTGTAAAAGCGTCTGTCATCGGCATCACTGGGTCCAACGGTAAAACGACAGTCACAGCGATGCTGGGAGAAATGATTGCTCAGTGCGGCAAGCGCACGGCAGTCGGTGGCAATTTAGGGACACCTGCGCTCGACTTGCTGGACGACGACGTTGATGTCTACGTGCTTGAGCTTTCCAGTTTTCAGTTGGAGCGTTGCGAGGCGCTAGGACTCAGCGTTGCTACGGTGCTTAACGTGTCTCCCGATCATTTAGACCGTCACGGGTCGATGCCGCGTTATCACCTAGCCAAGCATCGAATCTTCCAGGGCGCCCACGCCATTGTTGCGAATCGCGCGGACCCACTCACAATTCCGTTACTTGAACACAAAGTCGATATTGTGATCTGGCGTCCCGACGAGCCCGACCTTAATGAGTTTGGCACTCGAATGATCGACGGTGCTCGCTGGATTTGTCGCGGCTTCGAGCCGTTGCTCAATGTCGCCGAGCTGCGTCTTGCGGGNGAGCACAACGTCAACAACGCNCTTGCGGCGCTATCGTGNGGCGTGGCTGCGGGTTTTGACGCTAAACAGTTACTNGTCGGCTTGAAGAGCTTTGAGGGTATGCCGCATCGCTGCGAGACCGTGCTCGAACACGCCGGTGTGCGCTGGATCAACGATAGCAAAGGTACAAATATTGGAGCGACTATCGCCGCGCTCGAAGGTATGGGCGGTCAAAATAATGTTGTGCTCATCGCGGGCGGTGTTGGTAAAAATCAGGACTTTAGTCTACTGACCTCTGCGGCACGGCAGCATTGCAAGCGCGTGTTGACGCTAGGTGAAGCGGCTCGAGATATCGAGTTGGCATTGGGTAATGCCGTGCCGTGTCAGCGCATGGCCGATCTTGATNCGGCAATTATGCGNGCCAGCGAACTTGCTGAGAGTGGCGACTTGGTCNTGTTATCCCCCGCATGCGCCAGCTTCGATATGTTTAGNTCGTATGAAGCGCGTGGTGACGCCTTTCGGGATNTTGTGNTGCAACGAGTAGGAGCTGNCTCGTGAGTCGCCCGGCAGGCATAGCCTCTCAAGGGCCGGATCCCATGCTTTTTTGGCTTGGGCTCGCACTTGTGGGTATTGGCTTAATTGCGATTGCCTCGGCGTCTATTGAGTACGGTGATTGGCACTTCGGTAATCCCTGGCATCACACCACCCGTCACGGCATTTATCTTGCCATTGCCGCGATCATGGCCGCCGTAACGTATCGCATACCCATTGATGTTTGGCAGCGCCTATCGCCTCTGTGCCTTCTTGTGGCGCTGGGTTTGCTGATGCTGGTGTTGATACCAGGTATCGGTCGCAATGTTAATGGCAGCCAGCGCTGGCTGCCTCTGGGGCCCATTACGCTGCAGCCCTCTGAAATCGCGAAATTCGCCCTGGTTTTATACACGGCAGGTTTTCTTGTGCGCCACGAAGATACCGTACGACGGAGTTGGCAGGGGATTGCCAAACCCGTTTTTGTGCTGTGCCTTGTTGCCTTGCTGCTACTGTTAGAGCCCGATTTCGGGGCCACGGTTATCGCCACGGGCACCGTGTTCGGCATGCTGTTTTTGGCGGGGGCGCGCTTAAGCTATGTCCTAGGGCTTGTCGGGCTCGCCCTCGGCGGCCTAGTCGTTATGGTGTGGGCAGCGCCTTACCGACTGCAGCGATTAACCGCGTATACCGACCCATGGTCGGATCCTTACGGCTCTGGTTTTCAGTTGATTCAATCACTCATTGCCTATGGGCGAGGTGAGTATCTTGGTGTNGGCCTTGGGAACAGCATTCAGAAGTTGTTCTATTTGCCTGAAGCGCACACCGATTTTGTATTTTCCATATGGGCTGAGGAAACAGGGCTTATTGGAGCGCTGCTTGTCATCGTGCTGTACGCGCTTCTGGTCGCGCGCATCATGGTCATTGGTCTCAAAGCCCAGCGAGCTCATGAGCTGTTTGCGGCGTATGTATGCTTTGGCGTTGCCCTCATTTTCGCCGGACAAGCATTCGTGAATATGGGCGTCAGTTCAGGCTTGCTGCCCACTAAAGGGCTGACCTTGCCGTTCATTTCCTACGGCGGTA
>JGI26086J50260_1001527_pt1 | contig 13503 bp, 13 predicted proteins | sample SaaInl3SG_22_DNA_FD_50260 | JGI IMG/M metagenome (IMG submission 50260)
GCCAAATAGCCCCTAGAACCTATCACAGAAGCATGAAAAGAAAGAACCACCAATCTTCACATACAGGGCAAATATATAACAAATTGTAGTAAGTGTACAAATAACACTAAGTTTTCTTTGAACCTGTTGCCATTTCATGAAGGGCTTCCCATGTGCATTCCCTATTTTTGCAGACTTAATAAAGAAGTGATATGGCCGATTCAAGTAAGATTTCAACCTCAACCGCCCCAAAACCAGTGGGTTTGTATCCACACGCCAGAAAAGTTGGCAACCTGTTGTTCCTCTCAGGTGTAGGTCCTAGAACGGCGGGAAGCGATGCGAATGATAGCGGAGTTCCTGGATTGGAATTGGATCACAATGGCAATTTTAAAGCTTTTGACTTTGAAGCACAGGTACACAGCGTTTTTGCAAACGTGAAGGCCATTTTGGAAGCGAGCGGTTCTTCTTGGGAAGAATTGGTCGACGTTCAGGTCTTTCTCGTGGATATGAAGCGCGATTTTCACACGTTTAATCGCATTTATGCGGAATATTTTAAAGTGAACCAACCGTGCCGCACCACGGTGGAAATCAATAGCCTACCCACGCCCATTGCCATAGAACTCAAGTGTATCGCTACTGTAGAATAACCTCATGAGTACATTTCCAGAATACGCCAACCTCGACCTTGCAGGCATCCATAAAGCTGTTCTAGCAAAATGGAAGCAATCGCACCTATTTGAACAAACGCTCGCTGCACGCAAGGACGCAGAGCCTTGGATTTTCTTTGAAGGTCCTCCAAGCGCTAACGGACTTCCAGGTATACATCACGTCATGGGGCGCTCTTTAAAAGACGTTTTTTGTCGTTACAAGACGCAAAAAGGCTACCTCGTGGACCGCAAAGCGGGATGGGATACGCACGGTTTGCCGGTAGAATTGGGTGTCGAAAAAGAATTGGGCATTACGAAAGAGGATATCGGAAAATCCATCACTGTTGAAGAATACAACGACGCGTGCCGCACCGCGGTCATGCGTTATACCGGTATTTGGAAGGACTTGACCGACCAAATGGGCTATTGGGTGGATATGGATAAACCCTATGTTACCTATGAGCCTAAGTACATGGAAAGTGTGTGGTGGCTGCTCGCTCAACTCTACAAAAAGGGCTTGATTTACAAGGGCTACACCATTCAACCCTATTCACCAAAAGCGGGTACGGGACTGAGTTCACACGAGCTGAATCAGCCGGGTTGTTACCAGGATGTCAAAGACAACACCGTCGTGGCCCAGTTCAAAATGATAAATAACGGGCAAAGCGAAGCGCTCTTCGGCGCTGCGACCGTACACTTTCTCGCCTGGACTACCACGCCGTGGACGTTGCCCTCGAATACAGCCTTAACCGTAGGACCTAAAATAGAATACAGTTTAGTCCACACGTTTAACCAATACACACACGAACCGGTAAGCATCATTGCTGCCACGCCACTTCTGGGGAAACTCTTTGGTAAAAAATTCGTAGAAGGTGATACAGCCACCTACGAAGCAGGTGCAAAAAAGATTCCGTACCAGATTGAGAAAACCGTTACGGGTGCAGATTTAGTTGGCCTAAAGTACGAGCAACTCATGCCGTACGCCCTGCCTAATGAACGCCCGGAAGACGCTTTCCGTGTGATCCCCGGAGATTTTGTTACTACAGAAGACGGTACGGGTATCGTTCACACAGCGCCCACCTTTGGTGCAGACGATGCTAAAGTTGCTGCCGATGCAGGTGTACCTCCTTTATTGGTGAAAGACGAGCAAGGGAACCTCGTACCGTTGGTGGATTTAAGAGGGAAATTCCGCTCTGAATTGGCCGACCCTGTGTTTGGCTTCGGAGAAGAATATATTAAAGCAGAGTACCTCACCGACGAGGAGAAAGCTGAGGAATTGGTAAAGCAACAAGCCTCATTGAAGCACATCATTCCTGAGCTCAAAGCCTACCTCAGCGTAGATGAGCGCATTGCACTGAAATTAAAAATCGAAAACAAAGCGTTCAAGATTGAGAAGTACGAACACAGTTATCCGCACTGTTGGCGTACAGATAAACCCGTCTTGTACTATCCATTAGACAGCTGGTTTATCAAATCCACCGAGAAAAAGGACCAAATGATTGCGTTGAACAAGACCATCAATTGGAAACCGGCTTCGACGGGTACAGGACGTTTTGGAAATTGGTTGGAAAACCTCAACGATTGGAACCTCAGCCGTTCGCGTTTTTGGGGAATTCCATTGCCGATCTGGAGCACGGAGGAAGGCGACGAACACCTGTGTATTGAAAGCGCGGCCCAACTAAAAGAAGAAATTGAAAAAGCGATTGCAGCCGGTCTCATGGACACGAATCCAATGGGTGACTTTGACCCAACGGACATGAGCGACGAGAACTACGCTAAAATAGATTTGCACCGTCATATCATGGATACCGTTGTATTGGTGAGCCCCTCAGGCAAAGCCATGAAGCGTGAAAGTGACCTGATTGACGTCTGGTTTGATAGTGGATCAATGCCCTATGCACAATGGCATTACCCCTTTGAAAACAAAGAAAAGGTAGAAGATGGAGGTGCATTTCCCGCAAACTTCATTGCTGAAGGCGTCGATCAAACGCGCGGATGGTTCTTTACCCTTCACGCCATTTCATCCATGGTCTTCGATAGTGTCGCGTATAAAAATGTCATCTCTAACGGACTTGTCCTCGATAAGAACGGAATGAAGATGTCAAAACGTTTAGGCAATGCTGTTGATCCGTTCACCACGATGGACGAATATGGAGCGATGCACTGCGCTGGTATTTATTGACGAACGCTGCCCCTTGGGATAATTTGCGCTTCGATATGGAAGGATTGCAGGAGGTTCGTCGAAAATTCTTCGGCACCTTGCACAACACCTACGCCTTCTTTGCCTTGTACGCGAATGTCGACGGTTTCCGCTATGAAGAAGCAGATATTCCTCTACACGAGCGTCCAGAAATGGACCAGTGGATTTTATCTGAACTTCACAGTCTTATAGCCAAAGTGGAGGACGGTATGGAAGCATTTGAACCCACCCGAGCATTCCGACCCATTCAAGAATTTACAACGGAGAAACTGTCGAATTGGTACGTGCGCTTAGGACGCCGCCGTTTTTGGAAAGGCGCATACGAAGCAGATAAAATTAGCGCCTATCAAACGCTTTGGACGTGTTTAGAAACGTTGAGTAGACTTATGGCGCCGCTCGCCCCGTTCTATGCGGACCAATTGTACACGGATCTCCATAAAGGAATTGCCAAAACCGGCGAAACCAGCGTGCACCTTACAGACTTCCCCGCTGTGAATGCGCAAGCTGTAAATGCGCCTTTAGAGAAGAAAATAAATCTTGCACGCCAGCTCACTTCCATGGTACTCTCCATCCGTAAGAAAGAGAACCTCAAAGTTCGTCAGCCACTCGCACGCATTCTCGTGCCAGCGTTAAACGAAGGAGANAAAGAGTTGCTCGAAAGCATTCAATCCATTCTNCTTGCAGAGGTGAATGTAAAAGCGCTTGAAGTAATCACACCAGATGCCGGTGTATTCGTGAAAAAGGTTAAGCCGAACTTTAAAGCATTGGGCCCGAAGGTAGGACGCCACATGAAAGCGGTGAAGACCTATTTTGAAGCGATGGACAGTGCAGCGGTTGATGCNTTTGAGAATCACGGTTTTGTGGAGTTCGAAGATCAAGGCCAAACCGTTCGTGTTGATTTGATCGATGCGGAAGTGGTTACAGAAGATATTCCGGGAATGTTAGTCGCTACTGGTGATGGCTTGACCGTCGCGCTCGATGCAACGATGACCGATGCACTTCGCAATGAAGGTTTAGCGCGTGAAATGGTGAACCGTCTGCAAAACTTGAGAAAATCGAGCGGTTTAGACGTTATTGATAGAATCGACGTACACATAGCAGCGTCCGAAGCGCTGGAATTAGGCATTACACCATTTATATCGTACATTAAAGATGAGGTCCTTGCAGATGCCATCACTTTTGGCAGCAATGCCGGTGAAAGCATCGAAATAGAAGGTGAAAAAATTAATGTTTCTATTTTGAAGAAATAGTTTATTTTCGAGCCTTTCCTGAACCCCGAAGGCCTAACACTTTAAACAATAAGAAACTATGGCTGAAGAAAGTAAAACAAAGTTTAGTGATGCGGAACTCGCTGAGTTCAAGGCCATCATTCTGAAAAAAATTGAAAAGGCGGAACAAGATTTAGATCTGTTGCGTGAGCAGTTTGCGAACGATAAAAACAATGGAACGGACGATACCTCCCCGCAGTTTAAATCGTTCGAGGAAGGTTCTTCCGTGATGAGCAAGGAGCGCAATTCTCAATTGGCAACGCGTCAAGATAAATTCATCCGCGACCTGAAAAACGCATTGATTCGCATCGAAAATAAAACCTACGGCATTTGTCGTGTTACGGGTAAATTGATTGATGCTGAACGCTTAAAATTGGTTCCACATGCTACCTTAAGCATGGAAGCGAAACTAAACCAGCGTTGAGAAAAGCACTACTCATAGTTTTAGGGGTACTTTTCGTAGATCAAGCCACCAAGCTTTGGGTTAAATCGACGATGTATTTAGGCCAGAGCCACGAAATTACCTCGTGGTTTTACATTCATTTTACTGAAAATCCTGGGATGGCTTTCGGGCTTGAATGGGGTGGCGTAGCCGGTAAACTGGCACTTACCATTTTCCGAATAGCCGCTATTGGCGGCATCATATGGTGGTTGCGTAATACCTTAAAATCCGGGGCGACCAGTGTTGCAACTTGGGGCATTAGCCTCATACTCGCTGGGGCCATAGGGAATGTCTTAGACTCCTTGTATTACGGTGTAATCTTTTCGGAATCCATAGGCAAAGTGGCTACTTTTCTACCCGAAGCTGGTGGGTATGCACCGGTGCTTCAAGGGCGTGTAGTTGATATGCTTTACTTCCCTATTTATGCTGGTGAACTGCCCGATTGGCTCCCGATCTGGGGCGGCCAATTCTTCACTTTCTTCCGTCCCATCTTCAACATCGCAGACGTTTCTATTTCAACAGGGGTAGGACTGTTATTCGTTTTTCAACGCAACGTTTTTAAATAAGGATGCAAAAGCCTGAGGTACGCTTCGGTGACTCCACGCTACGCTTAAATGGCGACGGCTCTGCATTTTTACCCGAATACAATACCCTACTTATTGCAGATGTGCATTTAGGGAAATCAGGTGTGTTTCGAAAAGCGGGCATTCCTGCGCCGCAGGGCCTGCACGAGAAAAATATAGACCAATTGGTCCGTGCCTTTGCCGCACATCCATCCGCTACCGTCGTCTTCTTAGGCGATGTTTTTCATGGGCTTCAAAACAAAGAAACGCGCTCGCTTCAATCCGTATTAGATGCACATCCGGCGCACACCTTCATCTTAGTTAAAGGCAATCACGATTTTGACCTTCCCGAATGGAAGCAGCTTACCGTGGTGGATCAATGGCAAGTTGGGTCGCTACTTTGTTTACACGAGCCGCCAGGTTCAGATTTTGATACGGATACGCCGTTCACAATGGCGGCCGCCGAGCAAAGGTTCCCCACCCTCGCTAATGACGTTTTTCTGGTCTGCGGCCATTTACACCCCGGCGTTGCTTTGCGCGGAAAAGGACGTTCGCGCGCCAGAATTAAGGCCTTTTATATCAATCCGTGGCTCTGCGTTTTACCCGCGTTTGGGACATTTACGGGGCAGCATGCCCTGAAAGTTTCGGGAACCTACTACGGGATTGTAGATGGGACGGTCGTAAAATTAACGGAATAGCCTAATTCTACTCGATTTTAACCCTCTTTTAACGGCTGAATTTCGCAGCTTTTTATTCTTTTGAACTGCATTAAAAAACACAACCTATGGAAGGTGCACCAGATATCGTCGCATTAAACGAAGAGATAAAAAATGAGAGCGCATTTATCGACCTCATTCAAAGTGAATTACGCAAGGTTATAGTAGGACAGAACGGCATGGTAGAAGGGCTGCTCATCGGGCTACTCGCCAACGGACACATCCTCTTAGAGGGGGTTCCCGGGCTGGCCAAAACCCTTGCGATAAACAGTTTGAGCAAGACCTTGGGCGGAAGTTTTTCAAGGGTACAGTTTACGCCAGATTTGCTCCCGTCGGATGTGATCGGCACACAGATCTACAACATGAAGGACCATGCGTTCGAAACAAAGCACGGACCTATTTTTAGCAATTTTGTGTTAGCCGATGAGATCAATCGTGCGCCTGCGAAGGTGCAAAGCGCCCTGCTTGAAGCCATGCAAGAGCGCCAGGTCACTATCGGTGAAGAAAGTTACCCGCTGCCGAAGCCGTTTCTTGTAATGGCTACTCAGAATCCTGTAGAGCAAGAAGGTACATATCCACTGCCGGAAGCCCAAATGGATCGATTCCTTTTAAAAGTAACGTTGGGCTACCCAACGAAAAGCGATGAGCTGAACATCATGCGCAAGCAAATGAGCGGTGTACTCGAAGAGCTCAATGCCGTAGTAAGCTTAGAGCAGATCGTCCGTGCGCGTGGCTTTATTGAGCGCATCTACATGGACGAAAAAATTGAAAATTACATTCTCGATATTGTCTTCGCTACCCGCGAGCCGCAGAACTACCAGCTCGGGACCTTGCGCAACAAGATCAGCTTTGGCGCTTCACCGCGCGGCTCTATTGCACTGGCAAAAGCTGCCAAATGTCATGCCTTCTTGCGCCACAGAGGCTTTGTAACGCCGGATGATGTTCGCGCAGTGGCTCCAGCGGTTTTGCGTCATAGAATTGGCCTTACCTACGAGGCGGAAGCAGAAGAGCTGAGCACGGAACATATCGTAACTGAAATCTTAAACACCTTAATGGTTCCTTAATTCGGTGGATGCTGTAACACTCTTGCAAAAAGTTCGGCGTATTGAGATAAAGACCCGCCGATTGAGCGACCAGCTCTTTTCAGGCGAATACCAAAGTTCATTCAAAGGACGCGGTATGAGCTTTGCAGAAGTGCGCCCTTACCAAAGCGGTGATGATGTGCGCAGCATTGATTGGAACGTGACCGCTCGCAAACGGAGTCCATACATCAAAGTCTTTGAAGAAGAACGCGAATTGACGCTCTTCCTGGTTATTGACATCAGCGGCTCCACCAATTTCGGTACCGACGAGCGCTCGAAACGCGATATGATCACAGAGATCGCAGCGACTTTAGCCTTTAGTGCGATGGGCAACAACGATAAAATTGGACTCATCTTATTCAGTGGGAAAGTAGAGAAAGTCATCCCGCCGAAGAAAGGAAAGCTCCATGTCATGCGCATTATTAAAAGCATTCTGGAAACTGAAGCCACCACCGAAGGAACGGATGTAGAGGGTGCCTTGGCTCACCTGTTGAAGGTGCAAAAAAGACACAGTATAGTATTTGTGTTGAGTGATTACCTGGACAGTGCACCTGACCGCAATTTTAAAATTGCCGCCAAGCGCTTTGATTTGTGCGCCATAAATACCTTCAATGCCAAAGAGGTGGCGCTGCCGAGAATTGGATTAGTTCCACTGGCCGATTCCGAAACCGGAGCGGTGCAATGGGTACGTTCAGGCGGGCGCAAATTCCGCGAAACACTTGCCAAAAGGCACGAGAACTACAGCCAATTCCTTAAGAACTTTACACGCAGCGCCGGCGCCGGTTATATCTCGCTGGATGATCGTCAAGATTTCGTTCCTCCATTGCTCCAATTTTTAAAGAACAAAGCGCGATGAAGAAACTGCTAACTGTGCTTCTGGGTATTCTTTGGATGGGCGTTGTCAATGGGCAAGAACATGCGGTAGTAGATACGAACGTGTTCAATGCACATATCGATACGAATGCGCAAATTGTGGGAGGCACCATCACACAAGAAGTAGCTTGGCTAGCCGATGCTGATTTAGAACTCTTGCCTGCCGATAGCACGAGCGCATTGCTTTTGATTTCAGCTACTTACTGACTCCACAGCGCTCATACGCAGTGCGACGTTTACCTATTTAGTGCTAGATACAGGTGCTTTGGTTATGCCCGCGCTTTCCGCCATAAGCTCAAAAGGCATCTATACCGTCATTCCTGATACGGTTCAATCCCGATTCTTACCCGCAGAAGAAGGCGTAGATAACGCAGCGGCGCGTCGACTTGCAGAAGTGCCGTTTAATTTCGTTTGGTGGCTTGAAGCCTATTGGTACTGGATCGCCTTAGGAGGTGCACTTTTATTGATCGGTTACCTGGTTTGGCGCTATGCGAAAAAGCCACAAGCTGCTCCCACAGTTGCCCCCGAACCAGCCCGCGATTACTACAAAGAAGCAATGGATGCCATCGCCGCCCTTCGTGCAGAGGCCTTGTGGGAACGCGATATGAAAGGGTTTTATGTCGCTTTAGGCGATGTGGTACGCACGTATTTAACCCACCGTACCGGACTACCGCTATCGGAACAAACAACGTCTGAAAGTGTACGTATGCTTTACCAGAAATGGACTGCGGCGCAAATCGAATCCTACCAATTCATCCTCACACGAGCGGACTATGTGAAGTTCGCGAAGGGAAGCTGGGACGTGGCAGTACACCGCGATTGTTTGGACAAGGCAACCGCGCTAATAACAGACTTTAAACCAGAGCAAGATGTTTAATTGGGATTTTGCACAACCGCTTTGGCTCATCGGCCTACTGGTCATCCCTCTGGGTTGGACGGGCATTTACCTGCGCCGTAAACGTCGTTTTAACGCCTACACTTTCAGCTCAAACCAGCAGTTGCCAAGCAGCGCCTTAGGCAGTCTTCGTACAGCCAGCGGTGGATTGAGCTGGTTGGCACTGGCTTTTGTATTTACCGCGTTGGCGCGTCCGCAGAGCAGTCAAATGTTCCAACAGCCGAGTCAAAATTTGGGAATAGATCTTATGATGGCGCTTGATATCAGTACGTCCATGTTGGCGCGCGATCTCAAGCCTAATCGACTAGAAGCGCTAAAAGAAGTGGCAACAGATTTTGTAGCGCAGCGCGCCATGGACCGCCTAGGCCTAGTGATTTACGCTGGAGAAGCATACAGTCCCGTGCCACTGACCACTGATCAAAGTTTACTGAGCCAGCAAATCAGTGCGCTTCATCACGAAATGCTCGAAGGGGGCACGGCCATCGGGATGGGACTGAGTACCGCTGTGAATCGATTGGTTGAAAGCACCGCCAAGAGTAAGGTCATTATTTTACTCACCGACGGTGAAAATAATGGCGGCATGGTGGATCCTGTGCAGGCCGCAGAATTGGCTGCAAGTCTAGGTATCAAAGTGTACACTATAGGACTTGGTACGAATGGAATGGCCTCTACCCCAGTGATGAAGGATCCTCGCGGAAATCTTATTTACCAGCCCAGACCAGTCACTATCGATGAGGAGTTGCTCCAACGCATTGCAAGCATCACCGGAGGGCAGTACTTCCGCGCCACGGATAATGAAAGTTTAGTACAGATTTACGAGAGCATTGACCAATTGGAAAAAAGTGAAATCGAAGGCTTTGAATTTTACCGTTACACGGAACATTTTTCCATCTTCCTTTATCTCGCACTCGCCTGTATCGGGCTTGAGTTGCTGCTGAACTTTGTCCTCTTAAAAACCGCCTTCTAATGGATTTTAAATGGCAACATACCGAATGGCTTTACGCGGCACCACTCTTGCTTCTGGTAATTGTGATTTCAGCTGTATTGTTTCAACGTTGGCGTCAAAAAGCTTGGCAAATTTTGGGTATTCATGACCGCTCCGAGCGTACCGTAGCATCGCTGAGTGCTGCGCGTTTGTATACCCGCTACACGCTGTTAGCATTGGCCGTGGCCTTCCTATGTCTGAGTTTAGCGAATCTCCAGATGAGCGGGCAAACTGCGCAAGTTAAAAGACAAGGGGCCGATGTTGTTTTCGCGCTTGACGTGAGCCGCTCCATGCTCGCAGAAGACCTTACCCCTTCGCGTTTGGAAAAGGCTAAACTTCTTATTTCTAGAACGGTGGACCAATTAGGCGGCGACCGCGTCGGCATCATCGCCTATGCCGGAAGCGCCTACCCTGCCTTACCCATAACCACAGATTACGCCGCCGCAAAAATGGCATTACGTGCTGCAAGCCCGGATGCCGTGCCTTCACAAGGAACCAATCTTGCAGCCGCTTTGGATTACGCTACCGAATACTTCAATCCAGCTTCTCCCGCCGGACGCTTCGTCATCGTACTTACTGACGGAGAAGATCACGAAGATTTGGCCGCGGGAAGTGCGGACCCCGCACTGCCTGTTCAAACCATGCTTGTCGGCCTGGGCACCACCGCCGGCGGACCCATTCCCATGAGCCGCACTTCCCGCGGAACCACCTACAAAAAAGACAATAACGGTGAGGTAGTGATTACCAAACGTGATTTAGAAAAACTCAGCAGCATTGGACGTTCTTTAGATGCAGTGGTCGTGGACGGCAACACCACCGATCCAGCATTGAAAGCCATTCAAGACTTTATCTCAGGTGGCGATAAAGCCGATATCAACGAAGAAATTGCGATAAATTATGAGAGCCAATTCCAATGGTTCCTCTTCCCGGCACTCTTCTTTTTAGCACTCTACCTCTTGCTTCCAGCACATACTGGCCGAAAAGTAAAGGGAACGTGGGTGATTTTACTCTTATTCGTTTCCCAACCCTGCATGCATGCACAAGAATTGGACAGTCTTANNGTCACCGCTACTGAAGACTGGACGAGACACGACTATGGAAAGCGCATACGAGAAGGGAATGAAAAGTTTGAAAATGGCGATTTAAGCGGCGCAGCGCAGGCTTTTGCAGAAGCNGCTACGGCAGAGCCCGATGCCTTCGAACCATTGTATAATTTAGGCAGTACGTTAATGGCGGCAGGCGAAGCGGAACAAGCGGCGAGTGTTTTGTTAAAATCGGCCCAAAATACGGAGGATCNNATACTGCAAAGTGATGCGTTATACAACGCCGGAAATGCCTTTATGGCCGCGGAAAAATACCAAGAAGCAGTGGGTGCCTTTGCGGAAAGTCTCCGGAAAAACCCTTCAAAAAAAGATGCTGTTTATAACCTGAACCGTGCTTTAGAGCAACTGAAAAAACAACAGCAAAACGAAGAAAATCAGGAACAGCAGGACGATCAACAGGATAAAGAAAACCAGGAGAAGGAAGAGAAGGAAGAGAAAGAAGAGCCTAAAAACGACCAGGACGAGCCGCAACAAGAAAATCCTGAGGACGACGAAAGTAAAAAAGACGAACCGCAAGACGACCAGCAAGGAGAAAACGACCAGGGGGATGAGCAGCAGGACGAGCAACAAAACGACCAAGGCGAACCTCAGGATGAAGACGGTAATGGAGAAAAGAATTCGCCAAAAGACGGCGGCGAGGCGAAAGCAAAGATGACGCCGGAGCAAATTAAGGGTTTGCTCGAGGCAGTGCAGCGCGCGGAAGAAAAAACAGCGGAAAAAATGACCGCGAAAAAAGCAAAAGGAAAAAAACAAAGTGGAGAGAAAGATTGGTAAATACCGTTGGCTTTGGGCTTTTTTACTCCTCGCGAGTGGTCTCGTAGCACAGGAGGTACAGCTTACCGCACGGAGTTCTCGTACGTCTGTAGGATTGGACGAACCCTTTCGTGTCACCTTCAGTAGTAATGCGAGGGGTGGTGATCTCAATCCCCCGAATTTTGAGCACTTTATTGTGGTCGGCGGTCCGTACAGCTCACAGCAGACCCAAATCATAAACGGTTCCATGAGTTTTTCTCGGGAATTGACTTACCAGCTCGTTGCACAAGAAGAAGGAACTTTTTCTATAGGTCCGGCAACATTGGAGGTAAAAGGCAAGCGATACGAGAGCAATACACTCACCATTCAAGTCAAGGCGGGTGTCCAGCGCGAGCGTTCCTCTTCACCAACGAAATCTGTTGGGTTTACGGTAGATATATTGAGCTCGAAAAAGGAAGTCTATGTGGGTGAACCTATCGTTTTATTGTTTTCAGCCACCCTCTTCGAGCAAGTGCGTGATTTGAACATGCTGCAGACTCCCAATTTTGAGAATGTGCTGCAGCAACAACTGGACTTTGAACAACAATCCAGAAGAGAACGCGTGGGTTCGAGGATCGCCACAATTTTAGATTTTGATAAACGGCTTATTATCCCCAACAAACCCGGGACTTTGGGCGGCCAGGAACTAAAGATTACGGGCGCAGTTCAAAAACCCACAGGACGCAGAGACTTTTTTAATATGCCTTTAATGCGGTGGGAACAAGAAGTGGCCACTGCGAAAATTCCAGCCGTTACTATAAAACCACTCCCGACGCCAAAACCTGCTGCATTTTCAGGTGCCGTGGGGGAATTGGAATTGGTCCGTGAATTGAGTCGCACTGCGGTAAATGGAGACGAATCCATAACCCTGAAACTGCGTATTGAAGGAACGGGAAATTTCAACACGATTAGCGTTCCGGAATTGATTCCACCGCAAGGATTTGATCTATACGATCCTAAATTCAACGAAAAAATCCGCTACAGTGAGCGGGGGGTTCGCGGCTATAAAGAATTTGAATACCTATTGGTCCCTCAATTTAAAGGCCAATTCATCCTTCCTGAGATGCAATGGACTTATTTCAACACTAAGTACGGGACCTACGAAACCATCACGCTCGAGGAAACTACACTCAATGTCACTGGTGAGGCATTAAATGAGGCTTCAACCACTGACGCCGGCAGCACTCCCAAAGTTCAACGCGAGGTAAGTAGTATTGATAACGACATACGTTATCTTCAAGAAGTAGATGAAAATAAGACGCAAAGTAAACGACCGCTCTTGTGGTTATGGGTGGTTTTTGGAGCGGTAGTATTGGGCTGGTTGCTTCAGCTTGTTTCCTTTCATCCAAAGAAAAAATCACCAGAGGCGGTGCGTGCAGCGGTGAAAAAAGACATCAACGCGGCGTGGAAAACGAACGATCCGGAAGCGGTAGATCAAATGCTGAATGCCTTGGAAGGAGCATTGGTTCAGAGAGGGATTGCGAAAGAACACATCAGTTTATCAACGTTGAAGGAAGTGCTAGGTCCTGAGGTAGGCGGGCGAACAAATGAGTTGATTGAACGGCTACAATTGGCCCTCTATGCACCGAATGCAACAGGCTCAAACGAAGAATGGTTAAACGAATTTAACGCACTATGGGAGCAACTGTAATTTCGCTAAGCGATAGTGCCAGCACTTTATATGCCGACGGACAGTTTGAATCGGCACGCACACTTTTTGAATCTTTAGCCGAGAAGGGTACCGCCGATCCGGCGTTATACTACAACATCGGTAACTGCTACACGCGTTTGGGTCAATTCGGAGAGGCACGCCTATGGTACGAACGCTCACTATTGTTCGATCCCCGTAATGAAGAGACACTTCACAATCTAGAATGGCTTAACACCCGACTTACAGACGCACTGCCACCACCAAACGATGCCCTATTGCATTGGATTGGCCATCAATTAAGAGCAAT
>JGI26086J50260_1001537_pt1 | contig 13434 bp, 14 predicted proteins | sample SaaInl3SG_22_DNA_FD_50260 | JGI IMG/M metagenome (IMG submission 50260)
GCTACTTCATTCACGAGGATAGCACCGTCTTTAGTGACGAACAATTCAACGGCTAATAATCCGCAGATATCATACGCCTCAGCCGTTTGTATGGCAATTTCTTTTGCCTTTTGTTGCAGTTCATCAGAAAGAACGCTCGGGCATAGGACGTATTCGACCTGATTCGCGGTGGGATGAAACTCTTGATCGGCGACAGGGAAGGTCTTCACCTCGCCGTTTTCGTTGCGAGCGACAATAACACTTACTTCAAGTTCAAAGTCCACAAAAGCTTCGAGCATGCCCGGGGCATCTGGGATAAGTGCTTTATCGGCTTCCTCTCGACATACGACGACACCAAAGCCATCGTATCCTCCTGTTGCAGCCTTCCAAACGAAGGGCAATGGCCAGCGCTCTTGGGCAGCTTCAAAACCGGCTCTTCCAGCCACCATCTCAAAGCGTGAGGTTGGGATATTGTGATCGGCGTAAAATTGTTTTTGCTTGGTCTTATCTTGAATGAGTTCCAGGCTATCCGGATTTGGGTGTACTTTTTTTCCTTGTGCACGAAGATCGCGTAAGGCTTGTACATTGACGGCTTCAATCTCGATACAAACGGTATCGCAATCTGCGGCAAAAGCCATAACGGTATCGTAATCTTGAAGCGAACCCACGGTGAACGCATTGGCGCCAAACTGCCCTGGAGCATCAGGACTGGGGTCCAGCACTTTGGTTTTGATATCAAATTTTCGGGTGGTATAGAGCATCATTTTGCCCAATTGACCGCCACCTAGAATTCCTAAGGTATAGTTCGTTGAAAAGATATTCTTCGCCATGTGCGCCAAAACTTTAGCGCAAAGGTAACTAATCTATACGCTCCACGCGGGCGACAAGCGGTATGGTGTATTGCTTTTTCGTACCCAGTTCCGTCACTAATGCCCGAGTCCGTCGTTTTTCATCGTACCGGAAGTGTCGCCCTTTGAAGGTAAACTGCGCTCCCGCTCCGAGACTCTGAAGTAAAAGGTCTGTGGATTCGTCTAAAATTAATAAGGTTTGTTGGAGGTGTGGATCAGCGCCCACAGCTGCCTTTGGACTTTTTGCATGCTTTAAAAGTGCACGACTATAGTTTTCAGGCCACGCTTGGTGCTGTGCCAATTCTATCAGCATTTCACGAAAAATAGCTTTCCATTCCTTACCGTGTGGTGCGGCGCGACGACCGTATTTTTCCCAAGCAATCAAATGCGCGATTTCATGAGTCAGTGTCGTTAAAAATTGAAAGGGTCCCAAGTCGGCATTCATAGTAATGCGAGCGATTTGCCCGAGGCGTGGCGGACGGAAGTCTCCCAATTTAGACTTTCGAGGTCTCGAGATAGCGATTTGATAATTTAAACCTTCAAGCCACTTTGAAAACAGGGGCTCGTAATCACCCGCGGGCAGGTAGGGAAGGAGATCATCGAATTGGGCCATTAACCCTTTGCACTTTGAGATTCAATCTGTTGAGAGAATGATGGGCAGTCGCAATCTCTTGCGCTCCCGCAGCTGCTTAAAAGTAGGCCGACGAAGACCAAACAAATCGCGATAAATTGCTTCATAGGAATGAGTTTCTCCTTCAAAGAAACTGTAAATTAGCCATATGATCACGAACTTTTTTGAAGGAATTGGTGCTTATGCGCTTTTAATGACGAAAGTCTTTAGACGCCCGGACCGCTGGAAACTTTTTTACCGCGCATTGGTGAAGGAAATTCAGTTGCTTGGACTGGACTCCATAGGTATTGTGGTTATTCTTTCAGTCTTCATGGGCGGCGTTGTCACCATACAGACGGCCTTTCAGTTGAGTGATGATCCGCTAATACCCACCTACTATATTGCGATGGCAACGCGTGAATCCATTACGCTCGAGTTTAGCCCGACAGTGGTAAGTTTAATTCTCGCCGGAAAAGTAGGCTCAAACGTAGCTTCGAGTCTAGGAACCATGCGCGTAAGCGAGCAGATTGATGCGCTCGAAGTGATGGGGGTAAATAGCGCTAGTTTTTTAATTCTCCCTAAGATTGTCGCCCAGTTACTATTCAATCCAATCCTCATCATCATGTCCCTATTCTTAGGTTTATGGGGTGGAGCAATGGCTGGGGATTTGTTAGGCTTAGTTCCATTTGAAGAAAGCGTGATGGGATACAGATTAGAGTTTATCCCCTTCGAAAACGCATTCTACGCACTCATCAAGACCGTAGTTTTCGCCTTTATCATAGGCTCGGTAAGCGCCTACAGCGGTTATACCGTAAAGGGCGGTGCCGTGGAAGTGGGTGTAGCGAGCACGAATGCGGTAGTGCGCTCATGTCTTGCCATTATTTTGGCCAATTATTTACTTACTGATCTCATCCTCACCTCATGATCCAAGCAAAGGGCATTATCAAGAGCTTCGGTGAGAATCACGTGTTAAAGGGCGTGGATGTCGATTTTTACCCCGGAAAAACGAACCTAATCATTGGTCGGTCCGGCTCGGGTAAAACCGTATTCTTAAAAACCATTTTGGGTTTATTTGAGCCTGATGGCGGAAGCATTCATTACGGCGATGAGGTGTTGGGCGAAATGTCAAAACAACGCCGCAAAACCTTACGCCAAGAGATTGGCATGGTCTTTCAAGGCGGTGCCCTGTTCGACAGTATGTCGGTCGCGGAAAATATACGATTCCCTTTAGAGATGTTCTCTGCAATGACGGAGCACGAAAAAGATGCACGCGTAAAATTTGTGATGGATCGTGTGCGATTAGAAGGTGCGGATCAATTATTCCCAAGTGAAATAAGTGGCGGGATGCAAAAGCGCGTATCTATTGCACGCGCAATATCCATGAATCCTAACTACCTGTTCTGTGATGAGCCCAATTCAGGTTTAGATCCAGAAACAGCCATAGTGATCGATCAACTTATTCAAGAGATTACCCATGAGTTTGGCATGACTACCATTGTGAATACCCACGATATGAATTCGGTCTTAGAAATAGGGGATCACGTGGTATTTATGAAGGAAGGTCATAAGGTATGGGAAGGGACTAATGATGAGGTATTGGGCAGCACCAATGCCGATGTAGAAGATTATGTTTTCAAGAGCAAGCTCTTTAAACAGGTGCGTACGGCACTAAGAAAATAAGAACCGTTTTTTAGCTTAAAAGTAAAAGCCCGGATGCATGCGCATCCGGGCTTTTGGGTTTTGTGTGTTAAGCGAGTGAGGTTACTTGATAGAGATACGCTCTACAGTATTAACATCTTCACCTTCAACAGTCAAAATGTACATACCTTTTGCTCTGTCGCTTAGGTTAATCATTTTACGCTCACCAGCTACGAAGTTTTCGTTCGAACGGTAAACGATTTGACCCAATACATCTACTACCGTTACAGTAGCTGCAGCATTTGCGTTCAATTCTACGTTTATAACACCGTTAGATGGATTAGGGAATACTGAAACCTGAGTAGCATCTAGTTCATCAACACCTACCGAAGAAGTACCGCTCGCACGCAAAGAAATTAAGTGCGAGTATGACATATTGATACTCGTTTGGTCGTTTCTCCAAGCTGATGTTCCTGTCCATGCCGCGTAACGCGTTTCAGAGAACAGGAAGTTTGAACAGTTTGTAGAAGTACTGTCGTAATCTTGAATAAAGTATCCTTGAGGTGCAGAAGTATTACCTTCTCTGTAGTAGTAGAAGTAGAATGGGTTGATATCCCCGGTATTGTTCGAATAATCGATAGTATCCGTTGCCGTCAATCCACCTGGTAGGTATTCAATGAAGATACCTAACAATTCGTCACCCATTAGTGAAAAACCACCGTTCGGTACCTCAACACCTATAACAGCAACACCACTATCAGCCGTGCTGAGGTTGTAATCAATAACAGTTGTAGTTGTTGCAGTTACGCCACCCGCAACTCCACCATCAGAATCTCCTGCATACGCCATTGTTTTTGCAGTAGGTTGTACCGTTGGGTCAAGTGCAGCGAAAGTAGCCGCGTTGTACTGAACACCTGAGAATGGAGCTGAGAAGCCATTAGCACCTTTAAAGATGGTAAAGCGGATTTTATCCGAATTGTTACCATTAAATATATCGTAACCACCAATCACAAATAGTGAATCGATCGTTACTTGATCACCTTCATCAAATTCATTATCGCCCCAACCGTAATAGTTGAAGTCATATGTTGCACCTACTGCGTGGTTATACGAGTTGCCGGTTGAACCGTCAGAGTATACAATCACTGTAGAGGAATCCGGTGTCGTTGTAATGGCACCCAACGTCATATCTGAGCTGTAGTACTGGTACAAGAAATCCGTGTAATCGTAGAGATCATCTACTGCACCACCTCTTTTGAGCATGATGTCTTCAATTTTTTCTTTAGCAGCGGTTGAAACTGGTAATTCCGCCTGCATCAAACGTGCACTCGCAGCGTCTTGACCCATTGCGTTAAAACCAAAAGCTACTGCAGCAAGGAGTAGAACTTTTTTCATAATTTTTTTTTTCAAGTAAATTTTACGAGAACAAGATACGTAATGAAAACAATAATTTAAACTTTACGGACCATCATAATTCCATCTCGGGCACTAAGAATTACTTGTTCCACTCTGGAGTCATTAGCAACGTGCTGATTCAACGCTAAAATTGCTTTCGTGTCTTTATCATTTTTTGCGACAGGCTCAGCGACTTTTCCGCTCCACAAAATATTGTCAATCAGCATGATGGCATTTGATGGCATCAGGGGTATGAGCTGTTCGTAATAGGTCAGTAATCCCGCCTTATCCGCATCAAGGAAAATGAGCTCCCAAGGCCTATGAAGCGTCTCGAGGACCTGCGCTGCAGGACCGATGTGTAAATGCATCTGGTCGTATTTCGGATGCTTAACCCAATATTTCTGGATAATGGATTCCAATTCTTCATTGATTTCAACCGCATGGAATTCGCCATCTTCCTGGAGCCCTTCAACTAAAAAATGCGAGGCATACCCCGTGAATGTCCCTACTTCCAAAAGGTATTTCGGGCGCTTCATCATCGAGAATTGCTTCAAGATTTGTCCTTGAACGTGACCGCTGAGCATTCTGGGCATAATCACTTTTACCCAAGTTTCACGCTCTAATTCATCCAAATATTCCGGTGCTTTGGTAGTGTGAGCACTGATGTACTCTTGAAGATCGTCGCTAAGGAACTCCATGAATTACTGTTTTTTATAAATCAATTCAAAGGCTTTATCGGGAACGAGATAGGCATTGGCCACATCCTGAAGCTGTGCGGCGGTAATGGCCTGTATTTTTGATGCAACCGTCTCAAAATCATTAACCCGTCCAAAGTGTAAAAGGGCACGAGCAGCGCCAACGGCTGAATTGAGTCCATTGTCTTCGCTCATGGCCATTTGACCTAAAAATTGCTTTTTTGCCTTACTCATTTGCAAGGTACCCAACTTTGTATCTCGAAGTTTTGCTACTTCTTTTGCCACGAGTGCGGCAGCTTTTTCGGTTTGTTGTGGATCACAACCGAGATATATACCCATCATCCCGACATCACTGTAGAGGTTGAGGTAACTTTCAATATTGTATGCTATGCCGTGCTTTTCTCTGATATTTAAACCGAGCCTGCTGTTCATGGCAGGTCCACCCAGTATATTATTTAGCAAAGACAGGCTGCGACGATCATGGCCATGAATGCCGCAGGTTCTCCATCCCACCATATAATGGTCTTGAAATTGCGCAAGATTCTCTACAACACGATCGGGCTGGCCATCGCCTTTGAAGGTGTTTTCCCAATTCGAATCTGCAAACTGAAAGCCGGCGAAAAGTTCGGCAACCGTGCGCTCAACGCGTTCGCCACCGAAGGGTCCTACCACGGCCAACTTAATGCGATTTGCAGTGTAGGTTCGCGATTGAAATTCAAGAATATCTGCACGCGAGAGTCCGTCTACACTTTCTGGAGTGCCTAAGATGTTCCTCCCCAAAGGGTCGCCTCTGAAAATATGGTCTTCGAAATCGTCGAAAATGCTTTCGCCAGGTGCGTCTTTGTAACTGGAGATTTCATCTTTGATGACTTCTTTTTCCTTTTCTAATTCTTTTTCAGGGAAGGTGCTGTTAGCGAGAACATCGTAAAGCAATTCTAGCGCTCTACGAAAATCAGTTTTTAAGAAACTGGCATGTATAATCGTCTCCTCTTTGGTGGTATATGCGTTGAGCTCGCCACCTACATCGTCTAATCGCGATAGGATGTGATAGGCCTTTCTTTTGGAAGTGCCTTTGAACAGATTGTGTTCGAGAAAATGCGCAAGACCTTGTTGTTGGTCCAATTCATCTCTAGCCCCAGCACGAATAGCCACCACTACGTGTGCTACACTGCTGCGTTGTGCTTGAAACGAACATTGAAGACCGTTCTCAAGTGTGAAAATGCGTTGTGTTGTCGTCATTATTTTTCGTCGATGACTTCAAGAATAGTTCTGAAGGCAAGTGCGTGCGTCCCCCACGCTTTCTCCGTTTTCTTGCGCAGTTCTGGCCCGTACATCTGCATGTACAGCTTAATACTTTCAAGATCTGCGGCTCTGTACTGAATGCTGTAGCTCGGATTATCTTGTTCTTGTTCGGGAAAGACTTGTGTAAAAAGAAAACTTCTGAACATTCCGGTATCCATGACTTCGGGAATATGTTCCTTAACCATCCACTCCTTCCATTTTGCTTCGATGGATTGATCGACTACGACAGTAACATTGTAAATGTGTTGGCTCATAGTGCTAAGGTACGATACATGGTTCTAGCTTGTTCAAAATATAATCCCGCAGGATAGTTGAGCAAATACTGCTCAAGGGCCAATTGGGCCTCACTCTGCTTAAGTTCGAAGCGACACATGGCGGCGAAAAAGAGCGCATCTTCTTTCCACATGCCTTCTCCAGCGGCTTGTTGCACAAGCGAGAATTCAGCAAGAGCAGCTTCCCACTGTGCCCCGTCAAGGTAGAGCTTGCCCAACTTTAAACAAACATCGTCATAGAGTTCATGAGCAATCAAGACCTTTTTTAACGCTTTATATTTTTCAATGGCTTTGCTTGTTTTTCCTTGGGCTTCCAGGAGCATGGGAATACGAATGAGTCCGAGCCCTTCCATCAAGGTATCGTCAACAGAATTGGCACTGATCATTAATGCGTTTTCTAAAGCGTCATTTGCAATGGATTTACTGGTGCTCTGTAAAAGGACTTCAAGTTGTGTTTTCGCCCATGGAATGTCACCGCCGTAAAAGGCACACATGGCTTTTTTTAATCGGGCCATATCGCCTTCATCTGAATCTTCGAGCAACGTCTCAGCCCGAGCAAATTCCATTAGGGCATCATCAAAATAGCCCAGTCGGAGATTTGCTTCGCCTTGGCTGAGGTGGGTAAGACCACGTTGAAACTTTCGTGGGTAGCGCTCGCGCAATTGGGTTAAAGTAGATTCGTATTCGAGCAAAGATTGAAGGCTATCCGCGGGCACCTTGCCCTGTTCAAAGAGAAAAGTTGCCCGGTAGCGTTCCCATTCAAAACAGGCTTCACAAATACCTATTGGATAGCGATCCGATAGGGCAGAAATGGCCTCGATATTTTTAGTTTTTTCGTAGCATTTACCCAATTCCAGCAGGACACTGTTCGTCCCGCGTTGCTGCATTAAAGCGGTCTTTTGGGTCAACAAGAATTGACCAATAGCTACTGCTATAGCATCGTCATTCGATTCTCGCGCCTCACGCATCAACTGTAAAAAGGGCTGAATAGACGCGTTTCCGTCGTAGTTAGAACGCATGAAGGTAAAGGCACGATCAAAATCACCTTCTTGCCTCAGGACAAAGAGCAACAACTGTTCGACAAGGGGATCGGACGATTTCTTGATTGCAGCATAGAGTACTTTCTTAATGGCTGAATTGTGTACCCCATTAGGATCCTTGCTCAAATTATTGGCAATACGCATTTTGATACTACTGAGGTAGCCGCTGTTCTGTCTTGCCGCGAGAATATAAGCCTCGTATTGTGCTTCGTATTGTCCTAGCTGTGCGTGCAATTGCCCTCTTTCAAAAGCGGTGCGAACATTGGGCTGTGCGGCTTCTGCGATGAGGTACAGCCCAATCGCTTCTTCGATGTAATTGTATTTTTCCAGTTGTTGTGCGCTTGCCCGGACGGAGAACGGATTGTTTCGGGTGAGGTTTTCGAGCACACTAAAATCTGGACCGCGCCTCTCTAGGGTTTGGCTAAAATGCCAGTAGTCCACATAATAAGCCGGTTTAGATTGCCCATAGGCCCTGCTTTGTTTACGGGCCAATTTAAAAACCTTACCGGTATCCTCTAGCACCAAATACGCTTCAAGGAGTTTTTCATAAGCAGGTCCCACCGGATTTTGAGAATGCAGGTCTTCAAGACAAGCCGCAGCGGCATCAAACTGCCTTTTGATCAATAAACTGTCACAGTCTGACAGACCGTTTTGCCCCAAACTAAGAAGGGGAATGAGAAAAATAAAAAGTGGTCTAACGAATCGCATCGGGCTCCAAGATAAAGCCTTTTAAGGAGTCTAATTGTAGCACCAAGGTATCGTATGCTCTTAGGCAACTGAAACAACCCCCATAGCTTTTATTCATTGTGCGGTCAAGATCGCGCAAAAGCATGGCCTCCTGATTGTAATACCCAATAGCAGTGGTGCTGTCGAGGTGACCTTTGAGAACATCGTGCCTCAAATTCGATAGCCTTTCGCGGTGCTTCTCAGGATTTAAATCTTTGGCCGTTCGAACCCGATTTAAATATTTAGTGCAGTTTTTCATGGTCTCAAGAGGACCCGTATACATGGACTTAGAAACATTCAGTCGTGCCATCTCATCCAGTTGTTCCAAGAAGAAAATTTGGTGTGCTCCCAAAACGTCGGAAGCAGCAGCTACCTGCTCAGCATCAGTACTCGCGATAACCTGTTCATGGCTTTTGGCCAAAACAATCATGGAATCCAAACGGCTGCCCATCTCGATTTGCCAAGGCTCTTTTGTACAACTGATCACAAAGAGGCTTAACGTGCAAAACAAAAGCAGTTTTTGCATGGACTAAGCGATTTTGTCGAATCCAGTATACGGAACGAGCGCGGCAGGAATTCGAATACCATCCTCTTGTTGGTGATTCTCCAGAAGGGCAGCTAAAACGCGCGGTAAGGCCATAGCAGATCCGTTGAGGGTATGACACAATTGGCTCTTGCCCTCTTCATCCTTGAAGCGCAATTTTAAGCGGTTCGCTTGGAAGGTTTCGAAATTAGAAACACTACTCACTTCAAGCCAGCGCTCTTGTGCCGCACTGTATACCTCAAAATCATAAGTGAGCGCTGAGGTGAATCCAGCATCGCCGCCACAAAGACGTAAAATTCTGTACGGAAGTTCAAGCTTCTCTAAGAGTCCGGCAACATGCGCAACCATTTCATCGAGCAATCCATAGCTCTTATCTGGGTGAGTAATGCTGACAATTTCAACTTTATCAAACTGGTGCAACCGGTTTAATCCGCGAACATCCTTTCCGTACGATCCTGCTTCACGTCTAAAACAAGGGGTGTAACCGGTACTTTTTATGGGAAACTCTTTCGCATTTACGATCTCATCACGGAACATGTTCGTCACAGGCACCTCTGCTGTAGGTATGGCGTAGAGGCCGTCTAACGGCATTTCGTACATCTGTCCTTCCTTATCTGGGAGCTGACCTGTCCCGTATCCGGAAGCGGCATTTACAAAGTGCGGTACTTGGTATTCNGTGTAGCCCGCTGCTCTATTTTCATCCAAAAAGAAGTTNATCATTGCACGTTGCAAGCGNGCACCATGATTTTTATAGACTGGGAAACCAGCACCGGTAATCTTTACGCCCAATTCAAAATCGATCAAATCATACTGATCTGCAAGATCCCAATGCGGTTTAGCACCGTCGTGTAACGTTGGGATGGTTCCGACGCGTTTGATTTCTTCATTGTCGTTTTCATCGCGACCCGTCTTCACACTGGAATGCGGAACATTAGGTAAGCTCAACAGGAGGTCGTGCTCTTCAGTGGCAATCAACTGTACACGATCACTGAGTTCCTTAATAGCTTCTTTCANCGTACCCGTNTCTTCTTTCAGGGCATTGGCTTCCTGCNCACGACCACTCTTGAATAATTCCCCAATTTCTTTGGAGAGCCCATTCAGGCGGTGCTGATTTTCCTCCATTTCGTGGCGAATGGCGCGACGCTTTGCGTCCAATTCGATCAGTGCATGTACGGTTTCGCTTGCATCGATACCGCGTTTTTTAAGNCCTTCAATAATGGCCTCCGGCTCCTGTCTGATTCGCTGAATTTGCAGCATGGTATTCTAGGTTTAGGCATCTACCGCAATCACGCGGTCGATCTCCGGTACATATTTTTTAATGGTCGTTTCAATACCTCCTTTGAGGGTAAAATCACTGACTTTACAACCTACACAGGCGCCGTGAAACTTCACTTTTACCGTGGTTCCTTCGATGCCCTCTAAAGTGACGTCCCCGCCGTCATTTGCGAGGAATGGTCTCACTTCGTCTAANGCTTTTTCTATGCGTTCGTTTAGGTCACTCACGGTGGTGTATTTATTTTTTAGGTGAACAGCCGGCCATGGTTGTGATCCGGACTATTTCTGTTGGCGGCAAGTTCTCATTGCGCTGCGCCACTTCTGCTACAATATTACGAGCGATTTCTTCAAATGCCAACGGGATGTTCGTCCCCTCTTGCAATGCTGCAGGGCGTCCCACATCTCCGGCCTCACGAATACTTTGTATAAGCGGAAGTTCGCCGAGGAAAGGTACATCTAATTGGCTCGCGAGATCCTTTGCGCCTTCTTTTCCAAACAAATAATACTTATTCTCGGGTAATTCAGGCGGAGAGAAGAAACTCATATTTTCGAGAATACCCAAAACAGGCACATTGATTTGATCCATTTGGAACATGGCAACTCCCTTTCTAGCATCGGCCAGGGCTACTTTCTGTGGCGTACTCACCACTACGGCACCCGTAACGGGCATGTTTTGAACCATGCTTAGGTGAATATCCCCTGTACCTGGAGGTAAATCAATCAATAAAAAATCCAATTCATTCCAATGCGTATCGTGGATCATTTGAGTCAATGCTTTCGTGGCCATAGGACCTCTCCAGACCACGGCTTGATCGGTATTCGCGAAGAAACCGATGGACATGATTTTAATTCCGTAGGCTTCTACCGGGCCCATTTTCGATTTGCCGTCCACGTGCACCGTCATGGGTTTTGCATGCTGCACGTCGAACATCAATGGAGCGGAAGGTCCGTAGATATCGGCATCAATCAATCCTACTTTAAAGCCCATTTGGCGTAAACTGATCGCGAGATTTGCCGTCACNGTACTTTTTCCAACGCCTCCTTTACCAGATGCAATGGCAATAATATTTTGAACACCAGGTATAGGAGCACCTTTGATTACATTCGCGGCAGTTTCCTTAGACTTCTCACTTACGGTGACATTCACTACAACCTTCGCTTTTTCAGCGACTTGATCATGAATGGCCTTCATAATATCTACCTCCAGTTTCTTTTTTGCCTGAAGGGTTGGGCTCATGCTTTCAGCATCTACAATCACCTCATCGCCGAAGATTTGAATATTTCGAACCAAATCTGCTGCGACAATATTGCTTTCAGTACTATTGCCTACACTTTCCAGCGCTTTTAGAATATCTCCTTTTTTCATTGAGGTAAGAATTGAGTTGCAAAAGTAATAACCACTAACTTCACACTACGTTCATTTCTATGGATTCTAAGAATACATTGTTGATTACTGGTGCGACTGGCCAATTAGGCGCCTTTCTCCTCGCAGAATTGCTGGGTTGGGGGCAAAGTCCTGCATATTCTGGTGCAATCCTGTGTGCGAAGCGTCCTGCATCTTCTTTTGACCAGCTTGAATACGTAGCATCGTTTTACGGTCAACCGTCAAAGGCATATTTGAATCCACAGGTGCATTTTGTCGATTTGGATTTAGGCTATGGTGCTGGTTCAGCGGAGTGGCTTTCGGACTATTGTAAAAAGGAGCAACTCCCTCAGGTACATTCCGTCATTCATGCGGCAGCCGTCATTGATATAACTCCATCGGTGCGAGGCGGAAATAAAAATGAGCAGATCACTGCAGAGATGCTCCACTTAGCTGAGGCATTGGGTGTGGAGCACTTTACACACGTCTCAAGCATAGCCGTTATGGGAGGAAATGCACCTTTGGGCCAAATCGAATATTTGGAGCCTCAAGATTTTCAGCCGACTAAAAAGAAAGTTGGATTGGGTTCTTATGCGAAAAGTAAAATCTTTTCGGAGCTTCAAGTTTGGCGAGCGCAGCAAGAAGGTTTGTCGACGACAGTAGTTCGGCCGGGTGTGATATTAGGTGTCGGTCCTTTACACCGAGCGCCTCAAGAGTTATGGAAGCGCTTGTGGAAAGGAACCTTGCCTTTTGCAACCGACGGTTGTTCTGGAGTGGTGGATGTGCGTGATGTTGCGGCTATTGTATATGCAGCTCATGAATCAAAGACGGAAGGACCGGTGGTCGCCGTAGCAGAACATCCTACTTTTTATGAGCTCTTGCAATGGATGCAAAGCGGCTTGGGTAAAACGCGTAAACTTTGGTTATTGCCTGCAAAGCCTTGGTTAAATCGAATGCGTGCGGTCTCATTTCTCTCAAAGTTTCCCTGGATAGGCAACTACTTTACGGCGCAAATGCGCATCATGCTCTTTTCTAAAACGAGGTACAACGGTACGTCGGGTGCCGATCTACTCGAAGGGGGCTACAGAGCCATTGCACCTTCAGCAATGGAGCTTGGTCAATTCATGCGCAGGGTAGCAGATCGATAGCAAAAAAAAAGCCGGCTCAAATGAGCCGGCTTTTCTATAGCGTTGTGATTTCTTAAGCGTTAGGTTGTACGCTAACGTAAGATTTGTTGTCTTTTTTCTTTCTGAAAACGACTTTACCATCGACCAAAGCAAATAACGTGTGGTCTTTTCCGACACCTACGTTTTCACCTGGGTTGTGTTTCGTTCCACGCTGGCGAACGATNATGTTCCCTGCGATTGCTTCTTGACCACCAAAGATTTTGATACCCAAGCGCTTACTTGCTGATTCACGTCCGTTTTTTGAACTACCGACACCTTTCTTGTGAGCCATAACTTATTTATTTTTCTGCTTTAGCTTCTGATTTCTTAGGAGCTGCTTTTTTAGCTGCTGGCTTTTTGGCTGCTGGCTTCTTAGCTGCAGGTTTCTTAGCCGCGGCTGCTGGAGCTGCTTCTTTTTCTTCAGTTGCTTTGGCTGCAGCTTTTTTCGCTGGAGCGCTAGCAGTGATTTTGTTAATAGTGATTGAAGTGAAGATTTGACGGTGACCGTTCATCTTCTGGTAACCTTTTCTACGCTTCTTTTTGAAGATTAGAACTTTATCACCTTTTACTTCGCTGTTTAC
>JGI26086J50260_1001550_pt1 | contig 13373 bp, 17 predicted proteins | sample SaaInl3SG_22_DNA_FD_50260 | JGI IMG/M metagenome (IMG submission 50260)
GATATGGCCTTCACCAATGGCCGCGGCCCTCGGATGCACCATATCGCATTTTGGGTGCCAACGCCGCTGAACATCATTGACCTGCTCGACCTCATGGCCACTACTGGCTATGTCAGCAATATCGAGCGCGGACCGGGGCGGCATGGCATTTCAAACGCCTTTTTCCTGTATATCCTGGACCCAGATGGGCATCGCATCGAAATCTATTGCTCAGATTATCAAACTGTGGACCCCGATCATGAGCCCATCAAATGGGACCTCAAAGATCCGCAACGGCAAACCCTATGGGGCGCGGCGGCGCCAAAAAGCTGGTTTGAACATGGCACGGAGTTCACGGAGGTTGCGCCGCGCGACAGCGCCTTGAACGCCACGCCGATCATCGCGCCGTAAGCGCCGCGCGCTCAACTGCCGATTGTTTCCACTTGGGCCAGCAGCTCTTGTGCCGCCCTGAGCCCTCTTGCGGTGCTGTGTAGCATCGCAGGCAAAATCATCCATTCCAGCGCCCAAGCCGCCCCAGAGCGTTCTTGCTCGTGGATCAAAGCCTGATGCATCCCGCCAAGCTGAACAGAATTATAGCGCGCCAGGGTGACCAATAGCTCCGCCAAAATTGGGTTTTGTTTATGGGGCATGGCCGAGGAAGAGCCGCCTGCGCGCAAGCGCATCTCATCCACGCCTTGCTGGGTCATGAGCGAAATATCCATGCCCATTTTGCCTAAGCTGCCAGACACCAGCGACAGCCAATTGGCCAATTCGGCAAATCCATCGCGCATGGCGTGCCAGCTTTTATCCGGCGCGGCCAATCCCAACTGCGCCGCAAGCGCAGCCCCGCCCGCGCCAAGGCCCACCGGGCCGCCACACTGCACGCAGAGCACACGCGCGCGCACCTCATCGAGCCGCGCGAGATGGCGCTCCAAGGGCATCCGCCAAGTGGCAAGGCGATCTGCAACCGTTATGGGAAGCGCGGCCTGCATACGCGTGCGCCCCATCAAGGCACCGCCGCCATGTGCTTGCGTCAATTGCGCCAAATCCGCCTGCAACGCGATCAATCCCTGCCGGAAGATCGGTAAAATGTCCTTCAAAGATAAAACCAGGGCCGTGTCCATCACGTCTTGGCTGGTCAGCCCTCGGTGGATATCCCCATGCAACTCTGGCGAGATCTGCGCCTTGAGACAGCGCACCAACTGAGGAACAGGCACCCCATCTGTGGCCGTTCCCTCTGTCAAATCTTCTGGGCCTATCCGGGCCGCCTCAATCGCGCGGGCCGCAGACTCATTGCCCAATGACCGGCTGTGCGCCGCTTCAATGCGCAGCATATGCGCCAATTGCACCTCAGCAGACAGGTGCTCCGCAACGCCTTTGTCGCCGAAGAGGCCTGTCATCCAGGCATGGTCAAATACCGTCGTCATACGGCCCGCAAACCGAGAATTTCGCGCGCTTGCGCCGGGCTTGCGACCGGGCGCTCATAGCGGGTGCAAAGTTCAGCGGCACGGGCGATCAAAGCTGCATTCGACGGGGCCAGCGTGTTGCGGTCGAGGCGCACATTGTCCTCAAGCCCAGCGCGGGTATGGCCACCTGCCGCGATGGCCCATTCATTCACAACCAATTGATTGGGCCCAATACCCGCAGCACACCACTCAGCTTGAGGCGCGCGGGCTTGCATCTGCGCCACATAAAAATCAAAAACCGCTCGATCTGCCGGCATGGCATTTTTCACACCCATGACAAATTGCACATAGAGCTTGCCGAATAGTTTCCCCTCGTCATGCAGGCGCAGAGCTTGCAAGATATGTGACAGATCAAAGGCTTCAACCTCCGGCACCACTTCATATTTTTGCATTTCACTGGCCAGCCAAGCCACCAAATCTGGCGGATTCTCATAAACCCGTGTGGGAAAGTTGTTCGAGCCGACAGAGAGGGAGGCCATATCCGGTCTCAAGGGCAACATTCCGCCGCGCTCTTGCCCCGCACCAGAACGGCCACCCGTTGAAAACTGAATGATGACATCCGGGCTATGCCGGCGCAGCTCCTCTTGCAGGCGGGCGAATTTTTCCGGGTCGCTGCTGGGTGTTTCATCGGCGTTGCGCACATGGGCATGAATGATCGAAGCCCCTGCCTCCACCGCGGCCAAGCTGCTCTCGACCTGCTCAGAAATACTGATAGGCACAGCTGGGTTGGCGGCTTTTGTTGGCACTGAACCGGTGATGGCGCAGCACAAAATGCAAGGTTTGTTGTGCAGATCAGACATTGATAAATACCGTTTCCTTGTCACCCTGCAGGTGTATGTTGAAGATGTAGCCATCATCACCGGATCGCTTGGCGATCAAGGTAGACCGGCGGCTGGGCTCATTAATCGCCGCCAGAATGGGATCTTGCCCCTGGGGCTCATCTTCAAAATAAATTCGTGTGTGCAGCCCCAAGTTGATGCCGCGCGCCACAACCCAAACTTTCACATGCGCAGCCTCGTCACCTGTGGCGGCAGGAAGAATCGTCTCCAAACGGTAGCGGCCCGCCTCAGGATCCACCGCCCGGCGGGCCCAGCCGCCATATGCACCATTGGCGCCATAGCGGCCACTGGCATCGGCCTGCCAAAACTCAAGCATCGCATCCAAGACAGGATCACCGGCCCCATCAAAGATTTGCCCCGAAATGACTATTTTGCGCCCCGGTACATCGGGCGGAAAGATATCCGCGCCCAAATCATGACCACCATACATATTTTTCAAGCCCGCAACCTTGGGCGTGCAGCCGATATGCACATAGGGACCGGCGGTTTGAGATGCGCTTTGCGAGCCGGACATCAATTCCCCTCCAACTTATTTTCAAACAGGGTGGACGCGCGGCCACGCAGCACAATGTCAAAGCGGAACGCCCGAAACCCCATCGGCACCGTATGCGCCATGTCCAACCGCGCAGTTAATCGATCAATCGCCTTTGGGTCCGCTATGGTTTGAACGATGGGGCAAAGTGGAATATGCGGGTCGCCTTCGAAATACATCTGCGTGATCAACCGCTGCGCCCAGCCTTGGCCAAAGCAGCTGAAATGAATATGCGCTGGCCGCCAATCATTGCCACCGTTCGGCCAAGGATAAGGACCGGGCCGCACGGTGCGGAAGGAAAAATAGCCATTCTCATCCGTCAGCGTCCGGCCACAGCCGCCAAAATTGGGATCCAAAGGCGCCAGATAGCCATCTTTTTTATGACGATAACGCCCGCCAGCATTGGCCTGCCAAAACTCCAGCAGGGCCTGCGGCACCGGCCGGGCATTTTCGTCCAGAAGATGACCATGCACCATGATTTGCTCGCCAATGGCCGCAGAGCCCGGTGCGGCATAATTTATGATCAGATCATTGTCGTTGGGGCCAATGACATCATGCCCAAAGGTGGGCCCGGTCAGCTCTCCCGGCCCTTGCTCAAGGCTCAAGAGCTTGTGGCGCGGAGCGCGAAGCCGTGAGGAGCGATAATCTGGGGTCAAGGCAGGCGGCTGCAGGCTCATATTCTGCGGGTTAAAGGGGCCGGTCTCACTCACGATGCATCCTCCATGTCCGCAAAGGTCTCCTTGGCGATTTTGATCGCGTGATTGGCCGTCGGCACGCCGGCATAAATGGCCACATGCAAGATCAGCTCTTGGATATCCGCGCGGCTTGCACCTGTATTGGCGGTGGCGCGGATATGCATGGCGACCTCATCCCAATGCCCCTGCGCGCAGAGCAAAGCCAGGGTCACAATCGATCGCTGCCGGTGATCCCAGGTTGGCCGCGACCAGACATGTCCCCAGGCCGCTTCGGTAATCAAATCTTGAAAAGGCGCGTCAAACGCCGATGTCTGCGCCTGCGCACGCGCAACATGCGCCTCGCCTAAGACAGCGCGCCGCGTGGCCAACCCCTCCTCATGCCGTTTTGAAGTTGTCATATGCCACGCCCTTTGAATGCAGATGTCAGCCGGAGCTCGAAACAGCCGCTCGGCGCATCTTAGTGAGGATCATAATGAAAACTTATCAATCGGTGGTCAAGTCGATACGGCCGGAAACAAGCCAGGGTGTCACCGAAAGAGATAAATGCAGAATATTGAGCAGAAAACCAAAATCTCTGTCGCTGTTAGTATCTGTAGAATGCCCATCTGCTGTCCTTTCATTGCGGGTTACACCAATGGGCCGGGCTGCGCGATATGCTGAGGGAGAAGTGCATCCAACCCGGCCCATCCTCGAGCCTGACCCCTTTGACCCTAGGGCCCGCTTTTGCAGAGCATTTCAGCGCCGCGTGCAAATTTTGTGATCCTTTGTGCAGATCCTGTGCAGCCGGCCGCATTTTCTTTGTGCTCATAGCCGGGCTATGCCACTGTCTACGCAATCACAGGTGAGCTCAGCGCATGACACAGATCATTATTGTAGATGACGAAGTTGAAATACTTGCACCACTGGAGCAGATGTTGACCCAAGAAGGGTATCACGTCAGCGCCTTTTCCTCGAGCCTGGCCGCACAGGCGCATCTTCAGCAACACAGCGTTGATCTCGCACTCTTTGACATAAAAATGCCCGAAATGGATGGGTTTTCTCTCCTGAAATCCGTTCGGGCGAAAATGCCCAATCTGCCGATCATTTTCTTATCATCTAAGGCGGAGGAGCAAGATCAAATCATCGGTTTCACCCTTGGGGCGGATGATTATATCACCAAACCCTTTAGCAAACATCTGTTACTGTTCCGCGTGGCCGCCGTCTTGCGCCGGCATTCGGTCGGCGCTGTGACCAATTTGGATGCGCCGGTGCGCGCCGGGCAGCTAACCATTGACCAGGATCGCCATTTGGTAACCTGGGCGACTATGGCGGTGGATTTAACAGTGACCGAATGTTTGTTGCTTCTGGCGATGGCGCAGCGGCCCGGTGTCGTCAAAACCCGAAACCAGCTGATGGATGCCGCCTATCGAGAAGCGATTTACGTCAGTGACCGCACCATCGACAGTCACATTCGCAATATTCGTCAAAAGCTGAAAGCCGTGGATCCAACCTGCGATATCATTTCGACAGTCCACGGGCTCGGCTATCGGCTTCAGGGCTAGACCCAATGTTTCGTGGAATATTATCAAAAATCCTCGGCCTGTTGGTGATGTTCAATCTCGCGCTTTGGGCCTTTGTCATTGCGACCGAAGATGCCGCTTTGGTGGAAATCCGCAGCAAGAAGGACCGGCTATTTGAGCGGTCCAATTTCTATGTAAAATTGCTCCAACCCATTTTTCAGCAGGACGAATTGAGTGAATTTGATCGCCGTCTGGCCATTGAAGCCGTGCTGCTGGACAGCGCTCTGGCCGGTACGGACCGCCTCAAACTGTCCAGTCTTTTGGCGGATACACAACTCATCTATTTCGATGGGGCAAATCCGCGGATCAGCGCACCGATTGAGGTGCGGCCACTGCCGGATGCGCCGGAGCCGGACTTCACACCACGGGCGCATGGCTTCGATCCGTTTGAGCAGCTGTTTGTGCTGTATAAAAGCCTATTTGATTTGCAGATTGTGACCGAGCCCTATGAGCCAAAACGTGCGCGTTTCACTCGGCAGTTTCAACTGCTTAATCCCTTATCGGATCTGTATGAATTGAGCTATCTCGTGCCAATCCGTGTGGATGGGCGCCCGCGCGCTGTGTTGGAACTTTCGGACAGCTACTATCTGCGTGAGGCCTATTTCGGGAAAAACAAGTCGCGGCTCATGGTTTTGACTGGCCTATCGGGCATCACCATTGTCTTTGGTGCGCTCTTAGCAATTTCAATCGCGATGCCCATTCGCCGGCTCTCACGGCGGCTGAACCGACGATTGAAAGCTGAAACTTTGGTTGAGCAATTGGAGGGGTTTGAAATCGAAGCTTTTGAGACACGGCGCGATGAGGTGGGGCGTCTCTACCGCAACCTCAGTCGGTTGCATCAGCAAATCATCACGCTGTTCCATGATAAAGAACGCTTCGCAGCCGATGTCTCACATGAGCTCAAAAATCCAATCGCGTCGATTATTGCCAATACGCAAAATGCAATGGCTGAGGCCAATACAGCCGAGCGAGAAAAATTTGCCGCCATTCAAAATCAGGCGGTGCGTATGAACAAATTGATTTCAGAAATTTCAGAGGCGGCGATTGTCGATCATGATCTGGTGGCTGCCAAACGCGAGCGGTTCAATTTTTCTGAGACAATAGGTGATCTGATTGGGTTCTTTGAGCCAGCGGCTAAGGAGGCGCAGCTGCGTTTGACTTTCGACATACAAAGTCACGTTCATTTCACCGGTCTGCCAGATCGTCTGGCGCGGGTGGTGATCAATCTGGTTGAAAATGCCTTAAGTTTTGCCGGTCCTCAAGGGCAGGTGCATGTCACTCTTTCGAAAACATGGCGTCAAGGCATCGTCTTGACTGTCGCCGATACCGGGCCGGGCGTTCCTATGGCCGATCGCAGCAAAATCTTTGAGCGTTTCTATAGCGCCCGCGAGGGCCAAGACGCGCGGGAGGGGAACTCCGGTTTGGGGCTTTATATCTGTCAGCAGATTATCGAAGCCCATGGCGGATCATTCACGGTGACACAATGCCCACAGCTGGGCGGTGCCCTGTTTGAGATCACCCTGTCATAAGCTGACGCGCCTTTACCGGCGCAGATAGGCCACAACAGCCGCGATGAGGGCCACGCCAATAATCGCTTGCGGGGTCACGGCAGAGATCAACAGTGACACATTCGTCATGACGCTGACCACATAGTCACCGGAGGCCTCCCCCAACAATAGGTATACCAAGATGAGGACAACAAGCACCAAGGACATGAGCTCCGCGGCACGCAAAAGCCAGGATCTCAACTGCGTGAGGTAACTGTCTAAATGTTTCATCTATACGCCTAGATTGTTGGGAGAAGCGGTTTTTACAAATGGCCTATTTTTGGAACAGAGCCAAGACCACACCTAGGGCGATCAACCCGGCCAGACCCGCGCTTCCAAGCTGCTGTACCAGCGCTGTGATATTGCCCACCACATCGCCCAAAAATGCCATATTATCGGGGCCAACCAACACGGATGCGACAATGGCAAGGGCCAGGAGCGCGATGGCTACTTCGGTCAAACTGGTGACCATTTTCTTTGCATTTGCTAACATGATTTCTTTCCTCTACTGCTGCTGTAGTTCATTTCGTGACTTCAGTAAGCGAATTCTGCGGTTCAAACGGCCTTCACGTCAAGCATTAGTATAAACANTCTCACTTCCCGCTATATCCAGTAGGCCAACCCAAATATCATATACATTTGTATTTCAACAAGCATTCGCATGATCAGAGAGTTGCAGGTTTGTTCTAACAATTGATTAAATCGCGCGGAAAAAACGCTTTTTTCGTTCAATGCGATCAAATCCACTCCGCGCAGAGCCGAAGCCCTGCGCGGTGACCTGCAAGGTTAGCTTGCGCCGCCCATGTAACTCGAAATGATCCAGAAAATTAACATTGAGATCGTCGCCGCGGCCGGCACGGTAATCACCCATGCGGCGATGATTGTCAGGAAGTGACTGCGGCGCACCAATTTGCGACGGCGGCGTTCTTCTTTTGGCTGTTCTACGGCCTGTGGAACGGTCATCCGCGCCCGTTTCATCCGGCGCTGCGAGTCCCACTCGCGAAAGAAGCCCACGCCGAAAACACCGCCAACAGCGATATGCGTTGAGCTGACCGGCAGGCCCAACCAGCTGGCGACAATCACCGTAATGGCCGCTGAAAGCGCCACGCAATAGGCCCGCATCGGATTGAGTTTGGTAATTTGACCGCCCACCATGCGGATCAATTTTGGCCCAAACAAAAACAGGCCAAACGAAATCCCCAAGGCACCGATGGCCATCACCCAGAGCGGAATAGACACTGCATCTGCGAAACCGCCTGAGGCCGAAGCCTGCACAATCGCGGCCAGCGGTCCAACCGCATTGGCCACATCATTTGCTCCATGAGCAAAACTGAGCAACGCTGCGGATACAACCAAGGGGATGCCGAAGAGCTTTTTGAGAGACTTATTGCGGTTTTCCAACCCCTCAGCTTGCTTGCGCACAACCGGGATCATGACCAACCAAATGATGACACCCAAACCAAGACCAATCATCAAGGCCGAGGAAAAATCGATTTTCATGATTTTCTTTAGGCCCTTGAGCGCCAAATAAACGGAAAATGCCCCGCCCATAATCCCAACCAAAACCGGCACCCAAACACGCGCCGCGGAGATTTTATCATCACGATATACAATCCGGTTTTTGATAAACCAAAGAAACAGGGCGGCAATCACCCCGCCCAAGACCGGTGAAATCACCCAGCTTGCGGCGATTTTATACATGGTTGGCCAGTTCACAGCTGCAAATCCCGCAGCCGCGATCCCTGCCCCCATAACGCCGCCAACAACAGAATGGGTGGTCGAAACGGGCGCGCCGACCCAAGTGGCCAGATTAACCCAGAGCGCGGCGGACAATAGCGCTGCGAGCATGGCCCAGATAAAGATGGAAGCTGTTTGCATGCTTTGAGGCGCAATAATGCCCTTTGCGATGGTCGAAACGACGTCTCCACCTGCAAGCATGGCGCCAGCACTTTCAAACACTGCTGCAATGGCAATGGCCCCGCCCATCGTCAAAGCATTGGCCCCCACTGCGGGCCCCATATTATTGGCCACATCATTGGCGCCGATATTCAGCGCCATATAGGCCCCAAAGCCAGCAGCGATCACCACGACAAGCGTATTGCCGGTTTGACCAAAGAGATAGAAAGCAACAAGTCCCGCAAGGAGTATAAAGACCAATGACACCCCAAGCCCCATCATCGGGCGGGAGGCATAGGCCGTTGCCTGCTCTAGGGCCGAGAATCGATTTAAATCTCGATCTAGAGTTTCCAAGTGTCGTTGGTCGAGATCATTCTGAGCCATGCTAATACATCCCTGCTATGTTCGCGGACCCGATAGCAGTTTCGCGTAAATTTCACAAACATTATTGCAAATTTGGTGCGCCACCACTTGTGGCAGGTCACCTTTCTCTACCGCAGCAGAGCAAAACAAACCGAAGGACACGCAGACTGTGAATATCGCTGGTAAATTCAAATTTTCCTAAAAAATATACCTTCATCGCCGTTTTCGGGCGGGAGATCATTTTCCGTCGCGGGCAGATTTTTCTTCGCGCGTGAGCTTATTGTTCCATGTGTTGTTGCTCAAGCCCAGCTCACTGGGCAAGGGCTTGGTTTTTCCAACACTGATTTTCCCACCTTTGTTCAGAAATTCCTGAACAAGCGCGTCATCGGTGGTTTCTTTGGGAATATGCTTCATGACACCACCTTAGCCACAGCACAGGCCGCTTGTCACCCTCAAATTACCGGCAATGAGGCTCTGACGGTTCAGTCAATCACCAATGCCGGCAAGGATTTCACCAAATCATCCACCGCTTTCATCTGCGTCAAAAATGGTTTGATCAAATCCAAAGGCAGGGCGCTCGGCCCATCGCATAAAGCCTGATCGGGGTCGGGATGCGCTTCAAGAAACAATCCGGCAATACCCACGGCCAAGCCTGCCCGGCCCAGCTCAGCAATTTGTCCGCGCCGCCCGCCAGAGACCGCAGCACCGGCCGCGCGGGTTTGTAAAGCATGGGTCACGTCGAAAATAATCGGCGCGTCATCGCTGCAATCCTTCATCGTCCGAAGGCCCAGCATGTCAACCACCAAATTGTCATAGCCAAAGCAGGTCCCACGCTCACAGAGCAGAATTTTCTCATTGCCACATTCACGAATTTTTCCAACCAAATTTTGAATCTGCGGTGGGCTCATAAACTGTGGTTTCTTGACATTGATCACCGCATCAGTCGCCGCAACAGCCGCAATCAAATCGGTTTGCCGCGCCAAGAAGGCGGGCACTTGCAAGATATCGCAGACCTCAGCCACTGGCGCGGCCTGGGAAATTTCGTGCACGTCCGTCAAAACCGGCACACCAAATGTTTGCTTGACCTCTTGCAACACCTTGAGACCCTCGTCGAGTCCGGGTCCGCGGAAAGAGTGAATGGAGGAGCGATTGGCCTTGTCAAAAGAGGCTTTGAATATATAGGGCAGGCTCAATTCACCCGTGGCCTGCACGAATGCTTCGGCCACGCGCATCACCAGATCGCGGCTCTCAATCACATTCATTCCACCGATCAAACTCATCGGTCGATGATTGCCTAGGGTCATATTCGCGACGGCGATTTCAGTCATATCTTTGGCTTTCTACATATCTCTTTAGCCTGTTCATAGCATAGTTTTACAGGTTTCAAAGCCATCACCTTTGCCCTTGGATATCTCGTCATATCAGTGTAGTTTTCGGCAACTTCTTTGAGCAGACTTGGGGCCAGTCGACCATGAAAAACCCGATCGATCCCGCCGCATCCGCCCTCTCGGCCGTGGCTTGTTTTTCCGCCGGCATGTCCCAATTGCAGCAAGCCGTGGACTCAGCGCAGATGCGCGGCGTGATCGCCGGAGCTGCGGATTTGATCTTTGCCATGAAGGGCCGGCTCATTCTATCGGGGGTTGGAAAAAGCGGACATGTGGCGCGGAAACTGGCCGCGACTTTCGCCTCCACCGGCACGCCGGCCTATTTTGTCCATGCGGCCGAGGCCAGCCATGGCGATCTGGGTATGATCCAAAATGACGATGTAGTGATGCTTCTCTCTTGGTCGGGTGAAACGGGTGAATTGGCCGATATTATCGCCTATGCCGCGCGCTTTGACGTACCCATTGTTGCGATAACCGGCAAAGCCGAGGGCACATTGGCCCGCCGCGCGCAATATCCCATCGTTCTGCCTGCGGCCCAAGAGGCCTGCCCGCATAATCTGGCGCCCACCACCTCGACCCTGTTGCAAATGGCAATGGGGGATGCGCTGGCCATTACCTTGCTGAAAATGCGCGGTTTCACTGAGGAAAGTTTTCGCAACTTCCATCCCGGTGGGAAGCTTGGCGCTGTCCTGCAGCCGGTTCGTGAATTCATGCACCAGGGCGATGAGCTGCCACTTCTGGATCAATCTGCCCCTGTCTTTGATGTGGTGGCCGAAATCTCGAATAAAGGATTTGGCATTGTCGGCTTGCTTGATGCGGCCGGCCATCTGAGCGGCGTGATAACGGACGGTGACATTCGCAGATATTTAGAAAAAAACGCCAATGGCATGATGCAGGATGTGATGTGGTCCAACCAGGCCCAAGACATCATGAGCCCCGCCCCTGTCACCCTGCGGCCGGAAAATCTAGGGGCACGATCTTTGCATACGCTGCAAACAAGGAAAATCTCTGCCGCCTTTGTCTTAGACGACGGCTGCCCGATTGGATTGGTCACAGTGTTACAGCTGTTGCAGCGCGGTGTTGCCTAAGACGGGGCGCTAGGGCCAGCCTTTGGTCTGAAGCACCTTCTCGATCCGGGCCACATCCACAGGATTGTTCAGCTCCCAAAAAACGCGGCCCTGAGCATCCACCAAAACACATCGAATTTTTACGCCATGTTCGAGTAAACGCAACTGCTCGAGCCCCTCCAGACGCTCCAAACTTCGTTCCGGCCAGCGGATATATCGCGCCAAACTGGTCGGGCGATACGCATAGGCCCCAACATGGTGATAGACGGGGGTTTGCTCATCGTCAGCATAGGTTTTGTCGGTGAAGGGCAATACCTCTTTCGAAAAGTATAGCGCATCCCAATTTTGATCGAAGACTGCGGTTGTGCCACCAACCCGTCCATTGCGGCGATCTTCACGAAACATATTCAATGTCAGCCCATCGCATCGCAGCACCGGCGTCGCCATCTCAACAGTCGAATCGCCTTTCATCTCGTCTATCAAAGCTGTGATAAACCACGGCGGGGTCAGCGGCGCATCCCCTTGCAAATTAACCACAATATCCGCAGGCTCTGGCAATTTCTGAACGGCTTCCGCAACCCTCTCTGTCCCGTTGCGACAGTTCTGCGAGGTCATAATCACTTGGCCGCCAAAGTTATGAACCGCATCAGCGATGCGCTGATCATCCGTGGCCACAAATATCCCATCAACGCTGGGCACATCGCAGGCTGTCTCCCAACTGCGTTGAATAAGTGACTTGCGCGCGCCAGTAGAGCCGGTCAACATTGCCAAAGGCTTGCCTTCAAATCGCGTTGACGCATAACGCGCGGGGATAATGATCACGGTTTTATCTGTCATACCCTCTGACTTAAGAGATTACGCGGGGGTAATCAAAAGAATTATCCCCGCGCATCGCNCTGCCCTGCCAAAGCGGCTCTGCCAAATCAGAAATTATGCTCGACATTGAACGTCAGTGATCCATTTTTCGTGTCGGCGACATTGTCAAACTCNANGAGTNGCGAACATTGCGCCTTATCTTCAGGTAGATACGGATCGTAAATAACCAATGCTTTACTGATTTTATTTAGATTTGCATTGGCATCATGGTAAGGTGGGGTCACCCAATCTAAGTTTCTGCGCGCGGGTGCAAATCGACGTTCCTGGGGGACCAAATCTGTATTCAGCGTTGATTGCGGGCTGAATGCCAACACCACTGCACCTGGAATAAGTGGCGCGAAACAGGGCGCTGCAAAGGCTCCCATTGAGCCGCCTGTTACAACAATTTTGTCAAACTCCTCGTAGAAACCTAAGGATCTCAAACCCTCCAACATTTCGTGAACATTGGTCGTACGATACCAATCTTTTGTGTAGGCTTGGACGCCCAAAATTGAATAGCCTAAACTTGCGCCATATTTTGATAGCCACGGGGCGCGAGGAAATCCACTGTCCACAAGACTAAGATTATCAAAGCATATCAACAGTTCAGATGACCGCGGGGTATAGTCAAACTGGACATTCTGTCCTTCAACAATAAAAGCCCTGTCGGGACCACATTCATCGATCGAGCTTAGTTTTTTCATAGGGTCGCCTGAACATAATCCAATGTTGTATAAAAATTTTTCTTCATGATGGTAATGACCTAGGTCTTTACCACCAAGACAAAAAATTCAAGTGCGGGCCAAGAAAATTGGCGATCTGACAATAATTTCAATAAATTGGCAGCGGGGGCGATACCCCTGCCCCGCTCAATCGCGGAGCGCGGCGGTTCGGGGCGGTCGCCCATCCATCCCCTGCCATGACACAGCCGGCGGTTGAAGATAATGTTTGCCGACTTATTTGTTACGTGTTGCCCTCAGGCCCAAGGCAATTTACCAAGACACCCAAATCCACCCGCATCATTCGGAGACAGAACATGGACGGAAATGACTTATCAAACAGCGGCAAATGCCCGGTAATACATGAAACCGCCACCAATGCGGCCTCCCGTGGGCGTTCCAATGCCGATTGGTGGCCCAATCAGTTGAATTTGAAGATTCTTGCTCAAAATACGCCCGCGTCAGACCCGA
>JGI26086J50260_1001552_pt1 | contig 13345 bp, 11 predicted proteins | sample SaaInl3SG_22_DNA_FD_50260 | JGI IMG/M metagenome (IMG submission 50260)
ACGACGCGGTAGCCGGGGATATGATCACCGTCACCGCGCATAATGGGCCTTTGCTTCATAAAGCGTATCGACGCTGATTTCGGCGACCCCGCGTTCGGCGGCATAGGTCTCGGTATTGCGCTTGGCCTTGCCCCGCACAAAGAAGGGGATCTTTTTCAACTCACGCTCGGCGCAAGCAAGCCACACCATCACATCGCCACCAAGGCCCGCCGCTTCCCCGACGGGCGCGGCGGCGTCCTTCATCTTTCCAGAAATACGAATATCCCCATCGGCCATATCCGCTGCCGTCAGAGGTTTAGGCGCATGGCCCCCATGATGGCTGGGGCCCGCCGCATCGTGAAACTCGAAATCCTCACGGAACATCGCCAGTAGATGCTCCTCCAGCCCCATCACAAGCGGGTGGATCCATGTATCGAAAATCACATTCGCGCCTTCCCAACCCATTTGGGGCGAGTAGCGCGCGGGGAAATCCTGCACATGAACGGGCGCTGAGATCACGGCACACGGAATGCCAAGGCGCTTGCCGATATGGCGCTCCATTTGGGTCCCAAGGATCATCTCGGGCGCCGCATCTTCGATGGCTTTTTCAACCTCGAGGTAATCATCTGTGATCAGCGCATCCAAACCGAATTCTTTGGCCAAAGCACGGATCGGGCGGGCGAATTCGCGGTTATAGCAGCCCATACCGACCACTTCGAAACCCATCTCGTCGCGCGCGATGCGGGCGGCAGATTGAACATGGGTCGCGTCACCAAACAGGAAAACCCGTTTACCCGTAAGATACGTGGAATCAACCGATTTACTCCACCAAGGCTGGCGCAGTCGGCTGAGGTCTTTTTTAGGCTCTATTCCGCAGATTTGTGCCACTTCTGCAACGAAATCATGCGTCGCAGCCACACCAATTGGAACTGTCTTCGTGAATGGCTGGTCGCAAACGCGCTCAAGATGGCGCGCGGCGGTTTCAGCATGTTCAGGATACATCAGAACATTGAAATGGGCTTGGCCCATCTTGGTGATATCTTGCGGTGTCGCGTCAAAAGGCGCGACGACATTGATGCCCACACCCATTTCCCAAAGCAGGGCCTTGATCTCTTCGATATCATCGCGGTGGCGAAAGCCCAGCGCCAATGGTCCGATCAGGTTCGCCGTAACCTCAGGCGTGCGCTCCATCGGGCGCGCCAGTGCTTTAACGATCTGATAGAAGGTCTCATCCGTGCCGAAATTCTCTTTGCGCTGATAAGATGGCAGTTCAAGCCCGATGACGGGCACAGGCAGCCCCATGGTTTCGGCAAGACCGCTTGGATCGTCCTGAATCAATTCCGCCGTGCAAGACGCGCCAACAATCAGGGCCTGCGGCTTGTAGCGGTCATAGGCCTCCTGACAGGTCTTCTTGAAAATACCAGCTGTATCCGCACCCAGATCACGGCCTTCAAATGTCGTGTAGCTGACAGGCGGGCGGTGGTCGCGGCGCTCGATCATCGTAAAGAGAAGATCGGCATAGGTATCGCCCTGCGGCGCATGCAGCACAAAATGCAGGCCCTTCATGGCGGTGGCGACACGCATCGCGCCGACATGGGGCGGGCCTTCATATGTCCAGACCGTCAGCTTCATTCTGCGGCCTCCAGCTTCAGCATCTCGCGGCGGCGCACAGGGCGCGAGAAGAGGCCAGCCAGATCACCAGCTTGTTCGTAGAAATGCACTGGGGTGAAGACCAGTTCGATCGCCCATTTCGTGGTCAGCCCTTCCGCCTCAAGCGGATTGGCAAGGCCGAGGCCGCAAACCGTCAAATCGGGCCGTGCGGCACGCACACGGTCAAGCTGAAGATCGACATCCTGACCTTCCGAGATCACAGGGCCTGCGGGCATCAGATCAAGGTCGGGGCCAACAAGGCCTTTATGGATATAAGGCTGACCAATCTCGATCGCGTCCATACCGCATTCGCGGGTCAGGAAACGCGCAAGCGGGATTTCCAATTGGCTATCAGGCATGAAGAAAACGGATTTGCCGCTCAAGACGGCAGAGGCCGAGGCAATGGCTTTGCGCGCACGGGCGCGTGGTGCGGCGGTGACCTTTTCAAACAGATCGTCGCTGACACCGAATTCATCTGCGATGGCGCGCAGCCAAAGCGTTGTACCTTCCTCGCCGAATGGGAAAGGCGCTTGGATCATCCGCGCNCCACGCCGCTCAAGNGCTGCGGCTGTATCCCCCAAAAACGGCTGGAGACAGGCAAACACCGTATTGCTTCCCACCGCTGGCATTTCGCCCGCACGCGGGGCTGGCAGAACTCGAACAGGGCCAATGCCCATCGCCTCAAGCAGGCCAAGCGCCTGATCCTCAACCACATCGGGCAAAGCACCAACGAGAAGCAACTCTCGCGCGTCACTGGCGGGCAGAACAGGCACCATCGAAGCAAGGCAGGCATCTTCACCTTGGGTAAAGGTCGTCTCGATCCCACTGCCGGAATAGTTCAGCACCCGCACATGGGGCGCATGTTCGATGGTCAGGCGTTCTGCCGCGCGGGCCAGATCCAGCTTGATCACCTCGGAGGGGCAGGAGCCCACCAAAAAGAGCTGCTTGATATCAGGGCGACGCGACAGAAGGCGTGCAACTTCGCGGTCCAGCTCCTCATGGGCATCGGCCATACCAGCCAGATCGGTTTCCTCAAGGATCGCAGTCCCAAATCGCGGCTCGGCGAAGATCATCACACCAGCAGCGGATTGCAGAAGATGGGCGCAGGTGCGGCTTCCGATTACAAGGAAGAACGCATCCTGCATTTTGCGATGCAACCAGATGATACCCGTCAGGCCACAAAAAACCTCGCGCTGGCCCCGCTCCTTCAGAACGGGCGCATCGCGGCAGGTTTTGGCGGCAATCGGGGCGGGGTTGTTCACAGCTCACCCTCCAACCGCGCCATGCGCAGCTTCCAGATGAATTGGGCAGCGTTGATCACATAGGCAACATAGGCAGCCAGCGCGATGACCATTTGCTGCTCATGCGGCCAGCCCACGATCAGCGCCCAGACATATGTCAGGTGCAGCGCGATCACGGCAAAGCTAAAGACATCTTCCCAGAAGAACGCAGGCGCAAAGAGGTATTGCCCAAAGACGACCTTTTCCCAAATGGCACCAGTCACCATTATTGTCAGCAGAACGCCTGTCTTGAGAATGATGGAGATCGTTGCGGCCTCATAGCCCAGCCCCGTCCACATGAAGCGCAGCACCAGCGCAAGAGAGACAAGGAATACGACGAATTGAACAGGTGCGAGAATGCCCTGAACCAGCGTCCACACCGTAGCGTCACGCCGTGCACGTTCTTGCGCGGTGTACAGCCTCCGTGACGGGGCGGTGGTTAGCGTCTGAGCAGTCATTCCACACGATTCCTTTGGGCATTTATAGTGCCGCTTAGTCAAAGCTACGCGTGTGAGGGGCAAAGTGTCAATTTATATTTACACTATTCTCAAGTCTTTCCCGCTGAAAACGACCCTTTAGAGAAAGCCTTTTTTAGTTTTATTTTCAGTTGTTTATAGAAATATTTCCTTCTGTTTTCTGGCAAAGGTGGGCCTAAACCAGATTTACTGTCAGTTTTCTTTGACACCACCCAAGCAATAGTGGAAACTGACTCCATAGGCTGTACTCGCTTGGTGCTCGAAATTCTGCTTTATTGCGGGTACGGAACCCTCGGAGGGGTTGCACATGACCTTAGCCGATTACGACCCAACCACTCGCGTTTCTGATACCCATGGCTCCCATATCGCAGCCTTGGCGCGGAAAGCGCTTGAAATACTGGCCAGGGAGAAGACCCTTGCGCCAGGCAGTGTGGCTGAGCATTTGGACAAGTTATGTGACGCGTTTCTCTCGAATGATCCGTCCCTTCGAGAGAAGACCATCCAGCGCATTCTAAGCGAGAATATTTCTTCAACAGAAATAATCGATCACATCATCCCTGCCGCCTCCCGATTGATCGGCGAGCGTTGGGTGAATGACGAGATTGGGTTCGCGGATGTGACGATTGCCACGATGCGGCTCCAAGATGCCGCGCGTTCCCTGATGTCAGAGGGTCCGCAAGGCGTTGTCGACCCGCTTGGAACGGTGCTGTTGATCATTCCCAAAGGCGAGGATCATTCCTTGGGAGCGGTGATTGCGACCGATCAATTCAAGCGGCACGGTTACGAGGTTGACCTCGTAGTCGGAAAGCACGCGCTTCAGATTTTCGAAATGGTGCGGCAAAATCGTTATTCTCTGGTTGGAATAACGGCAGCAAGGCTTAAAACACTTGCAGAAATTAAGGTTTTAGTTGAGAGGATACGTACGGGTGTTCCATGGCGAGTGCCAATCGTAGTTGGCGGGCCAATCGTACTGACCGACATCGATGTGCAAGGTGTTACAGGTGCTGACCATGTCGGCTCTGATATCCAGCAAGTTATAAGTATGTGTAACCTACAGTCAAAAAACAAATTTGGCATTGAGGCAGAAGCAGAATGAGCTTGATTGATCTATATTGTTATTCACTTTTGGGGACAGGATTTCGAGAATGAACAGCCGCGGCGACTTCTGGAGTGAGGCCACTGGCTTTCAAATCGCTCCGAAGCAATTCAGCGACATTGTTGCGACCGCTGCCGATATCGCTCTGGTATTGGACCAGAACGGTATCATTCAGGATGTTCTGGCGAACCCTCTCAACACGACCTTGGGCAAATTCGATCACTGGAAAGATCGGGATGTACGCGATTTTCTGACCATTGATAGCAAGCCAAAGGTTGAAAAGCAGCTGGCACGCCTTTCATCGGGAGAGGTTGATTTCGTCGACGGGATCGAGATCAATCACAGCGATAACGGCGCTTGGGAATTCCCCGTGCGCTACACCTTGCACAAAGCGAATGGCGAGAACCTCTTTCTCATGCTTGGTCGCGATATGCGCCCCGTTGCGGAATTGCAGCAGCGTTTGGTCAAGGCGCAGATGGCGCTCGAAAAGGATTACGAGAGCCATCGTGATTACGAGACCCGCTTCCGCGCCGTTATGGAAGCCACGCGTGATGCCTTTATTCTGGTCGATGTAACATCAGGCCGTATCACCGAGGCGAATACCTCTGCCACTGAATTGCTCGGCGCCGAGTCCGAGGCGCTTAGCGGGCTCTTGGTTGCACAGGAATTTATCAGCCAGTCGAGCAGTGATCTTATCGCGATGCTGGTCGATGGCTCTACCGACCGCGAAGACAAGCCGATTATTGTCGGCACAAAGCGTCTTGGCAGCGATATTGTTGTCTATCCAGCCCTGTTCCGCGCAGGTGGCACAAAGACACTATTATGCCGATTAGAGACTGTTGGAAGCTCGGAAGCTGTTGCCAATGAACTGGCTGGCACCCTTTTGTCGATGTTCCGCAACGGGGCGGACGGCATTGCCATCACCGATCCACATGGCGTGATCCGGTCGGCCAATGAGAGCTTCCTTTCCATCTGCGATATCGGTCAGGTTTCCGAGGTTCGCGGCCGTTCGCTGGCCGATTTTTTCGTGCGCGGTGGCGTCGATCTGAAAGTCATGATGGATAACGCATCCCGCTCGGGCCAGATGCGCAATTATTCAACACGGATATCAACTGCATTCGGCTCCAAGGTCACTGTCGAGATTTCGGTTACCAAGCTGAGCGCTCCAATCGATAACGGGTTCGCATTTTCGATCCGCGATACCTCGCGGCTTGAGGTTATCCGTGAATCTGGCGCTGCGATCGTTTCGGCTGATGGGCAGCCATCCAATGAAGCCGTAGAGAATGTGGTTGGGCTTGTAGGCTCCGCGCCCTTGAAGGAAATTCTNGCCGCAACNACCGATGTCATTGAAAAGATGTGTATCGAAGCAGCCATTTCCCTGACCAATAATAACCGTGTGGCCGCCGCCGAGATGCTTGGGCTGTCGCGGCAGTCTCTCTATGTGAAACTCCGGAAATACGATATTCTGGATCGGCACGAAGAGAGCTGAAACCCTGTAAACCTAAGTTTACACTTGCTCAGACTCATATTGTCATTCTAATCTGACAGTATGAGTGTAACGACCCATGTTCAGACCCATATACCGCCCCGCACCCTACCGGAGCCAAAGGCAGTTCTAACCCTGCTGAAACCAATCACATGGTTCCCGCCAATGTGGGCCTATATCTGTGGTGTGATTTCCGCAGGCGTTGCGCCTTCGGGGCATTGGCTGGCTTTGGCGCTTGGTGTGATCTTGGCAGGCCCCGTTGTTTGCGGGATGAGCCAAGCCGCCAATGATTGGTGCGACCGCCATGTTGATGCGATCAATGAGCCAAATCGCCCGATCCCCTCAGGCCGTATTCCGGGACGTTGGGGGTTGTGGATTGCCCTGATCATGTCGGCTGGTGCATTGCTTCTCGCGACAGCGCTTGGCCCTTGGGGCTTTGGCGCCACCATCGTCGCAGTGGCCGCGGCTTGGGCCTATTCAATTGAACCGATCCGACTGAAGCGTTCAGGCTGGTGGGGCCCAGGATTGGTGGGCCTGTCCTATGAGACGTTGCCATGGTTCACGGGGGCCGCTGTTTTATCGGCTGGCGCACCGTCTTGGCCTGTTGTGATCATCGCGCTGCTATACGGCATCGGAGCGCATGGCATCATGACCCTGAATGACTTCAAAGCATTGGAGGGCGACCGCCAGACGGGCGTCAATTCCCTTCCTGTCACCCTCGGCCCCGAACGCGCGGCAAAGCTTGCCTGTTGGGTCATGGCCCTGCCGCAAGTGGCTGTGATCGGCCTGCTAATTTATTGGGATCGGCCTTGGTTTGCCTTCTTCATTACCGCAGCCCTTCTGGCCCAATTCCTAGCCATGACTGTTTTGCTGCGTGATCCGAAAGGCAAAGCTCCTTGGTATAATGGCACAGGCATCACGCTCTATGTGTCNGGCATGATGGTCGCGGCCTTTGCGATCCGAAGCTTGGAGGCATGGCCATGACCCTGTCTTGGCTTCAGATTATCCGAATGGGGCTGGTGCAGATGGCGCTTGGCTCCATCGTGGTTCTGACAACATCGACTCTGAACAGATTGATGGTAGTGGAATTGTCCCTGCCCGCCGTTCTGCCTGGCCTATTGGTCGCCCTTCACTACGGCATCCAGATCACGCGGCCCCAATGGGGGTATAAATCCGATATGGGCGGGCATCGTACCCGCTGGATTATTGGCGGCATGGCCGTGCTCGCCCTTGGGGGGCTGACAGCCGCCTATGGTGTCTTGCTTCTTGAAACCTCTTTCGCGCTAGGCATGGCGGTTTCCATTCTCGCTTATGCCGCGATCGGGCTGGGGGTGGGGGCCTCGGGCACCTCGCTACTGGCTTTGCTGGCCACAGCCACAGCCGAGCACCGCCGACCTGCCGCCGCCACCATCACTTGGCTGATGATGATTTTCGGCATCGCCATTACGGCAGGTGTTTCGGGCCAATTCCTTGACCCTTACACGCCGCAACGCCTGATGCAGGTGGTGGCAGTTGTAACGGGCGGCGCTGTTCTTGTGACGGCGCTGGCCGTTTGGGGCATCGAGCGGCGCGTGACAGCGCGTCGCGAAGCCGAGGCCATGCCCTTCATGGACGGCCTGCGCGAGGTTTGGGCCGAACCCAAAGCCCGCCGTTTCACCATTTTCGTTTTCCTCAGCATGACCGCCTATTTCATGCAAGAACTGATCCTTGAGCCCTATTCTGGCCTTGTGTTCAATTTCACCCCTGGTCAGTCGACAACCCTGTCAGGCGCGCAAAATGGCGGCGTCTTTCTGGGGATGGTGCTGGTCGGGTTGGCAGGAACCGCGCTGCGCTTTGGCACGCTTCGGTCATGGGTCGTTACGGGCTGCATCGGCTCGGCTGCGATGCTGGTTGTGATCTCGTCGCTTGGCCAGATCGGACCATCAGCACCGCTTTTGCCAGCGGTTGTGGCTTTGGGCTTTTTCAATGGCATGTTCGCTGTTGCGGCCATCGGATCAATGATGGCGCTTGCAGGCGAGGGGCGCGATGCGCGTGAAGGCACCCGCATGGGACTTTGGGGCGCGGCCCAAGCCATCGCAGCAGGGTTCGGGGGATTGGCGGGTGCGGCCCTTGTTGATCTGGCCCGCATCGGCCTAAGCGACGCCTCCGCCTTCGGCTCAGTCTTTATCTTCGAGGCGGCTCTCTATCTCGCCTCAGCTTTCATGGCCCTCCGCATGATGGAGGGCCGCCCTTCGGCCCAAGCGCCCAATGGCGTTCCAGTACCGGGAGAATAACGATGAAATATGATGTAGTTGTTGTGGGCGGAGGCCCTTCTGGGGCCACGGCTGCCGAAGATCTCGCCCGTACTGGCCATAAGGTCGCGCTGATCGATAGGGCGGGGCGGATCAAACCCTGTGGCGGGGCGATCCCGCCACGCGCCATTCGCGATTTCAACATTCCCGAAGACCAGCTTGTTGCCAAGATCACCACCGCAAGGATGATCTCGCCCACAGGGCGGCGCGTCGATATTCCTATCGAGAATGGCTATGTCGGCATGGTGGATCGGGAACATTTCGATGAATTCCTGCGCTGCCGCGCCGCGGAAGAAGGGGCCGAGCGCCTGACTGGGACCTATCTTCGGATCGAACGTGATCGTGAGACGGGAACCAATGTAATCTACCGCGACAAAGCCAGCGGCGAAGAGCGACGGCTGAACACCGATCTTGTGATTGGTGCCGATGGTGCGCGCTCCAATGTGGCGCGGACCGAGATTAAAGGCGGGGACCGTATCCCTTATGTGATCGCCTATCATGAAATCGTCGAGGCGCCTGGCCCGCGCGGCGAATACGATCCTGACCGTTGCGATGTGATTTATGACGGGCGGATCAGCCCCGATTTCTATGGTTGGGTCTTTCCACATGGGCAATCTGCCTCAATCGGGATGGGTTCGATGGTGAAGGATGTTGATCTCAAGAAGGCCACCGCCGATCTGCGCAAAGCCTCGGGGCTGGAGGATTGCACCACAATCCGCCGCGAAGGCGCGCCAATCCCACTGAAACCTTTGGATAAATGGGATAACGGGCGCGATGTTGTGCTGGCAGGCGATGCGGCAGGTGTTGTTGCCCCCTCATCTGGTGAAGGTATTTTCTATGCCATGCTCGGGGGCCGCGTTGCCGCCACCGCCGCTGCCGCCAAGCTGCAAACAGGCATGATCAAGGACCTGCAACTGGCCCGCAAAATGTTCATGCGCGACCATAAAAGCGTATTCAAAGTCTTGGGTGCGATGCAGAACGCCTATTACAAATCCGATGATAGACGCGAACGTTTTGTGTCGCTCTGCCATGATGTAGATGTGCAACGCCTGACCTTCGAAGCTTATATGAACAAGGAGCTTGTGAAAGCCCGCCCGCTTGCACATCTTAAAATCGGCGTTAAGAACCTCGCCCATCTAACAGGGCTGATACCAGCGACACGCGCATGACAGTAATGATCCCCACATGGGTGGATGGCACCCTAACGCCAGTGGAAAAGCTCGAGGCCCATCAAAAGGGTCTCAGGCATAAGGCGATCTCGGTGTTTTTGATGCGCGGCGATCAGGTCCTGCTGCAACAACGCGCCCTATCAAAATATCACACTCCTGGCCTTTGGGCGAATACCTGCTGCACCCATCCTTATTGGGGCGAGAACGCGCTGGATTGTGCGACGCGGCGCTTGGCAGAGGAGCTAGGCCTGCTTGAGGTATCGCTGACCTATAAAGACACCGTTGAATACCGCGCCGATGTCGGCAATGGCCTGATCGAGCATGAGGTGGTTGATATCTTTATCGGTGAACTGGCCGATGGCCATGAGCCCGTTCCCGAGCCAAGCGAGGTTATGGATACAATCTGGCATCCTCTTGGCAGCTTGGCTGATGAGGTTGCGGCCCGCCCGAAAAGCTTCACGCCTTGGCTTCAGATTTACCTGCGTGAACACGCCGCGAAGATTTTCGGGGAAGCGGCTGTTTAAGCGAAACCACGCGTTAAACGGACCATCGCCGCGCCATTCAGGCGCGGCTTTTCTGTTCGAACCCTGCAACCGTCACACCAAGCGCCTCAAGGGCGGCATTGGCGATGTCATGGGCAGAGAGACCTGCATCAGCATACATATCGGCGGGGCTGGCTTGATCAATGAAACGGTCAGGCAGGCATAGGGTGCGAATGGCCAAACCACCATCCAGCTTCCCTGCACGTGCCAGATGGTGAAGGACCATACCCCCAAAACCAAGCATCGCGCCCTGCTCAACCGTGATCAGCGCTGAGTGATCTGCCGCCAAACGCTCGACCAAACCGGTATCAAGGGGTTTGGCAAAACGGGCATCGGCGATGGTGACACTCAACCCCCGCGCCTCAAGCTCGCGCGCGGCCTCGGTTGCTTCGGTCAGATGCGCCCCGAAAGAAAGGATCGCAACATCGCGCCCCTCTTGCAGGACACGACCCTTGCCGATCTCCAAAACCTCGCCCTGCTCGGGCATCTCGACGCCCGTGCCCTCACCCCTTGGATAGCGCAAGGCGATGGGGCCGCTGTCATGGGCCACGCAGGTCGCCATCATATGGACCAGTTCCGCCTCATCAGCGCAGGCCATCACGGTCATATTCGGAAGAGCCGCAAGATAGCCGATATCAAACGCCCCCGCATGGGTCGGGCCATCGGCACCCACAAGGCCAGCGCGGTCAATCATGAAACGGACAGGCAGATTTTGCAGGGCCACATCATGCACGATCTGGTCATAACCTCTTTGCAGAAAACTGGAATAGATCGCGCAAAACGGCTTGAGGCCACCTGCCGCCATTCCAGCCGCAAAGGTCACGGCATGCTGTTCGGCAATGCCCACGTCAAACACACGCGACGGCATCGCCTTTTGCATGACGTTCAGCCCCGTCCCACCCGGCATCGCGGCGGTGATACCTATCACTTTGGGGTCGCGCTCGGCCTCGGCCAGAAGCCGTGCGCCAAACACACCCGTATAGCTGGGGGCATTGGCCACTGATTTCTTTTGCACACCCGTTTCAGGGTCAAACTTCGCCACACCATGGTAGCAATCATCGGCCCCTTCAGCGGGCGCGTAGCCCTTGCCCTTCACGGTGACCGCATGGATCAGAACAGGGCCTTCGGCACGCGCTTTTGCGCTGCGCAACACATTGAGGAGTTCTGGCACATTATGCCCGTCAACAGGGCCGATATAGGTAAAGCCCAAATGCTCGAACAAGGTGGCTGAGGCCTGCTGCCCTGTCACCAATTCCCGCGCGCGTTCAGCGCCCGCGCGCAACGGCTCGGGCAGGAATTCGGCCATGCCATCAGCGATGTCCTTCAAGGCGGCCAAAGGCGAATTGCTGGACAGATCATTGAGGTAGCGCGACATCGCCCCAACAGGCGGCGCGATGCTCATGTCATTATCATTGAGAATTACAAAAAGACGGCGGTTCAGATCACCCGCATTGTTCAGCGCCTCATAGGCCATGCCCGCACTGATCGAGCCATCGCCGATCACGGCAATTGCATCACCCGTCGCCTCGCCCAATTCATGTGCCATGGCAAAGCCAAGTGCTGCTGAAATACTGGTCGAGGAATGGGCCGCACCAAAGGGGTCATAGGCGCTCTCGGCACGTTTGGTAAAACCGCTCAACCCGTCTTTCTGGCGCAAGGTCCGGATCCGGTCACGGCGGCCCGTTACGATCTTATGGGGATAGCATTGATGCCCCACATCCCAGACCAGCTTGTCATAAGGCGTGTTGAATACCGAATGGATCGCGACTGTCAGTTCCACGACACCAAGGCTGGAGCCAAGATGCCCGCCCGTCTCGGAAACCGCGCTGATGGTTTCGGCGCGCAATTCATCGGCAAGGCGGGTCAATTCCGCATCGCTCATGCGGCGCATATCGGCGGGGCTGTGAACTTTATCAAGCAAAGGGGTNGTCGGTCTGTTCATAATCTGGTCCTCCCCGGCCAGAGAAGAAGGTCGCTGCGGCAGGGGGAGAAAACCCGACCGCAGCGCAAGTCACCCNCGAGGGGACGTCAGGTGACCTAGGTCTGAAAAAGCGCTCCAAGGGCCGTGGCTGGCACAGCCCTTGGAAAAAGTCATATGGCCAGTGGCCCGACCCATTACTGGAAGGCCGAATAGTCTGGCTCACCCGAGGTGGTCGCAAGCTCGGGGTAGTTGACGATGACATTCATCCCACGCATCGGGCGTTGCTGCCCTTGGTGACATGTGCGGCAAGCCGCCAATGGAGCATCGCCAAAGACAGGGCCAAGCCGCTCTTCAGGGTAGACATCGCCGAGCGGCAGAAGATGCTGCTCGATAATGTCTTGAACCATCAAGATACCAAGGCTTGCCGTGGACCACTGCAAGGTCACCTGGCCTGGGTCATAGAAGGCGCGGCTGTTGTGACAGAACACGCAATTCACACCCAGTGAGTTGGCAAAATAGTTCATGAAGGCATAGGTCCGCTCGGTATGCTGGATCAGCGGATCACCGGGCTGTTGCTGCACACGGCTTTCCAGATCATGCACGCCGATACGGGCATAGGAGCCATCCTCTGCGGCGAGAAGATATGTCTCGAGATAGTCAGACGGCAGCGATGTCGAGTTCGAAACCAAAGTCGCGCGGTTCTGGTTTGCAGACCACCCCGCCATGTTCTCGTTCACATCCCCCATCCGGAACCAGATATTATTCGGAACCGGCTGGCCGCGGTGACAGGTGTAGCACACCACACCGACTTCGGCATTTGCGTTGACGTGACCCCCCCATCCTTCATTGATGGATTGGGTCATCTCGATCATCTGACGCGCAACGACCTTGGTATAGAGATCATCCGACCCATAGGTCGAAAGATCGCCGTCACCATGGCAATATACACAGCCTTCCTCGGGCGCGACCCATTGGGTCATCGCGTTCATCAGCCTGTTGAAATTGGCATCGGTCAGACCGCCGAGAACTTGAACATTCTCGTAGATATCACCCGCCAGCTCTTCACCAGGCTCAGGAACGAAAGGCTCGTCAAAATAGTAATCCGCCACGGTCGGATCACCTGCTGCGAGGGCCACCTCGAATTCAGGCACACTCATCCCCGTCCCGCGAGGGCCGGTTTGCAGGCTATCCGTTGCGAAAGGCTGACCGAAAGAGACCAGCATTGCCGCCGCGAACACCGCGCCACCCGCGGCCCCCACCAGAATGGCGGGGCCGAAGATATTAGTTGGATTCTTGGTATTCCAATCACCGAACCACTTGGGAAACATATCAGTTACCTCCCGTGTCTTGACCGATGAAGCCTTCGTACGTGCCGTAAGCGTCATAGCCGTAAGGTTCGAGATAGGTCGGAGCGAAATTATGCTCTTGAGCCCAGATGAACCAGTTATCCACCAC
>JGI26086J50260_1001553_pt1 | contig 13341 bp, 6 predicted proteins | sample SaaInl3SG_22_DNA_FD_50260 | JGI IMG/M metagenome (IMG submission 50260)
CAGTGANTACGTCCGTACCCGTGTTGCTAGAATTAATCGTAAGATTAAGTGTCACTATAGAATCACAACCTGCAGCGTTGGTCAAGGTATACGTTGCTGTGCTATTGCTTGAGGTGTAGGTCAAACCATCAATCCAAGTATACGAATCACAAGCGGTGATTACATCGGTACCGGTATTCGGGGTACAATTCGAGTTTACTACGAACTCCAAAGCGCCTATATCTGGTGAAGTGTCTCTGGTGTTTCCATTGAAATCTAGCGTGACTCCTGCGGTTGTTCCTGCATCTAAAGCCGGTGAGGTGCTTTGTAAATTAAAGTCAAAGTTTGTGGAGTCTACAAATTCTGGACTGGAAGTAATTACGTTAGATGATGCATCTTGACTTCCAATCATAACATTATACGCGGCGGTAATATTCGTAGAATTAGTGCTGACTTTAAACACTTTTGCTCCGCTTGTTTGATTCCAACTTTGTAAGATGTTGTTTTTTACGTTGATGTCGTCACCACTCTGTATGCTAATACCGTGTTGGCTTCCGTCACCATACATTTCTGAGGTTCTGTGATTGCCATAAACGGTATTGTGGAGAATATCAATTCGTTCACCAACATTGATTTGAATTCCAGATAGACCGTTTCGATATGAGATGTTATTTCGAATTAGAATGCGCCCATTGGTCCAACCTGTAGTCGGATAACATCGCTGAATAGTAATTCCCTTGCCTTCGTCATAATGAGGGTTGACAAAAGTTTTGGTTTGGTTCCACGAATAGACTTCGTTGTAGTTGTCATAAACCTTGTTGTTTTCTATGATAACTTTCGCCCCATTGTAGGTATCGATAGAGTTCAAGGTGTAGATACTAAGCCCATGAACCCCATGAGAGCTCCTTCGAGAACAATCGTGAACCTCGTTGTTCGATATCGTCAAATAATCTGAATCGAAAGACTTGATTCCTTCACCAGGCATGTGGTGTACGTGGTTGTTTTTTACCTGAATGTGGTCCGAGTTCTTCACGGAAATACCCGCCACGTTAAAATAGGTGGGGCGTTTGTAGCTCGAACTTAATACCGGGAGATTTGTGGTGGTGCTTATTGTCGCAGTAGAGGTACCTGGAGCAAATCTGAACTGATCATTTCCTTGGGGGTCTTGATAAAGGAATTGGTATTTTCTTGCGGTATCAAGTGGGATTATATTTACATCGCCTTCTACCTCGAATCCTTCGACTATGATAAAGGAGGAGTTCTTAATCTCAATTGCGGCAATACCATCGCCTTTAATTTTAGGAGAGTTAGTAGGTAGCGCTCTAAGGGTGATGTACGCATTGGAGGTTCCACTGAGGTTGTTGACAAAAAGAGTTGTCTGGTTCTGTGCTTTGAACCAATCTCCATCACCATAGCTAGAATGGGCATACGTCCCGTTCATAAAGTTCAACGTGTCTCCTGCAGAAAGTTGACCGAGCGCATAGGGAATGGTTAAAAATGAATGGGTGGTCGATAACCCATCATTTGCATCATCCCCGTTGGGCGAGATATAGTAATTGGTTCCTGTAATCATTGGTGTACCTAGTTGTAGCCTCAGTATTTGTTGACCGTTTTCCGAGACTATACTAGTACTATACTGACCTAAGTATCCTTCAACAATGACCGAGTCAACACTCCCAGAAATGGAGCTAGCCTTTATGAGATCAAAACTTGGTGCGCCACTTACCGTATAATCTACGGATACCAGGAGAGCCAAACCATTTAGCGTAATACTGTGGTCGCCCCCATCCGTAATTGTGTACGAAGTGTCACTGTTAAGAATTACATGTTGTAGCGTATTCGAAGGGAAGACTTTATTCTGCGCAAGCACACTCGCTCCGTAACGAATTCTACCATAAGGTGTATCACCGTTTCCATCACCATCGGTGTCGCGCTGGTAGTTTAGCGTGATAGAATCAAGCCAGGTGCTGTAATCTTCTGGAACGACCAATTCGTATTTTCCATTATACGCGCTCAAACCATTGCCTCTGTTCAATACTGAGTTGCTGCTGATATTAGCACTCTGCCATGTGGAGTTAATTGAAAAATAGAGGGCTTTTCTTCCTTTATTAAATTCTAGATCCGACGCATCGTAAGCACCTGCATCGGTGAAAACAGGTTCATTAGACGAGATGCCATCTTCAACCCCGGGAATGTTATCTAACAGGGTTTGGGTATTTTTCAAATGGTCATGATTCCAATGATCATTTGCTATAGTAACATTATGGGTATCGGCGCGAGCGATAAGGTCGTTCAAAATCGTTAGATTAATACCGACGTTAGAGAGCATGGTATCGGACAACGAAAAGTCACCATTATCCGGATCCGTAAATAGATCTGTGTTCTGGTAAGTCGCGATAGACGTTGGCACTACGGATCCATAGGCCGCATAATTATTGGAGGAAGAGCTCCCTGTGCTGCCCATAGCGTCGTCTAGTTTGTAAGCATCTGTGACGCTATTAACATCTACAGCATTGTTTTCGGCTGTAAAATCAAGAAACGGCGGACCATAAGTCGAGGTGTTAAAACCATTTGTGGTATTAGTAATACCATCGGCATGTAAATCGCGTGAGAACACAGAATTATTGGATACCTCCAAACCGTTTGTAGGCTTTAAACGAATGGCATCGATTTTACCGAAGGCAATTACGTTATTCGTGATACGCGCTTTCATACCTGTATCGTGATTGGGTGTTTCGTCAATGAGAATAGGCTTACCCTCGTCCAAAGTCATATTTAAATACCCTTTACTAGGAACCCAGGAATAAATTCTTTGATGTACGTTGAAAATAAGGTTGCCGCTAATGTCCCAACGGTATTTACTGAGGTCGTCATTGGTGGAATAGCTACCGCTTCCCTGTTGACGCATAATCCCATGTCCACCGCTAAGTGAGGTGTGTCCAATATTGTATATGACGTTTCCACTCATCTGAATATACCGCCCGTTCTCTATATTGACGGCTTTTTGAAAAAAGTCATGGATCACATTGTTGGTGATAAAAATGTCTTCTGCATTTTCAACTTGAAAACAGATGCCTCCACCTGCTAACGAATCCGCGAGTAAATCTGGCTGCCACACATATTGCGAAAGAAGTGTCCAATGGTCTACTGAATTCGACCGACCGTCCAACTCAAAGCCTTTAACCTCAATATTCTTTGCGCCCTGGTAAAATCTAAAATTCCGAAAGCCGCCTAAGTTTAGTTTAACACTCCCATTGGGTTCGGGGCTTAACGTTACTTTTGATGTGCCTTGGGTGGTAATATCTATACTTGATGAGAAATTGTAAGTACCGCTTTTGACATAGACATTGGAAATACTATTAGCAGCGGCAATATCTAAAGCAAGAGGAATGGATTGAAGAGGAGCGGAAGATGATCCAACTGCAGTATTACTACCATTTATTGGGTCTACATATAGTACAGTTTGAATTGATGGTACATAGTCAACAAATGAGATTTCTTCAATTTCAATAGTAATACCGGAACTACTATGGGTGCCGCCTCCAGTGCTACCGTCATCTTCTTTGAAGGCTAATTCGATCTGATTAATGGTCCCACTCCAATTGTTGTGGGTCATGTTGATGGCATAAGTAACAAAACCTGTGGTTCCCGTAGTAATTGGTATTTTGACGTTGCCGCTGGGAAAATTGATGCGCAACAAAGTTGGCCCGCCGCTACCTACACGCATCTTTACAATTGCATAGGAATTTGAATCCGCATCTATAGCAGGACTAGTATGTTCAAGCTTCGGATTACTCTGTCCTGTTGTAGTTAGGGTCAGATGTGAAGGTCCTGTGGATGCGGATATTCGTAATTCAGACCAGTTATTGAGAGAGTTATTGTTAAAAGTCCAAGATTGGCTGAAAATTGGTATTGAAATTAAAAAGCAAAAAGTTACTAATAAACTTGGTTTCATGTTATTTTAGCTTACCATCACGATACAAAGATTAGCATTTTCTCCTAAAAAAAATCACCAAATTAAAGATTTGTTTTAGCTCTTTAGAATTCCTTGAATCCTGCAAAGATATATCGCTTCACAATTAATTTTACTCCTATGGTAATCAGTCTGTTGTGCTAACATAAACTCCGTAAACAACATGCACGATTGCCAATTACTGTTTAAATACCCAAGTTATTCTTTACAGGGAATACTAGGAGGCTAAGCCACCCTATGGGGGTGCATTTTGGTACACCCGTTTGGTCAAAAAAAAATGCCCAAAAGGTTAGTTTTGAGCATTTTGGTACATTTTGGTACCCTGGGTATGCGGAGAGAGAGGGATTCGAACCCCCGGACCTGTTACAGTCGCTGGTTTTCAAGACCAGTGCATTCGACCACTCTGCCATCTCTCCTGTCCAATGCGGGGGCAAAAGTAAACATTTTTGAATTTGAGGCAAGTATATCAACGGTTTTTTGAGTAAAAAATGTGCCCATTCGCAATCTCTTGTGCAATCGCAAAATCTGCTTTTTGATGAGTCCTTCTTGAACTCCTTGAAAATCAAATGATTTTACCTCCCTTTGGTTGCTGTCTTTATTCCAAAATCATTCCCAAATAATCTTTGCATAACTCAACCACACCTAATAGGAAACTTTTAACGTTATCTCTGTAAGATTTGATTTATCTTTGGACTAATTGAAATCACCTCAAAGGGTTTCTACCTCAAGAAATTTGAAAAAGTCATTACACTTAGCATTGTCTAGCCTTCTGGCCCTTACCCTACTCTTTTTGGGTGGAGGTATTACCGTGCAGAAGCATTTTTGTGGTGACCAACTCAAATCCGTTTCTATAAATGAAGAACCTAAGCCTTGCTGCCCACACGACGCAGTGACCCCCTTGACCCATAACTCAAATGAATCTAATGATTGCTGTAATGATTCTTCCGAATCGTTAGACTGGTGGGAAGTACCTTCATCTACCAAAGCCCCTCAATTATTTATTGCCCAAGTCCCACCTATAGATTTAAGCACTTTATTTTTGTCAAAAAAGAGGACAAAGCTTTTGATTTATTCACCCAATCCCCCTCCCCCCTTACCAGGAAATAAAATTCTCATCGAAATTCAAAAATTTACGTGTTAGACTGATGCATGTCCTCGTCCTAACTCAATGTATAACAAACGTAAATTTTAAATATCATGAAAAACATATTCATCCTTTGTCTAGGCCTATTCACGGTAAATTCAGCTTTCGGACAAGACGCTAACACTGTCAATCCTATGGACACTACATTCTTGGTAAATGGCGTATGCGAAATGTGTCAAAACACCATAGAAACGTCTCTTCAAATAGACGGCGTAGAAAGTGCTTTCTGGAATGTAGAAACCAAGGAACTCAAAGTTTCCTTTGATGCCTCTGCAGTTTCCTTTGACGAAATCCAAAAGGCGGTTTTAGACTCTGGTTACGACACCGAGTTTCAGACTGCTGCTGAAGAAGATTACGAGAAAGTTCATGAGTGCTGCAAATACAGAGAACCCCATATTGTAGAGCAACACAAGTAGCCATGAGATTTTTAGTATTAGTGGGCTTACTGTTTGTAAGCAGTTGGTCTTATGCACAGATTTCTGGGCATGTATACGGAATGGAGAATGGCAAAAAAACGCCATTGATTGGTGCTTCTGTTCATTGGAAAGGAACTGAAATCAGTACGCAAACGGATTCTACAGGAGTATATACCATTGCAAAACCACAAGGAGTCAATTATTTAGTCGTTCAATTTATAGGATATTCCTCGGAAGCAAAGTCCATTCTCTCAAGAACTGGAATGGTTGATTTTACCCTCAGTGAAGATGGAGGAGTCCTTTCCGAAACCGAAGTAATTGGAAAATCCAACGCAACCTCCGTTGATCTAAAATCGGCCCAATTAACATTTAAGCTGGATAAGAAAGAATTGAGAAAAGCAGCGTGCTGTAACCTTTCGGAAAGCTTTGAGACCAACGCTTCCTTAGATGTGAACTACGCGGACGCCGTTTCTGGAACCAAGCAAATTGAAATGCTCGGTCAGGCTGGTAAATTCGCTTTAATTCAACGCGAAAACGTTCCCTATGCAAGAGGGATCAACGCCTCTCTGGGCTTCCACTTTATTCCAGGACCTTTTGTGGAGTCTATTCAACTGACCAAAGGATTGTCGTCTGTAATCAATGGTTTCGAAAGTCTAACGGGTCAAATCAATGTGGAGTTCGAAAAGCCCGACGGCGATACTGATTTCTTCTTTAATGCATATGGAAATCAAGGATCTAGAGTAGAAGGAAACGTAGGTTTTTCTACCCCCCTTTCGGAGAATATAGCCACCACCTTGTTAGTCCACTACTCAGATATCCCGATTGCTCAAGACAATAATGGTGACGGATTTGCGGACATGCCAACGGATAACTTATTCAATATATTCAATAAATACCGCTATTTTATCAATGATGAATGGGGGGGTCAAATTGGATTCAACTATACGGTTGACGAAAGAAATGGAGGACAATTGGAGGATATATATGACGGTGTCCAACCTTGGATTTTCCAGCAAAAAAATGAGAGACTTGAAGTTTTTGGGAAGAATGGATTTGCTCCTACAAACCATCAGCATAGATCCTTGGGTCTGATTTATAATTTCAGCCAACAGTCCCAGAAATCCATTTATGGTTTGAGACAATTGGAAGCCCAGCAACAATCAGCTTACTTCAACGCTATTTTTCAAGATCACTTAGGATCTGAAGAGCACAAAATCAAAACGGGAGTTTCTTATCATTTTGACCGCATTTCTGAAAAACTGGATAGTATTGGAGGAGGAAACCTCTACAATCAAACGAGAGACGAGAGTGTCCCTGGGTTTTTCGCAGAGTACAGCTTTGAACCTTCCCTCTTATTTACTTTTGTGGGAGGCGTTAGAGTAGACTACCACAACCTTTTTGGTTGGTTTGTTACCCCGAGAGCTTACGTTAAATACATGCCCGCAGAAGAAACCACCTTTAGGTTGGGTGGAGGACGAGGACAACGCACGGCAAATATCTTGACAGAGACTCAATCCAGTTTGGCTTCTTCTCGAAATATGCAAGTAAACACGTTAGATCCCATTTCTCCAGAGATTGGCTGGAATGCTGGTTTTTCCTTTGCGCAGATTTTCGCTTGGTCAGGTTGGAAGGGAACTTTTACTACAGATGTTTTCTACACCTGGTTTGAACAAAAGTTAATCACCGATTATGACGGAATTCCTAATGCTTTTGCTCTATACTATACGAAGGGATCAGAGAGTATTAGCTTCTTGACTCAGCTAGACGTAAGTCCAGTAGAAGCATTAGATGTTCGTTTGGCTTACAAGTACTTACACGCAGTAGATGCCTTTGCCAGTGGAAAACTCACTGCTTACCAAATCCCGTCGCACAGAGCATTCCTCAACGCTGGATATGCCTTTCCCATGGGCTTTACCTTAGATGCGACCTTAAATTGGTTTGGAGAGAGGCGTCTTCCGGGAACCAACTCACTTCCAGAGACCTTTGGAGTTGTCAACAGCAGTCCATCCTACTTTACCTTGAATTCGCAACTCAACAAGTCCTTTAAGGGAGGATGGGAAGTGTATATAGGTGCAGAAAACCTACTTGATTTTAGAGTAGAAAACCCCATCGTGGGCGCCCAAAACCCCTGGGGTCCTAACTTTGACACTCAGCAAGTATATGGTCCCATATTTGGGCGCATGTTCTACCTCGGTGTGAATTACGTTTTGTAACCACTAGGATACTTCAAATATTTAAATGGCCACTCTCAATTAGGGTGGCCATTTTCTGTAGGTTTTTTATTTATATTCTCTTTTCTAAAGACCTATCTTTACAAAAATCGATCAGAGAATATGAAAATATTTTACGCCGCTCTCCTATTGGGATCCTTTGCCGCTTGTAAGCAAGCACCTAAAGGAGCTCTTCCTTCCCCAGCTGTCACCTATGTTACTGCCCAAAGCGGGTCCATTCCCATCAAAAAGGAATTTGTAGGCCAAGTCTATGGAATAAAAGATATTCAAATCCGAGCACGGGTAGAAGGCTATCTAGAGAAAATCACTTTTGAAGAAGGTACCCAAGTCACCAAGGACATGCCCCTCTACTTAATAGACCCTCAGCCCTTTATGGCACAGGTGGCAAGAGAAAAAAGTGCGCTTGCGGAGGCAAAGATTCAATTGACAAAAGCTAAAAGCGACCTAGATAGAGTCACTCCTCTTGTAAAAATCAATGCCGTTTCTCAATCAGACTTTGATGCTGCGGCTGCAGAATACGAGGCGTCAAAAGCAGCGGTAGAAGCTGCTGAAGCCCAATTGGAAATGGCTAACATAGAAATGAGTTATGCGGATATTCATTCTCCAATTTCAGGTTTAATTGGAAAGACCAAAGCCAAAGTAGGAGAGTTTGTAGGTCGCGACCCAAACCCCGTAATCCTAAATACCGTTTCTAAAATTGATTCCTTTAGGGTTGAGTTTTTTCTTACGGAATCTGATTATCTCCGATTTGCTAGAAAGTACATTGAAGAAATGAAAAGTGGGGATACCACGGAAGTTCGAGAGGCAAACCCTCAAGAATTGATTCTTTCTGACGGTTCTATTTTTCCACATCCAGGTTATGTAGACTTTATTGATAGAGAAATTGACCCCACTACAGGATCTATCTTAGTTCAAGCCACCTTCCCCAATCCCGATAGATTAATACGACCCGGTCAATTTGCAAAAATAAGAACCGTGGTTTCTCAATTAACCCATGCCGTTTTGGTTCCTCAGAGAAGCGTTATGCAATTTCAGGGAACCACAAGCCTTTGGGTTTTGGACTCAGAAAACAAGGTGACTCAAAAATTAGTAGCGATGGGTCCCAAACACAACAATATGTGGGTGGTAAAGGAAGGTCTTAAAATAGGCGATAGAATCATTTTGGACGGAGTTCAAAAAGTGAGAGAAGGTCAAACCGTAAATGCTACAGAGGCAGATTTCAACTTTATCATTGAATCCACTGAAGAACTTTCACCATACCAAGAGGGTACCCACCAAATCAATTTAGATACCATTTCTTCAACCACATCAGATAGTATACATGAATAATCACCACTTTTTTGTCCGCAGACCCATTGTGGCCATGGTGATTGCCATCATCATGATTATTGTAGGTAGTTTGGCCATTTTAGGACTTCCCATTGAGCAATATCCCAATATTACCCCTCCCATTGTACAGGTAAGGGCAACGTATACTGGAGCCAGTGCTCTCAACGTAGAACAATCAGTTGCGACACCATTGGAACAACAAATCAATGGTGTGGACAACATGATTTACATGAAGTCCATCAACGCAAATGACGGAACCTTAAACATTCAGACTTCTTTTGATATTGGGACTGACCCTGATATGAATACGGTTTTTACTCAAAACAGGGTCGCCGCCGCTCAAGCCAAATTACCCGAGGAGGTAAAAAGACTTGGTGTTACTACAGAAAAATCTCTACCCAATATTTTGATGTTGGTTACACTTACTTCGGAAGATGGAAAATACGACCAACAGTTCCTAGGGAACTATTCTTTGATTAATATCAAAGATGTGCTTTCTAGAATTCGTGGAATTGGGCGTGTTAACGTATTGGGGGCCAGTGATTACTCTATGAGAATCTGGGTAAAACCAGATGTTCTTGCCAAACTAGGTATCACCATTCCCGAAATGCTAAATGCCGTTAGAGATCAAAACGTAATTGTTCCTGGCGGGAAATTTGGTGCTGAACCTGCGCCCCCAGGAACGGAGTTCACCTACACAGTAAGACTCCCAGATAGACTTCAAACAGAAAAACAATTTGGTGATATTGTAGTTAGGACCAATTCGGATGGATCTCAAGTTCTTTTAAAGGACATTGCCCGATTGGAGTTGGGAGTAGAAACCTATACAGCATTTACTCGATTGACTCGGGTAGACAATTTAGACAACCCCAATAAGGATTGCGCAATGCTCGCCATCTATCAAGCTCCTGGTTCTAACGCTGTAGAATTGGCTACTCAAGTAAGAGCTACCATGGAAGAGCTAAGCGCTGACTTCCCGGAAGGAGTAGTACATACCGTTTCTTTAGACTCAACTGCTCCCATTACCGCAGGGATTAATGAGATTGTTGAGACCTTGATTATTGCATTGCTTTTAGTAGTTTTTGTGGTTTATATTTTTATCCAAGATTGGAGAGCCACCCTCATTCCTACTTTGGCAATTCCCGTTTCTTTGGTGGCAGCCTTTATGCTATTCCCCCTTTTGGGATTCTCAATAAATGTTTTGTCCCTATTGGGACTGGTCCTTGCCATTGGAATTGTAGTTGACGATGCTATTGTAGTGGTTGAAGCCGTTCAGGTGAACATAGATTCAGGAATGGACCCCAAATCGGCAACCTCTAAGGCCATGAAGGAAGTTACCGCACCCGTAATTGCTACCACCTTGGTGTTGGTGGCGGTTTTTATTCCAGTGGCAGCCATGGGAGGAATTACCGGAAGACTGTATCAACAGTTTGCCATTACCGTTGCTGTATCAACGGTTTTCTCTTCTCTTAATGCTTTGACCTTAAGTCCTGCCTTGTGTTCTATATTGCTTAGAGGTGAATCTAAGCCCAGTGGAATGCTCGGAAAATTTTTTGGGTCCTTTAACAAAGCATTTGACAAGTCTACCAATTCCTATTTATCAGTAGCTAACATATTTACCCGAAAAATTTCTAGAGGAATCATCTTAATTGTGATTGCAACCGTTCTTGCGGGGGTTCTAGGAGTTTCGGTCCCTGGTGGGTTTATCCCGGAAGAAGATCAAGGCTATCTCTACGTAAACATTCAATTGCCAGATGCTGCTTCATTGCAACGGTCAGATGAAGTTTCTAAAAAAGTGGAAGCCTTACTCATTAAAGTTCCAGGAGTAGATATGCTCACAACCGCTACTGGATTTAGTTTGCTATCTGGTGCCATGTCCACTAACGCAGGATTCCTTTTTGTTACCCTTAAACCATGGGCAGACAGAGATGCAACCGCAAAAGAAATCAATCGAATTATCAATGGGGTTCTATATACCCAAATAAGCAAGGGGCAAGCCTTTGCCTTTGGGCCACCTGCAATCCCTGGGTTGGGTTCTGGATCTGGTTTTAGCATTATGCTACAAGACAAGGCAGGAAATACTCCAGAATATTTGGCAACCAATACCACAGCCTTTATTCAAGGGGCAAAGGCACGTCCAGAAATTGGTGGGGCCTTTTCTACCTACCAGGCAAGTGTTCCTCAAAAATACATTGACATCAATACAGACAAGGTCTTAAAATCTGGAGTGGGACTTCAAGACGTCTATACAACCTTTGGTGCCTTTTTAGGAGGTGCTTATGTAAATGACTTTAACCGATTTGGAAGACTTTATAAAGCCTATATTCAAGCAGAAAACTCTTATAGACAAGACGAAACCAGCCTGGGCTTATTCTACCTCAAGAACCGAGATGGAGTACAAGTTCCCCTTTCTTCCTTTGTAGAGGTAAAAAACATCAGTGGTCCGGAATTCACCAACAGGTTTAACCTCCTTAGATCATCTGAGGTAAACGGATCACCGGCCCCTGGTTATTCTTCTGCAGAAGCTTTAAATGCTTTGGAAGAGGTTGCATCGGAAGTATTGCCAGAGGGCATGACTTATGCTTGGAATGGAATGAGTTTTCAGGAAAAAAAGGCGGCAGGCTCAGGAGCCATTGTGTTTGTATTCTCATTGATTTTTGTCTATCTCATTTTAGCTGCGCAATATGAAAGTTGGTCACTCCCCCTTAGTATTCTATTGGGAACTCCCTTTGCCATATTTGGGGCCTTCTTGTTTTTGTGGATAGCCAGGTTCTTTTCCGATTCCTACGAAAACAACGTATTTACGCAAATTTCTTTGGTAATGCTAATTGCCATGGCAGCCAAAAATGCCATTTTGATTGTAGAATTTGCCAAAATGAAATTTGACGAAGGAATGACCTTAATAGAAGCGGCTATAGAGAGCGCTAGGCTAAGATTCAGACCCATATTAATGACGGCATTCTCATTCATCCTTGGGGTTTTCCCGTTGGTATTGGCCTCAGGGTCCGGTGCAGAAGCCCGGAAAGTTATGGGCATGGCGCTCTTAGGCGGAATGGGACTTGCTACCATTTTAGGTGTGTTCTTTTACCCCATGCTCTTTGTGTTTGTGGGTAAAGTTTCTGGTTACGAAAAAAAGAGATCCAAAGAAAAGTCTACTACAAATGAAGAATAAATACCTATCCTATTTTGCCTATTTGGGTGTATTCTCCCTTTTCTTAGTTGGCTGTAAGGCAGGCCCAGATTATGAAGCACCCGTTGCCGAGGCTCCTCAAGAATTCATGTATTCTGATATGCCTTTGGATTCTAATATTGATCTGAAATGGTGGGAGTTCTTTAAGGATCCCATGTTAGACACTTTGATTCACCAAGCTTTATACAACAACAAAAACGTGTTGGCTACCTACCAGAGAATGGAAGCAGCAAGAGCTGAATTATCCATTCAAAAGGCGAATCTTTGGCCCAAGTTTGACGTCGCAGGAAGCGTTACAGGAGGAAACTTTTTTGGGGGTGCCCTTACCACCCCAGATCCCTTACAGAATACATATGCAGGAGTTCAAGTTTCTTGGGAATTAGATTTCTGGGGTAAAATCCGACGTATGAATGAGTCGGCAAAAGCCCAATACTTAAGTTCTGCCTTTGGATTACGTGCTACTCAAATCGCCCTAGTTTCTGAGGTTACCACAACCTATTTTACTCTTTTAGAATATGAACAAAGACTTAAGATCTCTAGGGTAACGGTAGCCTTGAGGGATAGTTCTTTACAATTAATCAACGCGAGATTTCAATCGGGAATCATTCCTGAAATTGACGTAAACCAAGCCGAAATTCAATATGCTATTGCCGCATCGGCAATACCTCAGTACGAAAGACAAATACGATTGATAGAACACTCTCTTAGTGTTTTGGTAGGAGAAATTCCTCATAGATATGAAACCACCTCTACCCTTACTGATCAAGACACCTCCATTCACATCCCTACAGGTATTCCTGCAGAATTGGTAAGAAGACGCCCAGACGTATTACAAGCTGAACAAAATTTAATTGCCCAAAACGCAATGATTGGAGTGGCTCAAGCCCAAAGATTGCCTGCCATCAGTATTTCGGGTTTGCTGGGAGCCAACGGAGCTGACCTGACTTCATTTGGAGCTACTGGCGCAGCATGGAGCTTGGGCGGAAACCTATTGGGGCCCATCTTTTACTTTGGTCAAAACAAACGAAGGGTAGAAGCAGAACGGTTTAGGGCTCAGGCTACAATGCATGATTATGAAG
>JGI26086J50260_1001561_pt1 | contig 13292 bp, 14 predicted proteins | sample SaaInl3SG_22_DNA_FD_50260 | JGI IMG/M metagenome (IMG submission 50260)
AGGGATATTAGAATGGGAAGGCGAGACTACCCGTTAATCGTTTTTTAGTCCCCTTATTTTACGATTTACCTACTTATGAAAGAAGCTTTTTTGCATTATTTGTGGCGTTTTCAAAAGTTTTCTAAAAAGAATTTGAGAACTTCTGATTCTAAATTACTTCAGGTTTTAGACCCAGGGACAGCTAATCTTGGTGCTGGTCCTGATTTTTCTTCTGCAAAGATTTTTATGGAAGGTTTACATTGGAACGGTGCTGTTGAATTGCATTTGCTTTCTTCAGATTGGTTTCGTCATGGGCATCAGAAAGATTCAAATTACGATGGAGTCATACTTCATGTGGTTTGGGAAAACGATACTGATGTTTGTTATCCAAATGGAAATCCTATACCTACCCTTCAGTTGAGTGATTTTGTAGATCAAAAGGAGCTTGAGCTATATAAAAAGACATTTTTAAAAAAACCTCTTTTTGTTCCTTGTGAAGCGTTCATAAGTCAATTTCCAACATCCCATTGGTTGGATTGGCAGGAACGTCTATTAGTGGAACGAATGGAATCTCGTTTTGATTCTATTTATGAATTATTAAAAGACCAAAAGAATGATTGGGAAGCAGTCTTGTTTATTTTATTAGCCAAAGGCTTTGGCTTGAATCAAAATGGAGCCGTTTTTTTTACTATGGCAAAACAAATTTCTTTTGATAAAATACGCAAATTGCATGGGCAGCCGGAGGAGATAGAAGCACTTTTGATGGGTCAGTTAGGACTTTTGGATGGCGAGGCTAAGGATGTCTATCATGAAACTTTGCAAAATAAATTTGCTTTTTTAAAAGTAAAATATCAATTGCCAGACAGTAGAGCAGCTAGGGTCCAGTTTGCGCGACTTAGACCTTCAAATTTTCCAACAGTGAGGATAGCACAATTGGCACAACTTTATGCTAAAAAAACCTCACTTTTTCAAGAGTTAATGCATCATAAACATATAGATGAGAGCTTTAAACTATTTTCTGTAAATGCAGGAGCCTATTGGGACAAACATTACAATTTTGCTGTTTTGAGTAAGAATAGTCCCAAAAAAATCACCGCAGATTTTTTTAATTTGATCGTCATAAATACGATTATTCCCATACGCTTTGCCTATGCTAATTTTTTAGGAAGAATAGGAGAGGCAGACTTATTTGAATGGTTTTCCAAGGTGCCTAATGAACGAAACAACATATTAAAAAAATTTACAGATCATCAAGCCCCAAATATCAATGCAGGAGGAAGTCAAGCTTTACTCCATCTTTATAAAGAATATTGTCAACAGAAAAAATGTTTGTCTTGCCGGGTAGGATTTTATTTGATGAAGTCAACTTAAAAGTTTAGAATGCAACCAAATAAGTTTAAATTTGTACCGATGTTTAAACAAAAAAAAATCCGACAGTTTTTTGAACGCAATGGTTTTGCTGTTTCAACTCGTCTTGCGGAAGTTTTAGGCATGAAAGTAAAGAGTGTGCGTTTGTTTTTTATTTATGCCTCATTTACTACTTTGATCGGCGGATTTTTAATGTATTTGACTTTAGCTTTTTGGCTTAAGTTAAAAGACATGATTCACACCAAAAGGAGTTCAGTTTTTGATCTTTGACCCTTAGCCATGCTCAAGTCCCCACTATTTCAATCTCTACTTCTACTCTTTATCGCCCTCTTATTTGGGGTTGCTGGTTTTTATCTTGTAGAACCGGACTATTCTCTTTTTGATGCTCTCTATATGACGGTAATCACCCTGAGTACAGTAGGGTATTCTGAAGTGGGTGCATTGTCGGAAAACGGAAGAGTTTTTGCAATAGTTTTTATTATTATTGGAATTGTAGTTTTTGCTATTTCGATTCGTTTGATAGGGGAATATCTTTTGGAAGAGTGGGGCGATAACAAATGGAAACAGAAAAAAAATAAAAAAAGGATGGAAACATTAAAGGAACACACTATTGTTTGTGGTTTTGGAAGAAATGGAAGACAGGCCGTAAATCGATTAAAAAGACACCATTATCCCTATGTGGTCATAGAACAAGACGCAAATATGATTAGCACACATGAACAGGATATTGTTTTTTATAAAGGTGACGCGCTTTCTGATGCAAGTCTTAAGGCGGTTCATATTGAAAAGGCTAAGTATTTAATTTGTGCGCTTCCTAATGATGCAGACAATCTTTTTGTAGTCTTGTCTGCAAGGCAATTGAATCCCAAATTAGTCATTGTGAGTCGTGTGTCTGAGGAGGTGAATCAATCTAAGTTGGAGTTGGCTGGAGCCGATCATATTATTCAGCCAGATAAAATAGGAGGGGACTATATGGCTGCACTTCTAACCGTTCCTAATTGGATTCATTTTTTAGGAAAATTAGATTGGTGGGGTGATGAAGACAGTCCAAATATTGAAGAAATTTCTTTGGATGCTTTGCCTCAAAGGTTTCAAAATAAGACCCTTTCTGAGATGTCTTTTTTTAAAACGGCAGGCTGTAATGTTATAGGATATCGAGATAAACATGGGAAGCAATTGGTTAATCCCGATGCAAGTCTCTCACTATCAACTAAAGGCACTCTTATTGTGTTGGGAACGACCGAATCTTTAAAAAAACTAAATGCAATCTTTAAGAGAGATTAGTTTGTTATTCTATTCCTTTTTAAGATATTGGGGTCTTAAATCGATTTTTACATTTCCTTTATGAAACCTAAATTTAACAAAACTTCACTTCTAAGTCTGTTTTTCATTTTTTCTAGTTCTCTTCTTTCTGCCCAAGAGAAAGGTTTGGATGAACGTATTAATGATGCTTTTACTCCAATTGCTAATTGGTGGGAAGGGTTGATTTTACATAACTTTCCTGGAACTGAGATTCCAACTATTATCTTTTTATTGGTAGGAGGTGCTCTCTTCTTTACTGTTTATTTTGGTTTTGTTAATGTACGGCATTTTGCAACGGCCATTAATACTGTGCGTGGAAAATATGATAGTGTGGACCACCACAGTGCAGGAAACCCAGAACTAGCAGTTGCGGGTGATATTAAGGATACGATTAAAGACGAAAATGAAGAAGGAGAGGTAAGTCATTTTCAAGCATTGGCTACAGCGGTTTCGGGTACTGTAGGAAACGGAAATATAGCAGGAGTTGCTCTGGCCATTGCCGTAGGAGGACCTGGTGCTACTTTCTGGATGATATTGTGTGGTTTGATTGGAATGTCAACCAAATTTGTTGAGTGTACATTGGGTGTAAAATACCGTGATGTGGGAGAAGATGGAACGGTTTATGGAGGCCCCATGTATTATCTGACTAAGGGATTACAAGAAAAAGGTTTTGCTCGTTTAGGAAAAGCATTGGCTGTAATTTTTGCTTTTTTATGTATTGGAGCCTCTTTTGGAGGAGGTAATGCGGCTCAGTCCAATCAAGCTGCAATGCAGCTTGTAGAATCCTTTGGAATGACAGGAGGAAATGCACGTACTATTATTGGTGTCATCATGATGATTGTGGTTGGGGTTATAATCATAGGAGGAATAAAACGTATTGCACAGGTGACAGAGAAAGTTGTGCCTTTAATGGCGCTTATGTATATCCTTGCATGTCTTTATATTATTATCACTAATTTTTCTTTTGTAGATGATGCTTTCGGAATGATCTTTTCACAAGCCTTTAATCCTCAAGCTGGACTTGGAGGACTCTTGGGTGTGTTGATCACTGGGTTCAGACGTGCTGCCTTTTCAAATGAGGCAGGTGCTGGTTCTGCTTCTATTGCGCACTCAGCAGTTAAGACAAAATATCCTGCCTCTGAAGGTTTGGTAGCCCTATTAGAGCCCTTTATTGATACGGTAGTAATTTGTACCATGACTGCTTTAGTTATCATTATTTTTAATGGGGATAATACGGTCTTTACCTATGGTGGAGAGGGTGGTGTAGTGATGATCAATGGAGTTGCCTCTGAAGGTGCTGGAATCACTGCAGCTGCTTTTTCAAAGTATATTTCATTTTCAGGTCCATTCTTGACTATTGCAGTAGTATTATTTGCTGTTTCAACTATGATCTCTTGGTCCTATTATGGATTACAATCGTGGATGTATATTTTTGGAAAGAGTAAAGTATCAGAAATTGTGTATAAGTTGATGTTCTTGTTGTTTATCGTTATTGGTGCTGCAGGAGATATGTCTTCGGTATGGGCTTTTTCAGATGCAATGATTTTAGCCTTGGTTTTTCCAAATATGATCGGTTTATTGATTTTATTTCCAAGAGTAAAAGAAGAATTAGGAAAATATTTGAGTGTGATTGCACCTCTAAGAAAAGGATAATTACATATGCGAAAACGGCCTCTATTTGTGTTGACTAAACCACAACAGGGGGCTGTATTAGTTCTTGTATTTATTCTGATTTTCATTCAATGCTTACGGTATATTAGTCTGGTTTCAAAAGACAATTCTATTGACTTAGCAGCCACTTTGCGTTATGAAAAAAGCTTAGATTCTTTATTGTCTTTAGCGGAATCAAAGTCAACGATTGTTTATCCATTTAACCCCAATTTTATTTCTGCTTTTAAAGCTTATACTCTGGGTCTATCTTCTGAGGAGTATGAACGTTTTAAAGAATTTCGTTCTTTAGGGAAATGGATTAATTCTTCTGATGCGTTTCAAAAAGTCACTCAAATTTCAGATTCACTTTTAGAGGTGTTGAGCCCTCAATTTAAATTTCCAGAATTTGCTCAAAAAAATAAATCCAAGTCTGTTGAGAAATCGTTAATCAAAAAAGATATTAATACAGCGGATGCGAAGTCACTTCAAATCATTTCTGGAATTGGCCCAAAATTGTCAAAGCGTATCACAAGCTACAGAACCTTTCTTAAAGGCTTTTCTACTTTAGATCAGTGTTACGAGGTTTATGGCTTGGACAGTCTAGTGGTTCAAAAAATAAAACAACATTTTGAAATTCAAACGCCTGCTCAAATTGTGAAGTTGAATATAAATCAAGCAACCCTGAGTGAACTTCAACAAATACCTTATTTATCTCGGGAGGAAGCCAAAAAAATTATTGCTTACAGAACTAAAAAAAAGACAATTGACCTTAGTGTTTTGTCTGAACTTTTTTTAAATTCCCCAAACAAAACAAAAAGAATAAAACTATATTTGTATTAAAAATTTGCAATGATTGATTACGAATTAAAGCCTAAAATTGATACTTCTGAGACCCAGCGTTTTGTTTTTGAAGCAGCGCGTGATTTTTCAGCTCAGTTCATTCAGCCTAATATTATGGAGTGGGATGAAGCGCAATATTTTCCAAAAGAAATTTTTGAGAAAGCGGGTGCATTAGGTTTTATGGGAATGTTGATTCCTGAAGCATATGGTGGTTCGGCTATGGGGTATCATGAATATGTAACCTTAATTGAGACTATTTCCATTGTAGATCCCTCTATTGGATTGTCAATTGCTGCACATAACTCACTTTGCACCAACCATATTTACACCTTCGGTACCGAAGCCCAACGTCTTCGTTGGTTACCTCAACTATGTTCCGGAGCTACTATAGGCGCATGGGGCTTAACAGAGCACAATACAGGTTCAGATGCCAAAGGGATGTCCACTACCGCTAAAAAGGAGGGAGACCATTGGGTGTTAAATGGAACCAAAAATTTTATTACTCACGGTATTTCAGGTGATATAGCAGTTGTGATTGCTCGTAATGGAGAGAAAGGAGACAATCATGGAATGACTGCCTTTGTTGTTGAACGAGGAACACCCGGATTCAGTGCTGGAAAAAAAGAAAATAAATTAGGGATGCGCGCTTCAGAAACTGCTGAGATGGTTTTTGATAATTGTAAAATTCCAGATGAAAATAGATTAGGCGCTGTGGGAGATGGTTTTATTCAATCCATGAAAATTTTGGATGGTGGACGAATTTCTATTGCAGCACTCTCTTTAGGTGTAGCTAAAGGTGCCTTTAATGCGTCCCTGAAGTATTCTAAAGAACGAAAACAATTTGGAAAATCCATTAGTAGTTTTCAAGGAATTTCTTTTAAGTTGGCTGAAATGGCAACGGAAATAGAAGCTGCTGTTTTGCTCACTGAAAAAGCATCCGAATTAAAGAATCAGGGTAAGAAAGTAACCCAGCTAGGTGCTATGGCAAAATTATTTGCCTCTGAGGTATGTGTTAAGGTTGCAAATGAGGCAATTCAAATTCATGGAGGATACGGATTTACCAAAGATTTTCCAGTTGAAAAATTCTTCAGGGATTCTAAGTTATGTACTATTGGAGAGGGAACGAGTGAAATTCAGAAGTTGGTCATTGCACGTAATCTTTTGAAAGAGTAGCGGATTAAAATTGTTCTGTAAAGTCTTTGTGATTTGTAAACTTGTTTTACCTATATTTGCCACCATTATGAAAGGAGGTGCTACATTATGTTAATTATTCCCATTAAGGATGGAGAAAATATTGATCGCGCATTAAAGCGATTCAAAAGAAAATTTGACAAAACTGGTGCGATGCGTCAGCTTCGTGCTCGAAAGCAATTTATTAAGCCTTCAGTAAAGAATCGTCAAAAAATCCAAAAAGCGCAATACATTCAAGGCTTACGCGACAGCGAAAGCATTTAAGCTTTTTATTCTACCAATATAGAACGTTATCCTATTTAAGTTTTTTAACTTTATACGGTAACGTTTTTTTTATGTCTATACCTTCTTTTATTGATTACATTCTTTTAGAGAAGAAGTCTTCTTTACACACCCAAAAGGCATATCAATCCAATTTAGAGGCCTTTCAAAGTTTTTTAATATCAGAGGGAGCTTCAAAAGACTTGGAGGAAGTTTCCTATAGTGAAATCCGATCTTGGATCGTTGCATTAATTGAAAAAGGAAATAGTACACGAACGGTCAATCGTAAGATTTCAGTACTGCGTTCCTATTATAGATTTCTAACACGTGTAGGAACTATTGAACGTTCTCCCTTAAAAGAGCACAAAGCATTGAAAATGGCAACTCAAGTTCAGCTCCCTTTTTCAAAAGAAGAAGTGTCACAGCTTTTAAATTCAGATCATTTTCCTGATTCTTACACAGGAGTGCTTCAAAAAACAATCTTGAGTTTGTTCTATTACACAGGAATTAGAAGAAGCGAATTGATTGAATTAAAATTATTAAATCTTGATTTTTCAGCAGGTTTAATGAAAGTTTTAGGAAAAAGAAATAAAGAACGTTTACTTCCATTACTACCAGAAATTAAAAACCAGCTACAGCTTTTTTTGGATTGTCAAAAACGCCAGGGTATTCATAGGGAGCAGGGTTTGTTCTTCACTAGTGAAGAAGGAGTTAAATTGACCGATTCATTTGTTTATACAACCGTAAATGATTATTTTAGTTTAGTATCAACAAAAACAAAGAAAAGTCCTCACGTTTTACGTCATAGCTTTGCTACGCACTTATTGGATCAAGGTGCTGATTTGAATGCAATCAAAGATCTTTTAGGTCATAGTAGCATAGCAGCAACACAGCACTACACACATAGTAGTATGACTAAAATAAAGGAAGTGTACAAAAACGCACATCCAAGGGAAAAGAAGAAATAATTAACCTTTAAAATCAATATCTATGTCAAATGTCCACTTTAGAGCCGTGAATTACACCGCTGATGTTAGTTTAAAAGAATTTGCTGAGCAGCGTTTAGAAAAACTTACTGTATTCTACAGTCAGATTATTGAGATGCACTGTTTTACCAAAGTTGAGAATGCTTCAGATAGGATAAATAAGCGGGCAGAGTTAAAGATTGAGATCCCAGGAGAGAATGTAGTGGTCAAGAAAATGTGTAAAACTTTTGAGGAAGCCATTGACTCCGCAGCCGATAGTGCTGAACGAATTTTGAAGCGTCGCAAAGAAAAAATAAAAGCTTTGTAAGAATTTTTAAATTTTGTTTTGAAACCATAAAAANTAGCATTTAATTTGCAATCGATTTTGGGAAACCAATATTCAAAAGCCGATGTAGCTCAGCTGGCTAGAGCAGCTGATTTGTAATCAGCAGGTCGTGGGTTCGAGTCCCTCCATCGGCTCTTTTTTCTCTAAAGAGAAAAACATTTAAACTTCTATGTACGTTTATAGAAGAATTGAAAGCTCTTAAGCTTTTATAAATATGATCATTGAAAAAGGGGAGATACTCAAGCGGCCAACGAGGGCAGACTGTAAATCTGCTGACTACGTCTTCGCAGGTTCGAATCCTGCTCTCCCCACTTGCTAATTTTGTTAGGATTAAGAAATGTTTTTCTTATCTTTACACAATCAGTACCAACACTGATGTAATCAGTACAATGCGAGAGTAGCTCAGTTGGTAGAGCGTCAGCCTTCCAAGCTGAATGTCGCCGGTTCGAACCCGGTCTCTCGCTCTCTTTTTATTTATCGCCGATGTAGCTCAGGGGTAGAGCGTTTCCTTGGTAAGGAAGAGGTCACGAGTTCAAATCTCGTCATTGGCTCTTCTGAAATTCACTTAACATCCATTTTTTCAAATACAATTCCAATTCACTATAATTGTTTTAGATCACCACATGACCTAATTCAATTCAGGCTTTTACGATTTAGAAACACTTTGACTAAATCCTTCAATAAAAGCATTTGCTTAAATTTTTTTTGTTTTTCTTCTCCGATGAAAGTTTATTAAGCACAAAGTTAAAAATCAATGACTTTTATTTCTAGTTTCAAATCTGAAGACCAATGCTCATTAAATAGCACAAATACTAAGTGATATCTTGGAGGTTTTTTTTGTAATTTTAACCCATGGGATTAACAAACAATGATATATTCAAGAAACTTCGCGTAGCACATAAACTTCGTGATGATCAAATTGTTGAAATCTGTAATTTAGTCGATTATAAGATAACGAAGTCTGAGCTTGGTGCTTTTTTCAGGAATGAACGCCATGAGAAGTATGTGGAGTGTGGTGATCANGTGTTGCGAAATTTTTTAAATGGCTTAATTATTCATTTAAGAGGTCCGATGGAGAAAAAGGGAGAAGCATGAGAAAATCAAACATAGTAGGGAAGATTGTTTTTCAAGGTCTTCTGATTCTTATCATATTGATTGCATACAACCTTTATACAGGTAGGCTCACATTCTAAATCCCACGTGGTAAAATATGCTATAATTCCCTTTAAAGACTATTTTACTCGCTTTGCAATCGATTTTAAAATAAAATATGGACAAAAACGTTTTTGGAGAACCCCTTGAAATTTGTTGTACTGCCCCTATGACGGGTTATTTTAGAGATGGCTTGTGTAGGACAATAACAGAAGATACTGGCACACACACTGTTTGTGCTGTGATGACCAATGACTTTTTAAGATTTTCCGCTTCTAGGGGGAATGACTTAATTTCACCTATGCCATACTTTCAATTTCCTGGTTTAAAAGAAGGAGATAAGTGGTGTCTTTGTGTTTCAAGATGGATGGAGGCTGAGAAAGCGGGAAAAGCACCGAGCTTAGTTTTAGAGGCAACCCATGAAAAAACCCTTGAGTATGCCCCCCTTGAAATGCTTGTAAAATATGCTTTTAAAGAAGCATCTACTTGATGCTACATAAATATTTTGTTCTCTAGAAACTAATTCAAGCAATCAGTTTTTAAGTCGATAGATTCCTCTTTTTTTATTTTCACCAGTTTTATACAGCTCATTTTTAATTTGAGGGGAGAGGTTTTTAATAAGTCGATGTTCAATTATGATTTTAAATGGTGTTTTTGATTTTATCATTTTCTTAAGTGAAATGGTATCAATTTTTTCAATCTCTCCTTTACTGTAAAATTGACTTGAATATGTTTTATTACTTAAGGCAAATACTGCTAAAGGTTCACTTTCTTCAATCAAATATTTGTCAGTATTATTGATAAAAAGAGGCTTTGCTACTCCACTTAGAAACACCAAAAGCAATAGAACTGGAATGGAGATTCCTACACCAAGATAAATTGTTCTTTTTTTATTCGTATTCCAAAAATGGGAAATCCAAAGGGCCATAGGGATTGTTGATGGAAGTATGTAAGGGTGAATTAAGCTTGTTGAGGTTGTGAAAAAGAAGGGAGTCCATAACATCCAGGTTAATAAAAATATGCCCCAAGAGTTTTGGCGAAGAGTTTTGTAATGTTTTTTCAAACTTTGAAGAAAGAAAAGAGACCAGGGTAGACAAAACACCAATAAAAACCCCCAAACAATTCCATAGGGTTGTTGTTTAGGAAAGCCATATTTATCTCCTACCCATTCCGAATTGAAATAGCGATTAAAATGTTCACCTACAATAAAGTAATCGATAAAACCAGGAGATGCTTTTTCCGTAAGGAGATACCAAGGCAATGCAATTAGAGTCATTAAGACACTTCCTAATATCCAAGGGGCAGTCTTTAGTGCCTTAAGTAATTTATTCTGAATCAAACACCAAATAACAATAGGAGGGAGTGTAAGGATCCCAATGATAGGTCCCTTGGATAATAGTCCTAACCCAAGTCCAATAAAAAATAGATATCCCCAAAACTTTGGAGCTTCTTTTNCCATACTTTTCCAAAAGGCGAGCATTACCAAAGTTNTACTCAGGGTTAAAAAGACATCAGTAGAAACGACACCAGCATGTAAAAAGAATTCGGGAAATGTTAATAATATAATGCCAGGCAGATAATGAGAATTTTTATCATGACTAAATTTTCCAATCCACCATCCTATCAAAGTACAAACAATAAGGTAGGGTAGTCTTACAAAGAATGCGGAGGCATCAAATAAGCTGATACTTAAAGCACTTGCCCATGTGGAAAGAGGAGGTTTTGCCCAGAACGGAATTCCGTAATCAATTTGAAGAACAATCCAATTTTGAGTTTCTGCCATAATTCTGGCAATCTCGGCATAGCGCGCTTCCGTCTTGTCCATTAGGGGAACAACAGCATTTAGAAAGCCTCTAATGATCACAAGGATCCAGAAACTCCGTTTTAAAAAGTAATTACGTTCTAGAATAGCCGAGGATATCATTTGTAATGTCTATAAATTTTAATTAAATCAAACCAAACTTTTATTCCATATAGTAAAGAGACCTTACTGTCTTCAGTATCAATCCAAGCTTTAAGTGGTACTTCTTCAATCTCTTCACATATTTTTTTTCTTCCAAATTGATGGATCAAACGGTAAAAAATCTCAACGTCAAAAAGCCAAGTGCTAAGAAAAGGATGAATAAATATTGACGCTACCCAATCTCTTCTAAAAATTTTACATCCACACTGGGAATCGTATATAGGGAGGCGCAACATAGTTGAAATAAAAGTTGCGATAATGCGCCCCAACACAAAGCGATATCTTTTTCTTTGAATGTTATTGTCCAGTTTTTTGATTCTTGATCCAAANACAAAAGCTTTAGTATCACTTATTCTAGCAGCGATTTCATAACACTCTTCCAATGAAGTGGCTAAGTCTGCGTCAAGAAATGCAAACCTTTCCATTTTTATATTTTTAATGGCTTCGGTCATTCCTGTTCGTACCGCTTCTGCTTTCCCTTTATTTTTTAAGAGTGTGAAAATTTGAACTTGTTCTCCAAAGTCTGATCTTAATCCTTTGAGAAGTGAAGGGGTGTCGTCAGTAGAACCATCATCAACAAAAAAAAGAACAACTGAAGGATGGTTTTGAATGAATGTAGTAAAACGCTCCAATTGAAACCGTTTGGCTTCATTATAACACGGAATAATAATCGCTAGTGAATTCATAAATCGTTGCAAGCGTTTTGCTTAAAGTATAAAGGAATTAAAAAAGAATGGAATTTTATATTCTAAATAAGAATACTTTTTTTGAGTCCTTACATTGTGTTTAAAAAACGACCTATTATTAAAATATAAGTAAGTGTTTTTGTGGGTTTTAAAATTATTCTACTCTCTTTTAAAAAGAAAAAGGCATTTTTTACATAATTTTTTTATATAAACATGTAAACGATTAAAAAAAATTCATAAATTTGCGCTCCTAAAAATAACATTGAAACAACAATAATTATGGCTAAAGAAACATTTGACCGGTCTAAACCCCACCTAAATATTGGTACTATTGGTCACGTAGATCACGGTAAAACAACCCTAACTGCAGCAATTACAAAAGTACTTGCAGACGCAGGTTATTCTGAAGCAAAAAGCTTTGATCAAATTGACAATGCTCCTGAAGAAAAAGAAAGAGGGATAACGATTAACACTTCTCACGTAGAATACCAAACAGAAAACCGTCACTATGCACACGTTGACTGTCCTGGTCACGCGGATTATGTTAAGAACATGGTAACGGGTGCTGCTCAAATGGACGGTGCAATTCTTGTTGTTGCTGCAACAGATGGTCCAATGCCACAAACAAGAGAACACATCTTATTGGGTCGCCAGGTAGGTGTGCCACGTTTAGTTGTTTTCTTGAATAAAGCCGATATGGTTGATGACGAAGAATTATTAGAATTAGTAGAAATGGAAGTACGTGAATTACTTTCTTTCTATGATTATGATGGAGATAACACTCCTGTAGTTCTTGGTTCTGCTCTTGGNGCTCTAAATGGTGAGCAAAAATGGGTGGATACTGTATTAAAATTAATGTCAGANGTAGATACTTGGATTGAACTTCCAAAGCGTGACGTTGATAAAGATGCATTAATGCCAGTAGAAGATGTATTCTCGATCACAGGTCGTGGAACAGTTGCTACAGGTCGTATCGAAACTGGTGTATTCAACACTGGAGATGAAGTTGANATCATCGGTATGGGTGCTGAAAAATTAAAATCTACTGTAACTGGAGTTGAGATGTTTAGAAAAATCTTAGACCGAGGTGAAGCAGGAGATAATGTTGGGATCCTTTTAAGAGGTATTGAAAAAACTGACATCAAAAGAGGGATGGTAATCTGTAAAGTAGGTTCCGTAACACCACATGCTAAATTTAAAGCTGAGGTTTATATCCTTAAAAAAGAAGAAGGTGGACGTCACACTCCATTCCACAACAACTACCGTCCACAGTTTTACGTACGTACAACTGACGTAACAGGAAACATTTCTCTTCCTGATGGTGTTGAAATGGTAATGCCAGGAGACAACCTTACGATCAATGTTGATTTGATCCAACCAATTGCTCTTAGCCTTGGATTGCGTTTTGCAATTCGTGAAGGTGGAAGAACTGTAGGTGCGGGGCAGGTTACAGAGATCTTAGACTAAGCATAATGTTTTTAATATGATGCTGAAGGTGTCCCGTTTTACGGGACGCCTTTTGTGTCAAATAAAAACGGGTTTAGCTCAGTTGGTAGAGCACTGGTCTCCAAAACCAGGTGTCGGGAGTT
>JGI26086J50260_1001568_pt1 | contig 13267 bp, 9 predicted proteins | sample SaaInl3SG_22_DNA_FD_50260 | JGI IMG/M metagenome (IMG submission 50260)
AACCTGTATGATAAAATTAAAATATCTTCTGCTTATCAAAATTTTAAAGAGTGTCGAATCAATAGAAAATTCAATTCCGATACTCGAAAAATTAGAGAAGAAAATGTAGATGCACTCTCCTTGAATTTTGATTTTTATAAATCACTTTCAAATAGCTCTAATATCTCTTATGGATCAGAGTATATATACAATCGAGTTGGCTCATCGGCCTTTAAAACAAATATCGACACCAATGTCTCAGAAAGCATTGCGACTCGTTATCCAAACGACTCAAAGTGGCAAACTTTAGCAGCCTATCTAAGCCATAAATACAAGCCGAATACAAAGCTTACGATACAATCGGGCATACGATATAGCTATGTGACTATTGACGCAGATTTAACAGAAAACAGTGCCTTTTACCGCCTTCCTTTTAAAGTAGCAGATTTAGACACAAGCGCACTTACAGGTACTTTTGGTCTTAGTTGGAACCCGAACCCTATCTTTCTTTGGAAATTAAATGCAACCACTGCTTTTAGAGCGCCAAACATTGATGATATCGGGAAAATTTTTGATCCTCAAGATGGATTAGTGGTGGTGCCCAACGGAAATCTAAAGCCAGAATACGCCTATGGTGGAGAGTTTGGTGTTACAATCAATTTTAAAGAATCTATAGTTTTTGATTGTTCGGCCTATTATACTTACCTAGAAAATGCATTGGTTCGTAAAAGCTTTGAAATTGATGGCATATCTGAAATGTTTTATGATGGAGAAATAAGCGAGATTCAAGCCATTCAAAATGCTTCTCAATCTTGGATTTATGGATTTGAAGCAGGCCTAAAAATTCGATTTTCAACAGCTTTAAAGTTCACCACTCAGTACAGCTATGTTCACGGAGTACAAGAAGAAACCCCTGGAGTTGAATTGCCAGTAAGACATGTAGCACCTGTTTTTGGAAATGCTCACCTTATATGGAAACACGACAAGTTTCAAATGGATGGGTTTATAAATTATAATGGGGCACTTCGAGCCTCAGATATTTCTGCAGAATTAGCCGATTCCTTATTTGCTTTAGACGCACATGGAAAGCCCTACGCTCCGTCTTGGTACACCCTTAACCTCAGAACCCAATTTGATTTTAATCCATCATTTTCTGCTGTGGGAGCTATCGAAAATATCACTAATCAACGCTACAGACCCTTTTCTTCTGGAATCTCTGCACCCGGAACTAATTTGATTTGTGCGATTACTTATAAATTCTAAGGATGTATCAAACGCATAAAAGCTACTCCATAGAGGAAGCCCTTTCCATACTTCAAAAGTATTGTGCCTATCAAGACCGCTGTCACAAAGAGGTTGAGCACAAACTCAAGCAAATGCGAATGATTCCCGAAGCGATTGAAATTATCATTGTGGCGCTAATTCAAGATAACCATCTGAATGAAGAACGGTTTGCAAAAGCCTATGTTAGAGGAAAATTTAGCATCAAAAAATGGGGAAAAGTAAGATTGACTTTAGAACTTAAACAACGCCAACTGTCTAAATATATTATTAAAATCGCTCTTCAGGAAATAGACCCTAATGACTATCTTCAAACATTTCACTCTTTAGCAGAAAAAAAAGCGGCAACACTGACCGAAACGGATCCGTGGAAAAAAAAGAAAAAACTCGCCGACTATCTTCTATACAGAGGGTGGGAATCACAGTTGGTATATGACAAAGTGAATACGCTTATCAACTAGTTTTTAAAACGCATAATTGACCCCTATCAAAACATTTCCTTTGGGCATAGGAACAAAACCTGTTTCCACGTATTCTGTATTGAAAATATTATTTCCAATGACAGAAAGTTCAAGCCCAGAAACATTTAATGTAGCCTGTACATCTACGACACTATAGCTACTTCCTGAGGCACGTTCGGCAAACTTATAAATGATGCTTTGTGACACATTTTTCAAAAACTGCGATCGAACCGTTGCCGTAAAATGATGTGTCAATGCGTTGAGTACATATTTTGAATAGGTCGATTTTAGGGTGTTTAAATTTTCATCTAAATACGTATATCCTAAACTTATATTTTGAGTGTATAACCCCGATTTAAAGCTGGAAGACAGATTTAGTTCTGCTCCTGTTGAGGTTAGACTTTTTAAGTTTGTAGCTTGCCATTTATCGGCTTCATTTTCTTTGGTATAATCAATCAAATTATCGGACGACCTGTTAAATATAGCGACATAAGCATTGAAGTTTGTTCCAAAATATTTTAAGCCGATTTCTTCAGAAAGTGCTTTTTCAGGTTCTAAATTTTCATTTCCTAAATCGGTTCTTCCTACATAATACAAATCGGTATAGGTTGGGACTCTATAGGTATAGCCCACATTTGCATACACTCTAAATGCCTCATTAATAGAGTAGCCTATATCAACCCCTGGAAAGGCATGAAACTTAAAGTCTGAGAAATAATTTACCGAGATGCCTGGCGTAATGTCTAAAGTATTATCTGCTAAAGAAAACCGATGTTCAACAAATAGATTTCCCATCATTCGGTCGCGTTCTCCTAAATTGGAGCTCGTCATAAATACTTTTGCAGCATCGATTCCAAACCCTGTAATTCCAGCGGTTGAAGTAAATGAAGCATTAACTTGAAGCCCTACTTTATTGGAGATATGTAAATTTCTATAAACCGACGGTCTTTCTCGAACATACAAGTACATGTCTTGGTTTCGTTTCCAGTAGAATCGTGGTGTAATTTTAAAATTTTCTGTTTTGAATTTTGTAGAAACTCCCACAAGACTGCTTTGTGTTTCTTCATATTGATCGTAACCACTTTGAACAGCATAAAATTGATTTGCACCAAATTTTCGTTCCGAAAAAGAACTAATGACATCAATAGGAGTGCCATTTGCATTAAAACGTCCTTTTACAAAATAATTTTGATTTTCAAAATCGGTATTATGTCGATAGCCTTCCGAAGTATTTACAGAAGCATGTCCTATTAGTGTCGTATTTTCTAGCTTGGCTCCCAAGGTTCCCGAAACATGCTGTTGATTATATGAACCAAGTTTATATCCTACGGAATTCACAGCATCAGCATTTGATTTTGTTACAATATTAATGGCTCCTGTAAACGCATTTTGTCCAAAAACGCGTGCCGCAGGACCTTTGATAATTTCAACACGTTCAATTACTTCTAGAGGCAGTGCCATGTTTAATGTATGGTGCCCTGTTTGAGGATCTTCAACTTTAATACCATCAATTAAAAGCAAAGTTTGGTCAAAACTTCCGCCACGAATGTATAAATCTGCTTGCATTCCATTGACGCCTTGACGTCTTATGTCGATACCGGCTTCTTGTTGCAAAAGTTCTGCCAAATTAGTGGCAGGACTTTGTTTTATAACCTCGGATGAAATAAGTGTTATTGTACGAGAATTTTTTTTAAAAGGCAACTCAATCGCTGTTGAAGTAATTGTAATAGAATCTAACTTTTGTATCTCAGAAGGTTGTTGCGCCAATACATTATAAAATGAAAAAAGACTAAGTACTAATAGGGGTAAACAAAGTTTAGTATTCATAAGGATTTTAATTTTATTTTGTCCAAATTATTGTACAAAGATATAAATACTATTATACACCTCCGTTCATAAAATCAAATAATTAAGTGTAATATTTTACTTGTTAAGGGCAATAAAAAAATCAAAATAGATTATCTTTAGACCATGTTTGCACTTGTTGATTGTAATAACTTTTATGCCTCCTGTGAGCGGGTTTTTAACCCGAGCTTACGGCAAAAACCAATTGCTATTTTATCAAATAACGATGGCTGTGTGATTGCACGCAGTGATGAAGCAAAAGCATTAGGACTTCCTATGGGCGCCCCTGCATTTAAGTTTAAAGAATTCTTTAAAACCAACAACATTCAATTATTTTCATCCAATTATGCGCTTTATGGTGACATGAGTAGCCGCGTGATGCGTATTTTAGAACAGTTCTCTCCCGATGTAGAAGTGTATAGTATTGATGAAGCCTTTTTAAAACTTAATGGATTTGATGCCTATGATTTATATACGCATGGATCTGAAATGCGTCAACGCATCTTAAAATGGACAGGCATTCCTACCTGTGTCGGAATTGCACCAACAAAGGCATTGAGTAAAGTTGCTAATAAAATTGCCCGAAAGTTTCCCAAAGAAACAGGAGGTGTTTATGTCATTGATAACGAAGAAAAACGCATCAAAGCTTTGAAATGGACAAAGCTCAAAGATGTTTGGGGGATTGGTCCTGCACTACACAAACGCCTATCGGAAAAGCAGTGTAAAACTGCTTATGATTTTGTGCAGCTCCCCGATATGTGGGTGCGTAAAACTTTTTCTATTACAGAGTGGAAATTAAAAAAAGATTTGGAAGGGATCTCTAAAATAGAGACAGAAACCATTAAAAATAAACGCGCCATTGCGACCACACGTAGTTTCGAATCTGCGATTAAAAACCTAGAAGAAATTAAAGAACGCATCTCTACTTTTGCTTGTAGTGGTGCCGAAAAACTTCGTAAACAAGGCTCTAGTTGTCATATGATGATTATTTTTCTCCGAAGTGACTTCCATAAAAAAGATACCGAACAGTACCGCGCCAGTGTTGTAGTCAACATTCCGTTTCCTACCAATTCTAGTTTAACTTTAAGTGCAAATGCCGTAAAAGCAGTTGCTTCAATTTATAAAAAAGGAATTCAATATAAGAAAGCAGGAGTCATCCTTACAGGGATTGTTCCAACAAATAACCACCAACTACAGTTGTTTGATGCGGAAGACCCAAAGCACCTTCCATTGATGCGCACCATCGATTTTATTAATAAAAAGTACAACGCTCCAAAATTAAAATTAGCCAATCAAGATTTAAAACGTACGTGGAAAATGCGTCAAGAACATTTATCGCCAAAATACACCACTAGTTTTAAAGATATAATTACAGTTCAATGTCCATAAAACAAAACACACCTCTTACATTTTTTACGCCTGAAAACCTTAATACCATGGGAGCGGTCTATATTGATACAGGGATCTCGGCTGGATTTCCATCGCCAGCAGAAGATTTTAAACAAGAACGCCTATCACTAGATAACGAGCTTATTAAAAATAAAGAAGCTACTTTTTTTGCTCGGGTAAGTGGGCAATCAATGATAGATGCGGGACTTAGCGACAATGATCTTTTGGTAATAGATCGAAGTCTTTCTCCAGCACATAATAAAATAGCGGTTTGTTTTTTGGATGGGGAGTTTACGGTTAAACGCCTCAAGGTTGAAAAGGATGAAATTTGGTTGCAGCCAGAAAACAAAAACTATCAGCCAATCAAAATTACAGAAGAAAATGATTTTGTAATTTGGGGAATTGTCACCAATGTAATTAAGAAGGTATAGGCTAAAGTTGCTTGCGAAGCCGTGCAACAGGAAGGTCTAATTGTTCGCGGTATTTAGCCACCGTTCTTCGTGCAATTGGATAGCCTTTTTCTTTTAAAATAATCGCTAATTTTTCGTCTGTCAATGGTTTTTTCTTGTCTTCTTCAGCGATTACGGTTTCCAAGATACTTTTAATTTCTCTGGTTGAAACTTCTTCTCCTTGGTCATTTGTCATCGACTCGCTAAAAAATTCTTTAATCAACTTTGTTCCATAAGGGGTGTCCACATATTTGCTGTTTGCAACACGTGATACTGTCGAAACATCCATGGCTATTTTATCCGCAATATCTTTTAGAATCATGGGTCTAAGTTGTTGTTCGTCTCCAGACAAAAAGTAATTTTCTTGAAAATGCATGATGGCACTCATGGTAATAAAAAGGGTATGTTGGCGTTGTTTTATGGCGTCAATAAACCATTTGGCAGCATCTAGTTTTTGTTTTATAAATTGCACCGCATCTTTTTGCGACTTTGTTTTTTCTTTGGAAGCCTTATAGCCTTTTAGCATTTCGTTATACGGTCTTGAAACATGCAATTCAGGTGAGTTTCGACCATTGAGGCTGAGTTCTAACTTCCCTTCTGTAATTTTGATAGTAAAATCCGGTACAACGTGTTCAATTGAGCGAGGGTTATTCGAAAAGGAACTTCCAGGTTTTGGATTTAAGCGTTCAATTTCAGAAATGGCATCTTTAAGTTGTAACTCCGTAATACTAAATTTCTGTAAGAGTTTTTCATAGTGCTTTTTAGTAAATTGCTCAAAACCTTGTTCAATGATTTTGCTGGCGAGTGCGGTATTAGGTGTTTGTATTTTTCGATGCAATTGAAGTGCTAAACATTCCTGAAGGTTTCTGGCGCCCACCCCTGCAGGATCTAAAAGGTGGACTACTTTGAGGACAGACTCAATGGTTTTCTCATCGGTATATACATTTTGAGTAAAGGCCAAATCATCCATAATATCAAGTAACGGACGGCGGATGTAGCCGCTATCGTCGATACTTCCAATTAAAAATTCTGCAATTTGATACTGTGTTTCTTCTAAAGGAAAGGTGTTGAGTTGATCGATTAGATGCTGTGTAAAAGACGTGCCAGAAGCAAAAGGGGTTGTTTTTTCTTCATCATCTGCACTGTAATTATTGGCATGAAGTCTGTATTCTGGAATTTCATCATCACTCAGATAGTCATCTATATTAATATCGTCTGCATTGATTTGCTCATTGTCCATATCATTATCATTGGAGTCAAAGGTCTCTTCAAACGAATCTTCTTGTTCTTTACCACTTTCGAGTGCTGGGTTTTCTTCGAGCTCTTGTTTAAGGCGCTGCTCAAAAGCTTGGGTAGGCAACTGTATCAGCTTCATCAACTGAATTTGTTGAGGCGATAATTTTTGTGATAATTTATATTGTAAAGATTGCTTAAGCATTCATTCCTCGGGTTTTCATAAAAATAAGAAAAAAATCGTTAGATATATGCTAGGCAGTATTAGTTTCAAAAAACACGAATACGTTTATCTTTAAAATTCAGCATTTAAAGGGGTTCGAGGATAAGGAATGACATCTCGAATATTCCCCATACCAGTTGCAAACATGACCAAGCGTTCAAAACCCAGTCCAAATCCAGAGTGCACCGCTGTTCCGTATTTTCTTAAATCTAAATACCACCAAAGATCTTCTTCTGGGATGTCAAGTTCTGCCATTTTTGCTTTTAAGACGTCTAATCGTTCTTCACGTTGCGATCCACCAACAATTTCACCAATACCTGGGAATAAGATATCCATGGCTCTAACAGTTTTTCCGTCCTCGTTTAAGCGCATATAAAAGGCTTTAATTTTTGCAGGGTAATCAAATAAGATTACAGGACATTTAAAATGTTTTTCTACCAAAAAGCGTTCATGCTCACTTTGTAAATCGGCACCCCACTTGTCAATAATATATTTAAACTGCTTCTTTTTATTAGGCTTGCAGTTTCGTAAAATGTCAATCGCTTCTGAATAGCTAACACGTTTAAAATTGTTGTCAACAATAAAACGAAGTTTCTCAGTAAGTGGCATAGGAGCCCGCTCATTCTGAGGTTTTGATTTATCTTCTTGCTCCAAACGTTGCTCTAAAAAGGCAAGATCTTCTTTATTATGTTCCAAAACATAACTGATGACGTACTTCATAAAATCTTCAGCAAGATCCATATTCCCAGCCAAATCCATAAAAGCGACTTCAGGTTCAATCATCCAAAACTCTGCTAAATGTCGCGAGGTGTTAGAGTTTTCAGCTCTAAATGTAGGTCCAAAAGTATATACCTTTCCGAGTGCCATGGCATAGGTTTCTGCTTCCAATTGCCCAGATACGGTTAGGTTTGTTTCTTTTCCAAAAAAATCTTTTAAGTAATCCACTTCACCGGCATCTGTTAGCGGGGGATTTTTTGGATCTAATGTAGTTACTCGAAACATTTCACCCGCACCTTCGGCATCACTTCCAGTGATAATCGGGGCATGCATATAATAAAACCCATTTTTATTAAAATAGGAATGAACAGCAAAAGAGAGTGAAGAACGGAGTCGCATTATTGCACTAAAGGTGTTGGTTCGTGTCCGTAAATGTGCTTGTTCTCTTAAAAATTCTAAGGAATGACGTTTGGGTTGCAGGATGGTTTTTGATACTTCTTCAGGATCTGCATCTCCCAAAATTTCTATAGAATCCACTTGAATTTCTACAGATTGTCCTTTTCCTTGACTTTCCACCAGTCCGCCTTTAATGTGTACAGCAGCACCTGTTGTGATGCGTTTTAATAGCGCTTCATCCATGCTTTCAAAATCAACCACACATTGGATGCTTTGAAGACAAGAGCCGTCATTAAGTGCGATAAATCGGTTTGCTCTAAATGTTCGAACCCACCCTTTAACCTCAATGTCTGTATGTTTGAGTCCTTGAGTTAGTAAATGTTCAACAGTGCTGGTAGTCATAAGTACAATTATTAATACTGCAAATATAAAGTTTTAAGCTAAATTAACAGTGTATGAGTTAGTCTTCTTCAAACGTATCTTCTTCTGGAATAATATTCAGCGCGGGCTTTCTCAATACTTTCTTGTTTGCAATGCTGCGCTCTAAAGACAACAATAGACAAGGTAACAACAGTAAATTAGCCAACATCGCCAATAATAAGGTTGCTGAAATTAAGGCACCTAAGGCCACAGTACCTCCAAAGTTAGAAGTGATAAATACCGAAAATCCAAAGAATAATACGATAGAGGTATAAAACATACTCACTCCTGTTTCGCGAAGTGCCGAAAACACAGACTTTCTAATTTTCCAGTGGTTCGCCAATAATTCTTGTCGGTATTTGGCTAAAAAATGAATGGTATCATCTACCGAAATCCCAAATGCAATACTAAAAACTAATATTGTTGATGGTTTTATTGGGACGCCCAAGTAGCCCATCATTCCTGCTGTTACCAACAGCGGTAATAAATTAGGGATCAATGAGATGAGAATCATTCGGAATGAGCGAAACATATAAGCCATAAATAGCGAAATCAAAAAGATAGCCAAAGCCAATGATAAGACTAAGTTTCGAACCAAATATTTGGTGCCTTTTTGAAATAAATAGGCTTTTCCAGTGATGGAAACATCATACTGTTTCTTAGGAAATAGCTTATCAATTTTTGCTAAGAGATCTTCTTCAATACGTTCCATTTTATCGATCCCAGCATCTTTCATAAAGGTGGTGATTCGAGCATAGCGCCCAGTACTATCGACAAAGTTTTTTAGTAAATCAACATCTGAAGAGGCATTTTTTGCATAGGATAAAATAAAATTATTTTCTTGTGCAGTTGGCAGTTGATAATACTTAGGATTTCCGTTGTAGTAGGCTTGTTTAGAATATTTTACTAAGCCTACCACAGAAATGGGTTTAGAAAGTTCTGGAATTTCAAAAATCAAATCTTCAAGTGCACTCATGCGTTTTAAAGTAGAGAGTTTCAGGACTCCTTTGTTGCGTTTGGTATCCACTAAAATCTCTAGAGGCATCACACCATTAAATTCACTTTCGTAGAATTCGATGTCTTTATAAAACTCCGCTTTTTTAGGCATGTCTTCAATTAAACTCCCTGTAGTTTCAATTTGAAAAATTCCAACGATGCTGATAGCGAGTAAAATAATCGCTGTCATATAGATTGTAATATTTTTATGCTTAACGGTATGTTCGATCCAATTGCCAAGGCGGTTAATCCATCGTTTGTTTAAATGTTCTAAATGCTTGTCTTTTGGGATCGGCATAAAGCTATAAATAATAGGAATATTTAATAAACACAACAGGAAAATGGCAATAATACTCAATGAGGCAACAATACCAAATTCGGTGAGCAATTTACTTTGGGTAATTATAAAGGTTGCAAATCCTGAGGCTGTCGTTACATTGGTCATCAAAGTCGCATTCCCAACCTTTGAAATTACGCGTTGAAGCGATTTGGCTTTGTTGCCATGCTTGTTAACTTCGTGCTGGTATTTGTTGATTAGAAAAATACAATTTGGAATTCCAATGACAATAATTAAGGGGGGGATCAAGGCTGTGAGTACGGTAATTTCATACTGTAACAACCCCAAAATTCCAAAGGTCCACATCACTCCGATGACCACAACAACCATAGATATAAAAGTAGCTCTGAATGATCTGAAAAAGAAAAAGAAAATAAGTGAGGTGATTAAAATAGCTGCTAGAATAAACATGCTAATTTCATCAACAATATTTTGAGAATTTAGTGTTCGTACATAGGGCATCCCTGATACGCGAACATCTAAATCATAGGCCTCTTCAAATGCTTTTACTTTTGGAGTTAAAACGGCTTCAATAAACGCTTTTCGTTCTGATGTATTGACAATTGATTTATCTAAGTAGATGGCCGTTCGAACAGCCTCAGTTTCTTTATTAAAAAGAATATTGTCATAAAAAGGATAGTCCTCAAAAAGCGCTTTTTTTAGGGCATTTACTTCCGATTGTGTTTGGACAGAATCTTTGATAAAAGGGATGAGGTCAAATTGTTTTTTACGCTTATTTTTAACTAGCTTTTGTAAATCTTTAATGGCAATGACAGCATCTACATTGGGGTGGGTTTTAAAACTCTTAGAAAACGTATTCCAAGCATTTAGTTTTTCGACGGTGAGTAGGGTACTGTCCTTGATTCCCACTACAATCAAATTGCCTTCTTCTCCAAAAATATCTAGAAAATGATTGTATTCTAAATTAATAGGGTGATCATCTGGCAACAGATTTGCTTCGGTATAGGTAAAACGCATGTTATTCCATTGCATGGAAAAAAACCCAGTAGTGAGTAGAACTACAACGAGAATAAAAATTCTGTTTCTTAAGATGAGTCGTGCAACGGTTTCCCAAAACCCGCTTGAAAAGAGTTTAAACATAGTCTTTTTTGATGCCGACAAAGGTAGATAAAATGAATTAAAAGACAGAGCATAGAAAGCTTAACTTTCCATAACAAATCGTAACGTTTTTAAGGATTAAATTTTGAGAATTTCTTGCTCTTTGACGGCATACAACTCTTCGGCTTTTTTGACATATGTGTCAGTAAGTTGTTGCACATCTACTTCTGCATTTTTTTGAACATCTTCAGAAACGTCAATAGTTTTTATATCTGAATTTGCGTCTTTTCTTGCTGCACGTATCGATATTTTTGCGTCTTCAACTTCAGATTTTGCTTGTTTTGCCAATTCTCGACGGCGCTCTTCTGTTAATGGAGGTACATTGATAATGATGGTTTCGCCATTATTCATTGGGTTAAAGCCTAAATTAGCAACCATAATTGCGCGTTCTATTTCTTGTAACATGGCTTTTTCCCATGGCTGAACTGTAATTGTTCGTCCATCTGGTGTATTTACGTTAGCTACTTGTGCTAAAGGAGTTTGAGTACCGTAATAATCGACCGTCACACTTCCCAACATTGAGGGACTTGCCTTCCCAGCACGGATGTTTATAAATTGCTTTTCTAAATGCTTTATAGCATTAATCATTGCTTCTTTTGTGCTATCCAGTATAAATTCTATTTCTTCGTTCATTTTTGAGTCTTTTATAAGTATGGTAAATGTGTCGCTAACTCACGGTGGTTCCAATGGCTTGTCCAGAAATAATTTTAAGAAGGTTTCCGTTTTTGTTCATGTCAAAAACAATAATTGGGAGGTCATTTTCTTGACTTAATGTAAATGCCGTAGTATCCATTACCTTAAGCCCTTTTTTAAGCACGTCCTCAAAACTAATGGTATCAAATTTAATCGCAGTTTTGTCTTTTTCTGGATCGGTATTATAAATACCATCTACTCTGGTGCCTTTTAAAATTACATCAGCTTCAATTTCGATGGCACGAAGAACCGCTGCTGAATCCGTTGTGAAATAAGGGTTTCCTGTACCCCCTCCAAAAATCACAACTCGTCCTTTTTCCAAGTGACGCATGGCTCGCCTTCGAATAAAAGGCTCTGCAACCTCGTTAATTTTTATAGCAGACTGTAATCGGGTTGGTACCCCAGCGTTTTCCAGAGCACTTTGCAATGCGAGACCATTTATGACGGTAGCCAACATTCCCATATGATCCCCCTGAACACGATCCATACCATTACTCGCACCTGCAACTCCTCTAAAAATATTTCCTCCTCCAATGACAATCGCTAATTGAATGCCTTGTTCGNTAATTTGTTTGATTTGATTCGCATAGTCGGACAAACGTTCAGGATCGATTCCATAATTGCGATTTCCCATCAGGGCTTCTCCAGAAAGTTTGAGTAATATTCGTTTGTATGTCATAATTGTGTGGCTCGTTGCACAAATATACACAATATCTTAAATCCAAAAAGCGGATTTTTGGGATTCTAGTCAATTTTGAACGGAATCTGTTTTTGGTGCTTGATGTTTATTATTTATTCTAGAAGAATGAATCGACTCTAAACCTATTTTTCATCTATAAAAACGCTTGGTTTTTATAGAGATTTTAAGATGTGGGTTAAAAATGCTAAGTGTTGTGCGCTTGTTGGGTGAGATATGTCAACCCTCAAACATTCTATACGGCAGAACTCCGATGTTCTTGGCTTAATTAATAATTAATTTTTTAACTGCTTTTTCGGTATTTGAAAAGATCTCTAGAAAATACACTCCCGAATCCAAACGGCTCACATCAAGGTTTTTGGTGTCGTTTTCTTTAGTAAGGATCCGTTTGCCATACACATCATAAAGTGCTAAACTACTTAGGGCTTCTTTAGCAGTGATATAAATTTTATCCGTAGAAGGGTTAGGAAAAATTCTTACCGTACTGTCTAAACTTAAATCTTCCCCAATACTGAAAGGAGCCTCTTGGTACACTCTCACATAATCTACAATCATGGATGCTTGTGTAAAGTTAGAATCGATCGCTCCAGAATATCCTCCCATTGCGAGGTTTAGCAATATAAATTGATCTTCATAAAACGGCCATGTACTGTCGTTTTTGTCTGAAGGATTGTAAGTATAAAACCCAATACCGTCCACTAAAAACGTAATTTGATTGGGCGACCAGTTCATAGAATAAATATGATAATTAGCGTTTACATCTGAAACGTTAACCCCAGAAGTATTTATAGTTGCACCGCTACTAGAAGGGGTGTGTAGCGCGCTGGACACATGATTTAAGGCGCCTAAGCCGTGCTCCATGATGTCTATTTCTCCACAGCCTGGCCAACTGGTTGTCCCATAACTAGAATGCCAAAAAGTACCTGGCTCATAAATATTTTTACCTAAGGTCCAAATAGCAGGCCAAGTCCCGTTATCACTTGGTAATTTTGCACGGACATCGACTCTACCATACGTAAATGCAAATTTTGA
>JGI26086J50260_1001577_pt1 | contig 13187 bp, 7 predicted proteins | sample SaaInl3SG_22_DNA_FD_50260 | JGI IMG/M metagenome (IMG submission 50260)
CGATGGCGGCCCAATTGTGGATGATCCTGCGCCACAAATCGCGACCCCTTCGCTGCGACCCCAGCAACGCCCCGTAAGACCGCAACCTGCTGAAGCACCACAAGCAGCCCAAGTCGCACGCGGTTCAGGCGGGGGGCAGATACAAGGGGCAGCACCCCAAGCAAGTTCGACACCTGGGCTTTCAGCTGGTCAGCGCAATACATTGATGTCGCAATGGGGTGCCGCGATCATTGCACGGGTCGAGCGGAACAGGCCCAATGTCGCGCAAAGCGGGGCTGTCAGCCTTCGGATCGCAGTCTCGCGCGATGGCACGATTGAGGGGCTCGCGATCATCGGCAGCTCAGGTGATGAACGCCTTGATCAAGCCGCCCTTCGCGCCGTGCAACGCGCACGCCGTTTTCCCGCAGCACCGGATGGATTGACAGATGCAAGCTACCGCTTCGATCTGCCAATCCGTTTCCAGTAAAGGCGCTAAGTTCAGCCTAGACGTAACGGTTTACGATATTTTCCAACCGTTCCTGCTGGCCCGATTTTGGCTGAGGATTGATATCCTCACGCTCGACCCGCTCGGTGATCGAGGCGAGATCAGATGACAGCATCGCCTGTGCCTCAGGTGAATTCCAGCCAGCATATCGCGCGTCGCGCTTGGCCTCCAACTCACCATCCTCAAGCATTTTCGCGGCAGCTTTCAAACCTGCCGCACAGACATCCATGCCGCCCACATGCGCAAGGATCAGATCCTCGGCATCAAGCGATTGGCGGCGGATTTTCGAATCAAAATTGGTGCCGCCCGAAGTAAAGCCGCCCCCTTTGAGAATTTCGTAATAGGCCAAGGCAACCTCAGGCACGGAATTGGGGAATTGGTCGGTATCCCAGCCTGATTGGTAATCATTGCGGTTCATATCGATCGAACCAAAAATCCCAAGCGCCTGCGCCAATGCAATTTCATGTTCGAAACTATGGCCTGCAAGGATCGCATGGCCTTGCTCGATATTCACGCGAACCTCATCTTCAAGACCGAAATCCTTGAGGAAGGAATGAACGGTCGCCACATCGTAATCATATTGATGCTTGGAGGGTTCCTGCGGCTTCGGCTCGATCAGGATCATGCCTTTGAAACCGATTTTATACTTATATTCGACAACCATTTGCAGGAAGCGGCCCATATGCGCGCGCTCCTTGGCAAGATCGGTGTTGAGCAGGGTTTCATACCCCTCGCGCCCACCCCAGAGCACATAGTTCTCGCCCTTCAATTGCAGGGTCGCATCCATATTGGTTTTCACCGTCGCAGCCGAATAGGCGAAGACATCAGGGTCAGGGTTGGTTGCGGCGCCCGACATGAAGCGGCGCTGCGAGAAGAGGTTGGACGTGCCCCAAAGAAGCTTCTTGCCCGTTTCTTCCATTTTACCCTGAATATAATCCGTCATCTCGCGCAGATTGGCGGTATTTTCGGCGAAATTTGCGCCTTCGGGGCGCATATCCAGATCATGGAAACAGAAATAGGGCGCGCCCAGAATGTTGAACATGTCAAAGGCGCAATCAGCCTTCAGCTTGGCGTGGTCCATGGTTTCCCCGAACCAAGGACGCTCGAATGTGCCAAGCCCGAAAGGGTCACCACCAGGCCACGCGAAAGAATGCCAATAGGCCACCGCAAAGCGAAGATGATCCTCCAGCCGTTTGCCCATGACGATCTCGTCGGGGTTGTAATGGCGGAAGGCAAACTCATTGGTGCTGTCGGGGCCTTCATATTTGATCTGCGGGATGGCGTCGAAATACCTGCTCATGGCGCGGTGTCCTCATGGTCCAGTGTTTTGATGGCATGATAGGCGGCGCGGTATCGCGCATGGCCCTGCTTGAAATCGTCTCTAAACTGCATATTCGGCTCAAAAACNCGAGCCACTGGCGGCTTGGTCACCACCTCGGAAACAGCCACGTCAGACGCGGCCAACATCCCCAAACGGGCAGCACCAAGGGCAGCGCCANATTCTCCGTCATGGGGCAATTCCAGCGGGAAGCCCAAGACCGTCGCCAAAGCATCCAGCCAATAGGCCGAGCGCGACCCACCACCAAGNGCCAAGGCAGAACGGATATTGGTGCCCGTCGCAGCCAGCGCATCATTGCAATCGGCAAAGGCAAAACTCACCCCTTCCAGAACAGCGCGCGCAGCCTCTTTGGCGTCCGTCACATGATCAAGATCAAGGAATTGGCCACGGATCGAGGCATCATTATGCGGCGTCCGCTCTCCACCCAGATAGGGAAGGAACAGGCTGCGCGATGGCGCTTGAAGCTCGCCCAGATCGGCGGTCAAGGCAGCAGCACTTTGCCCTGTGAGACGCGAAAGCCATTCCAGCGCATCCGTTGCGGCCAGAATAACACCCATCTGATGCCAACGCGCGGGCAGGGCGTGGCAGAAACTATGCACGGCGGTCTCAGGGTCAGCGCGGTAAGCATCATTTGCCGCAAACAGAACGCCCGAGGTTCCAAGCGACAAGAAAGCCTGACCATCCTCGATCACACCAGCGCCAATGCCCGCCGCCGCATTATCACCCGCGCCACCTGCAACAGGCACAATGGGCAAACCCAGCTTCTCCGCCAGTGCAGGGCGCAACTGGCCCGAAGCCTCAGACCCTTCGACCAATCGCGGCATCTGGGCACGGTTGAGATGACAAGCCGAGAGCAACTCATCCGACCAATCCCGCTTGCCCGTATCAAGCCAGCTTGTTCCCGCCGCGTCCGACATCTCGGAGGCATATTCACCCGTCAGAAACAGGCGCAAATAATCTTTGGGCAGCAGAATTTTTGAGATTTTGGCAAAAACCTCAGGCTCGTTTCGCCGCACCCATTCAACCTTTGGGGCCGTAAATCCCGGGAACACGATATTGCCAGAAATGGCTCTAAACTGCGGTTTAGTGTCGAATTCTTTGGCCTCGGCATGGCTGCGGGTATCGTTCCACAACATGCAGGGCCGCAGCGGGCGGTCATCAGCACCAACTAAAGTGGCACCATGCATATGGCCCGACAGCCCGATACCAGCCAGCGTGCTGCAATCAGCCTTGGAGGCCAAAGCCGACAACGCCTCAACGGCCGCTATTTCCCAATCAGAAGCATCTTGTTCAGACCAGCCATCATGGGCGCGCTGAACATTCAAGGCCACGCTATGCTCCGCAAGGATACGCTGCGAGGCATCGATAAGGATGGCCTTCAGCGATGAGGTGCCGAGGTCGAGCCCGATAAAACGTGTCATTAAATTTCCTCCGTTGCGAAGGCTAGTCGCATCGGAAGTATTGCTCAAGAGCTACTCAAAGAGTTCCCTGAAACAGAGGGAAAGTCGCAGCCAAGGCCCAAGCCAGAATCACTCCAAGACCCAACCCCATCGCCATTGGCGCGCCCGTTCTACGGCCCACGAAACTGCCCATGATGCCGAAGGTCAGATAGAAAAGCACGATGACAGGCAAGATGATCAGCAGAAACATCAGCCTTTCAAAATCAAGGGCAACAGCCACACCAAGCGACGCGAGAAAGGCCAATCTCAAGCCGAACCGCCGTACCCAATGCGCAGCCCCGCCCTGCAAAAGGGTGGCATCGGCCAGCATCGCCAGAACCGCGCCAGGCAGGATCGCGGCGAGGACAAGCCAGCGTTGGCCGCTTGGCCAGAAACTCGCGACATAGCGATCAAGGATGCCACCAAAAAGCGCCAGTCCGAATAAGGCCAGCAAGAGGCCAGCCAGAATACCGCGACGTTCAGGGAAAGCGCCCGCCATAAGCAAGCCGAATAGAACGAATGCGCCGTACACACCGAGATGCAGCGCAAGGTAATCCGCCACAAGAACGGGCAGAAATTGCAGATTAACCCCCAACAGAATCAGCGGCGTTAGCCCCGCGGGCACCAAAGCCAAAATCCAGAAAACCCGTGCGGGCAAATCAGGTGCGGCTTGTCCTTGCGGCAAAACCTGCGCCATCGGTAATGCAAAAAGAACCACCCCAACCAAAGCCAGCGCAATCCAACCGCCAAGAGCAACAGCTGGAGCGTCAGGCCCGTTAATGGCAAAGCTTCGATCCAACCAATTGCGCGCCTCGGCGATCCCCGTTGGCGAATAAAGCACACCGACATGCTCAGCCATCGGGGCAACGGCCGCGCGACGGGCAAAAGCAGTGGCTGGATCGCCCACAGTTATGCCTTCGATGACGCCAGCCTCAGCCATGATGCGGCGCGCCTCGGTTCGCAGCGAACCCTCCCATTGGCCATTAATAATCAGCAGGGATTGTGGGGCATCTTCGGTCACGGCTTGCGAGAACAGGGATATCCCAACAATGGTTTCAACCCGCGTATCCGCGATGCCTTGCCTCACGACGATATCAGAGGCCATCGAATGCCCCAGAAGTGCGACACGGCCATCGGCGCGCGGCAGTGACACAGCCCAATCGGTGACGCGGGCCGTTTGGTCCATCAGCAACCGCGTTGTGCCATCAAGCGAATTGACGTCGCCGCGCAGGGGTTGGCTATGCCGTCCATGCCCCTCAAAATCGAAACTCACCGTGATATAGCCCGCGCGGGCAAGGCCGATCTGATAGGCCGACATCAATTGGCGCGAACCTGCAAAACCATGGGCGATAATCACAACAGGGCCAGCAGCATCGCCTCTTTGCATGAGAGTGACAGGCGTTTGGTCAACCACGTCATGGCTGATCTCCAACCCGATCCGTGGCTTCTCCAACATAACCACGCCCGCCAAGATGGCGGCCAAGCCAAGCACCAATGCCAATGCGTGCCATGGTTTCAACGGTTTCTACCCCAATAACGCTCCGTTTTTGCACAGTAGCGGATCAAGCCCCTGTGCCAAGGGCTGGAATCGAAGGGCCGAACATGGTCTATGCCGAAGAAATATTATTTGGATAAGACCTATGCAGATCGTCACGCTTTTCACCAATTCCAGCATGCATCTTGAACCCGCTTTGGTCTCCTCGCTTCGCGATGCGCTTGGCGGGGGTGATGCGGTTTGGCTGGCCCCAGACCAAGCCGCTGAATTTGCCGTTGANACGCTGCCAAACCATCTGGATGACATTTGGAACAGCCTTCAATCCGAGGGCGTNGATCTTGTGGCGCAACCTGCGGAAGGCCGCCGCAAGAAGATGCTCCTCGCGGATATGGATTCGACCATGATCCAGCAGGAATGCATTGATGAATTGGCCGCTGAGGCAGGCGTCGGTGAACGCGTCTCTGAGATCACGGCTCGCGCCATGAATGGCGAGCTGGATTTTGACGGGGCCCTGACAGAACGGGTGGGCTTGCTCAAAGGGCTTGCTGAATCGGTGATCTCCGAGGTTTTGGAAAAGCGGATCAAATTGATGCCCGGCGGGCCAGTTCTATTGGCAACGATGAAAGCGCATGGAGCTTACGCCGCGCTTGTGTCGGGCGGCTTTACCTCCTTCACCGCAGCGATTGCCGAAAAGCTTGGCTTTGATGAACATCGCGCCAATACCCTGCTGATCGAGAATGGCGTTCTGACAGGCGATGTTGGCCGCCCCATTCTGGGACGCGAGGCCAAGGTCGAGGCCTTGCATGACATCACCAAGCGCCGCGGGATCGGTGTTGAAGATGTGCTGGCTGTCGGTGATGGCGCAAATGATCTGGGGATGCTGCAATTGGCGGGTACGGGCGTGGCGCTACATGCCAAACCTGCGGTTCAGGCACAGGCCCAACATCGCGTGAACCACGGCGATCTTACCGCTTTGCTCTATATCCAAGGCTATTCGAAATCGGATTTCGTGACAGCCTGATTTCCAAAAAGAAACCCCACCAAGCAGTTCCGCTTGGTGGGGCTTTTTATCTCTTGGTCTCAGCGATTACTCCGCAGGGACAGCTGTGCTTTCAATGCCAATCGGATGCGCCAGTTTATTGAGCATCTCTTTGGGGCAAACCTGCACAAAATTGTCTTTCTCGATCGCCCAATTCTGCAAGATCTCCTCGGCCTTGCGGCTGTTGGTTTCTGCATAATGACGCTCGATCAAGTCTTTGAGCTGTGCTTCCCAATGATCGACGGTGACAGGGCAAGTGACCAAGGTTTCTGTGTTCATATTCACATCAGTCTGACCCTCAGGATCATAGAGATAGGCCATGCCGCCCGTCATCCCTGCACCGAAATTGGCACCGATACTGCCAAGGATCACGGCAACACCACCTGTCATATATTCACAGCCATTGGTGCCGCAGCCTTCGATCACCACTTTGGCGCCTGAGTTGCGCACGGCGAAACGCTCGCCCGCGCGGCCAGCCGCAAAGAGGTATCCATCAGTTGCGCCATAAAGCACGGTATTGCCGATGATCACGTTATCGGAGGCTTTCAGCGGGCTGACCTGCGCAGGCCGCACCACAACGGTGCCGCCAGACAGACCCTTGCCAACATAGTCATTGGCATCGCCCGACACCTCAAGCTTCAAGCCAGGTGCCGCGAAAGCCCCAAGAGATTGGCCAGCCGAGCCTTCCAGCTTGACCGTCAAGTGATCGGGCTGAAGCGTGTTGCGCATGCCGAAGGCCTGAACGATATGGCTTGAAGTGCGCGTCCCGATGGTACGGAGCGTGTTTTGCACCGCATAGGAAAGCTGCATCTTCTCGCCCTCCTGCAAGAAGCGCGCGGCATCCGCCACGATCTGCGCATCCAGCGTGTCAGGCACCGCATTGCGGGGCTTGTTGCGATCATAAACGATCTTGTCAGCGCCATCGACGGTGATCAGCATCGGGTTGAGGTCAAGGTCATCCAGATGCGCGGCACCACGGCTTACCTGCGTCAGCAGATCAGCGCGGCCAATCACGTCATCCAAGCTGCGCGCCCCGATGGAGGCCAGCAATTCACGCACTTCCTGCGCATAGAAGGTGATCAGGTTCACAACCTTNTCGGCATTGCCCGTGAATTTCGCGCGAAGGTCTTCATCCTGCGTACAAACGCCAACAGGGCAGGTGTTCGACTGGCACTGACGCACCATGATACAACCCATCGCAATCAGGGCAGCCGTGCCGATACCGTATTCCTCGGCACCCATCATCGCAGCCATAACAATATCACGACCTGTGCGCAGGCCACCATCGGTCCGCAGGGTGATACGGCTGCGCAGGTTGTTCATCGACAAGACCTGATGCGCCTCGGTCAGGCCCATCTCCCATGGCAGACCTGCATGTTTGATCGAGGTCGCAGGCGATGCACCTGTGCCACCGTTATGGCCAGAAATCAGGATCACATCCGCCTTGGCCTTGGCCACACCCGCCGCAATCGTGCCCACGCCCGAAGATGCAACCAGCTTCACCGTCACTTTACAGCGCGGGTTGATCTGCTTGAGGTCATAGATCAGCTGCGCCAAATCCTCGATCGAATAGATATCGTGATGTGGCGGGGGGCTGATCAAAGTCACGCCTTTGGTCGAGTGACGCAAACGGGCGATCAGATCAGTGACCTTCATACCAGGAAGCTGACCACCCTCACCAGGCTTGGCACCTTGGGCGACCTTGATCTCAAGCTCTTCGCAATGGTTCAGGTATTCGGCAGTGACACCAAAACGGCCCGAAGCCACCTGCTTGATCTTGGCAGAGGGGTTATCGCCATTCGCCTCAGGGACGAAATGGGCGGGATCTTCGCCGCCCTCGCCCGAGTCGGATTTGGCCCCGATCCGGTTCATCGCCACGTTCAGCGTTTTATGCGCCTCAGGGCTGAGCGCCCCAAGCGACATACCCGGCGTGACAAAGCGCTTGCGGATCGAGGTGATGCTTTCCACTTCCTCAATCGGAACAGGTGCACCAAGCGATTTGATATCCAGCAAATCACGCAGATGGATCGGCGGGTTGCTCCGCATTTTGGCGGAATACTGCTTCCACATCTCGAATGAGGCCTTGTTACAGGCCATTTGCATCAAATGCATGGTCTGCGCTTCCCACGCATGGGTCTCGCCCGAACGGCGNGCTTTGTAGAAACCNCCAATAGGCANCACGCTTTCACCGCGCAGCCAGCCCTTTGCATGGACCTCTTCGACCTTCTTTTGAAGGCCCGATACACCAATGCCAGAAATACGCGAGGTCATGCCGGGGAAATATTCGGCAACCATGGCGCGGCTCAGGCCTACGGCCTCAAAATTCAAGCCACCCCGATAGGAGGAAATCACCGAGATGCCCATCTTGGCCATGATCTTCAACAGACCCTGATCAATCGCGTTGCGATAGCGTGCCATCGCTTCGGTCAGGGTGCCATCAATCAAACCACGCTCAATACGGTCCGCGATACTGTCTTGCGCGAGATACGGGTTCACAGTGGTTGCACCACAGCCCACCAGCACCGCGAAGTAATGCGGATCAATACATTCAGCCGAGCGCACATTGATCGAACAGAAGGTCCGCAAACCTTTACGTGTCAGCCAGCTATGGACAGCGCTTGTGGCCAGAATGATTGGCATCGGCACTTTGCCATCATCCTGAAAACGGTCTGTCAGGATCAGATGGCCCGCGCCCGAACGTACGGCATCCTCGGCCTCGGCCCTGATGCGCGCTAAACCTTCGCGAAGGCTGCTCGCCTCGCCACCCGCAGGGAAGGAACAATCGATGGTCACAACAGATTCACCGAAATTCTTCACCATCTCTTCGAATTGCGCATTGGCCAAAAAGGGGCTGTCGAGAACCAGAATTTCAGTCTGGCTCGAATCCTCGTCCAACACATTCTTGAGGTTGCCGAACCGCGTCTTCAGGCTCATGACGCGGTATTCGCGCAAGCTGTCGATCGGCGGGTTGGTCACCTGACTGAAGTTCTGGCGGAAGAAATGGCTCAGCGGGCGATACATGGTCGACAGAACCGCACTTGGCGTGTCGTCACCCATGGAGGCCAGCGTCTCTTTGCCGTCCTCAACCATAGGCGCGAGGATTTGTTCCAACTCTTCGATGGAGTAGCCCGCTGCAACCTGACGTTTGCGCAGATCAGCCCCGCTGAAAATAGCGGTCTCGTTCAANCTTTCGGTCTCTTTGGCCAGATCGGTGATCTTGCCGACCCAATCCCCAAAGGGCCGTGCCGAGGCAAGCGCATCCTTGATTTCAACATCATGGAACAGGCGCTGGTCCTGCATATCCACCGCGATGATCTGCCCTGGCCCAAGCGCGCCTTTCTCGACGACACTTGCCTCATCGGCAGGAACCATGCCCGCCTCGGAACCCGCGATCAGCAAGCCATCACCTGTCACGACATAGCGCATCGGGCGCAAACCGTTCCGGTCAAGCCCCGCACAAACCCAACGACCATCGGTCATCGCCAAGGCGGCGGGGCCGTCCCATGGTTCCATCACCGAATTGCAATAGGAATACATATCCTGCCATGCCTGCGGCAATTCACTGGCGGTCTGGCTCCATGCTTCGGGGATCAGCATTGTCTTGGCCATCGGCGCATTGCGCCCTGCGCGCACCAGAACCTCAAAGACCGCATCAAGCGCCGCGGAGTCGGAAGAGCCCTGCGGGATGATCGGTTTGATATCCTCGGCCATCTCACCGAAATAGGTGGAGGCCATGCGGATTTCATGGCTCTTCATCCAGTTCACATTGCCNTTGAGCGTGTTGATCTCGCCGTTATGGGCCAACATGCGGAATGGCTGCGCCAACCACCATTCAGGGAAGGTGTTGGTCGAATACCGCTGGTGATAGATCGCGAAGGCGCTTTCAAAGCGTTCATCCTTCAAGTCAGGATAGAACTCGGCCACATCCTGCGCCAGCATCATGCCTTTATAAATGATCGATCGGCAGGAGAGCGAGCAGAGGTACAGACCCTGAATACCAGCCGCAGCCGCGGCCTTCTCAATGCGGCGGCGGATCACATAAAGCTCGCGCTCGAAGGCTTCGTGATCGATGCCTTTTTCGTTGCGGATAAGAATTTGCTCAATCTCAGGGCGGGTCGCATTGGCCTTATCGCCCAAGACGGAATTATCCACGGGAACATGACGCCAGCCATAGATGTAATGGCCCATCCGCAGAACCTCGGATTCCACGATTGTGCGGCACCGCTCCTGCGCGCCGAAATCTGAGCGTGGTAGGAAGACTTGCCCCACAGCAATCAAACGGTCGGTCGAGGGCTCATGCCCTGTGCGGCGCACCTGATCATAAAAGAAATTGACGGGAATTTGCACATGGATGCCAGCGCCATCGCCTGTCTTGCCATCGGCATCAACAGCACCACGGTGCCAGATCGCTTTCAATGCGCTGATGCCATTATCGACAACCTGACGAGAGGCTTTGCCATCAATGGCCACAACAAGGCCAACACCGCAGGAGGAATGCTCCTCGGTTGCGTCATACATGCCATTTTCGGCCATCCATGCGCGTTTGGCTTCCTCGGCCGCGGCCCAGTTTTCATCATACTTGGTCATCTTCGTCACCTTTCCTTCGGTGCCCGCAATACTGGCGGGGACGTGCCTTGCTATGCTTTGCCTGTCCGATATCCGGATCAGGACATGATTTCTCCGCAGTCGTAAATCGGCTGCGTTGTCAGGAAACCGGGCTCACCGGGTTCTGCGAATTCTGCGGGGCTGTTATCGTATTCAAAAGTTTCGCCTGACGGCAAAGTCACCGTCTCGATCCCTCCGAAAAACAAGCGCCATTCCCTGCTAACAAATTGATTGCCCGAGGTTTGCCGCGCGCCCTCGCCCGTGCCGTATTCATAGGCGAAACTGGTGACTTCCAGTTCATGCCCGTCGATCACGACGCTGTCCCCAGTTAGGGAATCAAAGCCCGTGTAGTCGCGCTGTTGAACCGCCCCGTCCTGTTCACGGATCAAGGAAAACACCATCGAATCCGCACCCGTCTCAAGCAGCTCCGTCATGCTGGCCGGATCATCTTCGGGCTCGATCAGCTCGCTTTGGCCGCCCGAGCGCAGATCCCAGCTTCGCAACCAGCGAAACTCGCTATCTGTATAGGACAGATAGAAGGGGCCATCGCCATCGGCCATCAAACGCCAGTGATGGCCTTCTGGGTCGGCCTCGCAAATCCAGTTATGCGACACGGTGCAGCCACGGTTTTGTGTGGTCAGATAGGCGGTGCAACCAGCGGGTGGCGTAAAGGTCGAGGCCGAGTTTTGCGCCTGCACTGGCATGNCCGAGGCCNCAAGACCAAGCACTGCGGAAAACCCCGCAGCGATTGATGTCTTGCAAATTGCCAATTTCCAGTCAGCCATTTCGACTTTTTCCAAATCAGGTGGCGGGGCATCCCCCGCGGGAGAGTTGCTTATTCGGCAGCGACGCTTGCAGTGGTGAACACTTTTTCAAGGATCGCATCCGCCGCTTCACGACCATCGCGGATCGCCCAAACCACAAGGCTTGCGCCACGCACGATGTCACCAACAGCGAATACATTCTCGAGCGCGGTTTCATGCGTGCGGAAATTCGCCTTGATCGTGCCCCAGCGGGTCACTTCCAATTCAGGCNTATTCCACAGGCTTGGCAGCGCTTCTGGCTCAAAGCCCAAGGCCATCACCACGATATCCGCCTCTTCGACGTAATCCGCACCCTCGATTATCTCGGGGCTTTGGCGGCCTGTTGCATCAGGCTGGCCGAGGCGCATTTTCTGCACCATCACGCCATCAACCTTATCACCGGTGAAGCCTTTTGGCGCAGTCAGCCAGACAAATTCAACACCTTCTTCTTCGGCATTGGCCACTTCACGCTGCGAGCCGGGCATATTCGCGCGGTCACGACGATACAGGCATTTGACGCTGGACGCGCCCTGACGGATCGCCGTGCGAACGCAATCCATGGCCGTATCACCGCCACCGATTACGACAATCTTCTTGCCCTCGGCATTCAACTCACCGCTGTCGAATTCTGGCACATCATCGCCAAAGCTCTTGCGGTTAGAGGCAGTCAAATAATCCAACGCGCGGATCACACCCTGCGCCCCAACGCCGGGCGCTTGCAGATCGCGGGATTTATAGACGCCCGTGGCGATCACGATGAAATCATGCTTGGCGCGGATATCCTCGAAACTGATATCGTCGCCGATATTGCAGTTCAGAACGAATTTAACACCGCCATCTTCCAGCAATTTNTTGCGGCGCATCACGACAGGCTTTTCCAGCTTGAAGCCGGGGATACCATAGGTGAGCAACCCGCCCGCACGGTCATAGCGGTCATAGATCGTCACCTGCAGACCCGCGCGGCGCAAACGATCAGCAGCGGCCAGACCACCGGGGCCAGCACCGATGATCCCGACCGATTCTTCACGCTCCACCGATGGGGCGATTGGCATGACCCAGCCTTCATCCCATGCGGTATCGGTAATGTATTTCTCGACCGAGCCAATGGTGACGGTGCCATGGCCCGATTGCTCGATCACGCAATTGCCTTCACACAGACGGTCTTGCGGGCAAATGCGGCCACAAATCTCTGGGAAAGTGTTGGTCGCTTGGCTGATCTCATAGGCTTCCTGCAAGCGGCCTTCCGCTGTCAGTTTCAGCCAATCGGGGATGTTATTGTGCAGCGGGCAATGGCTCTGACAATAAGGCACACCGCATTGGCTACAGCGTCCGGCCTGTTCGGCCGCTTTCTCACGCGCATATTCCCCGTAAATCTCACCAAAATCCTGCCTACGCGCTTCGGCTGCGCGCTTCTCAGGTGTATCTTTGGCTACCGACACGAATTTCAACATGGGTTGCTTGGCCACGGAACTTCTCCCAAAATCTTCGAGCTGGTCTTATATCGGGCTGAATTACAATAAAAGACATAATTGCTGACCTATTAAAGAGTTTTAATGCGCTGTGGAGCAAAAAGTCACGCCTGAATGCCAAATATAGGTCAATATGATTGCACTAAAATAAGAATCGCGTCTTAAAAACAACAAGTTACAAAAGCGAAAAACTGGGGTAGTTAACGAAGCTATGAGCATATTCCACCTTTTCCTTGTCGCCCTTATTCAGGGCCTGACCGAATTCCTGCCGATCTCCTCCTCTGGGCATCTCATTCTTTTNCCGAATCTGACGGGGATGGAGGATCAAGGGCAGGTCATTGATGTCGCCGTGCATATCGGCACGCTCGGCGCGGTTGTCCTGTATTTCTGGAAAGATGTGCGTGAGGCGTTTTTCGGCTCTTTCAGGCTGATCCAAGGCAAGGTCGATACCCGTGGCGCCTTCTTGGCCCTGTGTCTTTTGATCGCGACCGTGCCTGTGGTGATTGTGGGCCTC
>JGI26086J50260_1001578_pt1 | contig 13184 bp, 10 predicted proteins | sample SaaInl3SG_22_DNA_FD_50260 | JGI IMG/M metagenome (IMG submission 50260)
TTCAAGGTGGTGGAGTCGGTTCGTGTAACGGACTCCATGGATAAACCAAAGTGCGCCGCAACCTGCCCTACCAATTCGTAAATGGACATGAAATCCGGTCCCGAAATATTAAAAATGCCCTGTGCACATTGATCGGCGGCAAGCAAAGCTCCCTGGGCCAAATCTTCGGCAAGCGTCGGAGTGCGGAATTGGTCGTCCACAACATTGATTGGCTGGCCTTTCTCTAAAGCGCCTTTCGCCCATAAAACAATATTACTTCGGCTCAGGTCTTCCGCCATACCGATCACCAAAACGGTGCGTAAAATGCTCCATGAAGGCAACTCCTGGATAATCTCTTCTGCTTCTAGTTTTGTCCAACCGTAATGACTTAAAGGTTGGGCCTTTGCATCCTCTTTATACGGACCATCTTTTCCATCGAAAATAAAATCAGTGCTGATGTGCACGACGTGTGCCCCCACTTCATTTGCTGCATTGGCTATGTTACGCGTTCCCTCAACGTTCATTAATGTGGCTTGCTCCGGATGCAGTTCACATTCGTCAACGTGCGTCATGGCAGCGCCGTGAATGATCACATCAGGCTCAAACGCACCAACAACCGCGCTTACATCTTCTGCATTAGTGATGTCCATCGCTGCATAACTTGCTGTTCCCATCGCTTGGGTTCTATTTGCTCCACGAGACGTAGCTAAAAAAGTGTGCTGGGGATAATTGGCCGTAGCAACAGCTATTTTTTGACCCAATAAGCCATTGGAACCGGTAAAAAGTATTTTCATAACTAGGAAGCCTGAGTTTGTTTATTAAACCAATTGCGAAACGCGCGAATCTGCTCGTCATTGCCCAAAACATAAAGCTTCGAATGCGGTGCAACTTTAAAATCAGGAGATGGATTTACATATAACTCCCCGGACTCATCTACATACCCTATAACGGTACAACCCGTTTGCTGGCGTATTTCTAGGTCCTTAATATTGCAATTAGACAGCTCTTCGGGCAGTTCATCCACCACAATTTCTTCAATATTTGTTGCGCTCGATCCCCCCACACTTAGGTGGTCTAAGAAGTTCATCACACCCGGATTCATGAGGTTGTGCGCAAGATGGGAGCCTCCTACGAGGTTGGGACTCACGGTATAATTTGCACCGGCAGCTAAGAGTTTTTTCTCTGTACTTTCTGTATTTGCACGTGCTCCGATAACCAATTTTGGATTCAACTGTCGCGCGGAGATCACCACAAAAAGATTATCCGTATCCGACGCTAAGGCAGCAACAAGGCTTTCGCATGACCAATATTGGCCTTTTCAAGAATTTCATCATTAGTCGCATCACCAATAAGGACCACAACACCGTCCAGCTCCTCTCGGTACCTGTTTGCGCGCTCTTCATCCAATTCCAACACGACCACCTGCACACCGTAGGCCTTGAGTTTACTCACTACCTGGCGTCCATTTCGTCCAAGTCCGCAGACAATCGTATGATTTTTTAGCTTTTCCACCTTACGCTCCAATCTTTTCGTTCGTAAATACAGTTGCACCTTTCCGTCTATGGCCAATTGAGCCAAAAGCCCTGCACCATATGCGAAGGTTCCAAAACTTCCTACAATCAATGCGATGGTAAACCAAATTCCTCCAGTACTCAGTGGGCCAACTTCATTAAACCCCACCGTACTCACGGTTTGAATCACCATATAAAAGGATTGCAGCCAATCAAAACCCTCGAGCCAACGGTAACCCACGGTTCCTGCTATGAGAATCACAGCAAAAACGAAGAATACATTTTTCAGACTTTCGAACGGATTATTCATTGGCTTAAAGGTACGCTCTTGAAAAGTTGGCCTCAAACCTTGGATGCGATTTTATTTCTGGAACAGTCGCGGTTGGTAGCGGTAAATCAGATTGATATTTACCATATCAACTTTATTAATGGTTTGCCCTGCTGTTATGGTTTGACTGCCCAATGGCACCTTATAAACCAGCATTGCTAGAAGCTTGTGCGTTCCGCCTTTCCACTGTTGCCCCCACCAAACGTTCGTTTGTTGATTGCTCGGCATGGCGTATTTATTGTATTTATAATTGCCCGGTTCTGGACGCACATAAATTCCTGTGCTGACTCCTCCATTGTGGCCGACTTTGCCTTGCTGCCATTTACCAGAGGCACCAAAGACTATGGCCGTTGTTCTTCCCATACCTTCTTGACGCTCTCGCCCTTGAAAGGTGACCAGGTATTCCCTTCCCCATTCCCTTGGGAACAATAATTTTCCGTTTCCATCAATGTGGGAGATCGCAGAGTAATAATCAACATCACCCACTTTATTCGAATATTTCAACCCAAAGTATTGACTACGCTGCTGCTGAAAGTAGGCCAGATAAGGATCAGCATTGCCGCCGTTTCCCCATTTTTCTTGACGAATGTACTGGAGCTGTATCAGGTGCTGATTGTGGGCCAATTTCTCATCCCACACTACCGTATGAAAAACGCCTGGTAACCCGTAATACTCTGCAGTCATCGATCCGTACCACTGCTTAAATACATGTGTATTTTCACCACTGAAATATAAAATACCCGGCGTTTCCACTTGGCTCTTATCGTGCCTAGAACCGCTGGTATCTAAACCCGGATTGTATTGTGCTAAGGAATTGGCAACGGTCTTAAATCCACTAGTACTTCTCGCACCCACGTGCGAGATTGCGGCGAATGTATACTTCCATTGGCCCTGCTTCCAATCCAAATGAAGACCCGTGAAGGTGGATGGAATCATTCGACCGTGCTCCATATTTAGGAAGGTTCCCTCCAAAGCGAAGTTACCGAAGCCCATTTTGAATCGATCACCTAGGTAGGTCAATTCGGCTATGGAAGGCACCACCACTACGCGCCGCTCTTTGGCATTTACCGCAAATAAACCGCCCTCATACCGGGATGTTTTTGAGGTCAAAGGATCCAATTCCCAAGGATTACCAAAAACTAAAGCACTGCTATATACCTCAGTATCAAAGCGCCATTTGCCCTTTTTAGCATGGAGTAAATAATCCAGCCCTACAGCATTCGCATAATAATCCGTTAAAGCTGCATGGGGACCGAAAAGACCGTTTTGTGTGGTCATAGAAAAAGAGGTGAACCGAACCCCTTGCTGAACTTTTAGAACACTCGCATTTTGCCCCCAAGTCATCACTGGAAGTAGCCACAGGAACAAAATCTTTCGCATTATTTGGACTTATTGAGACCGTATTCAGCCTTATAAAAAGCAGCAATTTCTCCATAAGGACCAAACTTGTGTTGGTCTGCAGAGAACGAATCCGCCCAAGGACCATAAGAAGTGCTCATTGGCTTTAATGTTCGGTCGGGGAAATCCGCCATTTTATTCGCTTTCTCCGGTCGAGCGAAGCTATTGATATATCCAGCCACATCGTAGGCCTCTTCATCCGTTAGTAAGGGCTCATCCGCCGTAGTTCCCAATGGCATATTTCCTTTGATAAACTGGGCTGCAGTAATCACTCGATGCATACCCGCACCGTCATTGTATGAATCCGGCCCCCACAACGGCGGGTAGGTATAGGTAAAACTATTCAAGGCACGTTGACCCTGACCATCGTCCATATGACAGGATTGACAATGCTGAATGTACACCGCTTTTCCGTTCTCGAGATCCACACGACGATCTGGAAACTGAACGGAGAGAAACTTATTTCCTTTTATTTTTTCGCCACGAGGCTTATCGTAGCTCAACCATTCCATATACGCAACGATTGCTGTCATTTCTTCTCCATCCACCGGCAAAGGCTTCCCGTTCATTGAACGCTGCATACAACCGTTGACGCGTTCTTCTATGGTTCCCTCTTTATTTTCGCGACTACGAAACTGAGGAAATTGGCTCGGTACGGTTACAAAAGGTGCTGCGAAAGGCTTGCCACCGCCATCTAAATGACAAGATGAGCAGTTTAAATTATTTCCAGCGAAAGGCTTGTCAGTGTTTGGACCGATATGATCGGCAGTTGCGTCGACTAATCTTCGCCCATAGGCCACCTTTTCTGTCGTTGGTGGTTGGAGGAAATCAACATCTTTAAATAGGACATAATCCCAAGGGACATCTGGAACTTCTTCCAGTTGTGGCCCAAAGTTAGGTGGTTCTGGAACTGAGGAACTAACGCCCCACAACGATCCTAAAATCAATACACCAAACAAAATAGCTAGAATGCTCTTACCCATCTGACCGATGAGTAAGGCAAACTGCGTCTTTTTTTCTTGAGGTACTTGATTAAAATCCATACGTCTTAATGCGGTAGTTTATCGCGTAGCACTCCGTACAGGAAGGTTCCGAATAANGCGGCTATCAAAACGATGATGTAACCCACGAAACCTGCACCAATATTTACAACGATAGGACCGGGACAAGCACCGCTTAATGCCCAACCCAAACCGAAGATAATCCCACCAAAAAGGTAACGAGGTATACTCCAAGCCTTTGGATTAAATACAATAGGTGCACCTGAAAAATCCTTCGCATTGTTCTTTTTCATGAACCAAACCATAGGCACACCTATAGCTACTGCTAGACCAATGATTCCGTACATGTGGAAGTCTTGGAAACGGAACATTTCCTGAATTCTGTACCATGAAGCGGCTTCACTTTTAAACATAATGATACCGAACAACGTACCTGCAAGTAAAAATTTTATCTGTTTCATGGCTTAGTAGATTAATGGGAAAATCAAATGTGTCATGGCGAGGCCACCAATAAAAAACCCTACGACAGCGAGTAAGGATGCGGGTTGAAGATCAGAGATTCCTGAAATCGCATGTCCAGAAGTACATCCCCCGGCATAACGCGCTCCGAATCCTACCATAAAACCACCGAGCGCTAAAATCAAAATATTCTGCCAACTGCTCAGCGCTTCCATACCGAATTGGCTAGCTGGTGCGTAAGCTGTTGGAGCAGCAAAACCTAAGGCTCCAAGATCGTCAATGGTTGCCTCTGAAATGGCGACTACATAATCTGGTGTGGTTAGAAAATTCGTTGCGATGTAACCACCCAAACCGGCGCCTACAAGAAAAAACAAATTCCAACTTTGCGTTTTCCAATTGAACTGGAAAAAAGGTGCAAATTTATCGGCACCACACATCGTACAAAGGGTTCTCAAATTATTCGAGAAACCGAACGACTTACCGAAGTAAAGAAGGAGCCACATCACAAATGCGATGAGGGCGCCGCTCACATACCAGGGCCAAGGTTGAAGAATTAAATCCATAGTGTTTTGTTCGTTAATGTGTTAGAAATAAGATGAAGCGGTTAGGGCTTAGAAAACATGGAAACCGCGCCTTTTTAGGCGCGGTCCACGAATTGAGTCGTATTTATAAAGTCGACGGACAAACGTAATCGGAAACGTTAAGTCCAGCTTCCTTAATGGCCTTAAAGCCCCCTGCAACGTCCACCATATTGTGGTAACCGCGTGCTTTTAGAATTGAAGAAGCGATCACCGAACGGTAGCCACCTGCACAATGCACATAGAACGTGCCTTCTTGAGGCACACTAGACATTTGATCATTGATGTAATCCAACTCTACGTTAATAGCATCGATCAAATGTTCGCTCAAATACTCACCTGATTTACGAACATCGACTACGGTTGCATTCGTAATACCCTTGAGTTCTTCAGCGGTAACTTGAGCAAGCGCATCTATCTCTTTACCTGAACTCTTCCAAGCATCAAACCCTCCGTCTAGGAAACCGATGCAATTATCGTAACCCACACGCGATAACCTTGTCACGACCTCTTCTTCCATTCCTGGATCGGCAACAATCAAGATTTCTTGCTTGATATCTGGAATCAAAGCACCGACCCACATGGCGAAGCTGCCTTTGATACCAATGAATATTGATTGTGGAATGAACCCGTGGATGAAGGTATCCTGGTGACGTGTATCTAAAATCAACGCCTCTGTTTCAGTTGCAGCTGCTTCGAATGCATCCACAGAGAGCGGACGCAAGCCACGTTCCATGACTTTATCCAAACTTTCATACCCCGTTTTATTCATACGAACATTCTCTGGGAAATAGGCCGGTGGAGGCAATAAACCATCCGTTACCTCTGCCACAAATTCCTCTTTTGTCATGTTCGCACGAAGTGCATAGTTGGTCGCTTTTTGCTCTCCAATAGTACCTACTGTTTCTTTAGACATGTTTTTACCACAAGAAGAACCTGCACCATGACCTGGATATACGATAACATCATCTGCCAAAACCATGATTTTGTTGCGTAAAGAATCGAACAATATGCCTGCCAAATCTTCTTGGGTAATACTTGCTGCTTTCTGCGCAAGATCAGGACGACCTACATCACCTAAGAATAGCGTATCCCCCGAGAAAATCGCATAATCTTTACCACTTTCGTCTTTTAGCAAATAGGTAGTGCTTTCCATCGTGTGACCCGGTGTGTGAATCACATGAATAGTTACGTCACCCACCTTTAAAACCTCACCATCTTCAGCAATATGGCAATCAAACTGCGTATTCGCAGTAGGGCCATAAACGATTTTCGCACCAGTCTTTGCTGCTAAATCTAGGTGACCTGAAACGAAATCCGCATGAAAATGCGTCTCNAAAATGTACTTAATGGTTACACCATCCTTCTCTGCACGATCGAGGTATGGACCTACTTCGCGCAATGGATCGATGATTACTGCTTCGCCGTTTGAGGCAATGTAGTAGGCACCTTGTGCCAAACATCCCGTATAAATCTGTTCTACTGTCATGATATTGCGATTTTAATTCTATGCTATTAAAGTTGTTTTCCAATAATGTAGACGGCCATCAATAAGACGAACCAGCCGAAGCCTTTCTTCAGTTTTTTACCGTCAATAAATTTATTTAAATAGATACCTATAAAGATACCAAATACCGCAATGGCGGTTACCGTTAGTAAGAGCTTCCAATCCAATTGGTCGCCATAACGTTGTACATCTCCGATAAATCCAATCAAACTCTTCGCTGCAATAATTAACAGTGAGGTCCCAACGGCTTTTTTCATGGGTAATTTTGCGAATAGAACCAATGCTGGAATGATCAAAAATCCACCGCCAGCACCAACAATACCCGTTAGTATACCGACAACTGCTCCTTCTAATATTATGGCGGGTACGTTGAACTTTGGTACTGCATTTTCGTCTTCTTCTTCTTCCTTTCGCTTGTTGCGAATCATGCTTACTGAAGCCGCGAGCATTACCAAAGCAAAGAACACCATGATGGCAATGTCCTTAGTCAAGACATACGTTCCAATGGTCATTATTTCATTAGGAATTGCAGGGACCAAATAAGCGCGAGTAAGGTAAACAGCAATAAAGGCAGGAATCGTAAAAACTACAGCGGTTTTATAATTCACATTACCTAAGCTCGCGTTGCGAATACCACCTACTAATGCGGTTGAACCAACGATGAATAAAGAGTAGGCGGTACTCATTTCTGCCCCAATACCGAAAAGGTACACCAATACAGGAACGGTTAGGATTGACCCCCCGCCACCAATAAGACCGAGTGAGATTCCAATAAAAATGGATGCGATGTATCCGATGATTTCCATAATTGAGTTTTAAGATACCTCAAAGTTCGGGCTTCTAAAACTCATGAGTGTGACTCAACGCACACTAGAACAATAGACGCTCCATTTCTTGCTGAAGCGTTCGTGCGGCGCTACCCGCAGCCTGGGCAAAATCCAATCCATTGCTCTGGTAAATGATACCGCGTGTACTATTGACTAAAACACCAAAGTCTTTATTCGTCGCTTGTTTTAATACTTCTTCGAGAGAACCGCCCTGCGCACCAACACCTGGAACTAAAAAGAAATGGTCAGGAGCAATGGAGCGTACGTGCTAAATGCTCGTCTTCGTTGCACCCAAAACAAACATTAACTGATCAGCAGTAGCCCATTCCTGCGCTTTTTTAACAACGCTTTCAAAAGCGCTTCACCTTCTGCGTTCTCAATAAACTGAAAATCGAATGCGCCTTTGTTTGAGGTAAGTCCCAACAGTATTACCCATTTATTTGGGAATTCAAGAAAAGGAGTCACACTATCCTCACCCATATAAGGGGCTACAGTGACACTATCGAAATTCATGTTTTCGAGAAATGCCTTTGCATACATTTTTGAGGTATTTCCAATATCACCGCGCTTGGCATCTGCAATAGTGAAAATTTCTGGATACCTCTCATCTAAATATTGAATGGTCTTCTCAAGGCTTTGCCAACCTTTAACGCCCATGGATTCATAAAAGGCAATATTAGGTTTATAGGCAACTGTCGATGCAGCGGTCGCGTCGATGATGGCTTTATTAAAGGTGAACACTGGATCCTCCTCATGCAATAAATGCGCTGGGATTTTTTCCAAATCCGTATCCAACCCCACACAAAGCACACTTCGCTTTGCTCTAATTTGCTCAATTAACGCTTCTCTATTCATCTTGCTCTAATAATCGTCCGATCCTTCTTTCATTTTCTCNGCATTCTCGGCCATGTGAAGTTCGTCAATAAACTTCTGGATATCCCCATTAACCACATCGTTCAGATTATAGCTGGTTAAACCGATTCTATGATCGGTGACTCGTCCCTGGGGATAGTTGTAGGTTCGAATTTTTGCCGAACGATCACCCGTACTTACCATGGTTTTACGCTGAGCTGCCTGCTCCTCCTGCTTCTTTTTGAACTCCATGTCAAACATGCGGGACCGCAATACTTTCAAAGCTTGTTCGAAGTTTTTATGTTGGCTTCGACCGTCTTGACATTCTACCACGATACCAGTGGGAAGGTGTGTCAAGCGTACGGCACTTTCTGTCTTATTCACGTGCTGCCCTCCTGCTCCTTGTGAACGGTACGTATCTTTTTTAACGTCTTTCATATCCAGGTCCACATCGACTTCCTCAGCTTCTGGAAGAACGACTACGGACGCTGCAGAAGTATGTACACGACCCTGACTCTCTGTTGCAGGAACACGTTGTACGCGGTGCACACCACTTTCATATTTTAAAATCCCATAAACAGATTCACCGCTAACTTCAAAAGAGACCTCTTTAAAACCTCCAGCGGAACCTTCGTTCATGGTCAGAATCTCTATTTTCCATCCCCTTCCTTCACAATAACGCTGGTACATTCGAAACAAATCGCCTGCAAAAATAGCACCTTCATCACCGCCTGCTCCCTGACGAATCTCGACTAATGCGTTTTTATCGTCCTCAGGATCTTTCGGTAATAAAAGAATTTTTACTTCCTCTTCTAAGGCTACAAAAGCAGGCTCCAGTTCATCCAATTCCATTTTCGCCATTTCACGAAAATCTGGATCTTTCTCTTCTTTCAATACCCCCTTAGCTTCCTCAATACGGCTGGACATTTCCAAGTATTGTTCTCTGACTTCAACTAAAGGCTTCAAGTTTTTATACTCCCTATTGAGCTGAACATAGCGTTTTCCGTCCGATATAACGTCCGGCTGAATAATGAGATCGTTCACTTCATTATAGCGCTGAAAAATCACATTAAGCTTATCAATCATCGCCATTACTTCTCGTACTTAAAGGTGCCGAACTCGCTACTAATGGTCAATTCCTTAGCTGAACTCTCTTCAACTCTTCCCACAATCTTCGCGGATACCCCAAAGCTTTCACTGATAGCGATAATGGCATCTGCAATGGAAGGATCNACATACAGNTCCATACGGTGTCCCATATTAAATACCTGGTACATTTCTTCCCAGCCAGTGCCGCTTTCCTCCTGAATCATTTTAAAGAGTGGTGGTATAGGGAACAGCGCGTCTTTAATCACGTGTCCCTTTTCTAAAAAGTGTAAAATCTTCGTTTGTGCACCGCCTGAACAATGTACCATACCGTCAATTTTACCGCGGTACTCGTCTAAAATTCGCTTAATAATAGGTGCATAGGTGCGGGTAGGACTAAGCACCAATTTCCCCGCGTCTAGCGGCGTATCCGTTATTTCCGTCAGAGATTTTGTACCCGTATAAACGAGCGACTCAGGAACTGCGGGATCAAAGCTTTCTGGATACTTTGCTGCCAAAGCTTTACTGAACACATCGTGTCGAGCACTAGTCAAACCGTTCGACCCCATCCCACCNTTGTATTCCGACTCATAAGTCGCTTGACCATAAGAAGCTAATCCTACTATCACGTTACCCGGTTTGATNTTCGCATTATCTATAACATCCGAGCGNTTCATCCGAGCAACTACTGTACTATCGACAATGATNGTTCTGACCAAATCACCAACATCAGCCGTTTCACCGCCTGTACTGATGATATCTATACCGTGTTTTCTATATTCTTCTAAAAGCGATTCCGTTCCGCCGATGATCGCACTTAGCACTTCACCAGTGATTAAACCCTTGTTACGACCAATGGTGGAACTGAGCATAATATTCTCCGTAGCCCCGACACAAAGCAAATCATCGATATTCATGATTAACGCGTCTTGAGCGATACCCTTCCATACACTTATGTCACCGGTCTCTTTCCAGTACATGTAAGCCAGTGAACTTTTAGTACCTGCACCATCTGCATGCATGACGAGACAATAGTCATCATCACCCGTCAAATAATCCGGAACTATTTTACAGAAGGCCTTAGGAAACAAGCCTTTATCAATGTTTTTGATTGCATTNTGGACGTCCTCTTTCTGGGCACTTACGCCTCGTCCTGTATAGCGGTCTGATGTATTATTCATGCTGCAAAAATAACGAGAAAGCGCGCACGGGAGACCCGTGCGCGCNTTTCATTTTAATAGTTTATGCTACTTAATCTGAATCCAGGATCCAATGATTAAATCTTTATCACTTTTGAAACCGTTTAAATCNCGGATCTCCTTAACGTTAGCCCCGGTTTCCTTCGCAATGCCTCGCATGGTATCGCCACGTTGAACCTGATAATGATCAGCATCGAACGCTGAATAGTCACCGTTAGGCGTTACTTTAATCACCATACCCGGCATAGGGCGCGCGCCACGTAAACCACCATTTAGGTTTTTCAACTGTACTACGTTCATCCCGTTATCCATTGCAATTTTACCTAATGAACGGTCTTTAGGACCTAGAGTCATGGTTTGACCTATAGGGTTCTCATTCTTCTTAGGTTGTGCAGCACCGGCTTCTGTGGATTCACCAGCTGCCACGGAAGTAGAGGGAACGTAATCATCACTTAATACCTTGAAATCCGTACGGCGGTTGATTTGATTCGCTACCTCCTGATCTTCTTTACTAAGACCTTTAATGAACGATTCCGTTAAATTGTCCCCAGTATTGAATTTGTCCGCTCCGAGCCCTTTATAATCGGCAGAAATAACAAATGGTTCTTTCTCACCCATTCCAACTGCCGTTAAACGTTCCGAAGGAATGCCTTTCTGAATAAGGTAATCCACACAACTTTGTGCACGTGCTTGCGAGAGTACATCGTTTTTCGCATCTGTATCACGGTAATCCGTGTGCGAGCGCAGACCAATGGTAATCGTAGGATTGCGTTGCAAGATGCTAAATACCGTATCTAAAGCCACTTTACTTTCTTCCCGCAGTTCTGATTTAGCTAAATCAAAGAAGACGTTAGGAAGAACAATAGGCACCTCAATGGGGTCCATTTCCAAACGAAGACTGTACGATTTAACATAAGCACGCTCCTCTTTTACCTGAGCATAATCATTCAACGCCAAGCCTTTCGTCGTGATATCGCCTACAGCATTTAAAAAGCGCTTGCGACTCATGTTTAATTTGTACAACTTATCCTCTTCCATCTGGCCACGAGGAATACTAAACTCACCCCTTGAATTTGTCGTAACGGTAAAAGACTGACCTTCCTTATTACTTACTTCAATGGTTACATCACTTACAGGTTTGCCGTTTTTACTGCTTACAACAGTACCCGTAGCCTCAAAGAATTTCTCCCATTCAGTCACGTACCATATATCATGCTCACCGCGTGTTCCCTTGCGGTTACTTATTACAAAGCCTTTCTTAGTGTTATCGCCTGGTACAAAACGCAATGAAATATCGTCTGCCTCAGAATTGATAGGACTAAGCATGTTTTCCACATCCCCTACAGGTGCCCCATTTTCATCAAGCTTTACACGGAAACAGTCGAATCCACCCATTCCTACGTGTCCGTTGGATGAGAAATACAAATATCCATCGCCATGGACAAATGGATACAATTCATCACCACGGGTGTTAATATTTAAGTTCGTTGGTGCAGCCCACTCACGCTTTCTGCGATCGTAAGTAGTCATGTAAATATCCTTACCGCCTTTTCCGCCAGCTACTTCTCCAGCAAAGTATAAAATCTGATCGTCCGGGCTCAGCGCAGGGTGCCCTACTGAAGCGCCACTATCAAGCGCGATGACTACAGGCTCAGGATTTGCCCAATCTTGACCGATTTGTTTTGTGGTGTAAATGGCACAGCCCATCTTCATGTTTTTCACTTGCATACACTTCGTGAAATACATTTCTTTACCTCTTGAATCAAAAGTTACAACGCCTTCGTGGTCTTTGGTATTGATGACATCACTCATGGCCTCTAGGTCACCCCAAACGATTTCATCGTTGGCATTAGCTTCCTGTCCTTTTTTCTTCTTTTTTGCTTTTTTGCGTTCGCCTTCGATGACAAAAATATCAGAGAAGCGCTGGCCCATCCAACCGTCTTCCTTGCGACCAGTAGCATCATCACGCATTGAAGAAATCATGAGCGTTAGATCCTCTTTACCGCGCTTTCCTGCGAAAGCAATTGAATAGTCAGATTTTTTAGAATTTAAGTCTTTAGCATTATCCAAAGCGTAAAGGGAGCCTGAAACTACCCATTGTGCAGCTTTTTGACAGCTTTCTATACCACGATCTGCACGAGCATCACTCGGCACTAATTTTTTATACGCTTCGTACGCTATGATGGCGTCCTCATATTCACCCTGACATTGCAACATTTCTGCGTAGCCATAATCCGCCTGCGCACCATATCCCAATTTGGAAGCGCGCTGGTAGTAGCTCGCCGCTCTTTTGCACTGTCCCGTATAGCGATATCCCTCTGCCATATTGAAAGAAATACGCTGTTTCTGCTCGCGCGATTTCTCTTTAGAATACGCCTTAGCGTAAATTTCAATGGCAACAGAATATTCTTTAGAATCAAAGTATTCATCTGCTTTCACCGTAAGCTTGTGGGGCTTCA